>JAABUI010000964.1_pt1 | contig 18175 bp, 8 predicted proteins | sample 5559111 | NCBI WGS metagenome assembly JAABUI01 (sample SAMN10711870, study PRJNA513365) | rock metagenome | isolation source: Antarctica rocks | place: Antarctica: Victoria Land, Buttleship Promontory
AAAAGTTTGCGCCGTACCCTGCCCCCCGTAGGACTCCTCCGCTTGGTTTTTCGGTTTGTCCTACCCGTAATTTTTAGTTGAGTTAGGAATATTATTTTTATGTTAAAATGTTCAGACTTTATTTTTTCATTATTTTTTATTATTTGAAGCATTGAACTCAGCAGATTCAGAGCTACAATCATGCCCCCCAAAGTATGTGAGGTAGTCAGCGCATCGAGGTTGATTCGAACGAATAATTCGATAGCAGATAGCAAATTCACTCATTCGCTTCGTCGATAGAGCTGAACACTGCTGCTAGAGCTAATCACTGCTTCTAGAGCTGAAAGTCTTTGATAGAGCTGATCACTGCTGCTAGAGCTAAACATAGGTGAAAACAGGTAGATCTCGAGACATCAATCTTCTCAACCTCATTTACTAGATCAAATCTCGATATTTTTCAATTATTTTGAAAGCATTGAACTCGACTGATTCAGAGCTACAATCATGTTCTTCAAAGTATGTGAGATAGTCAGCGCGCATATGTTGATTCGGGCGAAGAAAGGGTTACTACTAGGTGAGCGATCACTCAGCGCAGTGAATCTTCTCAACCTCAATTACTAAATCAAACCTTGATATTTTTCAATTATTTTGAAAGCATTGAATTTAGCTCAATCAGAGCTACAATTATGCCTTTCAAAGTATGTGAGATAGTCGACGCGCATATGTTGATTCGAGCGAGGGAAGAGCTACACTACTAGAAGGGCGATCACTCAGCGCAGTGAGTCTCTTCAACCTCGATTACTAGATCAAATCTTTAGATTTTTCAATTATTTTTAAAGCATTGAATTTGTCTGACTCAGAGCTACAATTATGTCTCTCAAAGTATGTGAGATAGTCAGCGCGCAGAAATTGATCCGGGCGGAAGAAGATGATGACAGCTGAGCGATCGAACGATCAAAATCGTCAATATTTCTCATCGCAGTTGCTGAGTCAAACCTTCATATTTTTCGATTATTTTTGAAGCGTTGAAGTCGTCTGAGTCGACTCTACAATTGCTGTCATAGAAAGTATCGAGCTCGAGCACGGCTAGTAGAAGTTCGAAGCAGGTGACGAATTGATCGAGAGACAGATGACGAATCGACGTGTCAAGATGATCATCGTCGAGATCGTTGAGAGCGTCACCTGCTCAGATGACGGTCGAAAATAAGAGATAGTGTTCTTCTTGTCTTTTGTATCTTCTTTCTTCTGTATTCTTAAAGTCTTAGTTATAGCTATCTCTATAGATTAAACATTCTAGTCACGCATGCATTCTGATTAGTTTCTAGACATGATCTCAACATTACTTTAAGAATTCATTAATCACATGATACTGATCTCTATACTCATTCAAATTCACTCAACTGACAACGAAACGAGTATAAAGAAATTTGTGTATCTGATGATCGACGACATCGAAAGACAGAACAACATCAAGAGATCAATAGAATCAACGAGAACATACAATCATGTGATTGCTAGAGAATCTATCGCTCAGTCAGTAGTATCAGTTCAAATCGATTGATAGAATCAAGAAATTAAGATCTTGATTGCTTGAGAATCATCAAAAAATTCTTTCAAATCAGCAACATTCTTCTTTGAAGACTAAACACTTTAACAAACGATCTCACTACATACTATTGAGCATCGTTCTTCGCTCGATCATCAATTCTTCGCTATGATTCAATCATCTGTGAACAATCTCTTCGAGAATAATCAAAGCTCTTATTCTTCTGACACTACAAATTCAGTCATCTATTCTGAGCTATCGCTTCGCATATCGAAATATCTTAGAATCAATGTCGTATGAAAACATTGATACTTTTTATCTCATTCTCAGACTTTTGATGAATCTCATGAAGCTTCTACTTCATGAAATATGAAAAATATAGAGCAGCTATAACGCTGAGTCAAACAAGATTCAGAGATTTTTCTAGAAGATTTGAACAGTCTTCGAACTCAACGAGATTTAGACGTGAAAGCTTGTGAACTATTTGACAAGATATCAAGTGAACAAATATGAAAGACTCGTTTCGAGAAAATGAATAAAGTCAAAGAACACTCGAATCAATTAAATCAGACATTTTGAAATCAAGTGATTGAATTGCAACATCAACTGCAATCATTTAAAGAAGTCACTTCTTTCTCTTCTACTCTGTTCAATTTCTTCAAGCGATCTCAAAAACTTTCGAATTCATCTCTGTTTACTGATGAAAAAGAATTTACTTGAAATGATTGACAAGAAAAGATTCATGACAAGCTAGAAATTAACGCTGATCATTTTGATATCAATAGAACTATTCTGATCTACGTTCACTTCAGAATCGAAGAAGACGCAGTTAAAGCTATTCTAGCTTGATGTTAACAAGATTCATTGAATTTCTATGTCACAGTTGATGATCTGTTAAATGAACTTGCTCAGCTTTACAATGATTTCGACAAAGAGACAAACTTTCAAAGAGAATATGCTAATCTCTCTCAAGAAAAGAGCAAATTCAGCGATTTCTATTCAATGTTTCAACGTCTGTTCTTTTATCTAGAGTATCACGAAAAGCAATTGATTGTCGATCTACGAGACAAGATAGCATATTGTCTTCATGCAGCTTGAAGTAGTCAATTGATTCAGTCAGAATCTCTGAACAAAATTCGTAGCTACTTGATTCATTTGAACAATGAGCATTGAGTCATGAGTGATATTAAAGAAAAGAAATTTCTGAACAAAGTCAGAAAGCAAGTTATCTTTGCTGAGAAACGAGATTCATTGAATCTCTATAGAAAGATCGAAGTCACTACATTCGTTGATCATTCAAAATCGTGCAACATGATTTTAACTAACGTCAAAGACATCAATCTACAAGCTGAAATCTGTTTCATCTGTCACAAATCAGATCATACTTCTAAAGAGTGCTCTGATCGAACTTCGAGAATCAATGCATTAAAAGATGACGAGTTTGATTGATCTACATCGAACTCTGAGTCAGATTCTGATTCAAAAAACTAACTATTTCTTTCAGAGTCATTAAAGAAATAGAGATCATATTTTTGTGCAGTCAAATCGAAGTTCTATTGAAAGAAAATTATTTTGAAAAGTCATTTCTGATTAATGCTTCTTTTATCTTTCAGAGCAATTCTTTCAGTCTTCGCTCTTTGATAGATAGTGATTTCATCGTCTACATGCTGATACATGACAAGTTAGTCGATAAGATATGTCAGAAACTTGAAATACAATCTATATCACTAGCAAAAGAGAAGTTAATACGAGACTATGATGAGAAGTTAGCTAGAAAAACTATTACTTATAAGATTCTACTCAATCTCACGATTAAAAGTCATAAGAAATTGACTATGTCAATGCTGATAGCTGATATCAAGCATTATGAAGCTATATTGAGCAAATTCTGAATGAACAAAAATGAAATATTATTGAACATGAAACATGATACTATCGTATTCTCTGATCAATTAGATATTCTCATTTCGATTTTTTCAATTTCGTTAAATACAAAGCACTTAAGTTGATCGCGATCAACTTCGATCTCTTCAGCAGCTCACAGCAAAATTTCTAAGATGCTCAAGCATTCAGTTTCATTCATTCAGAAAAAGTCATTCTCGATTCAAAATATAGACATCGCTTCTTTTCAAGCACTAGTAAAATGAAAAAAGAAGAATCAGACAGAGATTTTTGCTATGTTCGTCGAGAACATTGATAGAGAAATCGTCTACAATACTCAATGCAAACTAGATGTCATAAACGTCTTTTCAGTCGATGAAATGATTCAGAATCTAAAGAATGTTAAAGTCAAGCTATCATTGAAATATCAGAATTTTCTAGACATCTTTGATCGAGCTCAAGCAGACAAGCTATCGTCTCATCATTGATATGATCAAAAGATAGAGCTTACTAGTGACGCAACGTCATCTCACTGTTGAGCATATCAAATGTCTTTCTACAAGCTTCAGAAAGTAAAGAAATATCTGAATGAGAATTTTTTCAAAGAATTTATAACTTCTAGCAAAGCTTCGTATTTCTCACTCATTCTGTTCATCTTAAAAGCAAATGAAGATCTACGATTCTGCATTGACTATCGAAAGCTCAATGCTATTATCAAAAGAAATCGCTATTCTTTATCGCTCATAGATGAGATGATCGACAAAATAGTTGATTGCAAGCATCTGATTCAATTAGATATCATTTCAACTTTCAACAAACTGTGAATGCATTCTGATAGTGAAAACTACACTATCTTTATCATTGCTTTAGAAGCATACAAATCAAAGATGCTATCTTTCAAACTTATCAATGATTCTGTCTCGTTTCAGCAGTATATGAATGACATTCTTTGAGACTTTTTAAATGACTTTTGTCAAGTCTATCTAGACGACATTCTGATCTACAGCAAAACTCAACGAGAACATTGACAACATGTCAAGATGATATTAAATTGTCTACGAGAAGCTGATCTACAAGTAGATATTTGAAAGTGCGAATTCGACGTAGAAGAAACTGTCTTCTTAAAAGTCATAGTTTCAGAACAAGATCTTCGTATGAATTTTATCAAAGTGAAAGTCATAGTCAACTGAACTACGTTGATCAATCTAAAAGAAGTTCAGAGCTTCGTGAGATTTGTTAACTTCTATCGTCGTTTCATTAAGAACTTCTCGAAGCTAGTCAAATCATTCACTCAGCTGACTGGAAAAAACACGTCTTTTGTTTGAAATAAAGTCTGTGTTCAAGCTTTTGACGATCTAAAGAAACAGATCAGCTCGATCTCAGTTCTACGACACTTCGATTCAAAATGACAGACTATTCTGAAAATCGATGTCTTTGACTACGTCAAAGATGAAATACTATCTCAGTACGATGATGAGAATGTTCTTCACTCAGTAGCATTCTACAGCAAGAGCATGTTTCTCGCTGAATGCAATTATCACATCTATGACAAGAAATTGCTAATCATTATTCAATGTTTTGAACACTGAAGACTCAAGCTAGAATGCACAAAGCTGCTCATTCAGATGTTCATCAATCATCAGACTTTGAAGATCTTCATGAAAAACAAACAGTTAACTCGACGTCAAGTCAATTATCTAGACATTCTATTCGAGTTTAACTTTCAGATCATTTTTCGATCAGACAAAATGAACACTAAAGTCGATGCTCTAATCAGAATGTCTCTGATCAACGTCTCTGAATCAACTCAGCGTATTGAAGATCACTATCAAACTCTTCTGACATTCGATAGAATAGATATTCTAGCTATCAAATCTGAAGTTGATCTCTATCAGCGAGTAAAAAATGTCAACAAGACGAATGAGTTTTGCAATAAGTATAGACAAGCTATAAATGAAAACAAGCTCAAGCTACATAGCACTGAATTGAAGCACTGCGAGATCGTTGACGACGTTCTGTTCAGAAAAAGTCTACTGTGAGTTTCTGAGAATATGCATACAAAATTGCTAAAGAAAATTCATGATCAGTCTTTCATCTCTCATTCTGACAATCGAAGAACTACTGATCTAGTTCAACGTTTCTACTATTGATCAGATCATCAAGCAACGATTAGACGTTACATTTGAAACTGTCATGTCTGTCAACGAAGCAAGACATCTAGAAATAGCATCAATGAACTTCTTCATTCTTTATCGATTTCACAGAAATGCTGAAAAGATATAGCTATGAACTTCATCACTGAACTACTTCTATCGAAAGATTATAACGTCATTTGCACAATCATATGTCGTCTCATCAAGAAACGTCACTATGTTCTCTGTCATTGAAGAGACGAAAGCATCTCAGTCGAAGAAACGATTTGAATCATGCTATGAAACGTTTATCGACTTCATGATTTACTCAGTTTCATTATTTTGAACAGAGATTCTCAGTTCATATCAACAATGTGACAAAGTCTTTGCAAGCGACTAAGAATCATGACTAGTCTATCAACAGTTTATCATTCTGAGATTGATGATCAATCAGAGCGAGTCAATCAAGACGTTGAACGCAAACTTAGAATCTACTGTAATTACTGTTATGAGTCTGCATAAAGCGAATCATATGAATGTATTCTAACTAGAAGTTCAAAGCTGAAGTAGAAAGAAGATGCAACACGACGTAAGTTTTACTCATGAAGACACGCTAGATCGCTAGCGTGTCAACAACAGCTCTATTCACAACTCTATACTAGTCTATGTTAAACTAATCAGGCTAATCAGAGATAACAGAGATGCATGCTCGCAACATTACTCTCTCTCTTCATCTAGCAATGTTCTCATTGTTGCAGTTTGATCAATCAATTCTTGTTGAGTCGATTTCTAACTTGTCTTGTTCAAATACTTCTGATGAAAGTCATTTATGATCTTCAAGCAGTCTTCGAACTCATTTTCATCGACATTGTATCAATGTAGATCAACGTCATAGTCTTTTCAATTGACACGATATTGTAGTCGTTTGTCTCATTCATAGTGTCTGAAGTTCAGTATGTTCTTCACTTCTCATTCGTCTTCGTCATCTATCACTATAGAATCAGACGACTCATTTCATTGTTCTTCAAAAGAATCTTTTGAATTCAGTCGTAGCAAATTCGAAGCGAACTCTGAATGAATCTTCATTGTCGATGACAGTTTCAGTCAATATGCATGTTCGATCTCAGTCAGAATCTTGAAAGATTCTAGCATCTTATCGTTCAGCTTCTTTGACGATCTTGCGATCATAATGTTTCTAGAATTCAGAAACATCATGTCATCTATCTTGTAGATCATTTTCTTTCAATGCTTGTCAATCTGTTTCTTCATTGTGACTCTGACTCTTGCTAATGTCTGCTTGATCAACACTAATGATCATTTCATGTGTTCAAATATATTCTTTGCTTTGCTCGCTTGAATTCTAGCTTGAGTGATCTCATATTCAGTTGAATTCAAATCGAAGCTTATATGAGAGTGAAAGCTCTTGTTCAGAAAGAACGCTGATTGTTCAATTAACGACGAAATAGCATTGTTATCGACGAATTCAGTCATAGATAGTCAGATGAATCAGTCATCTTGCATGTATGAGCAGTAGCTTCGTAGATATCGTTCTACATTCTGATTCGCTCTTTTCGTTTGATCTTCAATCTGTGAATGATAGTCGATGAATAGTTTTATCTTAATGTCGAGTCTCAGACATAGAGACTTTCAGACAATCGATATGAATTATGAATCTCTATCGAACATTATTGATCTTGATAGCTCATGAGTTCTGAAGATTCATATCAGCAGCAGCTTAACTGTTTGTTTAGCGAAAGTCTCTTCGTCATCTGATCAACAAAGTATATAGTGACGTTCTTTAGATAATCGATTTATCACTGTCAGAATCGCGTTGCTTTCATCACTTTTTGATAAATCGATAATGAAATTCAATGATATGTCTTGTCATCGTTGTTCAGATATAGACAATGACTTCAATAGTTCATTGATTCGATCTCTTAATGCTTTTGATCTACGACAAACGTAACAGTTTCGAATGTAGCGTTTGATTGTCGTTCTGATCTTCGATCAGCAATATGATCGTCTTAACAAGTCTAACGTTCGATTCATGTCAGAGTGATTACTGATCGAAAGATCATATGCTTTTCTTATCAATTGAGTGATCATTGACTGAGAAACTCACAGTCTATCATTCTTTCAGAGTACTTCGTTCAGTACTCAGCAATTGTTTAGACTCATATCTTGACAAGTTCTTCTGTTCTGTTCTATGACTGTTTGAATATTGATACATTGTTGATTCGTTCGATTTTCAACTATAATTCAATTCTGAATGAAAATCATTTCTTCGATCGAATTCTCGTTAGCTTTCGATTTCTGTTTTGAATCTGAGTCAAATATGAGCAAGGTCTGAATCAGATCTTGATCATCTTCTATTGATTGCAGTTCAAATGTGCTTGCTGACAATAGCATCTGATGCTGATATAGCTTTCGATCATCATTTGATTCAACTGACTTGACGTCTGACATTCTGATCAGCGCATCTGCTTTCAGATTTTGCTTTTCTGACTGATATATGATCTTGAAGTTATATTCAAATAACTTCTCAGCTCATATAGTCTGTCATCTGATCAGTTTCTTGATGATCATGAAGTACTTCAAATTCAGATGATCGATGAAGATCTTGATTGAAATATTAGTATATTTCAATTCGAAGCGTCAGTGCTTCAAGCATTGAATAATAGTCAAAAGCTCTTTGTCGTAGATCTTGTAGTTGCATTCTGCAGAGATCATGTTCTTGCTGTAGAAGATCACTGAATGTAGAATGTCTTCATCGTCATACTGAGACAATACTTCGTCGTTGACATAGTTCAAGAAGTTCGTTTTCAGAATAGCTTCTCTGATCAAATTGAAATGCTTTAGAACGAGAGCTGTCATCATCTGTTGCTTCAGTTTCTCAAAGATTGTCTGACAGATCTCTGTTCATTCAAATGAATGATCTTTTCGAGTCAGCTTTATCATAGATCGAGCGATCTTCGAGAAGTTCTTTATGAATCGTCGATAGAAATTTCAGAAATCAATGAAGATCTGTACATGAGTCAACAATCGAGACACTTCTCAGCTTCGAATCACATCTACTTTTCGAGAGTTCATTCATAGATCATTGATGAATATCAGTAGTTCTAGAAACGAGATCTTCTGAATCTCGAATTCGCACTTGTCAATGTCTATCTGCAGATCGACTTCACGAAGCTTGTCTAACATCTTCTTCACATGAGTTCTATGTTTCTTCAAGATCTTACTGTAGATGAGAATGTCATTCAGATAGATCTGACAGAATTTATGCAGACAGTCGAACAACACGTCGTTGATATAGTGCTGAAAGAATGTCGATTCGTTGATTAATTCAAAGAGCATTACTCTATATTTGTAGACATTGAAGAAAGTGACGAATGTGATTAGATTCTCACTTTCAGTGCTCATGCAAAGCTTATTGAACGTGACGATAATGTTGAGTCGAGTCAGATATTTACTGTCTTGAATTCGAGCGAGTACTTCGTCTATCAAGAGTATTGAATAACGATCTCTTTTGATCAGAGCATTCAGTTTTTGATAGTTCATGCAAAAGCGAAGACTATCATCTTTCTTTTCGACGAATAGTATTGACGAAGCGAATGAAGCTTTGCTGAGTGTAATAAACTTCTTCTTCAAGTTCTCTTCTAGATACTTCTTGATCTTCTGCAACTTGTGACTCGACATGAAATACAATCGACTTCTAGAAGATTGACTCTCATCTTCTAATTCAATCTTATGATCATATGATCGATGCGAAAGTAACTGAATTGTCTTTTCTCTATCAAAAACGTTCAGAAAGTCATGATAGATTATCGAAAGCTTCTTCTTCAGTTTCTTTAATGACATGACAAAAGTCATTTCATTCAGTTTCGCTGAATCTTTGATTGAGCTAAGCATCTTGTTAATTTCACTAATGATCAATGTAAAGATCTTGACATCGTTCTTCTTGACTAAAGTTCGATAAGCAGCGACTTCGATCATGACAATATTGACGAACTCTCTCTTCTTCGATGACTGAATGAATTTATGTTGATCGAGATTAACTTGAGTGCTTTGCTTTCGTATGAGAGCTGATTCAATGAATCAATTCACTGATTTCGAATTTGTAGTTCGCTTTAAGATGATCATTGACATAGACTTCAAGTTCTTTCGTTTCATTTCGCAGATCTCGCTTGATTTGAGTCTATGAAATGCTGATTGACTGCTTGCTTTCGAAACGATAAGTTTCGAGATTCGAATATTTGATGAAGATATCAATCAATCGTTTGCAGAATCTATCAAAATTTGATTTCTTTTCAATCAGAGATTGTCAATGATTATCTTGTGCTGATTTAGACGAGTTATTAATAGAGACATCATTTCATTCTTATGTTTTTGTAGAGTGACTGAGATATACAGAGCATGTGTAATAGATCTTCGATCGAGAATTTTGTCATATGAACAAATCGACTTCGATTTAAACAGTGAAATTGACTGAATATCAAAGCGTTCACATAGCTCTGAAATCAATGAATCATCTATGAACGTCATGTCAGTGACTTCGATGTCTATGAAAGCGAGAGATCGAAATATCTTTTCTAGACTATTCAAGATGACGTCAACAATAAACGACTTGAAATCAAACGAGTCATCGAGCATATTGATGAAGCAAGATATGAGCATGTCGCTCTCAGTCACTACTTTGACGAGAGCAGATCGTTTTTCGAATTCGCTGCGATTTCGTGCATCTGAGCTGACTCAAGACAGTCACGTGCTCTATGTTCTGACTTCTTGCATTTGAAGCAGAGTTCTTTCTTAAACAACTTCTCTCTAGCAGAATTAATGTTCAATATTCTGAGTTTCTTTCATGCAGAGATTGAAGCTGAGATCGCAGTAGTGATCATCGTCGAGATGCTAGCAGTAGAGCGAGCGACTTGAGTAGTTGATGTCTTGAGAGTTGATCGAGCATTCAATTTCGTCAATCGAACGTCGACTTGCATGCAGATGTAGATGAATTCATTCAAATTCATAGTTCGTTCATTAATCATGACTCACTGAAGATCTGAGCTAATCTTATGCTGAAGATAATCTAGTAAAGTTTCATTATTGTATTCTAGTTTTGCACTAAGTCTCTGAAATTTCATTCAAAATTCATGAAAGAAGATCTTGTTTTGATACAGCTTCAAGAACTGTCGTTGAGTCGTGTGACATCGATTGAAATCGTCGTACATCTTATTTATGATCGACAGTATCTCTTCTGCTTCAAGAAATGAGTTCGTGATCATGTTTCTCATTCAAGATGCTATGTGTTTGATCGTTGTTTCACTGACTCGACTTTTCACATATGCAATCTTCATTTCTTCAATAGAAAAATGATTCTTGTTCATCTTCAGCTTGTTTCGCATTCAAGACAATCAATTATTCACATTCTGTCTCGAATCTTCAAACAGAGACGAATCAGATAGCTTGATCGACTTCGAGAATCGATCTTTCGAAATCGAAGTGCTTAGTCGACTTGATGTCGCTTCTAGATGACGTATAATCACGTTCTTTTTCTTCATCTCTTTCTGTAAACGCGTTCAAACAGCATTCAACGTTGTCTGCGTAGCTTTCAACTCGATGTTGATAGCTTTCAATTCGATGTTGATCTTGTTGACATCATTCAACATCTGAATCATGTCATTGTGAATCTAGATTTCAATGTCATGCTGTTGACATATGTACTTGATAAAGGCAACGAGATCGCTTGTTTCATGAGTGCTTATTCAAGCATTCAGTTCAGTGCTGATGCTGATCTTGATCATTTCGTGATCGAAGAGCAACGCGTTCATGTTCTCTTCTTCTGATGCTGTTCGATTCTGTGATAGAAGTGATTCTCTTCTAGCATTTCGAAGTTCATAGCGAGCAATGCTCACTGATTCTGATTCTAATTCTGTGCTTCTAGTCATTGTGTGAGTAGAAAATTGCTGATTGAGATTCAACTGAAATTTCTGATTTCAGTTCTAGAACAACGCGTTCATGTTCTTCTGTTCTTCTGTTCTGACGACGAGCTCAGTAAAGAGTTAGTCTAGAGCAACGCGTTCGTGTTTTTCTGTTCTGTTCTAGAAATTTCTTGATTTCTAATGAGTCTTCTGAACTCGATTTTCGAATTTCGATTCTGATTCGAGTTTGAGTGATGTAGCTTGTTTTTATATCGTCTACACGTTGATAGCAAGATTGATGAGCTTTGAACTAATGTTATGAGTCTGCATAGAGCGAATCATATGAATGTATTCTAACTAGAAGTTCAAAGCTGAAGTAGAAAGAAGATGCAACACGACGTGAGTTTTACTCACGAAGACACGCTAGATCGCTAGCGTGTCAACAACAGCTCTACTCACAGCTTTATACTAGTCTATGTTAAACTAATCAGACTAATCAGAGATAACAGAGATGCATGCTCGTAACAATTACATGCAGAACGACTGAGTGAAATGACTTTTCATGATGAAATTCAGCGAGAATTTCAATATCTTCTCAGTCATCTCAATGACTTCGTTCTACTTCAATAAGAGTTTTCATTCACGAATGAGTTTTGATTCAGATACGACTGACTATGAAACAATTCGTGAACGTCTTGAAGCTAGAAAAGCAGATGATATTGTCATTCGAATGAAAGAGCTTCTTATCTTCGATCATCAGCAATTGAAAAAGACGAAGCAGATCATCGAAGCTCAGATCAATACACATAGACGAGACGTCATCTATGAAGTAGATGATTGAGTTTGATTATTCTTCAGAAACATCAAAACAACAAGATCGTGCAAAGATTTGAAAGACAAACAGCTAGAACTCTATCAAATCACTGTCAAAGTTGAAATCTTCTATCATCTTCGTTTATCAAGAAGCATGAAGCAGCTGCATTCGATGTTCAGCTCAAAGCTATTACGTTCTTATTCTCAAGATTCATTATCAGAACAGCATTTGAAATCTTCTAGATCATTGACAATCGAGAACGATGATCATTGAGAGATAGATGACATTTTGAACTTTAGATGCTATCGAGATCGAATATAATACAAGATCAAATGAACGAGACTAGATCGAAACGATGAATGATACTATGTCGATAAAGAAGAATTCGAGAGCTCGAAAGAAGTTCTAGTTGAATTTCATAAGCTCTATTCAGACAAGTCACACTAAATTGAAAAACAGTGAAAAATTTTGCGTTTCATTTGTTCTATTCATGCGAACATGAATTTTCGAAGAGGAAAGTAATGTTACGAATGTGTCAAAGATCAAACTCTAATCAATTCACAGTGAACGCTAGCGAGTTCACTGCGTATTGATTAGAACTAGTCAATGATCTAGTCGAGAGCTGATTTAGATCTGGCTCAGGTTTGACTCAGATATGACTCAGCATCTTTTTTCTTTTCTAGCATCTTCTAATCAGCTTCTATTGCCTTCTAGACAAACACACTTCTTTGTGTTACGAGTAGTTAACAGATGTCTATGACAAACACATTTCTTTGTGTCGCAAACATCTTTTGAATAAACATCTTTCTTGTGTTTCAACACGTTCTCTTTGAGACTAGCGTTGAACCTAAGTAACTACTATATAAAGCGTGTTCTTCTTGTCTTTTGTACCTTCTTTCTTCTATATTCTTAACGTCTTAGTTATAGTTATCTTTATAGATCAAACATTCTAGTCACGCACGCACTCTGATTAGTTTCTAGACACGATCTCAACAATGATTTAAGTGAAATAATTAACATTACGCTTTAAACAATCAATCAACAAGAAATTTTTCATCAAAGAATATTCTTTCTTTTAATAGAAAGAATTGTAATAGTCAACAAAGTTATTCATTTCTTGCTTTAAAGTTTTATGAAAATATAAATAAGCATTTTCTGTCTTGAAAGAATTATCATAGTAATGATGCAACTTATATCATCAATCTGTAAAGATGAAAATGATACAGAAATCATTGACTCAATATTGATTCATTAAATTGTGAGTCTTTTTATTTATGATGAATCATGACTCAATATAGATGATCTTGATTCAATGAAAGAAATAACAATCATCATTCATGTTCATGCGTTGTATCAGACTCTGCTTTCATGCATTCAATCAATCTTTGTTCTTCTTATACTTAAATATATCAAGAAGTTTCTTGAATTTAAAAGTAATGAAGACAACGACAAAATTTGCAGAAGAATGAATAATGAAAAAAGATTGATTGTTCAAGATTTATGCAATAATTTGAGTTATCATCACAAGAGACTGAGAATTCAACTTTATATAAATTGAAGAATTGAAAATGTCAGGATCGTGTCTAGATGATACAATCAATGAAGATCAGAATTGATAGTGCTTGATCTTTAGAGATAGCTATAACTGAATATTAAGAATACAGAAGAAGATTGATACAAAAGCTTCTATTTATGTAATGTTCAGAGGCTGCGCTAGGCCTGAAAGGAATGTGTTTGTGACACGGGAAGAATGTGATGTAGATGAACAAGGTGTTGGTGAAAGAAAAGAATGTTGGGAAAGAAAAAGAATGTTGAATCATATCTGAGTCATATCTGAGCCAAACCTGATGCGAATTGATTAGAGCTTCAGCCTTGTTCAGCCTTGATACGCTCGTAACATTACCCCCCTCTTCGAAAATTCATGTTCGCATGAATGTAGTTCATCTGCTCGCTTTTGTTGATAGTTATTCCGATATTTAGCGCGATTTGTTTGAATATAGCTTATGAAATTCGTTCAAAACTTCCTCTGAGTCATCGAATTTCCCTTTATCGACATAGTATCATTCGTCGTTTCTATCTAGATCTGTTCATTTGACTTTGTACTGTATTCGACCTCGATAGCGTCTGAAGTTCAATATATCGTCTATCTCTCAGTGTTCATCGTCTTCGATAGTGATTGACCTGAGTGGTTCTGAATGCTGTTCTGATAGAGAGTCTTCTGAATACGGCCGCAGTAGCTTCGAACTGAACATCGAATGCAGATGCTTCATGCTGACTGATAGGCGAAGATGATAGAAGATATTCACTTTGACAGTGATTTGATAGAAATCTAGCTGTTTGTCTTTCAAATCTTTGCAGAGCCTTGTTGTCTTGACGTTTCTAGAAGATAATCAAACTCAGTCATCTACTTCATAGATGACGTTTCGTCTATGTTTATTGATCTGAACTTCAATGATCAGCTTCATCTTTTTCAATTGTTGACGATCGAAGTTCAGTAGCTCTTTCATTCGAATGACAATATCGTCTGCTTTTCTGACTTCAAGTCGTTCACGAGTTGTTTCGTAGTCAGTCGTATCTGAATCGAAACTCATTCGAGAGTGAAATTCTTTATTGAAGTAGAAGAAAATCATTGAAGTGATCGAGAAGATATTGAAATTGTCACTGAACTTCACTATAGATATTCATTTGACTCAGTCGTTCTGCATGTAATTGCAGTAGATTCTAAGTTCGCGTTCGACGTCTTGATTGACTCGTTCCGATTGATCGTCGATCTCAGAATGATAGACTGTGAATAAACTAGCTGTGATTCTCAGTCGCTTACAAAGACTTTTTCACATAGTCGATATGAATTGAGAGTCTCTGTCCGAAACAATAGAACTGAGTAGATCATGCAGTCGATAGACGTTTCATAGCATGATTCAAATCGTTTCTTCGACTGAGATGTCATCGTCTTCTCAATGACAGGGAACATAGTGACGTTCTTTGATGAGACGACATATGATTGTGCAAATGACGTTATAGTCTTCTGACAGAGATAGTTCAATGATGAAGTTCATAGCTATATCTTTTCAGCGTTTCTGTGAAATCGAAAGAGAATGATGAAGTTCATTGATGCTATTTCTAGAGGCTTTGCTTCGCTGACAAGCATGACAGTTCCGAATGTACCGTCGAATAGTAGCTCGATGATCTGATCAATAGTAGAAACGCTGAACTAGATCGATGGTTCGTTTATTGTCGAGGTGAGAGATTGAAGATTGATCATGCACTTCTTGTAGTAATTCCGTGTGCATGTTCTCAGAGACTCACAGTAGATCTTTCCTAAATAGAACGTCGTCAAGAATTTCGCAGTTCTTCAGTTTAGTGATATGAAATTTGAGCTTGTTTTCGTTCATAGCTTGCCTATATTCGCTGCAGAACTCATCTGTTTGATTGATCATTCGTACTCGTTGATAGAGATTTGCTTTCGGTTCAATAGATAGAACATCGACTCTATCGAGAATCAGAATAGTCTGAAAACGATCTTCAAGACGCTGAGCTGATTCAGAGACGTTCGCTAGAGACATTCTGATTAGAGCATCGACTTTAGTGTTCATTTTGCCTGATCTAAAGATGATCTGAAAGTTGAACTTCGATAGAATGTTCAGATAGTTGACTTGTCGTCGACTCAACTGTTTGTTTTTCATGAAGATCTTCAAAGTCTGATGATCGATGAACATCTGAATGAGTAGTTCAGTGCATTTCAGCTCGGATCGTCAGTGTTCGAAGCATCGAATAATGACTAGCAATTTCTTGTCATAGATGTGGTAATTGATTTCAGCGAGAATCATGCTTTTACTGTAGAAGATCATCGGATGAAGAACTTTCTCGTCATCGTACTGAGATAGTATTTCATCTTTTACATAGTTCGAAGCATCAGTCTTCAGAATAGCTTGTCGTTTGAGATCGAAGTGACGAAGTACTGAGGTCGAGCTGACTTGTTTCTTTAGATTGTCAAAGGCTTGAACACAGATCTCGTTTCAAACAAAAGACGTGTTCTTTCTAGTCAGCTGAGTGAACGGTTTGACTAGCTTCGAGAAGTTCTTAATGAAACGATGATAGAAGTTAACAAATTTCACGAAGCTCTGAGTTTCTTTTAGGTTGGTCGAAGTGATTCAGCTGACTATGACTGTCACTTTGCTGAGATTCATACGAAGGCCTAGTTCTGATACGATGACTTCTAGAAAGACAGTCTCTTCTACATCGAATTCGCACTTTCGAATATCTATCTGCAGTTCAGCTTCGCGTAGTCGACTCAATACTAGTTTAACGTGATCTCTATGTTTCTTTCTCGTTTTGCTATAGATGAGAATGTCATCTAGATAGGCTTGGCAAAAGTCGTTCAGAAAGTCTCATAGAACAACATTCATATATTGCTGAAAGAAGGTCGATTCGTTAGTCAGTTCGAATGATAGCATCTTGTATTTATATGCTTCTAAAGCAGTGATAAAAGTGATGTAATTCTCGCTATCGAAATGCATTCGAAGTTTGTTGAACGCTGATATGATGTTCAATCTAGTCAGATGCTTGCAACTCACTATTTTACCAATGATCTCGTCTATCAGCGATAGAGAATATCTATTTCTTTTGAAAATGACATTTAGCTTTCGATAGTTCACGCAGAATCGAAGATCTTCATTTGCTTTGAGAGCGAATAGAACGAGAGAGAAATAGAGAGTCTGACTAGAAGTGATGAATTTCTTCGACAGATTCTCGTTTAAGTACTTCTTTACTTTCAGAAGTTTGACAGAGAACATTCGATAGACTCGACAGCGAGAGAGCGTTGAATCACTGATGAGCTCGATTTTATGATCGTAGAAGCGATGAGAGAGTAGTTTATTCGATTGAACTCGATCAAAAACATCTAGAAACTCATGATATTTTGATGACAGCTTTGCTTTAATATCTTTCAAATTCTGAGTCGTTTCATCGATTGAAGAGACGTTTAGAGCGTTCAAATCGCACTGAGTATTGTACGCGATTTCTCTATTGATGTTCGTCATGAATAGAGCAAAGACTTCGATCTTGTTCTTCTTTGAACGATTCAACAGCGTTTTGAACGAAGCTGCGTCTATGCTTCGAATCAAGAATGACTCTTCCCGAACGAATCATTTGAGCATCATAGAGATCTTAGTCTGAGTGATTGAAGAAGGCGAAGTTGACTGCGATCAACTTGAATGCTTTGAATTGAGGAAAATCGAAAAAACCGAAATAGAAGTATTCAATTGGTTCGGAAAAACAATGACGTCGTTCCGCATATTCAATAATATTTCGTTTTTGTTCATTCAGAGCTTACTCAATATGACTTCATGATGATCGATATCAGCTATCAGCATTGATGCAGTCAATTTCTTATGACTTTCGATGATGAGATTGAATAGAATTTTATGAGTGATGATCTTCTTAGATATCTTCTCATCATAACCTCTTATTAGCTTCTCTTTTGCCAGTGATATAGGTTGAATTCCCAGTTTCTCGCATACTTTATCGATTAGATTAGAATGTATGATCGTGTAGACGACTGAATCACTGTCTATTAGAAGACGAAGACTGAAAGATCGATTCTGAGAGATGAGATGAGCGTCAATTAGAAACGACTTTTCAAAGTAATTTTCTTTCGATAGAATTTCGTCTAGTTTGCACAAAGATATAATCTCTATCTCTTCGATGACTTTTGAAGAGATGACTAGTTTTTTGAATCGAAATTCGAATCGAAATCGAAGCGATCATATTCATTGTTCACTGCATTGATTCTGTTAGGGGCCAGCATAGAGCGAGTCATATGGGTGTAATGTAACGAGTATATAAATGCTAAGGAAGGAAAGTATCTAGAAGGGAAGAGCCGGCTATCTATATGACTCAGGAGAACATAAGC
>JAABUI010000965.1_pt1 | contig 18135 bp, 15 predicted proteins | sample 5559111 | NCBI WGS metagenome assembly JAABUI01 (sample SAMN10711870, study PRJNA513365) | rock metagenome | isolation source: Antarctica rocks | place: Antarctica: Victoria Land, Buttleship Promontory
CTAACCCTGAATAGGGTTGGCCTCGGAACAACCCTATAGCCTAGCGGCGAGCGGCCGGCGATAGTCATCAACATAGCCACCAACATAGCTACCAACATAGGTGCGTAGCTAGGATCGTAACAAATATGAACAAGATTATCATCAGAGACATCAATCTGCTCTCAAACGTGAATGAATTCTTCGAAGAATTCGTCGATATAATTATGATCTCTTTGATAGATCTGTTTTCTGAGTACAATCAGATTACGTTGACAAGAATATATTGAAATCTCACAGCGTTCATGACATCTCTGAGATTATTGCGACAGACGACGTTATCACAAGATGTCAACAACTTCGTTGCTCAGTTTGTCAAAATCATAATCAAGATATTGAAGAATCTTCTTGAGATATGCAGATCTTTTCTCGATGATATTGAAGTAAAGAAATCGAAGACAATCTATGATAATGCAGAGATCACTTCAGAAGTACGTCAGTTTATGCTGAAGCACATTAAGAATCTTGACTTCGTACTCTTGAACTTTGAACTCATCAATTGCATCATATCTGACAAAAAGTCGCAATTCTGCATGTCGAGCATAAAGATTATGAAATTTGTTTGTGACTTTCATGATCGCAGATCAGAAGATTTCAAAATTATCAAGATTCTAGAATGACATCTTTGTCATGATGTCACATCTGTTTAAGCGTTTATTGAAGTATGCATGTATTATTGAGTGTGAATAGAAATTTTCGTCTTGATCGCAGCGTCAATATTTCAGCTCTTCAAAACGAAGATCAAATTCGTGTAAGAAAGAGAATAAAAGAAAGTCATGAACAAGCTGAAGCTGATACTGATCACTGCATCAATCATGAAAAGTTTGAACTATTCTGAGCAGACAGAAGAAATTGTTCTTGTCGTGAATGCAAGTTTTCAAGAATGAGAAGCGATGTTACAGCAGACAACATTGAATTCTAAGAATCGACATTTCATACGATACAAAAGTGAACTATGAAATGAGCAAGAGACAAGATATGATGCTTAGAAGAAAGAATGCAAAGATCTGATGAAAACACTGAAGAAGATTCATTACTGACTATACAACATGAAATTTATTATTGAAATAGACGTCAACACTCTGATGATGTAACTGAATCAATCTGTGTCAGACTTATCAGAAGCATTGATGATATGATGACTTGCTTGAATTCACTTGTTTGATTTTGATGTTCATCACGTTCTTGATTGCAAGCATAGCGCACTCGATGAACTCTCGCGCAGACTCAGAGAATCTTCAGACGACGAAGATGAGACTCATGAGAAAGACATAAATGACTTCATTGATGCTCAGTTAAATTTCATTCATCTTTGCTCAGTCAGTATAGTTGTTGAAGAAGACATGTCAATATTAAAAGATTGATATTCAGAACACTTTAAGAAAATAGCTTGTTATTTAATCTTCTTATCGCGCTCGTTTGAAATGTCAACAAAAGAATTTCGAAAATTCAAACATGAAGTGCTGAAATTCATGATTCAAGATAAACATTTGTTTAAAAGATTCAACAAGACTGCTTCTGTGCAAAGAGTGATGAATCTTCAAGAAGAACGCAGTAATATTCTGCAGAAACTGCATGATGAAAGTGATTATTGTGAAAGAAAGAAAACATATCAAAAGATGATCAACAGATATTGATGAAAGAAGATATGAAAAAATACATGCGTGTATGTAAAATTCTGTGAAGAATGTCAGTTGCAAGCATTAAGATGAAAGAAGAAGATTCTGCATTCTATTTGAATCTTGAGAGTCTGAAAGAAGATTGAAATGAATGTCATTCACATGTCTTCAAGCAAAGAAAAATGCTGTATTATCTTGACAAGAAATGACTTCTTGAGATGAGTAGAAGAAAGAGTTCTGAGAGCAGCAACTTCGAAAGCGATAGCGAAATTTCTGTGAAAAGATATGATCTGCAGACACGACTGTTCAAGAAGATTTGTCATGAACGAAGAATTGAAGAATAAAGAAATTGTAGAAACGCTGATCGAGAAATATAAGATAAAGCGAGTGATGATGTCAACTTATCATTCACAGATGAATGATCTTATGAAGAGAGATCATACAGCTGTTGTGAATGTCTTAATCAAGATGACAGTCAATGAAAGCATGAAATGAGTCAGAAGCTTTGTTAGTGTGCTATGAGCAGACAGAATCATCGTGAGAACTTTCATTGAAATGACTTCATATTGTATCTTGTATGACTGCAATGTCGTTCTTTCTATAGAACTTGATGTTTCAATCTGACAGATTCTTTCATGAAACAATGTTTGCACGACTGATGAGTTATTGACTCTTCATGCTCAACAACTTGAACGCAGAGACGAAAATTTGAAGAAGATCGTGCTGCATTTGAGAAGAATGAGAGAGATCAACAAACATGTATGAGATAATCACAGACGCGTTCATACTAGTTCAATTCTGAAGAATGATCTTGTACTGCTGCATGACATCAAATTGAACAACATGCATACGCTGAAATTGACACGAAGATGACTGAAATCTTTTCAAGTAGTGAAGATGAACATTGAAAAAGAGTGATATAGAATTGCAAAGCTTGACGAAACAATCTTGAAAGAAACGATTGCAGAAAATAAATTGAAGAAGTATGTAAATCAAGCATTGAAAAGTGAGATCAGCAATGAACAGAAGAATGAAGATCAGAATTTATTGATGACAACGCTCATTGAGAAAATCATGTCAGAAATTGCGATCAATGTTTCAATCAAATACTCGAATGTGTCGCTGAATTTTATTCACTATTAACTGAAAGTCTCTGTGAACTTGAAAAGAGCATCTGTCGCTGAGACTTCTGTTGAGTTGAGATAAGATTGTTCACACTCAAGAGTGCAGCTTCGATAGCACTGTCTTGTACAGCATCACTTATATTAGCTCTTTCTCTGTCGAGTCATTAAGAAGCGAAGTTGATGCAAGAAGATCATGAATTGTTAAGAATGTCATAAAGTCGCTTCAAGTTGCTTGAGCATATGAAAAGAAGAATGAGAGTGAAGATGCAGACGTCTGTAATGTCAATACTGAATTACTTCAGTATTGAAGATTGAAAGTTTCAAAATGTTCTAGTCTTGAATGAACAAAGCGAAACTTTAATCAATTTGCAGAGTACGCGCTAAAGTTCACTGCGTAATGATTAGAGCTAAAGCTTAGAGCAAGAATCAAAATCAATCGATGATTGTATATCAGAAAATATATTAAGATCGAAGATCAAAGATATATTAAGATCGATTTAAACGACACACGACAAGACAACATAATGCTACATCAAGTTGATCTAACTCATATGATGCGCAGCAGATAATGTAGAAAAATAGTCAATCAGTCAGCTGAGAGATTTGTTACTAATATCGAGTCATCAACATTCTCTCAGTTATGACAAGCGCAAGTCGCAGAAGAATTATTTGCAAAACCGCAAGCAATTTCTACTAGCGCTGAGCTTTAGAAGATTCAGCACGTATTTTCTATCTTTCAACATAATTATCATCTTTGTTATTCAAACTCGCACTAGAATGTCTAAAAATCTCACGTATTTCATCATCTCTGTTATTTGAACTCACACTAAAACGACTAAACATCTCATGTAACTCTTCACTCAGCATTTGTTTTCTCAGACATTAAAAGCTCACATTGAAGCTTTCATCAATGAAAGCTCTTACACATTTTCTCAGAAGAATCTCATTCAAATTCTTTAACTATCTTTACTTTCATCATTTCAATGACATTCACTAGAGCAAGCTCTGCAATAACGCTGCATCATCTGAGACACTTCATAAATGATCAAAAAGAACTAGTCAATTACTTGAACTCTCTGCGCACAGAACAAGAACGACAGACAGCAATTTGTTAATTTCAAGATCAGATTATGCAATTACACGTCAATGTAAAGAATCTGATGTACAGCTTCGTGAAATTTCTTGATAACTGTTACGATCCTAGCTACGCACCTATGTTGGTAGCTATGTTGGTGGCTATGTTGATGACTATCGCCGGCCGCTCGCCGCTAGGCTATAGGGTTGTTCCGAGGCCAACCCTATTCAGGGTTAGCTTATGTTCTCCTGAGTCATATAGATAGCCGGCTCTTCCCTTCTAGATACTTTCCTTCCTTAGCATTTATATACTCGTTACATTACACCCATATGACTCGCTCTATGCTGGCCCCTAACAATAACAACTCACTTTATTCAAGAATGACTAGTGAGAAAGAAGAATGAAAGATTATGAATATTGAGCATGAAAGAATTGAAAAAGAGAGAAGAAATATAGCTGAGACAAAAAGAATCATGATGAACAGATGAGACTTGAAGCTACTGAATCTTTGAATTTCAAAGAAAGATTCTTCATTGTATTCAGTAAAAAGAGAAGCGATGAATAAAATGCATGCAATCATTGCAAGAGTTCAGAATGAGCATCTAATCAGAGCGATGATGAAGCAGATAGTATATCATAGAGCGATGCAAACAATTGTCAGCAAAGATTGAGTTTTGATCTTCTCATTCTCACAATTCACAGACTTCAACAAATTGATCATGAATCAGATTGAAGTTATGTTAATGAACGAGAAGCTAGATCACATGAATTGAAGATGAGTAAAGTCTGACTTGCTATGTGAGCATATCAGCGACATGATCTTGAAAACAGATCATGTCGAGACTGTTTTTAGCTCATCAGCAGTTTTGTAATTCAATTTCAAAAGAAGATCAAGATCATTGATACTGTTGTTGCAATCAAGATGCTCATCAGTAGTGTTGAAGAATGAAGATTCACACTTCATGTAGACTGCAAGCGATGTAGTAATGATCTCAGATCTTAATTCATCAATGTCAGCGATGCAAAGTCTGATGATAAGATTTCATCAATCATCAAAAGTTGTCACATCAATTTCTTCTGACATGATTGCTTCATTCACATCGTTAAATTCTTCAAGAACATCACGCGTACATCTTCTTATGTCTTCTCATTCTCTTATCTCAATTGCTTCAACGTTCTTGAAGTTAGCAGAATATGATGAGCAAAGACTTGCTCTCTCGCTAGATGTAATCATGAATAATGAAAAGATTCTTCTACAGTACAGCTTAGAAACAGAAATGAGTGATAATGCAAGTGTCTGCATGAAAGCTATCATTGTGACAGCAATAGAAAGCGTATGATCAAAAGTTCAATAATCACGTTATTAAATCATTGAAAATATCTGAAAGATGAGAGAGAGTAGAGCATGCTCTTGCATATGAATGTCTCATACATGAAAGCAGAGACTTGATTATCTTGATTTGATATCTTTGATCATGACAATGAAGTTACTGAGAGAATATCGCTTTGAAACTAAGAATGAAGAAACGTTTGTGTGTCATTCACATCTTCAGAAGCTGAAAAATAAACTTAAGCTATTGATGAATGAGCTGTTGTTTGAAATACTTATTGATCGTATAAATATCATATACGACTATAGATTTCGACTAGATTTCGTGAAAATTGATGTCACTTTCACAGACTGATTTCGTCAAGATAGTCGCTTCTTTTGCTTCACTGACTCACTACAACTATTTCAACTATGATCGCATATGTCACAAAACTACAAGATTGATATGTTTCTGATTCATAACATATTCATAGAAAAGATCAAGTATCAGAAGTGAAAGAAAAACAATGCATTAATGCTATCAAATGTGTTTGATTGAATATTAAATGACAATACATGAGTCTTGATAAGAGAGAAACTAAACATGTACTTATAACATCAGAGAGATGACTTAAATCTTACAAATCACGACTGATTGAGAACGATTATATACATAATGTTGCAACAACTAGTACGTCAGAATATAGTGTACTATCTCATTACTGTGATTCTTTGATTGAATCATGAGATCAATCTTCTGACTTTCTCATATTTCATGAAGATCACTTTCAAGAATGATTCAGAACTCATAAGACATGTAAATCTGAATATCAATAATTTGATGAGTGATAGAGAACAAAGTCAAATTCAGAGCACAGCAGTGTTTGCAGATGAGTTAATTGACAAAGATGATGAATTCATTCTTGATTTACATCTTTGCATGAAAAAATGATGAAAAGAAGCGATCAAGCGAAATCTAGCAACGAATGAGTATACTCACTGCGTAGTACTCAAGATATTCAATGAGAATGATTCATGAAAATCAGATCTGAAATAAGTGAATTAGTCTTGCTTCGCAGACAGTGTTTGTTTTTGAATGTCACATTTATCACATGATAATAGAGGTAAATTTGATAAACAACGCATTGCAGTGCTCATTTATCACACAGTAATCTTCAAAGATGAAGTCAACATGAAAATTGCAAAATGTGAAACTAAGAATGAAGTGATCGTTGCACTATAAGATCAAAGATTCATCGATGCAATTTCTTCTGAACTCGAAAACAATAAACAAGAGAAAGTATCGTTTCATCATTCTGTCATCGTGAAAATTCGAGAAGTGTGTTCAATTTCAAACGTGCTGATAGATCTTCGAAGCTGAAATTTGATGAAGATGTTGAAAGAAAGAAGTCTTTTGTTTGATCAAGATCTGAAGTAAGTAAAAGAGTTTGTTGAATTTCATTGAAAATCTGCATTGAATCAGATGAGAAAAGCTCACGAAAGAATGAAAGAGACAGAGATTGCAGTCTATGAGTCTAAATTCTATTTCTACTACGTCAAGAATAATATTAAGTCGATGAAAGACAATGAATGAAAGCATTTAAGAACAATTGCTTGAACGTTAATGATAGATTGTATTCTTTCTGTTTTCTTGAACGTTGATGAATAGATTGTTCTCTTGCTGTTCTCTTTCTGTTTTCTTCTTGATTCTTTCTGTAGTGATAAAGAAACGATCACTAATTAAATGAGAAATGAATGTCGTAAGACTGCTTGCATCATTCTCACAAGATAGTTAGTAAGAAGAAAGAGATCGAGATCTGAGTCAATGATAGAAGAGTCAAGAAGCGTTTTTCGAGTGTACATATAAATGTTATTGCGACTTGTAGATAAAGAGACGAGACATACACGTTTTACATTATCTTTCTACTAGCACAATCATTGCACATGTTCATTGTTTGCTTTCTCTGTTGCTTCAATACAACTTTCTATATTGCATTTGTACTCTATTTCTTGACAATGTCTTGTCAACTTTACATTGATGTTTATATTAAATCACTTAAAGATTCTTGTAAAGTGAATCAGCTTATGCTTTGTCTTTGAAAACTTGATGTTGTGCATTTTTAATCACTGTTCACATCTATCATAGATCTCACTAAGAACTCTGCAATTACACTTCATGAATTCTTTGTATGTTAAAATATTGACGTCGTTTATGAAATTTGTGAAGCTTGTTCTCAATCTGATGTCATCACATGCTTTTAGTAAGTTCACGTTGTAAAACAAATATAATATTGATGATAGCGAAGAATCTTGTGATATGTTGATGTTCACGCTGCATTTTATCATCATATAATCATTGATTGTGATTATGATGCGTCAATCTTTCAGAAAGTTCTTCACAAATTTGAGAAGCAGTCTGAGAACTTTTCTCTTTTTCATGTCATGCAAAAGTCTGCTATGTGTTACATTGTCAAACACATTCTTCTCATTCAGATTCAGCAATGAAACTACTCTTCTTCTTGTGTCACTTCATACAATGTGTATCTTTTTTATAATCAGTTGCAAAGTCATATTTATTGATTTGTGTTTGCAAGCTCTCATCTGAATGTTCAATATCAAGTCACACGCTTTTACAACGTTTCACAAATGTTCAAATATGATGAACTTCAGTATTTTACTCAGCGTGTTGAATAGCATAATTGATTTATATGTCTTTGCATTAAAGTAGTTTTTCTTATCTGACTTTTGCATCACTATTGTGATCGCGCTCTTGAACTGAGTTGACTGTATTCTCTTCTGTAAACATTTTTCAAAAAGAGAATGTATTTATTTTGATGCATCATCAACGAGTCTGTGCATTATTTTATTTGTATATTCTGTGTATTTTAAAGTCTTGTTGAATATCATTTTGTAAATGACTCTTTTAATCTTGTGATGCATCAGCGAAGCATCATTCTCAATCAAGAGCGAATACTTGAAGTTTTCTGTGTTTAGCATGAGAATCTCTGAAGATGATGAAAAGTGAGTCTGAAACATCATTTTCATCTTATTCTGTGCTGTCATAGCAATGTCGAAGCACTCTGACTTGATCAGAGAGAAAATTGTCGTTTGAGTCAATGTATCTGCAATTGCATTTCTTGTTCATTTTGCAGTTTTGAACAGTCTTCTTGAGAATTGTTCAACGTTCTGCATGATCTTTCAATATTCACTGCGTTTCTGTTTTCTGATGATCTTGCTCTTCTTGTCACATGCTTGAATGTACTCTGTTCAGTTATCAATGATTCAACAGCTTCTTCTCATTCATTGCATGCTCTTAATGATCTTCATACACTTCTTCGTTCATTTTGCTTTGATTATTTCGTGTAATTTCACTCAAAGAGTAGAAATTTCGATGATCTTCTTCAATGCATTCAGCAGTTGCTTAGTATATTCATTTATGCGCTGACGCTTCATCTCATGATTCAACAGTGATTTCAACATTTGTTCTCTCAGAATATTAATAAACTTCTCTTCATTCATTGTCTTTCAGTTGCAACGCGATTTTCGCGCTGACTTTTTGCAAACTCTGAAATCTATAATTGTCTGTATCAACAGATGATTTGAAATTTTTTTCATTTCTTCGTTGATTTCACATTGTATTAATTGATTCATAATGTCATCTGTCGTGAAAATCAAATCTATTGTCATTTGAAATCTCTGATAATTTCTCGTAATCATGTCTTGAGATAGCATCAACAATGCATTAACATTTGTGATCATTTCAATTAAATCATTTGACAATAAATGCTGTTTTAAGTAAAATGATTTCTTTCATGTGAAATGATGCAAATTGAAATCTTCTACAAGAATGCATTCTTTTGACATGTGTAATGTTTTTTCAATGTCTGAAAGACTTTCTTTTTCATGAATGACTTTATGATCTTTGAGTGATGAATTGTATGCTTCGTGAATGTGTATAGCTTCATGAGTCATCTGTGTATCATTTGTTAATGTTTATAACATAATTGTGTTTACATCTTTGAAATGTCATGTTGAGTATCAGATGTTGCTGTCAATTTTCTTGTTTATGTAGAAACAGATTTTACTTTCATTATTCTTCAGTATGAAGTCGACAGTTGTTGAACAGTACACTTTGAAATTTTCATCAAATTATCAAAGTTCTTGAAGAATCAAAATGTCATAATTCTTTATCTTTTTCTTCTGTAGTAGCATTATCATCATCTTTTCTCTGAACTTGTGAACGTTGTACTGTAGTATTTAAAGCTTCTTTTGCTGAAACATTAAAGTTCACATTCAAAGCTGTTTGATGTTTTCTTGAGCATCTGCAATGTGCTTACTTCACTTGTAAGATTTTCAAAAGAAGATAATATTGAAATTAATGTGATTGATGTTGACTTTGACTCATTTGTTTTTGACTTCTTGACTAGATGATTCAATATAATGTTTTTGAATGTGATGATCATGCTGAGCAAATGACTTTCATTTATTGAGCATTTCTATTTTCTCTTCAAGTCATTGTCTATCAGCAATTTCAGATTGATAAATGACATTATGAACATCTTTGATGTCATCATTTTGAGTTTTCTCTGTTCTCATACGACGTGATATAGAGATCTATGTTTCATGACTTTCTTTATTCTTTCTTTTTCGATCTGTCGTTTATGACATTGAGAATCAAAGACTCTGTATGTATTTCAACATATTTCACATTTTCACATGTTTCAAGTCTGTCTATGAAAACAATGCTTCAAATGATGATCTAGCATGCAGTAAATGCATCTTTGCTTGTTTTTGCATTCATATGTCTTATGATCATAGTCTTGACACTTTAGACACTGATGTGTTTTACAATTCAAATCATAAAACTGCGTGATTTTTATGTTGATTTCATGATATACTCTTTCATCAATTAGCTTGTTTATCATCTCAGCGCTGACTACGCGTATCATCAGTGAGATGTATCTCTTCTGTTCACTATTCTTTGTGAGTCACTTGACTTTCTTAATCATCATCTTCAAGTGTATATCTTTGTTGATCTTGATGAGTGCTTTCATCTTTTTCTTCTCTATGTCTTTAAACATTTCTTCAACTTTAATTTCATGTATCACTACTTCAAAACTAATTTCGCGCAGACTTGCGTTCAATGAAATCTTTTTGATTCAAAAATCGTTTTTCTTCAGTATTTTCTTGCTGTCTTTCATCTTGACTCAAAATATCAGTAGATTTGATCATCTCTTCATAGTTTCTATGTTCTTGCGCGTTGATAACGTCTCGTTGACATCAATCTCTCTCACTCACTTCATTATGTTCTCTGTTGTTATCATCATGATTCTCTTGATCTTCTCTTTCTCTTTAATGAAGATCTTAATCTTGAATTTCTTGCAATGATTTTGCATTGATGATGCAACATCAGCGCTGAAGACAAGATGACTTTCAAACGACATCATTGACTTCTCATTCACTCTCTTCACTCAGTTGTCAACGCATTTCTTCTTCTTCGCGAACTTCTTTTTAAGTCTGCTCATTATCTTTTTCAATCTCTTCAGCTGATTCTTCATGTGTTGATTGACAGTCAACGCAGTGACGCGTTGACGCGTCAGCTTTTCTATAATCTCTGTTAATCTTTTCATCTCTTTTCAGAGTATCAGCTCATTATTTCTACGTTCGTTGAACTCATAGAGTACTCGCAGCTTGTTCAATTTCTCGTGTATATTCTTCGTCTTGATTGAATTCTTCTGCAAGATAGTAATACTCATTTCTCGCTCACTTGCTGACATCACATTGACGATGCTCATCATTTGTTCTTGATGATCAGAATGAAGCGCAAGCATCATGTCAACAATGTTTTATTGTCAAAAAAGATTGATGATTTTTAAAATAAATTGTTGATTGTGTCAATTACGTTGATCAACTTAACTTTGTAATCATAGAAATGATGAAATGACAGCTGATTAATCATCGCTTAATAAAAAACATTTAAATAGTCATGATACTTGAAGAAAAGCTTGACTTTAACTTGCTTGAGAGTTTCAACATAAGAGAGTTCATGCAGATTTATATTCTTGAGCTTATTTTCAACTGTACTTATGAGTTGATTGATTTTCAAGACAATAATGTCAAAGATGTTTACATCTGATCATCTGATCAGAGTTTTATAAATTGCAGCTTTTATCATTGCAATATTCATTGAATCTGAGAATTGTTTGAAATCTTTGATGTTAATTAAAGTCACGTCATATGATTTTGACTATTTAACTGATCTTAATGACTTTTCAGTCTTGCTGAATGAGAATGATTTCTTGTTGAGTTAAGTGATAACAGAAGAAAAGAATTTCTTTAATATATAAATAAAAGTCAAGCTTTTCTGTTTTATCATTGTTTTCTCGCTTAAGAAAAGAACAGTTAAGCAAGAATTGAAATTCGAAAATTGAAGAACATCAATTTGCATATCTATGATTAAATTTATTTTGTTCATTCATGTTTTTTCTAGAATCATTTGATGTTGTTTTAATTTAGTGATTAACATAAAAGCAATGTTTACTGTATGATCTTGAATCATTAAATTCAAATAAATGACATGAGTAATGAGTTTTTTTGCATAATGATCATTGAATTCTTGTATTAACTTTGCTTTAATCAAAGTCAGAAACTCAATTTGTAACTGATCACAAACAATTTGTGCAATCACTTCATCAATGAATGAATAGTCAGCAGCTTCAGTGTCAATCAATGACTTTAATGAATAACTAATTTTATTACTAGAAAGTATACATTTAATAGTTAAAGATTCAGAAGTAAAAGAATCATCTGACATGCTCATCATTGAAGAAATTAACACATTTTTCATCACGTTTTTGATGAAAGTCACTAGTTTTTTGTCTCGTCATTCTCAATAAACATTTTCTCATTCTCTTTATTCTCAAGAATGATGATTTCATGTAAATGAAAAATGAAAGCATGAAATGTTGAAGTGCTGATCTTGTTTAACTGAAAATAATTCTTGAATAAGTGACTTAAAGTCTTGCATGTATAGCAAATAATGAGCATTCTCGCTTAATCAAACTTGAAAGTAGAAAAGATGATGAGTTTAACATAATCAATTATTAAGATTAACAATGCTGTTGAGAAAGTAACGCGTTTGTCAGATACTGCAGTGAGTTTGATGATTCATTACTCGCTGCGTAGCTGATAATTAACTCGCTGTCTATTATTCACATCTTGAAGAAAGTTCTTTAAATGAGTGAGTAAGACAAAATTCTCAGAGTAAATCAATAAAGCATTCTGCAAGTGATTATTAATTTTATTCTGAAGATCATTCATCAAAATGCAATCATCATAATCAAAATAATTGAATAGCTTCATGAACTTAAAGTAGAAGACATTGAAAGACTTGTTGATTTGTTTCAAAGCATTATATTTACAACAATACTTTCAATTCTTATTTAAATCATCGTATATTTTCTTCAGGTGCTTGAATAACTTGTCAATTAATATGTATGAATAAAAGATGTTATAACGACGTCTGATGAAGATGTGCTCAGCAGCATCATTTTCTAGTTTAAATATCACATAAACAATATGAATATTCTCAGTATTAAAATAATCAATATTTATCTCAAGCTTGTTATCAATCTTGACTCTTCAATTATTTCATGTTAATTCATCTTCATTAATGAATGTAAATGAATTTGAAAACTTAAAGAACTTGTGATGATCATTTTTGAATAAAGTGAATGACTTTCATCAAGTAGAATTCTCAATAACAGTTCATGATTCAATGTCTTGTCATGCTTAAAACTAATTAACTTGACATTGTTTCTCTTTGAAAATTAACATCTTTTCTCATAATTGAGTGTTGATCTTTTTTAAAGTGTTGATTGTGTTACAAGCGTATCAAGACTGATAAGACTGAACAAGACTGAAGCTTTAATCAATTCGCAGTGAACGCTAGCGAGTTCTCTGCGTAATGATTAGAGCTAATCAGCGAGCTAGTCAGGTTTGACCCAGATTTGATTCAAATATGACTCAATCTCTTTTTTCTTTCTCAACACTCTTTTCTTTCATCAACATCTTATTCATCTACATCACATTCTTCTCGTGTCACAAACACATTTTTTTCAAGTCTAGCACAGTCTCTGAACATTACATAAATAGAAGCTTTTGTATCAATCTTCTTCTGTATTCTTAATATTCAGTTATAGCTATCTCTAAAGGTCAAGCACTATCAATTCTGATCTTCATTGATTGTATCATTCAAATATGATTCTGACATTATAGTAAGAATTCGTTAATCACATAATACTGATCTCATTACTCATTTAACATACTCATCTAGACAGAATGAGTTTAAAGAAATTCGTTTATCTAGTTATCGACGACAATTGAAAGATAAAACAACACTAGAGAATTGAATAGAATCAACGACAAGATTGTTTGAATTGCTAGACTACTTATCACTCATTAAGTACGCAAAGTTCACTCAATTATGAGAATCACGATAAAGAATCTTCGTGAATTGCTCAAGAATCAAATCGATCAATAGATTCAACAATAAAGAATCTTCGTTGTTTGCTAGAGAATCAATCAAATCAATCAACAAACAAATCTCATCTTCTTTGTTGAAGATTGAATCTCATCTCATATGTCTTTCTTCTTCAATCGTCAAGCATCGTCATTCGTTCAATCTTCTTTCAAACAAATCTCATCATGTTTAGTCATTCATCTACTGAAGAGCATTTCAAAGAATTTCGAAATCGTTTCTCTCAAATTTCTGATGCTGATTCATCGAAACAACGAACGAAATCATCAAGTGCTGCATCATTCATTCATGAAGATGAAGAATCATTTGCTGAAATGATAATACTTTTCATGTTTTACAAAATTTGAAAGACTCAAAGTCTAGCTCTTGATGAAGAAACAGATCGACTCTACAAGTTAAATAAACAACAAGAAGATGAAATCAAAGAGTTGAAGACTAAACTTCAAGCTAAAGAAATCACTTCTTCTGATTTCATCTACTCTGAGCGTTCTAGATCTCAAAAAATATCTGATTCTTCGCTGTTTACTGATGAAAAGAACTTTATTTGAAAGAATTGATACGAAAAAATTCAAAATTAACTAGAGATCAACGTCGATCTCTTTTCTAATGAACGAGTCAAATTGAGCTATATACATTCTAGATTATTCGATGACACAGCTGAGATCACTCAAGCTAGACGCGAACGTGACTATGTCAATTTTTATAAGATCGTCGATGATCTTTTGAAAGAGTTAGCTCAGTTGTTCAATGATTTGAATAAGAAAGTTAACTTTTGTAGAGAATACTACAACTTGATTCAAGAATTCAAGAAATTCAATGAATTCTATACTCAGTTTCAACGTCTATCTTTCTATCTAGACTATTACGAGAAGCAACTGATTGTTGATCTGAAAGATAAAATACATTCTCGTCTTCAATTCATTTGAGTAGATCAACTAGTTCAATCAGATTCTTTAAAAGAAATTCATTTCTATCTGATTCATTTGAATAATGATCAGCGAGTCATTTGAAAGATCAAGAACAAGATCAAACGCGTTAATGATCTTTTTAAGACTATCTTTCATAGAGTGACTGTTGTCACTCAGTCAGTCGATCACTTGAAGTCTGATCAGCTAAAGTCGCGCGACGCGATTTTAACTAACGTCAAAGAAGCAGACATTCTAGTCAAAAGCTGTTTCATATGTCATAAATCAGATCATAGCTCTAAAGAGTGCTTCTGTTGAGATCGTGTCTAGAAACTAATCAGAGTGCATACGTGACTAGAATGTTTAATCTATAGAGATAGTTATAACTAAGACTTTGAGAATACAGAAGAAAGAAAATACAAAAAGCAAGAAGAACATGCTCTATATAGTAGTTACTCAGATCGACGCTAGTCTCAAAGAGAACGTGTTGAAACACAAGAAAGATATTGATTCAAAAGATGTTTGTGACACAAAGAAATGTGTTTGTCATAGACATTGTTACGATTCTAGCTACGCATCTTCGTTGATAACTATGTTGATGACTATGTTGATGACTATCTTGATGACTATCCTGAGAGCTATCGTCGATCGCTCGTCGCTAGAACATAGACTTGTTTCGAAGTCAACTCTATTCAGGATTAGCTTATGTTCTTCTGAGTCATATAGATAGTCGACTCTTTCCTTCTAGATACTTTTCTTTCTTAGCATTTATATACTCGTTACATTACACTCATATGACTCGCTCTATGCTGACCTCTAACATTATATAAATGCTCCTTCGTTACAGGCGAAGTGAAATAATCTGCATCGATTTCTTCGAATGCTTCTGCTAGTAGTTCTTCAACTCTCTATCGACTTTGATCTAGCGACTTGCGTTCGTGCAGCAGCACTCACCTTTCTTCTCTCGTGAGCTGATTCAGCGAGGATAAACAAAAGATTCGAACTCGTGCGCTGATCAGCGAGTATAAACAAACGATTGAAACCATCCGACTAGATCAAAGATCAGCGAATTAATCGTTCATTCAGATTCGCAAGAGATTCTTTGAATTTGTTGAACAATCAAACGAGATCAGTCATAGAACTTCGTGAAGTCTCTATCTCGAGAAGCAAATTCCCAGTGAGTCTGCTTCAATGGCATCGTCAATGCGATTATCTACTCGCTCTCATCGTTCTACTCATCAGTGAACCTGATCATACGTTCACGTGCAACTAGTGAGCCTGCTACAATGACATCTTTCGTCAATGCAATGACCTACCTACTCACATCGCTCTATCTATCAGTGAATCGATCTGTCGACTCGTTCGCGTGCAACTAGTGAGCCTGCTTCAATGACACTTCTACCTCGCATAGTGAGTCTGCTACAATAGGCATTTCGATTCTACACAAGGCTAAGAAAATACATTCATGCGAACATGAATCGTTGAAGAGAAGAGGTAATGTTACGATTCTAGCTACGTATCTTCGTTGATAGCTATGTTGATGACTATGTTGATGACTATGTTGATGGCTATTCTGAGAGCTATCGTCGATCGCTCGCCGCTAGAGCATAGACTTGTTCCGAAGTCAACTCTATTCAGAATTAGCTTATGTTCTTCTGAGTCATATAGATAGTCGACTCTTCTCTTCTAGATACTTTTCTTTCTTAGCATTTATATACTCGTTACATTACACTCATATGACTCGCTCTATGCTGACTTCTAACAGACATCTGTTAACTACTCGTAACACAAAGAAGTATGTTTGTCTAGAAGACAATAGAAGCTGATTAGAAGATGCTAGAAAAGAGAAAAGATGCTGAGTCATATCTGAGTCAAATCTGAGTCAGATTTAAATCAGATCTCGACTAAATCTTGACTAGTTTTAATCAATTCTGACGCATTCATAACATTACTTTTCTCTTTGAAAATTTATGTTCGCATGAATAGAACAAATGAAACGCAAAAATTTTCACTGTTTTTCAATTTAGTGTGACTTGTCTGAATAGAACTTATGAAATTCAGCTAGAACTTCTTTCAAGTTCTTGAATTCTTCTCTATCAACATAGTATCATTCGTCATTTTGATTTAGTTTCGTTCATTTGATCTTGTATTGTATTTGATCTCAATATTGTCTAAAGTTCAGAATGTCATTTATCTTTCAGTGCTCATCATCTTCAATAGTGAGAGATTTAAATGATTCTGAATGCTGTTTTGATAAAAGATCATCAAGATAAGAACGTAATAGCTTCAAACTGAACATTGAATGCAGCTGCTTCATGCTTATTGATAAATAAAGATGATAGAAAATTTCAACTTTGACAGTGATTTGATAAAGTTTTAACTGTTTATCTTTCAAATTCTTACATGATGTAGTTGTCTTTATGTTTCTAAAGAATAATCAAATTCAGTCGTCTACTTCATAAATGACGTTTCATCTATGTTTATTGATCTGAGTTTTGATGATCTGCTTCGTCTTTTTCAATTGCTGATGATTGAAGATAAGAAGCTCTTTCATTTGAATGATAATATCGTCGACTTTTCTCGCTCTAAGACGTTTGTAAGTTATCTTGTAGTCAGTCGTATCTGAATTGAAACTCATTCGTGAGTGAAAATTCTTATTGAAGTAGAACGAAGTCATTGAGATGATCGAGAAGATATTGAAATTCTCGTTGAATTCTATCATTGATAGTCATTTTATTCAGTCGTTTTGCATGTAATTGCAGTAGATTCTTAGTTCTTGTTCAACGTCTTGATTAACTCATTTCAATTGATTATCGATCTCAGAATGATAAGCTGTTGATAGACTAGCTGTGATCTTAAGTCGCTTGCAAAGACTTTGTCACATGATTGATATGAACTGAGAGTTTCTGTCTGAAACAATAGAACTAGATAGATCATGAAGTTGATAAACGTTTCATAGCATGATTCAAACTGTTTCTTCGACTGACATGTCAGCGTCTTTTCAATAACAGAGAACATAGTGATGTTTCTTGATGAGTCAACATATGATTGTGCAAATGATGTTATAATCTTCTGATAGAGATAGCTTAGTGATGAAGTTCATAGCTATATTCTTTCAGCGTTTCTGTGAAATCGAAAGAGAATGAAGAAGTTCATTGATGCTATCTTTAAATATTTTGCTTCGTTGACAAACATGACAGTTTCAAATGTAACGTCTAATCTTTGCTTGATGATCTGATCAATAGTAGAAACGTTGAACTAGATTAATAGTTCTTCAATTGTCAGAGTGAGAGATGAAAGACTGATCATGAATTTTCTTTAGCAATTTCGTATGCACATTCTCAGAAACTTACAGTAGATCTTTTCTGAACAGAACGTCGTCAACAATCTTGCAGTGCTTCAATTCAGTGCTATGTAGCTTGAGCTTGTTTTCGCTTATAACTTGTCTATACTCATTGCAAAGCTCATTCGTCTTGTTGACATCTTTTACTCGCTGATAGAGATCAACTTCAGATTCAATAGCTAGAA
>JAABUI010000966.1_pt1 | contig 18134 bp, 13 predicted proteins | sample 5559111 | NCBI WGS metagenome assembly JAABUI01 (sample SAMN10711870, study PRJNA513365) | rock metagenome | isolation source: Antarctica rocks | place: Antarctica: Victoria Land, Buttleship Promontory
CGTCCTGGACGCCGATGCCGGGGTCGACCACGACGCACTGCTCGCCCTCGCCCGGAGCGACGACCCAGCAGTTGGTGTCGAAGGCGGCGGCCGGGAACCCACGCACGAGCACGGTCGTCATCTCCTCGGGACAGGTGGTCGTTCGACCCTACCGACGCGTGGCGCCGCCAGCCGACCGGGTTTGCCTACACTCCCGACAAGCACGACACCATGACCGCAACGTGGAGGACGAGCGTGGCCAGCAGCAAGCGCGAGCGAGAGCTCGCCCGCATGAGGGCGGAGCGCCAAGCCGCCCGGCGGCAAGCTGCCGAGGCACGTCGACGCCAGCGCAACGCCACCCTCGCCAGCGTCGCCGCGGTGGTCGTCGTGCTCGCCCTCGTGATCGGGGCCGTCCTGCTCCTGCGCGGCGGCAGCAGCAAGAAGACCACAGCCGCGCCCGCCGCTCCCGTCCCCACCCCGGTAGCGTCGGCCAGCGCCTCCCCGGCCGTCGACAAGCCCGGCACGTGCACCTACACCAGGTCCGGCACCGCCTCCAAGAAGCTCGGCAGCAAGCTGCCGCCGACCACCGGCGTCAACCACACCAAGGCGGTCGCCGAGAAGATCATCACCAGCCAGGGCGAGGTCGACGTCAGGCTGCTCGCCGCCAAGGCCCCCTGCACGGTCAACAACTTCACGGCCCTGTCGGCGTTCCGCTTCTTCGACGCCACACCATGCCACCGGCTGACCACCCAGGGCATCTTCGTCGTGCAGTGCGGCGACCCGAGCGGCACCGGTTCCGGCGGTCCGGGCTGGAAGTTCAAGGACGAGAACCTCAAAGGCGCCACCTACCCGCGCGGCACGCTGGCGATGGCCAACAGCGGGCCGGACACCAACGGCAGCCAGTTCTTCCTGGTCTACAAGGACAGCCAGCTGCCGCCGTCGTACACCCCGTTCGGCACCATCACCAAGGGCCTGAACGTCCTGGACAAGATCGCCGCTGGTGGATCGATCCCGGCCGGTGACGGCAAGCCGAAGATCGCTGTCCGCATCGTCAAAGCGGTGGTCGCCAAGGCCTGACCGCCCCTACCCGTCGGTCCCGCCTCCCCTGGGTCCGCTGCTCGTCACCCTCCACCGCCGGGATGTCGGCCCGCGTCAAAGCGCTCCTCCGCGCAGGGCACGTAGGGAGCCATGGCAGCGGGATCCACCGCACTCGACCGACCACCGGTCGGTCCCCAGGACCGCCGCCCGCCCGACCTAGCGGGGCAGCACGGCTGCGCCGGAGGCGCGCGCCAGACGGTCCAGGCGGCCGACGACAGCGGCGTGCGGGACGGTGAGTGCCAGGAGCACCACCAGCACGGCGCCGGGCAGTTGACCCAGGACCAGCACCAGGGTTGTGAGGCCCAGGACGGCGACCACCGTCGGGCCGGTAGCGCCGAGGGCCAAGCGGCGCACCCTCGCCCGGCCGTCGCCGACCGGCTCGAGCGCGGCCAGTCGTACCAGATGCCGGGGCGCGTGCCAGCCTGCGAACCAGGCCGAGAAGATTACCAGCGGCGGGGCGAAGATGGCTGCGGCGGCCACCAGCGCCAGCTCGCCGACGACCCGGCGCTGTCCGGCGCGCCAGGAGGACGCGAGCCCGGCGAGCACGAGCACGGACGTGACGGCCAGGAGCGGGAGCCGGATCGGCGCGAGGACCGCCGGCAAGGCGGGGTCCAGCGACCGCAGCAGCGGGCCCGCGGCACCAGGGCGCAGAACCAACGGGACGGCGACGACGACCAGCCCCAGTGCTGCCGCCGGTAGCGCCGCCCCGGTACCGCCGCGCAACCGGTCGAAGGCCGCCTCACCCTCTGCGAAGTGAGCGGCCGACAGCAGGAGCAGGACGAGCAGCGCCGGCACCGGGACGGTGAGGGCCGCCCCCGCCGCCGCCACCGCCGCGAGTGCGTACGCCAGCAGCACGACGGGCCGGGCCGAGCCGGTCCGGCCGCGGGCCCAGCCCAACGCCAGGTGGTCCACAGCGCCGTGCGGCAGGCCGAGGAGCCCGGCGGCGACGAGCAGCACTGGACCCGCGGACACCGGCAGAAACCCGCCCCCGACGGCCGCGAGCGTCACGACCGCCACCGAGCACAGCGTCGTACGGCGGGCGACGTTCGCCGGGTTCCACCGCTGCACCGCAGTCGGGCCTGCGTGGCGCACAGTTGACATGGCAGGAAGGCTCCCACCATCCCGGGCAGCGCGCCATGGGTTGTTCAAGTTGCGGCGTCGGCCGGCCGGGTCCAGAGTCCTGGCTTGCCCCGACGGGGACCACGGAGCTCGCGCCGCGGCCGCACCGCACGGGACCGGGACCGGCACCGATGCTGGCCCAGCTCGCGCACTGCCGTTACGCCGCGTTCCGGTGTCACCTCGACGAGCCGCAACGTGTTGCTCGCCGCATCCATCCGGGTTCCGGAACTGAGTTCCGGGCAGTTCGACGCCGTCTACAACCTCTTCTCGCTGGCCATCGCCAGCCTGGCCTTCACCGGGATCTACCTCGTCCTGTCCCAGCGCCGAGTACTCGCGCGCTACCGCAACGCCCTCGTGGTCAGCGCGATGGTCTGCTTCATCGCGACCTACCACTACTTCCGGATCTTCGAGAACTTCAAGCAGTCCTACGTCACGACGTCGCAGGGCGGATCCGGGTCCTTCCAGTTGACCCACGTCGGGTTCAACGAGGCCTACCGGTACGTCGACTGGTTCCTCACGGTGCCGCTGCTGCTCGTGGAGACCGTCGCCGTGCTCGCGCTCACCCGGGCCGTCGCGAAGCCGCTGCTCACCAAGCTCGTCCTCGCCTCCGGCCTGATGATCGCGCTGGGCTACCCGGGCGAGATCTCGGGCGACACCGGCACCCGGCTGCTGTGGGGCACGCTGTCCACGATCCCCTTCGTCTACCTGCTGTATGTGCTGTTCGTCGAGCTCAGCAAGTCCCTGAACCGCCAGCCCGAGCAGGTCCGCGGCACCGTCAGCAAGCTCCGGATCATGCTCGTCGGACTCTGGGGCGTCTACCCGATCGCCTACCTGTTCCCGGTCTTCGGTTTCGACGGCGCCGGCGGCTTCGTCGCCCGCCAGGCCGGCTATTCGCTCGCAGACATCCTCGCCAAGGCCGTGTACGGCCTGGTCATCTTCAAGATCGCCCGCGTCAAGAGCGAGCTCGACGACCCGTCGTACGTCGAGGAGACCTTGCTGACGGACGCGGCGCGGGGCGGCCAGGACCCCGTACTCGTCAAGTAGCCACCCGGTCCGGAAGGGAGACGCGTGGACTACCTCGCCTTCGACCTGCTCGTCGCTGCGCTCCCGGCCTGGCTTGCGCTGGGGCGGCGCGGGCTCGGCTCCTTGCCGCGCGGGCCGCTGTTCGCCCTCGCCGTCGTGGCCCTCGCGTGGACGGCACCCTGGGACGAGCACCTCGTCCGCACGGCTGTCTGGGCCTACAACCCCGGTGCGGTCCTGCTCCGGGTCGGCCGCGTACCAGCCGAGGAGTACACGTTCGTCGTCCTGCAGGTCGTCCTGGTCGCCGCCTGGGCCCTGCGCGTCCAGGCGCTCCCGGTGCGACCGGTCTCCCCCGGGCAACGCACCTGGCGCGGCTTCCTCGCCTGGGGCGTGGTGGCACTCGGCGGCGGCGTCTTGACGCTCTCGGGTGGGCACGCGCGTTATCTGGGCCTGCTGCGGCTGTGGGCCGCGCCTCCGCTGGCGCTGCAGCAGTTGGTCGCCGGTGACGTGCTGGCCGCCCGGCGGTCAGCACGGCTGCGCACCGCGCTGCCAGTGGCGATGTGGCTGTGCTGCGCTGATCGGGCCGCGATCGCGCAGGGCATCTGGACGATCGCGCCCACCAGCTCGACGGGGTTGGCCGTGTTCGGGCTGCCGTTGGAGGAGGCGCTGTTCTTCGGGCTGACCTGCCTGCTCGTCACCGACGGGCTGCTGCTCGCGGCCGACCCGGTGGTCCTGCGCCGGTGCGCCGGCCTGCTCGAATTCGCACACCGCTGTTCCGGCCGGGTCACCTACGCGATCTCGACCCGGTCGGGCGCGACCCGCCGTCCGCCGACCAAGAGCGCCGATCTCGCGAGCTGCGGGACCCTCGCCCGCGCCAGCTCGACCCGCGGAAGGTGGACGTCGCGCGCGCCGCGGTCGAGCAGACACGGACGGGCGGCGGCGACCAGGCCCTGAGCGTGCGCCTCGACCTCCGGCGAGTCCGGGCCGAGCGGCTGACCGCTGTGCACCAACCACACCTTCTCCAGCCGGAGATGGGTCTCCACGTCCAGCCCCGCGCGTACATCCGTCCGCGCCGGAACTTTCCAGGCACGGCCTGTGGTGGCGATCCAGGTCCGCGTGCGGGCCCGGCGGGACCGCCTTTCGGCAGCGGCCGTCCAGGCCCTCCTGCTTGGGCAGCGCCGTGCGGGACCAGGTACGCGGGCCCGCGCAGTCGAGCTGCTGCCAGGGCCGCCGGTCGAGGCCAGGCAACGCGCTCGGCTTCAGGGTTCGCCGTCCCGTGTCGATGGGCTGCCATGCGCAGCCCTGCTCGTCCGCGTGCCTGGCGGCTGACCGTCGTCCTCACGGTCGTGGCGCTGCTCCCGGTGGTGCTGCTGACGACCGCGAGCCTTGTGCTGTCGAGCAGGGCAGTCCGTCACGAGGTCGCGCAACGCGTCCGCACAACCGCTGACGTCAGCGCGCTCTTCGTCGACCAGCAGACCGCCGGACTGTCCGAACTGATCGCCTCCTACGCGGAACGACCCGCGCTGGTCGCCGCGCTGACCCGTCGCGGGGGGATCGACCAACCTGCGGCGCTGGTGCACCTCAAGAGCCTGCTGGGCAACCGGCCGGGCATCACCGGCGCCTTCCTGACCGACGTGGGAGGAATGGTGACCGCCGTGCTGCCCGCGAGCCCGGGGGTCGTCGGGCGCAACTTCGCGTTCCGGGACTGGTTCAAAGGAGTGGCCACGACCGGGGGACCGTACGTGTCCGAGGCCTACCAGACCGCACTGGCGGGCCACCCCCTCGTGGTCGCTGTGGCCGACTACATCCGCTCGCCGACTGGCCGCCCCGTCGCCGTTATAGCAGCGATCTACAGCCTTGACGCGATCCGGGACTACGCGTACGAGGTGGGGCAGGCGCAGGGCATCTCGCTGCAGGTGACCGACCAGCGAGGCACGCTGTTGTCCGGCGGTGGCGGCAAGGGCCTGGTGTCGGAGATGGCGGACCGGCGCGTGGCAGCTGCGCTCCGAGGTGAGCGCGGAGACGGGCGCGGCAACTCCCACCTGTCGGCTTGGAGCCCGGCTCGTGGTGCGGGCTGGACCGTCGTGGCGTCGGTGCCAGAGACGCGTGCACTCGCGGGGCTGCGGCACCTGCAGCGGCTGGTGCTGGCGACCGCAGCACTGGTCGTCCTGGTTCTGCTCCTTGGGGTGGCACTCCTGCGTCGGGCTGACCGGGCGAGGGCCACCGCTGAGCAACTCTCACGCGAGCGGGAGCGACGGCTGTCGGGCGTCCTCGAGGCGGCCAACGACGCCTTCGTGAGCATGGATACCGGCGGGCTCGTGACGGCCTGGAACCCTCAGGCGGTGACGTTGTTCGGTCGGAGCGAGCAGGACGCGCTGGGCCAGCGGTTGTCCGAGCTCGTGATCCCTGAGGATCTCCGTGCCGCTCACGACGCGGGCCTCGCCCGGCACGTTGCCGGCGGGGAGGCCCACGTCGTCGGCACACGGATCGAGATCACCGCACTGGCTGGTGACGGGCGCGTCTTCCCGGTCGAGCTCGCGATCTGGGCGCATGAGGACGGCTCGGGATACAGCGCCTTCGTGCACGACATCAGCGACCGCATCGCCGCGCAGGCAGAGCTCGAGGGTGCCCGAGACGAGGCCCTTGCGGGCAGCCGCCTGAAGTCGGAGTTCCTGGCGAACATGAGCCATGAGATCCGGACACCGATGAACGGTGTCATCGGGATGAGTGGGGTCCTGCTGCAGACCGACCTCGACACCGAGCAGCGCGACTTCGCCGAGACGGTCCGGTCCAGCGCCGAGGCGCTCCTGACGGTCCTCGATGACATCCTGGACTTCTCCAAGATTGAGGCGGGAAAGCTCGACGTGGAGAGAATCGACCATGACCTGCGCACCGTGGTCGAGGAATCGGCGGCCCTGCTCTCGGCCCGCGCCCATGAGAAGGGCCTGGAGCTCACCTGCCTCATCGACACTGCGCTCCCAGCCGTCCTCAAGGGCGACCCGGGACGGCTGCGCCAGGTACTGCTGAACCTGCTCGGAAACGCCGTGAAGTTCACCAGCACGGGAGAGGTCGGCGTCCAAGCGCGCGTCGTCGACAGCGACGAGCAGCAGGTGGTCGTGGAGCTGGAGGTCCGCGACACCGGCATCGGCATGGACCCGCAGTCCCTCGAGCGGCTGTTCGAGGCGTTCGCGCAGGCGGACGCGTCCACCACCCGGCGCTACGGCGGCACCGGGCTCGGGTTGGCAATCAGCCGTCAACTGGTCGAACTCATGGGCGGCACCCTGACCGTCACCAGCATGCCCGGCACCGGCAGCACCTTCACCGCCCGGCTGCCGTTCCCCCGCTCGGGTAGCGCGGTAGAGGTGCCCTGCGCCGTCGATCTCAGCGGCCTGCGGGTTCTCGTCGTGGACGACAACGCCACCAACCGGCTGGTGCTGGACCGGCTGCTGGTCAGCTGGGGCTGCCGACCCGACGCTGTCGACGGTGCCGAGCCCGGCCTGGACCGGCTGGTCTCGGCAGCGCTGGCCGGCACGCCGTACGACGTGGTGCTGCTCGACCTCAACATGCCCGATGTGGACGGCTACGAGCTGGCCTGTCGGGTGACGCGGGACCCGCGCCTGGCCGGTCTGCGGCTGGTGATGCTGACGTCCTCGGGCCAGCGCGGGGAGGCCGAGCGCGCAGCGGAGTTCGGCGTCGCCGACTACCTGACCAAGCCGGTGAGGTCCGCGCAGCTGCACGGTGTGCTCGTCACCGTGCTCGGCCGGACGCTCGTCTCGACGAGGGACGTGGTCACGACGGCGCACCCCTTTGCAGCCGGCAGGCGGCTGCTGCTGGCCGAGGACAATCAGGTGAACCAGAAGGTCGCCCAGCTGACGCTGCAACGGCTCGGCTACGCCGTCGACGTCGTCGACGACGGCGCGCAGGCCCTGGACGCGCTCGCCACCGGCTCCTACGACGCGGTGCTGATGGACTGCCAGATGCCCGTGATGGACGGATTCGCGGCCACGCGGGAACTGCGCAGCAGGGAAGACGGCGGCCGCCGTACGCCGGTCATCGCCCTGACCGCCTCCGCGATGGCCTCGGACCGGGAGCGATGCCTGCAGGCCGGCATGGACGACTACCTGTCCAAGCCGCTCCGCTCCGAGGACCTCGCCGTCGTCCTGCGCCGCTGGGTGCTGGGGACCGGCGAGCGGGCTCTGGACCCGGACGTGCTCGCCGGCCTGCGGGAGCTCGGCAGCAGGATCGTCGAGGAGGTCCTGGGGCTCTACCTCGTCGATGCGGACGAGCGGCTCGCCGCACTGGAGTCGGCCGCCGACGCCGGGACGACGCTGGCCGCCGCGCATGCGCTCAAGGGCGGCAGCGGTGAGGTCGGGGCCACCCGCGTCCAGTCGCTCGCGGCGGAGCTGGAGACCCGCGCCAGAGCCGGCCAGCTGCCCGACCCGGCGCAGCTGGCCGACCTCGCAGGGGCCCTGCACGACGTACGGGCTGCGGTCGCAGCCTTCGTTGACGGGGCGGACCATCGCGCCGCTCGACAAGCGGCTCGCCCTCAGCCGCCGGAACCCGAGGACGCGGCGTTGTCACAGCACTGACGAGCCAGGCCCATGACCATTGTCCGGCGACCCAGCGTTGCAGGCTGTCGCTGCTAGTACCGAAGGCGCCGTAGGGTCGCGACATGGATGCCGGTCCTGCACTCATGACGCTGTGCGCGATAGCGCTTGACTGCCCCGACCCTCTGGCTCTGGCAGCGTTCTACTCGACGGCCACAGGGCTTTCGAACGCGCACGGCTCGGACGACGATTTTGCGGGTCTGCGAGGCCCGAATGGGCTTTTCCTCGGGTTTCAGCGGGTCGCGGACTACCACGCACCGCAGTGGCCAGGACAGCAGACGCCACAGCAGGCGCACATGGACTTCGAAGTGGACGATCTCGACCTGGCGGAGGCCGCGTTGCTGCATCGGGGTGCTGGCAAGCCAGCGGAGCAGCCGGGCAGTGAGACGCTCCGGGTGCTTACGGACCCGGCGGGCCACCCGTTCTGCCTGACGACTTCGCGAACCGTGCGGAAGCGTCCCGGCGTTGGTGTTACACCGCGAGGAGGTGCCGCTACTTCGTGATCATCTGCGCCCTTCCCGGGTGTTGACCGAGGTCGGGAGTTCGCGTCGTCGTCACGTCCGCGGGAGCCTGGTCGACCGGGCCAGCTGGCCGGTGGTGACAACCACGTTGTCGTCCTCGCAGGTCAGAGGCACTTCTCAAGCCCGAAAGAGCGTCAGCCGGTCACGCGGTAGGCGTCGTAGACGCCCTGGACAGACCGGACCTGGACGAGCAGGTGCCCCAGGTGCTTGGGGTCGGCCATCTCGAAGCAGAAGCGGGAGACGGCCACCCGGTCGCGGGTCGTGGTCACCGTCGCCGACGTGATGTCCACGTGGGCATCGGAGAGCACCCGCGTCACGTCCGACAGCAGGCGGCTGCGGTCCAGGGCCTCGACCTGGATGTTGACCAGGAACAGTGAGGCCGCGGTCGGAGCCCACTCGACCTCGACGAGGCGGTCCGGGTAGGCCGCGAGACCTTCGGTGTTCACGCAGTCCGCGCGGTGGACGCTGACGCCCCGACCGCGGGTGACGAAGCCGACCACGTCGTCGCCGGGGACGGGCGTGCAGCAGCGGGCCAGCTTCACCCAGACGTCGCTCACGCCCTTGACCATGATCCCGGGGTCGGTCGTCGGGCGGGTACGGGCCGGGCGGGTCGGCGCGGCGGTCTCCGCAAGATCCTCGACGGCGCCCTCGGAGCCACCCATGGCAGCCATGACCTTGTGCACCACGCTCTGCGCGGACAGCCGACCCTCGCCGACCTCGACGTACAGGGCCGTGACGTCGGTCAGGTGCAGGTCCTTGGCCAGGCTCGGAAGGGCATCGCCACCGAGCAGGCGCTGCAGCGGCAGGCCTGCCTTGCGCATCGCCCGGCCGATCTGGTCCTTACCGGTCTCGACGGCGTCCTCACGCCGCTCCTTCGCGAACCACTGGCGGATCTTGTTGCGGGCGCGTGGGCTCTTGACGAACTGCAGCCAGTCCTGCGACGGGTGGGCGGTCCCGGCCTTGCTGGTGAAGATCTCGATGACGTCGCCGTTGTCCAGCGGTGACTCGAGCGGTACGAGCCGGCCGTTCACCCGGGCGCCGATGCAACGGTGGCCGACCTCGGTGTGCACGCCGTAGGCGAAGTCCACAGGCGTCGCCCCCGCCGGCAGTGAGACCACGTCGCCCTTTGGGGTGAACACGAAGACCTCCGCCGAGTGCAGGTCGAAGCGCAGCGAATCCAGGAACTCCCCCGGATCAGCCGCCTCCTTCTGCCAGTCGAGCAGCTGGCGCAGCCAGGCCATGTCATCGCCCTTGACGGGGGTGCTGACCGCCCCACCCTCCTTGTACTTCCAATGAGCCGCGATGCCGTACTCGGCGCGCTTGTGCATCTCGACGGTGCGGATCTGCAGCTCGACCGGCTTGCCCTCGGGCCCGATCACCGAGGTGTGCAGCGACTGGTACATGTTGAACTTGGGCATCGCGATGAAGTCCTTGAACCGGCCGGGGACCGGGGACCACAGGGCGTGCACCGTGCCGAGCGTGGCGTAGCAGTCGCGCACCGAGTCGACGGTGACGCGGATGCCCACAAGGTCGTAGATGTCGGCGAAGTCGCGGCCGCGCACGATCATCTTCTGGTAGATCGAGTAGTAGTGCTTGGGCCGTCCGGTGACCGTGGCCCGGATCTTGGCGGCCTTGAGGTCCGAGCTGATCTTTGCGACGACCTCGGCGAGCTGGGTGTCACGGGAGGGCGCCCGGTCGGCGACGAGCCGCACGATCTCGTCGTACCGCTTGGGGTAGAGGGTGGCGAAGGCCAGGTCCTCCAGCTCCCACTTGAGGGTGTTCATGCCCAGGCGGTGCGCCAGCGGGGCGAAGATCTCCAGCGTCGTGGTGGCGATCCGCTGCTGCTTCTCCTGCTTGAGGTAGCGCAGCGTGCGCATGTTGTGCAGCCGGTCCGCGAGCTTGATCACCAACACCCGCGGGTCCCGGGCCATCGCCACGACCATCTTGCGGATCGTCTCTGCCTCGGCCGCCTCGCCGTACTGGATCTTGTCCAGCTTGGTCACGCCGTCCACGAGGTTCGCGACGTCCTGCCCGAACTCCGTACGAACGCCGTCCAGCGTGTACGGCGTGTCCTCCACGGTGTCGTGCAGCAGCGCGGCGACCAATGTCGTGGTGTCCATGCCGAGCTCGGCCAGCAGCGTGGTGACCGCCAGCGGATGGGTGATGTAGGGATCGCCGCTGCGCCGCTTCTGCTGTCCGTGGGCCTGCTCGGCCACCTCGTACGCCCGCTGCACCAGGCGCAGGTCGGCTTTGGGGTGGCTGGCCCGGATGGTCCGGTTGAGCGGCTCCAGGACTGCGGGGGTGGCGCCGGGCTTGCTCGCGGTGAGCCGGGCCAGCCTGGCCCGGACACGGCGCCCGGACGGAGGGCCACTGCCTCGCTCGTCGCTGTCGGACTCGGGAACAGGCGGCCGTTCGGGCCGGTCGGAGTCCGCGTGCCCGGGCGAGCTGACCGGCTGGTCGGGAATGGCTTGGTCCGCAGATTCGCGGGAGTCCGGTCCGGGCAAGGGGCATGCGTCCGGCGACGTGCGCACGTGCGCCGTCGCCGCCCCGACAGCAGGCGCGGCAGGGACGTCTGCGGCCACAGGCGCCTCCTCACGCTCGGTGCCTCAGTGTACCGGGGCTGATCCGGCGGCATCTCCGCCCGCGCGGAGCATGGCCCGGGAGCCGGAACCGGAACTGGAACCGCAACCCCAACCGGAGCCGCTGCACGGGACGGGCCCTCGGGGACCCGGGGAGGAGACGTCGGGGCGCGCTCAGTACGTCAGCAGCGCGTGCACGTCTCGGCCAGGAAGGGCCGCGCGGCCCGACAGGAAGCTCAGCTCGAGCAGCACCGAGATGCCGAGGACGGTCCCGCCGGCCCGCTCGGCCAGGTCGACCGCCGCGGCGGCGGTGCCCCCGGTTGCCAGCACGTCATCGACGACGAGCACCCGGTCCCCGGGCTCGAGGGCGTCGCGGTGCACCTGCAGGGTGTTGCGGCCGTACTCCAACGCGTAGGACGCCTCGTGCACCTGACCGGGGAGCTTGCCCGGTTTGCGGACCGGCACGAAGCCGGCGCCCAGGTGGTAGGCCACCGGGGCTGCCAGGAGGAAGCCGCGGGCCTCGATCCCGAGCACCTTGTCGACGGTGCCGCGGCCGTGGTGGGCGACGATCGCGTCCACGGCGCCGGCGAAGGCGATGTGATCAGCCAGCAGCGGGCTGATGTCCTTGAACACGATCCCGGGCGTGGGGAAGTCCGGGACGTCGCGGACCCGGCTGCGCAGGAGCGCGTCGAGGTCGAGCATCAACGCTTGCGCTTGCCCGACGGCCGGCTCGGGCGGGTGCCCTTCTTGCGCGGCGCCGGGCCCTTGCCCGCTGGCCGGCGTCTGGCACCGGTGGACGCCGGCCCGACGGGAACCGAGCCGCCGGCCGCCGAACCACTCGGCAGCGATCCGCCCGAACCAGAGCTGCCGGGCAGCGAGCCCTCCGGCACGAACCCAGCTGACCCCTGGCCGCCGGACGCCGTCCCCGAGCTCACCTGCCCGGTCGACGCCCCGCCGGCGCTGCCGACAGCGACGCCGACGGGCACCGAACCGCCGCGGGTGCCGGCCGGGCGCCCCGGTCGGGTTCCGGCGCGCTTGGCGACCACCCTGGCCGACAGTGCCTGGAACTGCGGCTCGCGCTCCTTGAGATCGGCCAGCAGCGGCGTGGCGAGGAACAGCGAGGAGTACGCGCCTGAGGCCAGGCCCACGAACAGCGCCAGCGCCAGGTCCTTCAACGTGCCGGCGCCGAGCAGGAGCGCGCCGACGAACAGCAGACCGGACACCGGGAGCAGGGCGATCAAGGAGGTGTTAATCGAGCGCATGAAGGTCTGGTTGACCGCGAGCTCGGCCTGCTCGGAGTAGGTCATGCTGCTGCCCGAGGCCAGCGCCCGGGTGTTCTCGTCGACCTTGTCGAACACCACGATCGTGTCGTACAGGGAGTAACCGAGGACGGTGAGCAGCGCGATGACGGTGGAGGGCGTCACCACGAAACCGGTGATCGAGTAGATGCCCGCGGCCAGGACCAAGTCGTGGATGAGGGCGACGATGGCCGAGATCGCCATCTTGGGCTCGAAGCGGATGGAGATGTAGATGATCACTGCGATGAGGAACGCCACCAGGCCTTCCAGGGCCTTGTTGGTGACCTGCTTGCCCCAGGCCGGTCCGACGTCCTGGAAGCCCACGGCGTCCGGCGAGACGTGGAACCGCCCCGCCAGCCCGTTAATCAGCGTGTCCTTGTCCGCGTTGCTCAGGGGCCCGGTCTCCACCCGCAGGGAGGTGCCACCGTTACTGGTGCCGACCGTCTGGACGATCGCGTCCTTGATGCCCAGCGACGAGACGTAGGAGCGGCTGTCCGCCACGCTGACGGTGCTGGTCGCGGGCACGGTGACGATGTCGCCACCCTTGAACTCCACCCCGAGGTTGAATCCGCGCACCAGCATGCTCACCAGCGCGATCAGGACCAGGACGGCGCTGACGACGTAGAACCGCTTGCGCCGCTGGATGAGCGGGAAGCTGGTCTCCCCGCGGTAGAGCCGGTGGGCAACGCCCATGTCAGACCTTCCGGGACGAGGCGATGACACCGGTCGAGCCGGCGGCAGCGGGGACGGCGGGGGGGGTACCGGACAGGCCGCGGCGCGGACCGCCGGCCGACGGCTGGCCGCCGTCCGGACCGAAGAACCCGGTCAGCCGGCTGCGCGAGAACCACCGGAATCGAGACAGGTAGGAGATGAGCGGTCGCGTGAACAGGAACACCACCACGATGTCGAGCAGCGTCGACAGGCCGAGGGTGAAGGCGAAGCCACGCACTCCGCCCACCGAGACGAAGTACAGGATCACCGCCGCCAGGAAGGACACCGTGTCCGCCGACAAGATGGTGCGTCGGGCCCGTACCCAGGCGCGGTCCACCGCCGACCGCGGGGTACGGCCCTCCTTGATCTCGTCCTTGAGCCGCTCGAAGTACACCACGAAGGAGTCGGCGGTGATGCCGACCGCGACGATGAACCCGGCGATGCCGGCCAGCGAGAGGGCGAAGCCGATCTCCTTGCCCAGCAGGCTCACCATGGCGTACGTCAGCGCCGCGGAGGTGAGCAGACTGGCGATCGTCACCAGGCCGAGGGCCCGGTAGTACAGCAGCGAGTACAGGACGACCGCGATCAGCCCGAGGCCGCCGGCGAGCAGGCCGCTGTGCAGCTGGTCGCCGCCCAGCGAGGCGGACAGGACCTGCGTGTCGCCGGCGCGGAAGGTCAGCGGCAGCGCGCCGTACTTCAGGTCGTTGGCCAGGGCCTGGGCCTCCGGCTGGCTGAACCGGCCGCTGATCTGGGCATCACTCTGGATGACGCTCTGGATGGCGGGCGCGCTCTCGACGAGCCCGTCGAGGACCACGGCCACGCGGGTCATGGTGGGCGCGGTCTTGCGGGTCAGCTCGGTGAACTTGTCCTGCCCCGAACCCTTGAACTGCACGTTGACCACGATGCCGATGCCGCTGGAGTCGGTGCCGACGGTGGCGCCCTTCACGTCGCTGCCGCGCACCTTGGCCACGTCGAGCTGGTACTTCTCCGAGCCGTCGCTGCTGCACGCCACGATCGGCTTGTCGGGGTCGTCCTCGATGACGCCGCTCTGCCTGGCTGCCTTGTTGGTGCAGTCCAATGCAGCAAAGGCCTGCGGGGTGTACAGGTCCCCGGTGTGTACCAGCGGGCCGCCTGCCGCGCTCGGCGGCACCGGGGCGGTGGCGGCCGGCGTGGGTAGCGCCGGAGCCGCGGGCCGGGGGGCGGACGTCTTGGGGGCGACCGGCTTCACGCCGATCGGCTTCACCGGCGTCGGCCTCGGGGCGGAGGTCTTCGGGGTGACCGGCTTGGGGGTCGGTGTCGCGGCCGCCAGCAGCCCCGGCGGCAGCGGCCGTTTGCGGGTCGTGGTCGCGCGCGCTGTGGGCTTGGGGAGCCGCGGTGGCGCGACCTGGGGCGCAGCCTTGCTGGGGGCGACCGTGCCCGGGCTGGCCGGGGGGGCCGGTACTGCCGGGTTGGGCACCGGCTGCCGCGACTGCTGGGAGTTCAGCACCTCGCGGAAGCGCAGCTGAGCGGTCTTGGTGACGTTGGCAATGCTGCCGCGGTTGCCACCCGGCACGCTGACCACGATGTTGTCGCCCTCGGTGACGACCTCGGCCTCGGAGACGCCGGCGCCGTTAACCCGCTTGCTGATGATGTCGACAGCGGTGGCGAGCTGTGTTGCCGTCGGCCGCTGCCCCTTGGCGCCGCTGGCCTGCAGGATCACGCTCGCACCACCCCGCAGGTCCAGCGCCAGCTTCGGCGTGAGGGGCTTGCCCCCCTGACCGCCGAACGCCACTGCGGCGTAGAGCAGGGCGAGCAGGAGCAGCAGGACGCCGAAGTACCGGCCGACGTGCAGCTGGCCTCGCTTCGACGGGCCGGGACGTGCCACGGGGAGGGGTCTCCTGTCTCGGGCGCCGCTGCTGGCGCAGATACCGCACGCTCGTCCGCGGCGCAGTCCGCCTGATCATACCTAGCGGCTCGCCCCGTCAACGGCTCCCGTCGCGGGGGCGTTCCACCATCAGGCCGTGGCGTCACCCAGCTCGAGGGGCAGCACGTCCACCGGCCGGGGCGGCCGGAGCCCGAGGTGCGCCCAGGCCCCCGGGGTCGCGACCCGTCCACGTGGCGTGCGCAGGACCAGGCCGGCGCGTACCAGGAACGGCTCAGCGACCTCCTCGACGGTCTCGGCCTCCTCACTCACCGCGACCGCGAGGGTAGACAGGCCCACCGGGCCGCCACCGAAGCGGTGGACCAGGGCCTCGAGCACGGCGCGGTCGAGCCGGTCCAGGCCGAGCTCGTCCACGTCGTACACCGCGAGGGCGTCGCGGGCCACGGCGCGGGTCACCCGGCCGTCGGCCCGGACCTCGGCGTAGTCGCGGACCCGGCGCAGCAGCCGGTTGGCGATGCGGGGCGTACCCCGTGAGCGGCCGGCGATCTCGGCGCCGCCCTCGCCGTCCAGGTGCACGCCGAGCAGGCCGGCGGAGCGCGTCAGGACCCGCTCGAGCTCGGCAGGGCTGTAGGGCTCCATGTGGGCGGTGAAGCCGAACCGGTCCCGCAGCGGACCGGTCAGCAGACCCGAGCGGGTGGTCGCGCCGACGAGGGTGAACGGGGCGACCTCGAGCGGGATCGCCGTGGCGCCAGGGCCCTTGCCGACGACGACGTCGACCCGGAAGTCCTCCATCGCGGCGTACAGCAGCTCCTCGGCGGGACGGGCAATGCGGTGGATCTCATCGATGAACAGCACCTCGCCCTCGGTGAGCGAGGACACCAGGGCAGCCAGGTCCCCAGCCCGCTCGAGCGCCGGTCCGCTGGTGATCCGGATACCGGTACCCAGCTCCGCGGCGATGATCATCGCCAGCGAGGTCTTACCCAGCCCCGGCGCACCGGACAGCAGCACGTGGTCCGGCGGCCGGCCCCGGCGCCGGGCGCTCTCAAGCACCAGCGACAGCTGCTCGCGGACCCGCTCCTGCCCGACGAACTCCTCCAGGCGCCTTGGCCGCAGTGCCGAGTCGACGCCGAGGTCGTCCGCGACCGCCTCCGGCCGGACGAGCTCACCGGCTGCCCCCCGCGTCGCGAGCTCCCGGGCCTCGCGCTCCGCCAGCTCCTCGGGGGTCACGAGGGCCACCGCGTACGGCTCGTCATCGTGCCCGACCCAGCAGGGCGAGCGCCTCGCGGAGCAGGACGGGCACGTCGCTGTCGGTCGCGCCGGGGTGCGCCTCCACCAGTCGTAGGACGGCGTCGTCGGCCTGCCCGGCCGTCCAGCCGAGCCCGACCAACGCCGAGCTGAGGGTGTCCCGCCAGGACGGGGTGTTCTGGCCGGTGGACGCAGCACCCGGTACCCCGACGAGCTTGTCCTTGAGCTCGAGCACGAGCCGCTGCGCCCCCTTGCGGCCAATACCGGGCACCAGGCACAGCGCGACGAGGTCCTCGGCCAGCAGGGCCCGCTGCAGTCCTTCGGGCGTGTGCACGGTGAGTACCGCCTGGGCGAGCTTGGGGCCCACGCCGCTGGAGGTCTGCAGCAGCTCGAACAGTTCGCGCTCCTCGTTGTCGGCGAAGCCGTAGAGCGTCAGGCTGTCCTCGCGCACCACCAGCGAGGTGAAAAGGCTCGCCTCCTCCCCCACCCGCAGCCGCGCGCGCGTGCCGGGGGTCGTCTGCACGGCGAGGCCCACACCGCCAACGCGCACCACGACGCCGCCGGGGGTCAGCGAGGCGACGGCACCGGAGATGCTGGCGATCACCTCGCGCCCCCGACGAGACGGGCGGTACATGTGGCCGCCGCCCTCGCCAGGCCAGGTGCCCGCCAGAGGTGACAGACCGCCAGGGCCAGGGCATCTGCTGCGTCAGCCGGCCGCGGCGGCGCCGACAGGTGCAGGATCCGGGTCACCATCGCTGCGACCTGATCCTTGTCGGCGCGGCCGGAGCCGGTGACGGCCGCCTTCACCTCGCTCGGCGTGTGCAGCGCGACGGGGATGCCGCGCCTGGCGGCACAGACGATGGCCACCGCCCCGGCCTGGGCCGTCCCCATGACGGTACGGACGTTGGCCTGGGAGAACACCCGCTCCACCGCGACCGCGTCCGGGCGGTGCAGGTCGAGCCAGGCGTCAAAGTCCCGCTCGAGGGCGACGAGCCGCAGCCCGAGCTCCTCGCCGGCCGGGGTCCGCACGACGTCGAAGGCCACCAACGTGGCGCGTCCCGGGGCGCCGTCCACGACGCCGAGACCGCACCGGGTCAGCCCGGGGTCGACGCCCAGCACCCGCACGACGTACCCCTCCGCCCGTCTCGACCACAGGTGAACACCTGTTCGAGCAGGAGCCTAAGGCGTACGGCGCGGCGTCCCGTGGAGGCGCGCCCGACCGGCCGCCCGCGAGCCGCGCAGCCGCGCCGTACCGAACTGTGCCGCTGTCGCCGCCGCCGTACCGGACTTTCCTGATCGTCCGCGCGCCGTCAGACGCTCTCGAGGACCTCGTCGCTGACGTCGAAGTTGGCCCAGACGTTCTGCACGTCATCGAGGTCCTCCAGCGCGTCGACCAGCTTGAGGACCTTGCGCGCTACCTCGTCCTCCAGCGGGATGCTCATCCCCGGCAGCCACGCGATGTCGGCGGACTCGACGTCCAGCCCGGCGGCTGCGCAGGCCAGCCGCACGGCGTGGGTGTCGGTCGCGTCGCAGACGACCTCGAAGGCCTCGTCCTGCTCGGCGACCTCTTCGGCGCCGGCGTCGAGCACCGCCAGGAGCACGTCGTCCTCGGTGAGCCCGTCGGTCCGGCGTACGACGACGACGCCCTTGCGGGCGAACAGGTAGGACACCGAACCCGGGTCGGCCGGGTTGCCGCCGTTGCGGTTGATGGCCGTGCGCACCTCCGCAGCCGCGCGGTTGCGATTGTCAGTCAGGCACTCGACCAGGATCGCGACCCCGCCCTGGCCGTACGCCTCGTAGGTGATCTCCTCGTACGCCGCTGCGTCGCCCAGCTCGCCACTGCCGCGCTTGACGGCCCGCTCGATGTTGTCGTTGGGGACCGAGAGCCGCTTGGCGCCGGCGATGGCATCGGCGAGGGTCGGGTTGCCGGAGACGTCGCCACCGCCGGTGCGGGCCGCGACCTCGATGCTCTTGATGAGCTTGGCGAACAGCTTGCCGCGCTTGGCGTCGACGACCGCCTTCTTGTGCTTGGTCGTCGCCCACTTGGAATGGCCGCTCACGGTGCTGCTCCCTCTGCCGTCTCCTGCGCGCTCATG
>JAABUI010000967.1_pt1 | contig 18077 bp, 17 predicted proteins | sample 5559111 | NCBI WGS metagenome assembly JAABUI01 (sample SAMN10711870, study PRJNA513365) | rock metagenome | isolation source: Antarctica rocks | place: Antarctica: Victoria Land, Buttleship Promontory
CACCCGTCCCCATCGTCCCATACCCCCCTTCTCGACATCCGTCCTAACTTGACCGCTGGACCGCTGGATATGCCCCCGACCCTTCACGGAAGCAGATGAGCACGGTAAGGTAAGGTGGCCGGGACGCCCATCGACCGGGCGGAAAGTATCCAGATCGCTTGACAGGTCCATCATCATTCTCGTTCCGACTACCTCGAAAACCAAGACCCTCTCCTCTCCTGCTCTGCTCGCGCGTCCGCAAAGGGAAACCGGCAGGAGCAACAAGCGCAGAAGTGCTCCATCCTCCCCCCACCACTTTTGCTGCCGATACCCTCACCGATACCTTACTTGTCCCTACCTACATCTTCAGCGATCCCGTCTCCCCACCGGGCAGCAATAGTCAGCTGTCAGTCAGGTCCCGCCGTCAAACGGTCAAGTACGGTACTCGCTCCCTGCTCCCACTGCTCTCCGAACCCTCCCCAAAGAAGCTGTAATCGCGGCCGGAAACGCAGCACCGCGGCTGATGTCTGCTTGCCTCGGAGAAACCAAGCTGACGAGTTTCAAGACGGACGAAGCCCCATTGTGTCTGCAACCCATTACGACCGCGTTTCGGCCAGCCCAGCTCCAGCAGTTGGAGACCCCCACATTGCCGCACCTTGGAGTCGGGCTCTGATAGCCTCGGCGAGGAAAAGTACTGGCGCGCGCATGGTGGAGCTTCCGGTGGAGCTGATGGAGCACGCTGCCTCGCGGGGTCGACGTGATGGATGGTATCGGGCCAGAGCCGAAGAGGCAACGCATGGAATACAGTGGGCCACAGCGACACCCGCCGCCGCCTCCGGCTTTGCAACCACACGGTCACCCGGCTACGTTACCGCCGCCGCACACGTACCCACCGCCATCACAGCCCCCTCCTCCGCCGTCCCCTTATGATCGCTCCGCTCACGAACAACGAAACCTGCCCGATCCGACAGGTCCCCACGCTTACGTGCAGGAGCACTCGGGACACAACACTCCCATCCACGAGCAACGCTTCCATTCTGACCTGAACTACTCTCGACGAAGCAGCGCGTCTGCGGCACGATCGCCGGATGGACACCATCAATACCAGCCCGTCCGCTCCATGAATGTCGCTACAGCCACCGAGGGGCAGCACTACGCTCCTCAGTACAGCAGCATGGACCCGGGAGGTCAACCGGGGTACCCGCCTCATGAAGCAGCTTCGAATGGTGCGGTACACCATGGGCTCCCCACGCACACATACGAACAAGGACCTGCATACCCTTCGTCCCATGGGGTAGAATACGCTCATTCGCCCGTGAACGCCGGTCCTGGTTCTTACAGCTCCATAAATCCGTACGCAGTTCCGTTTTCGGGAGCCTCGAGGCCCGTGAAAAAAGGGAATAGGGCAACGCAGGTACGGCGCAGAAAGGTGTCTGGTGCGAGTGACTTGACTGATTCATTAGGCTTGCGATGTCTGCCGCACGAGAAAGGCAAAATGTGACGAAGGTAGACCGGAATGCGGATTCTGCGTCGAGAATAGTATGAAGTGTAATTACCAAAGTGTAGCACCAGCAAAGTATGTCAGCTTCGCTTTGGCAACTTTGATGGTCGATTTACTGACTGCACAATAGAGCCGATCGTGCAAATCAGCAAATAATTGACCAACTATCCGCTAACAAAGATGACATAAGAGCACTCAAGGAGACCTGGGGAGGACACTTGAATAAGATAGGAGGACGGTTCGACAAACTTGAAAAATTGCTGGCAGCAGCGCTTGGCAATCATTACTCTGACACCAAGCCTCCACCTTTTAAACAGGAAAGCCCCCCCAGTGGCTCTGCTGGCGATTCGAAGCTTGAGAGTACTCTGCCTTCACGATCAGGGATGAAAGATCAAGACTCAGAGGATATACCTCCGAATGGCTCTTTCGGTAGTACAGTGGGAGAATCGGGTCCACCAGATCCTTTGACCAGCCAGACGAATGCCATCTACATAGAGCACGACACTGCGGCTCAAAAGCTGTTTCGATGGCGATCGATCAAGGCGCTCTTGCGCCAGTCCAGAGAGTTGAGGTTTTCCGACCGTATGGAAGAATATGTCATGGATTACGAAACGAACAAGGGAGTGTTGCGAATTTATGGCAAAGGACGTCAGATGCGAGAGATCGGAGAAGGTTCTCAGTCCAGCGGTGGTGCCCCAAGCCCAGCGCCAAGTTCTGCCAGCGGCCCAAATGACGAGGCCTCCGCGGCCAGTAGCCCAACCTCGTCGCCTGAGAGCCTCTGGGGCACGGGATTTGTGCCCACGGCGATAGAGGTGAGGCCAGTGAGCGACGTCGGAGGTCTGAACCCTGACAACACTCTGAAGCTCGACCCTAAGACCATGAGCCGTCTTCTGAAGAGCTACCTGGACAATATCCACATCCTCCATCCCTTCCTTGAAGAGAGGAGTCTGACGTCGTTGGTGGAGCACTTCAAGCAGCGCTACAACCCGCATGATGCGAGTACGTCCAAGGCTTCATACGCGATGCCTGTGGCTGTCGATAATTTGCGAGAGCAAATGCTGCCCAAAAGAAAGCATTCCGAAGGTCACTACTACAGCATCATCGAGTCGAATCTGGCACCGAGTTCGATGACCCCCAAACTCCTCTTGGATAGGTCTCCAAACACAGCGTTAATCCTTCTTGTGATGGCCTTAGGTAAAATTTGTGAGTGTAGAGAGGATCTGCCAGGACCAGTGCCGGACGGCTCCAAAGACTTTTCAATTTTTGCATCTCACAATTACTCTCTGATGGGAGGACGGACGGACTCGCCCCCACCTACATACCCAATGCGACACTCTCCATCCTCGTCCTCTCATTCTACCGGTCATACATCCGCTCCCTCTCCACTAAGTGTTGGCGCCCGTTTCGGTGGGCTTTCTAGTCCAAGATCCTCGGTTGGCGAAATACCAGCAGGAGCCAGGAACGTCGATGTTATACCCGGCTTGGCTTACTATGCTCAGGCGTCGGACATTCTGGGCAATCTCACCGGTTTCCATGATCTGGTGAATGCGCAGTGCTGTCTGCTGGCTGGCTTGTATGCTGGCCAGTTGGCCAATGCACTAGAAAGTCTGACCTGGATACAAGCGGCAAGCAGAATTTGCCGCCTGCTGGTGAAAAAGTGAGCCGAAAGGACTGATAGCAAGATAAATTGCGAGTGGGTTGACTAACGCGCGGCAGGCCCTCTTTCAAGCCTATGAAAGAATCAAATGGAGATCGCATCAGACTTGCATTCTGGACAAGCCTACAACTAGAAAGGTGACTGATTGCTGAACGGGAATTCATTTGAATCCTCGAGCTGACCTCCTACAGTGATATACTAGCAGAGCTTGACATTCCCCCAAGTGGAATCCAAGAAGTTCAAGAAGTGGTGCCATATCCGAAAGAGACGATGGCACCTGGTGGGTATATACCCGGGGAAGCTCAGCCGCCAGAGATCCTCCTGTACTATTCTGCCCAGCTGTACTTGCGGAAATTGCTCAATGACATACAGAAAGAGCTATACCAGGAGAGTAAGTCTACCCGCTTCCAGCTGTTCTTTTTCCCTTCCAATGGCCATGAGCTAACGACTTCTTTAGAGGACCCGACCTTCAAGCGAGCGACTCGATCGACTAGTCTTCGGAATGCATTCAATGATATGATTAGTGCGTGGAGGGCCAGGCTACCTGAAAGGCTTCAATGGGAGGAAAATGAGGCCGTCGCTAACAATATTAATGACGCTCGTCTACGTGGGAAGTACTACGGTGCACAGTACATCATCCATCGGCCGTTCCTGCACGCTGCACTCGATTATGATTTCGACACCCCTCAAATGCAGTCACCACCCAACAACGCCGGCAGCGCGGTGCCAACCCTTCCCGCGCCAGGGCCAGAAATGGGCCCCCCAAGGGCTAATTCCGACACCGAGAGTCGTCGCGCCGAAACCATTCAGCTAGCAGCCATATGCATCCATGCTGCCATGAGGAGCACAGTCGCGTTTGATGGTGTCCTCGACCATAGGCGACTGGTCGTCACTAACATTATGGGGACAGCTCATGCGTAGGCTTACGATTTTCTTTTATTCATGGATCTGACGACTGAACACGGCTGACATGGTTGTCATAGGCAATTCGGAAACATGTTGGTCTTGTCTGCTGCTTTCAAGTCCAAGACATTGGGCGGCTTCGTTGAAGCAGCTCAGCTCGACAGGCTCTTTACCCGCACCATCAAACTGCTGAAAAGACTTGCTTCTATATCACAGACACTCGAAAGAGACTGCTTTATACTGCAGTGTTTGAGAAGAGTTGTCTTTGACGGTGGTGACCCGGAATTGTCGACGTCCTTTTCGTCCGAATAATGGGCACACAGGAATCCTCGCCACTATCTCCACGACACCATACGTCAACGATCAAACCATCTCTTTGCGAGGTGAAAATAAAAATGAGGAACTCTGGCGAACCAGCACAAATGGCACTAGGTTCAGCTGCCTAATAGAGAAAGAGACAGCGGTCGCTGGACCACTGATCGTCTTCCCGTAGAACCTCACCTTTCTTAGGTGGTCTCCCATAAGACGGACTCCTCATCAACAGCCTGGCCCTCGGGGCAATCTCTTCCATCTCTTCCATCTCTCGTCCTCCTCAAGTCTACAGCCATCTACAGCATTTTCATTTGGTCGGCTTTAGTCATGCATTATTCCCACGGCGGCGCCTGTTATTTGACATTTCACCACATATTGCTATTATTTATACACTATACACGGAACGCTCCAACGGCATCGCTGCACAATCTTCAGCACGCACAGCTATTTACAGGACACCAATATATGCTGAAGACGACGTTCCTGTTCTTAATCGGCAAACACATTGCATCCACTTATATGCTCCTACATTCCTTTTTCGTTGAAACATCATCATTCATTTATCTGTCATTTAACCTGGCGTTTTTGGGGGGGAAGGCATTCGTGAGCGCACTTTGCTTACAAATATCATGGGCGGTTCGCGTCTGCATCATTTACTTGGGCGGATATCTTTGCGTTCTCATCGCTCGGGCCGGAGCATCGTCGTTGCTGTTTGCAAGCAGGTGAAGAGCAAGGGTTATAAGCTCTCCTGCTGGTCGGTTGGGCGGCTTGCGCTGTTTTTTTTGTCTTGCATTTTTTACGGAGAAGGGAAGAGAGAGAGAGAGGAGATGGCGTCGCGGTGTGTATCCTGTTGCCTGGCAGATGGGAACTAGGTTCAGGGAGCCTGCGGAACGAACGCAGGGCAGTCCCTGAAACGTCGCCACTCTGCCAGGACAGCCGATGGCTATCTGACGTTTGGAAATATACACTGAGTTCGATACACCATTGACGTCTCAAATAGTGGCTCAGTGATGCCCTCGCATGCTCCATCTCCGATGAGAAATTTATCTCTCCTGGTGTTGATATGATAGGTCGATACCCGTCTCATGTAGTAAGAACCACACTGAGTACGCAAACCTGTTCGCGACCTTTGTTCTGCACATGTGACCAAGCTTCCTCTGACAGTCGTCTGTGCTGGCGACGAGTGGGATACCTTACTATGAAGCCTTACCCGTACGTGAAAGCTTCTTTTGAGCTTCCTTTTCTCTTGCTTTGAGATTGGGCGGCAAGGCGCACAGGAGTTAATTTGATCTAGATCTCTCCTTTTCGTAACCAAGATCTCACGAGATCTCAAGAGCATGACATTGAAGTATTGCTAGGAGATGAGGATCGTCTAGAATGTTCTGCCAGCATGGTTGCAGTCGATACTGTTTGGTACCCAACTCCTAGCTCTAATTCTCGAAAAAGGGGGTAGAATATCATGATCTTCTAGCGTCGGGACAACAATTCCAGACTACTGTGAAATGATAAGGGATATCCGGGCAGAGGTGGGTCTTGTACGGTAAGAATAATTACGATCGCGCTCGGCTATGCTGATGCTATGGACAAGCCCTCAAGAAGGCTGCGCGCTATGTACAAGTACACAAGTGGTATGCAAAGTCCAAGACACCCCCCTTGCTCCAACCTCATGCTCAGTCACCGACTGACGGATGGAATCCTTTCAGAGGCTCAATCCAAGCCCCCACATCAACGTAGCCATCAGGAGCCAAAACGCCGACGGCGCGAAATGACTTCCAGCGCTCTTTTTGCTCAGTCCAAACGGTAAGCCTTGTGTGCTGAACGTCACGTTCTGAGGGATCGTGGCGTTGCGGCATTGGCCGGCGGCGATGTCGAGGTTTTTGAGGTCGTCCTGTGTGGTTGGGTTGTTAGAGTTGGGGGGATGCATAGGTGGGGGAGGGGGATGGGGAGGCTTACGGATACTTTGAAGAACATGTAGGTGCTTTCGTTGAGGCCTTGGAAGCCTTTGGTGTTGTAGGGGAATTTGTCTTCGGGGTCGGTGGCTGAGGTGTTGCGGAGGAGGATGCATTGGACTTGGCCCGGGTAGTCGGTTACCATTTGGGGGTAGTCTCTGTTGAGGGGTGGGGAGTCAGCTTTTGCTTTTTGGAGTTTAGAGGGGGATAGGGGGTAGGGTTGTGACGGGAAGGTTATGTAGTTCTGAAATGCCGAGGGAAATGTCTTGGAAAACGTACCTCATGACATCGCTGTTGCTGGTGTCGGCTACGAGGACGAACTTTCTCTTTGGGAATGTTTGGAAGATCTTGTCCAGCAAGAACTTGCGGATACTCAGGGTTGCGCTGACATCGCTGAAGTTCAGAGGGCGCGTGTCGAACGAACCACCTGGGTAGGTCTTGTAGATGAAGTCCATATAATTGCGGGTGATCTGTTCGGGGGTCGTCGTCAGGTAGTGGAAATGCGCGCCTGGGATGCTGCGGGACCAGTTTGCATAGATGTCTGGCATGTCATCCCATTGCGTGAACGGCTTTGCGAAAGAATTGAACAACCCTTCCTTTGGCGCGTAGATCTTGGTCACTCGCAGAATGTCATCAATGTCCGAGATGATGGTCAAGCCTTCAGGAGGAGCAAGATAGGCTGTTGCGTTCCCGTTGATGTCACCTTGTGTGTAGACGTTCAAGCGTTGGACATTGGTGGTGGAATTCCCGGCTGTGAGACCGTTGGATTTAATGGGAACAAAACCATCAAAGTCGCCCTCTGGAGTTGTAGGAGTTGGGAACTTGATCTGTTGATTGCCGCCTGACGGAGTGACTGCTCCACCTCCACCTGACTGGCCAGATGCTCCGGCTGTTGGTGCAGGCGCAAGATTGAATGTTACGTTCTGATTTCCTTGTTGGAGTACAAAAATCTCCGCGGTGAGGTTTCGGGCTTGTGAGGCTTCTGCAGGTGGAAGAGACTGCACGGAGGTTCCGATGAGGAAGACGTTGGCAAGATCATTGAGCTTGGACTCTGAGATGTTGGGCTGCTTATAGACATTTCCGCGGAACCGTACGTTCCACCCTTGATCGGTCCAATTGCCATAGGGCCTGTAAATGTAAGTCAGTCGTCGTCGCATACCATGTTCCAGAGCACTTACGGTATGTTAAGGACCTGCGTCGGCAGCGCCTTGACTTGGTCATCGTCCAGACCCAAGCTACTCTGTACTTTATCCCCAGTTGGAAAATCTTGGAAGAAATTTGGCACTCCCGACGCGACGTAGGTAGGAATATCTGAGCCGAGACCTGCCAGTATCGATTTGACATCCCCAGTAACATCACCAACAGCGTCACTGATCACGCCTCTTTTCTTATAGGTTTTTGTAGGACTCCATTGAGCGGGTGAAGGGGTGATGATTGGCTGTCGCTGCACAACGCCGGCTGGTCTTGGGAGACTTCGATGAACGACTGATGATGAGGCTAGAGGGAGAAGTGCCAGCAGCACGGTGGGAAGGCTGGTAAGATGCATTGTAATGCTTGTGATAGGTGTGTAGCGTCTTGGGATGTGGAGCGCTCCAGGAAAATTAGATGCCTAGGGCTGTTCCAATGCAGAGCTCTGCAACATATGAAGTCCACCGACAGAAGATGATGCACTCAGTAAAGACTTGAAGCCATTGTTCAAGGAAAATTCAGCGCTCGGAGGTAGTGAAACGCGAAGTTGGTGCCCATCCAAACAAAACAGGATTTGGATGCTTGGCAACTTGGCAGCTCGCCGGACAACATATTGAAGCATACTCAAACCTAGCAGCAACATTTGTAATATGTTCCATCGTCGTGCAGCTTGGCTCATTTTTCGATGGCATCAAGTACAGGTATCGATTAAGCCGTGTTCAGGACTGTATGAAGGTACCCGTTATCTCAAGGGTCCAGGAAAATCCTTCTCCTTGCTCTCGTCTGTAAAACGCATCGTTCAAGTCAACATTGCATTACGAATTGAACGATGGATAGAGTCCAGGCCGTTTAGGAAGAGCCGACAGCATTTGCGATGAATGATGCTGTGATCTCAATGTCCTTTTACACAGTCTATTACGTCTTGGACCTTTCTATCATCGGTGGTAAGAGCGTGCTAGGCTCATTCGCCGAACAAGCGGTATATTGGCAAAGCAACCTTTCCATATGCGAAATATCGCCACGCTGGGCCCTTTCATCCACGTTTGACTACCAGCTGCTTGGGACTACACGCAATCGTATACCTGATTTACACAGAAACAGGCTCTTCGAGTTTGTGGTCTACGAAAGAGGTCTCTTGGTCCTCCATTCTGATGGACAACTTGAGCACTCCTACCGAACCCGCCCGCAGGAAGGCTGCATGTCTTGCCAAAAGGGGCGCGACCAGTTCTCGTGATATTTCACAATTACAAATCGAAGAAATTCAAGCAAGCATAACCTTTCTCATACATGTATCAGATCCTTTCTAGGCCAAGACAAGCAGCGTAAATGATGCCTCAATCTATGTTAGTCACTTTGTCTCTCCTTCCTCTCTCATGGTTTGAGTGCGAAAGATTAGATGATTTGTTTTTCGCTCGTTACTATACGTTTGACATCACCAAGATTGGAGCGTGATCTAAGTGCTCTCTTTTCCTCTCGCTTACCATATATGACGTCGTTTGTGTAACGTTCCAAGAGGTATTAGGTCGGGCGAGGTGGCGACAGACTGACGCACAAGAGCCTCAAAGCCACCGACATGATCAAGCTTGACTCGAGATCACAAATCATAAGTGAAGTTCTACCGGCGAAGTTTTACATTCACCCGTCGCCGAATGTCGAATACGAAGCAGGTGTCAATGCCCCGAAGCTCAGAACCCTTCAGTCAACAAGGAACCGATGATATCCATTCGAAGTCTGTACGAAAACAGCTCTATGCAACAAATGCATGGCATACAGGAATAGACCTCAACTCTGCTTCCCAAAATCCAGGATGCTATTAGCTAAGAAGACGTAATGGCTTACACAATTGACAGTCTCTGAGTATCTCTTTACCTTCGTTAGTACCGGCCAAGTCCGAATTCAGAATCTCTCGGAAAAAGGTCGCGAGATGGTGGCTATTGTGACCCAGTCTAGATGTCTCGCCAGCTGCAATAGGCAACACCATCAACGCCTACGAGAATCGGGAACGCCAAAGCGATATGTTGTGCCAAAGCCAATGGAAGATCGATGTCACATCTCGCGATAGCCGAGCGACTTGCACACCGTTTGCGAGTACTCGACGACCTGGTCCAGGCGTGGCCCTGCAGCTAAGCATGTTTCAAGCGAGCTTGACATTGTGCCTGGCCCGTTCCTGACAGCGACAGCTCTTGGCATTCTCTATCGTTTGCTTTCTTTCAATTCTCAACAAACTGGCCTTTGCATATCCACCCACCTTCGAGTCCCAATTTCAAGTCCTGGGACGTCTCTCGCAAAGCTGTTGTGAAGTATCATTTCCCAGATGCATTAATCTGTAACATTCTCCAGTACCCACTTTTCTGTGCTTGGGCGTTTGTGATATATCGGCAATGCAGGTTGCCAGAAGCCTTCCCAATTGAAGCTCTGATGTTTAGTCTAGTCGTTTTCCTGCTGACGGTTATGCACGTCTATCGCAATTTTCTGCTGCACATGCAAGGATGAGCTCTCCACATCTGCAAAGCGAATCTGCCGGGTCCATGAGTCTTTCTGACCGTCTTCGAAGCTTTGGTTAGAGCTTGTACGCTGTGACTCGGCCTCCAACATGAGTGGACCATCTCGCCCTTGTTGACAAGAGCCTATGCTGCTTACCGCAAGTTGTGGGAGTAGCAATCACCGCGGACGTCAAAAACCCTTGCTGAAGCCGTCGTAGCTCAAGAAGGGGCTCGTTGGGGCCCAGTGATATGCCTTTGGGGATTTGTTTCACCTTGCATCGTCACGGTATTGTTCAGTCTATCTAGGTGAGGGTAGAGGCTGCCTGCGTAAGACGGTCAGCGGAGCTGAATCTGGTCTTGTTTGCGGATCCCCTAGACTCGGATATTATATCAAGACCCCCCGAAGTTCCTATTCATATGATTCAATGTCATTCGTTTCCCTTTTCTTACTTGATCCCGTCGGCTTAGAGAACTAACTCCTACTAACACAGCAGCTTCTGGTATGTACGCACTAAAGCTAGCATGCCTTACTGGCTTCGTCGCTCTTGTCCATGGAGACCCACTGCCAGGCAGTAGACACAGATTTGCCGCTCGTCAAGGAGATGGCTATGGCTATGGATTTGGCTTCCCTTTTCCTCCCTTTCCAGTCTCGACAGGCACCAGTGGTGATCCCACTGGAACGGGTACGCCCAATCTATCAACAGGACTTCCTAGCGGCACTTCTGTTGGCACAATTGGTGCATCTGGAACGACTGCGCCCTACGGAAATTACACCCCGAGCCTAAGTGGAACTGTCTATAGCACAGGTAGCCTCCTCTCCACTTCCATCGATCCAAACGCCACTAGCATTACGGCTTCAGGCAAGCCATTTCCATCATCAAATGCGACAACCATCGCTTCCATCAGTGGATTCCCAACCTCCTACGGTACCGTCAGTGCAACTCCTACATCTGCATCCAACGTCACTGATCCAGGGTACACCTATCCTACTCACGGGCCATACCCTTTCCCAATTTCCAAGAGATCCTATCTTCCAAGTGGAACTGTTGGGACTGGAATCTCACAGAGTGCTACCGGGATCTACAACTTCACAACGGTGACAGCTACCGACCCTTCCGCAAGCCGTCTCTATCCCACTCATGGGCCGTACACTCGTCCCTCATCACTGAAGCCATACTCTTACTCTTTCATTTCGACTCCCGGGACCATCGGGGCCACTGTCTCATCATCAGACCCCTCTGCTAGTGCCTCAATGTCAGTCAACGCAACTACCGTACCAGCATCTTCCGGCACAGCGTTCTCAACTGAGGCTAGCATCTCTGCAATCCCCCCAATTTCTGCAAATGGAACAAGCGTGACGCCTCCAACTGGCACTTATTACTCAGGGACTGGGACTGGATACCCGCTCTCCATCACCGCTACTGCTTCTACTGGCATCATATTCTCATACACACCAACAGTCAGGAGCCAGCCAAGCGAATACTACTATCACCATCGTAAACCACATCATGGAGGTCAGGTGAGATGACTTCTTCAAGCTCAGATTCAAGAGACCAAAGCTTACAACATGATGATAGTACCAGGGTTACAACGGTGAGGGCTATGAGTACGACTAAGAAGTCAATGGCAACGACGCTCTTGAGCTCTCACGGGAATGATTGATGGACCTGGATGCAAGCATGAATGATTTTGCTTTCTTCTTTTCTCTTCTCTTCTCTCACGGCTTGCCTGTAATTAGATAGGTCTAGCATTGGTGATGGCGGATCTCCCTCATTTTTGTGCCGCACTTTGAAATTAGCAAAGACCAATGACCGCAGCTCAATTGCTACTTGTATATGTTGCTATCTAGTCTACAACTTTAAGAGATTATTGCTGCCAATTCGTCAACTGTCCCAATGAATAATGCGTGGCACAGCAGTAGTATCAGACCAGATCATGGTCAATCAAGTCAAGATGATGCTACTAAGTATCCCGTATCCAGTGCATCTAGCCATTACAAAGCTATTCACTAAGCACCTGGATAGGGCACGAACTATCCGGTAAATGCAACGCCTTCCATCCTTGCCATCCGGCCACAACACGATAGTATGACTGCCATTCGTATTGAAAATTCGAAAGCCTAGAGCGAGCAGCAGATACAGGGGCAATGTAGGTTGGACGTGACCATAGAGTAGACAGTAGGGGACCTATGGATGCCCCATACTCTCAATCATTGAGCGTGGGTGCTCTGTTCCGCCTGTATCCTGTTCCACGGACTTCCTCCGCTATAGATTTTAGGAGCACTTCCTCCCAAAGCTCCATATCCTGGGATCTCTCATTCAAGTCCTTGGTCTTGTGCAAGAAGGCTTGAAGTCGTAGGTATGGTGGCCATGCAGTGATCCAGGCTTGGGGATCTGACACTTATGACACTTCTTTTCCTTGTACCTCGGCAGACACACAAAATGGAGCCAGACTGCATATCGTTAGCCGCGGCGGGACGGGTCGAGCCTCTAGGCACCATGTAAATCAAAGAACTCAGTCTGATGCTGTTTTCCTTCCTCACATCTCTCATAGGTATTGTATAAATATGTCTTCGTTATGGTGGCACCTGTGTTCTCTTATGCGTTCTTTAGACATAGTGCCGTTGTTCCTCGAGTATGATTTGATCGCTGTCTGAGTCTCAGGGCGGTCGGTGGTGGTTGGGTGTCAACACTATGTTTGGGAATCTGGCGGCCCTCAGTGTGTATATGTATTTTTCAACGTTCTTTTCCCCTTGTTTTTCATCATTTCATTGAAAAGAATTTCATCTGTTCGGACGGCTCCACTATGAATGTCAGCGAGATTCGACCCTTTAGGACGACAACTACTTGCATCCTTCCGAAAGAGATACATTCCCGGTCCTGGAAGAGTCATGATCAAGCGCGATACGAATTGTAGCACTGCCGTTTAAATCTCAGTTGGTCGAGTTCTTGTCTCCGATCGCGGATCGAGGAGTGAAAAATAAATAACAACACCATTCAATCCAAACACGCTAAGGATTTGGTGCCTATCACGAAAATTTCACAATCACCTCTCAATCCCTTCTACCTCTCCATCGTCTTCGGAACAGCACTCTCGTCTACACTCTGATAGTTGCGATCAGTCCAGAAGTTAGCGATGGATGTCCCACTGACAATGCGATACCACACAGCCGCTCGGCGCGTCGATGAAAATGAGCCACGAGAGCCACCACCTCCGGCAACTCCGCTACAATTTCCTTCCTGCAGTCCTACAGAACTACCAAAGGTTATAGTTGAGCACTCTGACATCGGAAAGCTCCTCGGCAGCATTGGCAGGCCTGGCGTGTCTTACAAGTGCATCAAAGCATTCAACATCTCCATCAGCAATGACATCCAGCTTGATGACCTTCTGTCAGCAGACTTTCTACCACCAACTTCATGGCTCAATGAGCCTGTCTTACCCGAAGGCTCCGACTTTACGACTACGCCACCCCATACTCAGCACCTCAGCAATGGCCGCGAGGCACCAGGCACTAGCGAATTCCACAATTTGGTGAGGGAGCTCTCCCACGAGAACGGAGATGCATTTCGCGCCGCACGGCGCCAGCCTGGGCTACAAGGTCGCCCAACACCTCAGATCATCCACTCGCGCAAATTCTGGAATGGTCTAGCAGACATGGCCGAGCATTGGGACACTAGCCTCGATCGGTACATTGAAACCACCAACGCAAAAGACAAAGAAGCGATGGACATCAACGAGCTGCGCTCAGAAGCGCAAGACACTGACAAGAAGAGTCCCGGAGAGGACAAGAAGACCAAGTATACGGGTCGTCGTACTGACACAGGCAGCAAGATGCCAGGTAAAATTCGCGAGGAAACAGTGTTCGGATTTGTCGAGATGTCAGTATGGGCATTCAGTTGCACCCTAGAAAATCCAACGATGCAACCAAAACTCCAAATAAACAACCTCCTTGTCAACCTCCCCTTCCTGAAATCCGCCTACCGCATACCAAGAGACGCCCGCAAAGCTCGCGCCGGAGTGAAAGAGGGCCCCCTGATGGGCGTGTTTTGCCGCGAACAGACCAAATTCCGCGACGACAAAGAGCCAATCGGCGAAGGACGCGCAGAGATCTTCGACCTCCTGAAAGAAACCGGCCTACTGACCATGCTAGCACAAAAGCGGGCCCGCGAAGGCAAAGAGGAAGCCGACCCCGGAGCAGGAAAGTGGTGGGCCAGCACGCCCCGCTGGGGCGGTGGCCCGGGTGGCGAGTTCGGAAGCTCAGAGGAAGCACCGGTTGAACGCGAGACGATGCCTGGAGGCACGGCACCACCGCGAAAGCGCACGAAGAAGACGACGACGCAGGCCGAGTTGTGGCGGGCTATGAAGCCGCCGCCGAGTTTGTGGGAGAAGGGAGTCGCGTACAAGTATGTTGGGAAGGACGCGGGAAGTCAGTACGACGATGTAAGCAATCTCATGTCATCTCTCACAGCTCGTTCGAAATAATCAGCTGGTGATACTGATTCTAACTAGATCTATCTCATCTCCGCCCTAAACCACCACATCTCCATCCTCCACCTCCGCGTCCACACCCAATACATCGCCTACCTCACCACCAGCAACCCAGCCACCAACCCCGAGTGGACTAACGCGGCGCAGCAACCCTGGTACGGCCTGAAGGTCCAGCGCTCGAAGTGGTTTGATCTCTTCAACGCCGATGATCGTGTGGAGTTGTTGAGGGGGATTTGGGGGATTGTGGGTTTCTTGATGAGGGCGACGGAGGATGAGGAGGACAAGGATCCGTTTATTTGAGGGAGGTGCTTTGAAGAGGGGCTTGGCGATAGGTCTGAGAGGGGATGGCTTTACGGAGAGGGTGACTTGGGAAAGGAGGCAGTGACGAGGGGTACGAAGGTGGTTGCTTTCATTCTTTCATTTCCGTAAAACACACAGGAGCTGTAGTATCTCTATGGCTCTAGCAACTTGAGATCGAAAAGCAGCAGTTATGTACATTCCTCTCCGCTCGGCATGCAGCCAATTGGCATGTGCCACTGAAAATATGAATGCTTGTGGTTATTAATCATGCTTCGCTTGTCCCTGTCTTCCTAGCACGAGCCTGTCTATCAATTCCATCATCATTAGTAGTATATGCTAGCGCAAGCATAGCCCATCGATGACAAAAAGTGAGAAATAAAATGCCTCGGGGTATTGATTCTTCGTCAGGCAACAAGAAGTGAGTATGAACATGAGTGTAAAGACACGACAAGGTGTACATCAGAATCGAAGAAGCTGGTCTGTATTGGGTAGCAAAGGGTGATGCTCAGGTCTGACTGTCCGCCGTGAAGTTCAGAACTCCAGACGCGGATCGAGTAGTTTCAAAGGCTGAGGACGGACCATGACACCTTTCAGCGTGTCTTTAAGCTCAATGTCCACCCTCCCATAATGGACCGAATCCCAATGACACTCGTAGGCGAAATCGCTATGAGGATCGCCAAAGCTGATTTTGTCCGTCTTCACGGCCGCCAACGCGTAGAGGAAAGCGGCGTTGAATTTGGAGAAGCGGAGGGCGCGACGACCGGAAAAGCCAAGCTTGAGCTTCTCGAGCTTACCGTGTCGGGCTAATTGCTTGAGGATCCAGTAGAGGTCTTGGTTCCGCTCGTAGCGACGCGAGTTCATGGTTGTGCCGGGGTGACCGGAGGGAGTGGCGTCCTCGAAGTTGAAGCCGAGGTCGGTGATGAGACTGATGTTCTCTGGACCGATGGAGGTGAGGAATTGGCGGATGTGGCCGTAGTTGGTTTCCTTCCAGTGGTTTTCGAAGTAGCTGCCTAGTCTAGAGGTGCTCTGATCGAATATGAAGCGGTTCTCGCCGTAGAGGAATTTGCGGGCTTCATTGTAGACTGTTTTGTTGACGCCTAGAAACCCAGCAGAGTGGGAGAATCCAGTGCGAGCTTTGAAGTTGATTTGTTTCTTGTCTTTGAAGGCTAAGAGATAAATTTGATTTCGTAGCTCGCCAGGGAAGTCCATGAAACCGACTTTCTTGGGATCAAAGGAGGCATTCTTGTCAATGGATCCCGGGGGCAAGCGCAGCTTTACGATCAATTTCTTCGGTGCGACTGTCCTGGGATTGAGAGAGACTGGGATTAATGCATCGGCTATAGCTTTGGCTGCTGTGTTAAGGTTATCGGTGTCAGGAGGAGCTGCACCGAGGATCTTCCTGAATGTTTCCACGGCAGAGTGAGTCTTCGGGTAGTACTTCAGCTCCCATGGCATTGGCTCTGGTTCTGGTGAAGGCGAACTAGAAGATTCTCTTGAGCTTGCAGCCGCAGAGTTTCGGGTGCGAGCAGTTGCGAAGTCATCCTCATTGTCACTTGTTGAGATAGAGTCAAAGCGGCGCTTGTGGGCATACTTGGGGCGTTCATTTTCATCGCCCTCGTCGTCACTGTCAATTTTGAGAGTGCTCGAATCGATAAAGCCACTAGCCAGAGAAGATCTCTTTGCTCGTGCCGCTCGGACAGGTCTGCCACTAGGCTTCAATTGCGAGTTCATCCTGAGAGCCTGCGCTCTGCATATGAGCTTGACATTCCAAGCGTAGCAGATCTTGACTTACCAACGAGGAATACGAAGATTCTGAAGATAGTACGAGCTCTGGAGATTCAGACTTAGAGCGCTCGATATCGACTGGGGCTTCATAGATTGACACGCGATTGGGAGCCATCTGCGACGCGTTTGAGCTTTTGCATATGAGGTCTCCGATACCTTGGTTCTCATAGCTGAGGACGCACCTTGGTGAGTGGTTGATCTAAGATAGAATCTTTGGTGTTGTACACTTCTCGGACGCTACTTTGACAGATTATTAGAGTTTGCTAGTGGTGGCCATCACTCGATCGGTTTGTATGTGATGGTCGAGATGTATGACCAATTGGTGTTGTAGCGGTAGCACACGGAGAGGTGACTCTCAAGACTTACAGATTCTCCTCAAGGAGGTTGACCAAGGTTCAACAAGGTGAAGGGAGTGAGTGAATACTTATGGTTAGCATAGCCAGGATGGTGGTGGGTAGTGAAGGATGAAGTGGGGAGAGTGACGGTGTCGATATTTCTCAATGACATTGGAAGTCGCAACGAATATTATCTCATCTCGCCTACCACACGAATTAGGCCAAGAAGCCTTGGAAGGCGAAAGGCTACGGCCATACCCCTCCCGTAGCGGCCGATCAATGCATGGCAAAAGTGAGATTTTGATGGCAAACGGGCGTTGCTTCAGCGCCTTATGGTGTATTTGCCTGGGAGAACTTCTGACAGAGGGCTGGATGCCAATTGAGATTACTCTGAGACCATTTACCTTTGAGATGCATTCCTGGCTAGATTTCTGCCGTGGTGGAGGCTATGAATGGAAGAAGCAGGCTTGCAAATGGCAATCAAGGCTCTTGTAACGCATCTTCTACAATGGTCTAATCGGCATAGTCCACAGGCCTTCCAATCAAAGACATTGCTGACAATATTCTAGCCGCGGTTATGCTATTGATTAATGGGATCATCAGCCATGAGATTATTATGTTTCAGCGATACGAGAAGGGCAGTACGGTTGCTTGGACTTGGGACGAATGCTTCTGCTGTTGGGCATTCTCGTCTGGAGTACACCATTCAATGAATGAGCATCGTCGCTCCATTGAATGGCCCAGTATACTCTTGCTTGACCAGCGGTGGAAAGTCGGAATGAGCTGTATTTGGCGAGGAATCTAGCGATCGTCAAGAAGAATTTGGGGACAACGGTAAGGAAGCAACGGTATTCATAGCTCGACGAGACGAAAACAACATATCCAATCAGAAAATTTCAGATTGTCCCTCAAAAGGTGGTGAGTCGGACTCGAGACATATCAGCATAGCCCACGTCAAGCAGCTTACGCTGCCCAAGTGAGTGCTATAGCTGCCGCAGAAGTCATCTCCATCATCTTGGATAATAGTTGTTGAGGAGAGAAGTTGATGGCGGGTGGGCAACCTCTCCAAACGCCCCGAGACGCCATGACAAAATAGCTCTAGCGTTCCCGTGCTGAGTCACCTTCACCGTTTTTCCGAGCGTTGGAATCCAGATATGTGATCTTATGATCGCATTGCATTCATACTACCACGCTCAC
>JAABUI010000969.1_pt1 | contig 18054 bp, 15 predicted proteins | sample 5559111 | NCBI WGS metagenome assembly JAABUI01 (sample SAMN10711870, study PRJNA513365) | rock metagenome | isolation source: Antarctica rocks | place: Antarctica: Victoria Land, Buttleship Promontory
CGCAGAATTGCTGGTCATAGGTGGAAAAGAGCATTCAGAGTGGCCGTCAAAAGCATATGTGAGCGTAAACCTGCATGTGCATGTGCCTAGCTCGATGGCGGCAGCAATAAGCACCTCGATGCTAAATCTAATCCCCCAAATTCCTCCAGAATTTCAATTAGCCCCAGAAGATCGCGCTGCCCAGGGTCACTGCTACCGACATTCAGTGGTCCATTGTGCCAGACTCACATCAAGGTATGGTGCTTCCGTCTCTTAGGCCTTAGGAGATTGATACAGAGGTATGCAAACGCGGATTGGATGCTGCTGATCTATTCTACGTGTGCTCTCTTGGGCTTCCATACATTGCAATGTTACATCCCCGGAACTTTGATTGCATCCTCTTGCGTCAATTCCTGGATAGGCACCCTGTGACCCTTGCAGGCCTGCAGCCTCCTCGAGAGCTTACGGCTGCTGGGTTTGACGCTTGCCAGCGAACACATTCGATTTCCTTCTAGCCTCGAGATGGAAGCCCGTCCCAAAGCTTCACGGCTTCCATGCTCCTTATCGGCTATTATTACTGGCCAGTACATAACATATATATCCTAATTGTAACCATTTGGAATTCGCGTTGAGAGTACTAAGCCGGTAGCTCGCGTGCCTTTCGTCACTTATCCCGCGGCTACCAAGACGCAGCGTCCCCTGCGTACAGCCTCATCCCAGAGCCATGGCACTGGATTCCGGGCTGCTCAGCACTCGGGCAACTATACCAGTAGCCGACCCCCGGGTCCAATCGTTCCGGGGCTTGACCGCCAGCACGCAGCTATGTGCAGCTGGTCAGATCGGTCAACCGATGCTTCAGGTGCATCACTGATACAAATTCCTGGTTTGCAACACCTCGAATGCTTGTACACTCCAACAGAGGTATCTCGGCTGAAGCCGTCATATCAGGATCTGTCATGAACCACTGTGAAGACAGCCATTGAATGAACGAAGTGGAAGCGGGAGTAGTCTTGTCTGGACTGTCTTGCCGCCTTGGCATAAATACAAATTGTATTATCATCATAGTATGTCAGACGGCGCACTGGTTTCCTGGCAAGTTCCTTAGTCTATGGCGTATGGACGAAGTTCGAACCTGGCCAAGAATGGCTAAAGATCAGCTGGTTGTTCGCGAGTTGGCTTAGAGGTACCTCCGTCCCAAACGCACGACGTCTCTTTAGTGCTGTAACATTCAGGATTCCCCTATGAATACCAGTCCAGAACCGGGTTCTCGTTATGGTTGCCTACCGTCCACGACAGGCCGAACATCTACGGTCCAATGACAACATTGCTCATGAGCTATATTTGGGCTGCCGGGGATCAAAGCCGCATATCGATAGATAGGTTACCGTGGGGGAGGGAGGTCCGCTGAGACTGTCTGAGATCACACTGCCCACTCTACAGGATTCAAAGGTATTCAAACCGAGGATCGTCGGAATCGATACGAAACCAAGAATCTCTATGGAGTTCTTGCTTGTATGGCCGACTTCTTGACATTGACAGACCCGAGTCCATTACCCATTGAAATTCGAAGACATTTCGCCATTGCCATAGTCTATCAAACAACGTGACGCTCTACGTTTATCAATAACACCAAGCGGATCCAGACGATGGCCACATATCAAGCGTCATGGCGCTCGGGCGTTCACGCCTCCATAATCGCCTGCGGACTGCCTTAGCGATTAAGACTCCAGCTAAGGGACAGCTTCTCATTGATATAACGGCAATTGTTCCCTTTGTTGATCACCTATGACTAAACCATCGAGATCACTTCTCCGACATCTCGATTCCATTCAACAAGATCTGAGTGAGGCCCAAACTGATCGCGACCAATTCATGGAGGCTCACAGCAAATGGCGTTGATGTAGGGAAGCGTAAAGTCGAATTGCCAACCATACACATGGTCGTCAATATTCCATCGGCTATTTGAACCGTAAATCGCAAACGTAGGGTGTCCCAATGCCAAAATGCTGCAAAAGGGAGTTGATCTACGGCTCAAGCAATGGAGAACAGAAGGACGCCATGGATTGATCCCAAAGTTGAAGCTAAGGCGTTGGACACAGTTCTGAGTAATATTCACTTGAGCTTTCTTTACGAACCCTTCGTCTAGAAGCAGGATCTGGATCGGGGGTGATTGAAGGGAATTTCATTTCTCCAGGCCACAATGCTGCTTTCAGTCAAGAAACACTAGGCGACTGGCGCGCCATTCATGAATCAATGGCGCCGTATTTCAATATGACTCTCAATTCGGTGCTCTATTAATTCGTTGGTAATCTTTCTACCACTACAGACATTTCCTCGTCAGTGTAGATCCTAAATCCCTTGTCTTTCGTGACACTCGCTAGCTGCACGTTCTTCGAATCAAGCTTCTCCTCCATAACCTGCTTCAATGTTTTCAAGACCAATGTCTCTGCTTCCTCCAATGTGAGTGATTTGTGGAATTCGTTCTGTAGCTCTGCTTGCGCCCCTTCACTTCCCGAGCCAATTGCTTTGGCGTCGTAGCGATAGAATGTCCCCGACGGTTCGGCATGATATCTGCTCAACACCATCAATCTAGCCCCTCGGTATACAATTTGCAGCTCTCCACTTACAATTGCGGCCCCTCCTCATCAATACCCGCAATCAATAACGCAACCCCGAACGGCCTGCTCATCACACTCTCCTCTCCATCAGCACCCTCGCCAAATCTCAACGCCAAATCGCAGATCGCTTGAGTACAGCTCTCAACTCCCAATTTCTCGTTGTAGTGGAATGAATGATTCTGCGATTCAACGCGGGCGTGCTCAACCATACTGCGAGCATCGGCTTGCAGACCTGACATGGCGCAGCCAATATGCGAGTCTATCTCGACAATCTTTTCGACGGAGGAGGTTTCGAGGAGGGTGGAGGTCACGCGCTTTTCGACACCGAGTAGGACGCCATGGGAGGTGGCAATCTACAAATCGCCTCGAAGCTCAGTTGACTGGGAAGAAGAGGTTGCAGAGCTTCGAGGATTGGGACCTACGCCTATGGCTGTTGAACCGAGTTTAATGGCTTCAAGGGAGTATTCGACTTGGAAAAGACGGCCCTCTGGAGAGAAGGTGCTGTGGCGGATTGTCAGTTGGGAAACTGTTCACGACGAGAGGCCTAATATACTTTATCCCACGGTCTATACAGTTAGCTGGTGTTTGATCCGTTGTGGAGCTCAGCCTGGACGCCTACCGTATTCTGACCGTGCAATAAACATCGTGAGGTGGCAGAATATACAAAGGTCTAATGGAGTCAGAGCTCTGCTCTGAAGCTTCGAGAATTAGTTGAAAGATTCAGTTTCTTCACGGAGAAAGTCTTGTCTCTTAATGGTCTACGCAAGAGCTCTACATTCACGCTAGTAAATAGTTCTTAGGGCTAGATGCCAAGCCACATGAGAGCGCGTTCTATGTCCCACCAACAAACACTACACCACCAATTATGACCTTACGAATAGTGCGACATATGAGGAACGCTCAGGGCTTCATGGACGACGACCAACCATGTCTACATCTGCCAATGCCCGAAACGTGGCAGAAAATAGCAGGAGACCTTCAACAACATCTGGCGCGAAGTCTCGAGGCCCCTCGTCTCGTGTCGCAACTAGAGAAAAACCGTTCTCTTCTGGAGAGGTGATACCGGAGGACTCCGCGAGCAATGCTCCCCCCAGAAGAACCGTCTCGGATGCGCAAAAGGTCAATGGTGGCACTAGGACCATCAGCGAAAGACAGACAGGAAGGGTACACTCAGGCACGAGAGACAATCTTCAGGTTCGGACGAGAAGCCCGATTAAAGCACCTTCAGGAGACGGCATGGGCGACAGGATCCCAAGAGAAAGGTTTCCGGTCCGGCCAAACAGCCAGCCTGTGGAAAGGTCATCTCCTGCTCCTAAGAACGACAAAAAGATCATACGTGAGTTAGGTTCAAGCGTGCAAAAGCGCAACGAGAAAGTGCTGATAGAGATGCTTCTTTAGCACCATGGAACCCTCATGCCTCTCTCATCGCCCACACGACAGCTCCTATTGCCTCCCGCATCTCTATACCTCCCCCCTCCTCACTTATCCCGGAGCCCCTCGAGCCTGAGCCTTTACAAGGACTAATGCCAGATAAACAGGAATCTGCCATATTAGAAGACTTATTGTTTGTTTTCATGGGCTATGAGGGTCAGTACATCAGGTACAACGAGAAGTACAACCCGAATTTAGAAAAGGACCGCCTCGCCGGGCCAGGTTTCCGCATCTTGCCAGGACTTGATCCGAGCCTACGAGATCTCACGACTTCAGTGTTGAAAATGGCAACGTACTACAAAGCTATGGAAGCTTTTGTCGAGGTACAGAGTAGAGAGGAATTTGGGGCCATTAACCATGCCCTATGTGCTTCAATCTCCAATTTACTTAAAGACTACCTCATATTGATCGTCCAACTCGAGCACCAGCTTCTGAGTAATCCCTCTTTCACATTGCACCTTTTGCACCTCCATACTCTTCCCACCAGCCATATGATGTTCCAGCTCTACACTTTGGGTCAAGAAATCTTGAAGAAGAATGCTTTACTGGAAGAGGATCTAGATGATTCGGTTGATGGCTTTGATGATGTTGACAATATACTCGAGCAACTGCGAGAAGGCGGCGATCTTGCGCCGGGAAGCATGGCCAAAAAGGTTTGCAAAGGAGGTAGTGTCCTACGGCTACTGACCGACAGGCTATCCTTCCTATCCGGGGATCCCGCTGCGAGAACCTTACTTCAGACGCTTTTGAGAGGTGCTAGTCGACCATATATGGCCATGTTGAATGAATGGTTACACCATGGTGGGATCAAGGATCCGCATGGGGAATTCTTGATCAGGGAACAACAAAGTATTAGGCGCGAGAAGCTGGAAGAGGATTATACCGATGAATACTGGGAGAAGAGATACACAATCCGTGATAATGACGTGCCACCGCAACTCGAAGGCGTGAAAGACAAAGTGCTACTCGCTGGGAAATATCTGAATGTTGTCCGCGAGTGTGGTGGAGTGGATGTCAGCAAGGAAGTTAGGGACGTCCCCATATCGTTTGATGACCCTCGGTTTCTCGACAATGTCAACGGCGCCTACGCCCATGCCAACTCGTCATTGCTCAATCTGCTCGTCACGACCCACGCCTTAGGGGCTCGACTTCGGTCTATGAAGCATTACTTCTTCCTCGACAGGTCGGACTTCTTCACCTACTTCCTCGATTTAAGTACTTCCGAATTGAAGAAGCCTTGGAGGCTTGTCAACGTAGGCAAGCTGCAATCTTTGTTGGATCTCGTGTTGCGCCAGCCGGGCACCGTTGCGGCTCAAGACCCGTTCAAGGAGGACGTCAAAGTCCAGATGAATAACGTCGGCTTGACTCAGTTGGTCATGCGTGTTGTCAATGTGAGAGGCTTCGACGAGGAACCCGCCCCAGATAGTGTAGAACGATATCGAACACCTGCTACGAAACCTTTGACGGACGATGAAGACAAGATGACTGGATTCGAAGCGCTCGAATTCAAGTTCTCTGTTCCATTCCCCCTGTCACTGGTCATAAGTAGTAAGACAGTCTTTAGATATCAGATTCTCTTCAGATACCTCTTGTCAATGCGGCATTTAGAAGGCCTCCTGGTGAATAGCTGGGAGGACCATAGTAAGATCCTCAGCTGGACGCATAAAAGTGGCGACCGGAAGCTCGAGATGTGGAAGCGGAGAGCGTGGACATTGAGAGCAAGAATGTTGGTCTTTGTTCAGCAAACCCTGTACTACTGTACCTCGGAAGTGATTGAACCCAATTGGCAATCCTTGATGGCACGAGTTAATGGAAGCGACAATGTTGATCGCAATGGCCGCCCAGGATCTCGAAAGGTGACTCGGACGGTCGACGAGTTAATGGAAGATCATGTCGACTTCCTTGACACTTGTCTGAAAGAATGCATGCTCATGAACTCGAAACTGCTCAAGGTAAATTAAAACTTCATTCGTTTTCTCTACCGTGCCGGAAAATATAACTACAAGTACTAAAACCCATCCATTAGATCCACAGCAAACTTACCTCCGCCTGCCATATGTTCGCGACCTACACCTCCACTCTTTCCCGCACCCTCTTCACCTGCGATCCCAACCTCGCCGGCACTCCCTCACACCTCAACCACCTCACAGCGACAATCACATCCCGCCACAACAGCAAGACCATCCCTGACTCCCAAAAATCTTACGACCCGAAGAAACTCGACAACCTGACGGACATGTTAGGGAAATACGAGTATAATTTCAACCATCATTTGAGACTTTTGTTAGATGCACTGGATTATTATGCGGCGACAGAGACAGTGGCGTTGAGTCGGCTGTGTGCTGTCTTGGGTAGTGCGACCGAAGGGGGTGGCGGGGAGAGGAGGGATTTTGATTGATAGGAGAGGGCGGCACGATTTGCAACGGGTCAATTGACAGGGAATCTGATCGGATCGGGAGTTCTGGTTAGGGAAGGTATGAAACTGATGCAGCGAGGAGTATTGGACGATAATGGGTCTCCTCGAGGTCATACGACATGAAAAGGACTCGGAAATAGGTATCCGTGCAAATTGCATACCTACGCCGTTTCCAATCAAGCCGGACACATAATAAGCGTGTATGTAAAGGCGTTGAGTGTGAGAGGAGCAAATATTTCGATCGGATGGGATGGATTCTGACAGAACTAGATGACAATCAACGCGAGATGAGAACCCGGACTTTCTCATCCTTACAAAAATGGATTCCCTGGGTGACACTGATGATGTACGTTCAAAATATCAAATGCTTAAATTGAGAGAAATCGACGTTGCTTTTGCACACCCTAGTATTGAAATCTACCTCCTGCATCAAACAATGAGCAAATGCCGACAGCGGACTTCAATGCTGATGCAGATGTCGCAATACCCGATATGTTGTTACAACTCATGAACGCTGCTTTTGTTTTCCGTCTTGATATCGTACATCATCATGGTCATGAGCAGAACTCCCCCGCCATCCCTCCTGTCCTTTCCCCGCCAGCACCTTGCTGCATGTTGTCTATGATTGGAAAACCCATCAGCCAGCTGGAGTCAAATAAAAAGTGCCCCTTTTTGCATAAGTATTAGAATTTGGAAACCTAGTGTAGAGCTCGAACTCATTTGTATCCGTTGCATCTATGTTGTATCGCCTGTATAATTTCGTCGATCGACGCATCGAGTCAGTCCTCATGTGTATTGAATTGCGTCGTCCCTTTCGTATGTATCGGCTCCGTTTTCGTCGTTTCAATCCAATTGCATGCCCTTCAGATCTTCTTCTATACCCAGGATCCCCAAAGCCCAGTAAACCCTCGTCCCCGCATTGACAGTGATGAACCTACGATCATTGTTGTCTTTCGCCGGGTGTTCCAGGTCTTTCGGATCCCTGCCTCTGCCAGCGACCCGATCATCCTTGGCGGCATGGTCCATGACTGCCGTGTACGGCGGGCCTCTGCGCATTTCCGCCGCTCGGATCCATGCTCTCTCGCAACCGCTAGCGATGAGATTGGAAGTTTGCCAGCCAGTCAAGCGGGCGACATCACGTAGTTTTGTGATCGTCCAGCCACGTTGACCAGGGTCGTGATATTGGACGCCGGCGTGGAAAAGACCCATGCAGCAGTCCATGAGGGCAGCGCCATGAGTGGGAGTTATTGACACGGTGCTGTCAATTGGCTGGATACCTGCAACAATACGTCCGATTGTTCTAGCATAAATAGCCGTTGATTGGGCGGCAACACCGGCGGCAGCCATGGCCGCCGGGGGCATATTAGGTTTCACTCGCAAGCAGACGACGCGGCCCATGTGGTACATTGTGAGAATGCAAGCTATGGCGTAAGAGCGATAATAAAGTGCAGGGCCGAAGGGGGTCGCCATTGGGGTCATATGTTCAGGCTCGAGGGGAGCATAGGTGGGGCCGAGAGAATCAAGATAGACGTCAAAGGCTTGAGAAATGGAGGCCCATTCGCATTCAGCTTCGTGGGTGGCGATATCGAGAGACTTGTCCTCACTTGGTACGGGCGCGGTGTATATGCGGTCATGCTGCGCCTGGTCGAAACCACTTGGTACACGGACGGGACCGGGATCTGGCATCATGCCGTACATTGGACGAGCCTGCATGCCGTTTGGCATCGTGGGTGGTCCCTGCTGAGGTGAGGGCTGAGTGGTGGGAATGCCCATCGAGCTCCACTGGGAACGGGATCTTTTGTCTGCATCTCGCTGTGCCCTTAATTTTCTCGGTAAATCCTTTCCAGCAAAATCAGCCAGTCGACCCATCAGGATAAGGAGATGATCCAAGCTTCCATAGACAGCGTCTAGTCTGCCGACTGGTGCTCGAGGCGGATAGAGACTCCATCGATCAAAAGACAACCTAGGCCTCAGTCAGCCATAATGGATAGAATGGATACCAATTGACTGACAATAGACGATTCCCGCTCACGATGCTCTGATACACGTCTTGTTTCGCATACCACCAAAAGAGATCACATTGTATCTCAAAGTTTTCAATATCTTGAGCAGTCGGAGGGCTGTCAGACGCTGGTGCAGGATCATTCTCATCTATTATCTGGCCATATTGATTGTATCTTAACCTATAGCCCATGAGCGTACTGATGAGATTTTCATTTAACTGTCGGTCTTCTCGGGCTGGAAAATCTTCTACTTCTCCGCGTGCGTAAGGTTGGTGGTAACCATTCGAGTGGCCATTGTGCAACTGATAGCTGCGGTTCGCCTCGACTTCTTCTTGCCGACACCGTTGATTTTCTATCCTTTTCGCCATTCCCGCAAAGTCAATATCCGTGACGAGTTCTCGGGCACCGGAGAGATGACTGTTCCATTTGTTATGCTCAGCCGTGGTCACTTCGTAGAAGCCAAGTAACAGCGTCGCAGCAAGAGTTGCTACATCTTTGCGCTTCTTCTGATTACCTAGGGCTTTAGCTACTCTCCTGAGGGCATAATGATAGTGTTTCAAAGAAGGAGTTTGGGAAGTGTGCTGGAGCTTTGAGATATGCAGGCTCGCCAAAGCTAACATGGCGTGGAGAAGTCCTTGATGAGTCAAGGCTAACATTGGTAGGGTGTAAGACCAGAGCGCGCGCTGTGATTTAGGGACTGGAACGCCGGAAAAGATCACTGAAGGGTTCGAAGGGCGACGTTCGCAGACTGCCAGTGTCGGTGCAGTGGCCGTGATGAAATGGCAGAATATTCTGGCAGTTTGAGAGTCCATTAATGGAGAGGCTGCGTACGAAGGGTGATACATTGCGAGCACATTGGGCTCATTTAGAAAGTTAGTCATCGATCTTACGCCTCCATTGCTGTGGCTTGCAGACATAGCTATTAACGGACCTATGTTGTAGGATAGAGGTCTTTGAGCTGTAGGCGTCATATCAAAGTCCTCGTCATCTGAGTCCACGTCAAAGTATTCCTCTTCCGGCTCGTTCACCCAAGGTGTCTGTTGTGGTAAGCCGTAGATTTGATCTTGAGATTTAAGCTGATGGCCAGCAGTTTCTTGGACTGCGCCTTCAGCCACGGCAGAAAAGGGCTGGACTGTATGTGAAGACACAGTACGTCTTTTGTCTGGCTTCTGGAATTCTGGGGACTCTGACCAAGAAGAATTCGGAGGAACATGAATAGGGAATGGCATACTAGGGTTCCTTACAAACGTGGGTGGAAATTCGGCCGATCGGGCGGTGGACGGCTCTGAACAGTGAGACCACTGATTCGAAGGGTCATTGTAGCCCAACTCGATGGCACTGTCACTCTCGCCAGTGGTTTTCCTTTCGAAAGCCGGGTACGACACAGGCTTGATCTGGGGTTTAGGAAGGCTCCCGACTTCAAAAGTATGTTGAAAGTTCCCGTTCGGGAAAACGCCGTGCGGTATGTATTGCTGCGGAGGAGCTTCGCTACCCACCCCATAAGGCTTGTTGTTGTAGGCGTAGCCAGCCGTGCTGTAAGAGTCACCAGGGATCCCCTGTCCAAACCCGGGCTGCTCCATGTAGATTGGAAGTCTCGGCGCAATTGGAGTCTCCACAGGAGTAGATTGCAGCGTCCCGTACATACTTGCAACACCATTGTGACCAGAGCCCCGTGGAGTGCGGACAGCAATTCCTGGTTGACCCCGGTGAAATGCGCCGAGTGGGTCCTTGAATATCACTCGAGGGATATAGCCTTCACATTCACGCTTTGATTTGACGCAGTTTTTACAAGTTGGGCGCTCTTCGCCGCACTTGATTCTTCGTTTACGACATGCTACGGTGGATTAGTGACCAGTAATTCAAGTGAAATGTTCAGGGTGGCCTACTGAGGCACCCAGTCTTTGTCCGTCTTCGGGCCTTTAAAGCAGCTGTCCTGGCCGATTCTACTGCCGCCGTCCTATCTTCCGTAGCAGAGACCCCATTGCTCCCGTCTGCCCCGTCTTCAGTTTTGACTGGATCTTCAGGCGGCTGTCCGGTTTGCGCCGGCGCACTCGCTTCTGGCATTTTCAACGCTTGTTAGGCCCCGCTTGTCGTTTTTTATACCCAAACCGTCGAGAGTTTACGGAATGGTCTGGTCATTCAAGCAAACGCGAAACCCTTTATGCCAATCCTGAATCAGTCTCCAAACAAGTTTGCCGGGTCTCGAGCTTCGGGGCCACAGGGTCTCGCGTGGGGTACAGGTTCACACTGACAGCCAGGGGTGCAGGTGAATATGCTGGCTCTGCATGAGCTGGTGGGGAGCTGCAGCGGTTGCACATTGGGGGCTGCAGCTCTGGTTTGCTTAGCCCTGCCAGACGATGGTAGCAAAATCTGAGGGTGGATGTGGATCTGGGGAAGCAGCGATGGCCAGCCGAACGGAAGCTGGATGGGGCTGACTGCAGGGGGGCGTCATTGTGTTTGGGCGAGGTGGTAAGCAGGTTGGAGGACGAGTTTTGAGATGTCGTCGAAACGCCCGAATGGGCGATGGAGATGACCGTTTTGATGGTTGGGGGGCTTTGGACAATAGGGCTCTCGAGCTCCGGGGAAGGCTGCTGACTGCTGACGCTTTGCACCCGTCCCAAGCCCCACCGCTAGACGAGCTAGCGGTAGGCACAGCAAGAAAATAAGGTACTGTAGGTACGGTAGTGCTCCTCTAGACCCTCTACTCTACTCGACAGACTACGACTGAACCAGCTTAAGGAAAGTCGTTCCGTGCTTCGTGCTGATCCTGCAGCGGCGCCAGCTTGTTTCACTCGACAGGATCAGCGGCCATATGCTACCATTCGGTGCTGGCGGGCGGCAACAGGACCATCTCAATCTTCTAGTCTCCCAATTTCCCTTTCATGCAAGAAAATGCTCCTATCATCAACTCATCAAGTCGTACCGGCCCTCTAGCCTTGCATCTTGCATCAACTCCATGGCCGCATTCTCTTTGGCCCCTTCCTGCATCCTGCGAAGGGCAGATCACCACCTGCACTGTGCCTGAGCCGTTCGCCTTGGGCGCCTTGGGCGAAAAGGAGAACGTAACTGGCAGTGAGGATGCAGTCGCGCGAGTCGGCAACTGCTTTCGCTTGAAGCCACCTAGCTGCCATTGACCGTCCAATCGATTTGGGCACTGGGGATAAGGAGGAGGATGCTACCTGAGGGCCAAGGGCTGCAGCTCATCCCACAAACGCTCGTGGCCTCGTGGCACCTGCCGGTCGTTGGCTTGCAGTCGCTCTAGTTTTGACTTTCATGCAAGCCCCCAACAGCACGTTGTCATCAAGATACGACAGAGGTGCTATTGGGAACCCGACCTACCAAGGCGAAGATTAGACCCTGTCTTGGATGGCCGATCCAATTTTCGTTGCGTTGATGTCGGCGTGGAATACGCAAAAGGCTCCCCCCACGAGATAAGTCGACTACTTTATCTAAGTAGCGACGGGCAGACGGCAGCCTGGAAAGGAGCCAGAGGGAGCCGCCGACCCAATTCGCGGGTTTTCCGCTGCATGTTCCGCCCTCTATCGAAGTTCCTGACGACGCACTCATCAGAACGGGGAGAATTCACGCCCTTGGGCATCGCCCGGATCTCCTACTTTTCTGGAAACTAACCATGCAGTGCAGCATGCATGTGGCCGGTATTTACGACATCAGATCCGAAATTCAGGCCACTTCTGAGCTGAAGAGAGCGCTACTGCATATTTGCACGTGGCCGGAGGAGGTCGGCGGCTGTCGAATTATCGTTTTCTGCCTACAGGACCCCAAAATCTATCGAGTCTCCCCATCACAAGAGATGTTGATCAGAGATGAGGCGGATCGGAATCCGCACCACACCGATCGGTGAATTATGGCTTCAGTATGGCCCACGCGCTCCAATGATTGCTTCGGACAAATCCCAGCCTGCTGGGCCATTGCAGTCACTATTGTCAGCTTCTATCTGGCTGAATGAGTCGAGCTTTACGAATATTATTCAGGTCATTAGGAACGCAATCTAGGCACCGCCACTTATCAGTGCGCCGAGTTGAGATTGTCCCAAAGCGCATATGCATCGTGGCTTCCTACATGCGCTATGATGCAATTCCTTTGCTGCCAGGCACAACGCTCGAAGATGGAATCTGGCAAGATATGCTGATCTGGAGAGTTCCACTCAAGTCCGCCCTTCTCCTATGCAACAGACTCCAATGAGCAAACCTGTGCATCACGCATTTTCTCTCATTCACTTGATTATTTCTGTTCGTTCACCGTAAGTCACATTTGGTGAGACCAGCTGATCGTTCGGCTGGCAACGCGCTCCCATTCCTATCGAAATCCAGATGTATCGAACACCGAATAGGATGAATATCGACTTCTGTAAATTGGGCCGCTGGCCATCATGACTCCGGCTCAGGTCGCAGAATGCCTCTCCTTGGTCTAAGTCTCGGTTACAGAGGTACAATCTCAGTGCATGGAGATCTCAAGTTCTACAATATCCTGAATCGGAATGAGTCGGGCCGAGAGTTTCCCAGTTCCTTAGATGCACAAGCTTTAAAACCCACCACCACCACCTGAACGCTGACATCGCTCATCTCGAAGTCCAGACAGCTCCCTTCTCTATGCTCTGAGATCTGCAGGTTATAGTAAAGGACAGAGCTTCCAGGTTCGGAGATATCATGTTGATAGTGTCATCCATGTATTTTACGGTCTGGCTGAAGCTCCTACCCTTTTTGTCTAAATGTTCTGAATCTTCAAGGTGGTCCGTCACCACGGACTTGACTTGCTTCTTAAGGTAATTGATCATCTCGCTGGGGCATGTCACATAGGCCAATACCGTACATCCTACAACTTCACGTGCATTTTGATTGTAACACAAATCAAATCCAGAGGATCCCTGAACCCCAATTTCTATTCTGTCCTCACTTCTTCTGTTCTTGGCACCTGTCCATCTTGGTAAGGGACAAGCATAATCCATTTTCAGATGTCGTAAAGACTCCCTAGACCCTGGCAAAGAAATAAGGCGCTGGGAACCGCTGTTTCTCCTTTCTCATATTCTAACCGAGACCCCTCCCCACACTGCTCAGCTTCGAAAGAATTGATCCCCCACGCTTGCTCAGCCTCGACATAAAAACTGATCAACCATCACAAAGAACATAGAGTCTCGTCAAATGCTTCCCAAGCCCCAACTGGGTGAGCCACTGCGTGTAATACCATCCCGATCGTATTCTGCAGACTGATCTAGGAACATGATAGGCGAAACAACAGGAGGTAGAAAAAATAAGAGTTCGATATTGACAGGAATGAAACACCCTTCATCGAATAGTTTGGGTGTAAAATTTTGGAGTAGCAGATGCCAGATAGGATTAGGGGTCTTGGTCCTAGAACGGAACTCGATGGATCAAACCGACAGTTCAGCTTCAGCTCCTGGAACGGGGTATAACGACACACTGTATTGATTTGCACTGCACTACGATGCTTCATTAGCGCTATGCACCACTTGTGAAGAAAGCCAATCATTGTTTGCTGAATCCATCGCCAGACAGTAGAAGGCCTCGTGGACACTGAAAGCTGATTGCAGATGTATGTAATTCCATGCTCTAGGTGATTTGTCACATCTCGAACAAGCTTATATACTTATATCCAATGATGTGTTGCCGAGGCCATGGCTTGCTGCCAAACGTGTTCGTTTTGACGCCATCGATCCTATGCATTTCCGTAATGTATTCGGCCCAAGCGGTGTTCATTCAAATGTCTTTGCCATAGCTTATACCGTATCCTTTTGATGTCGTATGTTTGTTTCATATAGCTGAAGCAGGTTGATCCAGTATTGTGCCACAGCTTACATTCCTCATGCATCCCTCATTCATTCTTTTGGCACATTCTTTGTGTACCAGCCCACGAAACACCCTTTTCAAACGCCTGGACCCCCTGGACCTCTTCTCCATGCCTGATATCGCTGCCACGTCTCTGTCCAGACCATATATCTCACACTCTTGAATGCTGCCTCGAACACGTTCTCGTCGAACTCTGCGGGAACCCGTACACCTTGCAGTGGATCCATAGCCGCCCCGCCTGCGGAGCCTTCGATATCGGTAGCACCGACGATGACGATGTGTTCGCTACTTTCGTTTCCTTTAGGATTGCTGGACGAGATTGTGAAAAGGCCTTCGGTGCCCATGGAGTGCATCGGCAAGGAATTCCCGTCGCTTGAGGCTCCTGCGTCTTCACGATCACTTGGATCATCCCAAGGGGTGATGTTAGATGAAGGGGTCGAGATGCTGGAGCTTCGGCTTAGTTTCTTGATTGCAACGAGGGAAGTGGCTGGGCCGAATATGGCATCTAAGCGGTTGTAGATGGTAGATTCGATGTTGATGGGGTAAGAAGCCGTGCCTGAATGAACGAGGCTGACGAATATGCTAAGCCCAAGGCGGAACACGCTGGTGCGGGCTCGCTGAAAATCCGAAGTCGACTTGCAGGTCTCGTAGAAAGCTGTCCGGCAGGCTTTCTTGAAAGTAAGAACCTTTGTGAGGAAAATGATGTTTTCTCCGTTGAGCTCCATGCACGAAGCGTAAACCTGCAGACCATCTTGATTCGTTGCCAAAGCCTGGTCGAGCGATTCCATTGAATACATGCGCTTTGAAGTGGTAGAACGGGTTTTCACAGAATTGGAGTTGTTAGGATCGTCGGACAAGCTCAGACGTTTTTGGTCGAATTCTGCGAGGACGTGGGTTGTTTCGCGTTTGTTCCGCTTATGCTTGAAAATCTGGTAGATGGGGAAGCCGAGTGTGACAATCTCCATGGTCATAAGCCCAGGAATGAACCTAGAAACCCCGAGAGTTAGCAAAGGTGACGACCGCTTGCGCTTCGAGGGTGTAGTGAGTCTTTTACCACATGGCCGGAATCCAGTATTTGTTGACTGAAGCAAAGCTACTGGTGTATACTGCTGCCAGCCATATCGGTGTCCCTGGAAGCCTAGGACTGTCAATACTTTCCTTCTGTTGGGAGAGAGATGGCCTTACCCAGCACCGATGGCCAGGATAGTCTGAAGTCGCCAGTGATATATGTCTCGAATCAAGCGAACCTTCCATATTAGATACGGCCCGAAGAAGTAGTTCCACAAGAATTGCCATATTATTGATGGTGCCCTGCCGTTTGATCAGAAGCTGATGTGATGCGATTATGAAGCATGCAAGAGAATGCCTACCATTCCCAACCACGACGACACAAAGCAGGGGGTTCATGTTTCGAGACGACTCCGTAATGGTTGAATTTGCGTGAGATATTGTAGATGACGAAAGACACAATGAACTTTGGTTCTAGTCTTAGCGAACCAAATACAGCACCTAGAATAGCGGCGACCTACTTGGACAATGATACCGACGAAGATGAATCCTTGGTACTTAGTCTCCTCGTTGATACTGCTCCACCAGAGCTTCGAGCGGAAAAGCCAGTACCTGGGGCCACCGATTCCACGCCCAGTCTTGGGGAGTAGAGGTTTGTAAAGCTCACTCGATGTGATCAACCGAGCCTGTCGGCGACTGACAATGAGCAATTGCTGATTTTGGGCTTGAAACAAGCCAATGCCTATGGGAAGATATATGTTCATTATCCAGAACTCCACCTGGCACGGGAAGGCGCCATTGAGGGTGTAGACTACCATGGTCATGAAGGTGAAAACGTGCAAGACCAGAAGGGAGGCGAGCAGTAGGGGAACGTTTCTCATCTTGACGACGGGATGGCGACGATAGGCCCAAAGAAACACACAGGCGGTGTAGAAACATATTGAGTAGGCGACACCAACGACAATGTTGGATATGCCATACCCGTCGAGGTTTTCCGAGCCAAAGTCGAATCCGCCCGGATTGAGGTATACCATCCTTACGATGGGGGAAGCCCAATCCTTCCGAAGGTCGAGGACAGCCTACCGATTGAATTGGGTGAAGGTCTAACCATCGAGGGACTGTATTGCACGTATCGGAGGGAGCATATACGGACTGAAGTCAGAAAACGAGGGCCCGGGACTCTAGTCTTTTGTTATAAGGATAGTAGATTGAGAAGGAAAAGAGATGAGAGATTCCCACGACTAGAAGAATCAGGGAGTCAGAAAAGTCGAGGGTTTGCGTTCGCGGGCTTCCCGTCGGCAAGGGTCTAAGGGCAAGTTGAGGCTGATTTAACCAGTGAGGCTATTACCAAATGACTCGAAGGCGAGAAGATAGTTGGACGTGTCGTACTCTACCAGATTGAAGGCTCCATTCGTGAGTCAATCAAGTGTTTCGCGGCCAACAGCATTAGATGGTGTCCGGATCAGAGAATCGGCATGGAGGAAAAGGACGTAGGCGCGGGGTGATGTCTGGTCATTATTGATAAGAGGAAGGGTCAACGCCACCCGCCAATCATCGACCCGTGGTTTCCGTGCAGGAAGGCTGAAGCTTGTGCTTAGATCAGGGGATGTAGAACAGTAGAACAGCACCGGTGTGGAAGCCATGGACCCTGTCTGTCTCAGGGAGTTCGCCTTAGTGCATGGACGATATGGGACTTGGACTTGGTGAGGATAGGCACATGGGGCTCGAGAAGGCAGGCACGGAGAGCGCTAGGCTGCAAGCCTACATGTACATGCATTCTTCTGCTTCACCGTCCTCAGCAGTCACATAGCCGCCACAGATGGCCAGGCGGGTAGAGTCGGACCTGTCGCAACCTTAGTCAGGGTCGCTGATGAACTCCTCGAGAAACAGTTTGGCGTTCGGCTTGCAAGCCGTCAGCTGGACCCAGATTGTGCCACTTGGGCGCTCTTGGCTTGCATTGGAGTTTCAGAGTTTCACATTCTAGCGGGTGGAAAGTTGGAGCAGCTGCAGTGAAGTGGGAGATCGAGGGCGGCACGGGAAAACGGCCGGGATCTTCGTCAACCCCGCGTCATCTGGCGGCACAGTCAGGTCGGATTGGAGAGGAAAAGCAAGGCAGATACTACTTTACCTGCACCAGTGTACGGCACATCAGATCTCAGGCCGACCGATGGTGTTAGTGAAGTGACTGATTGATCGCCAGAGCGGGCGTGGTGATGGCTCGATACCATGGTTGACATGGGTCATTGATATCATGTCTCATCAGTCTCATCATCCTAGCCCTTGCAGATATGGTGCACCCAGCACCCATAAGCCGGGTCGTCCACGTGCTTCAGGTCCAAGCTTACTTTAGTCTAGGAAGCTATGGCGCATCTGGAGCGTGATCGTAAAAGCAGTCGATGCTTGAGGTTTCAACATAAAGCTTGAAGGACTTGCAGCATGACGACGCGCACGAAGGTACGCAATGGCATTACGACTAGCTCTTCATTAAATATGTCTATCTTGTGAGCCCAAAGAGGAGTATGGAAGCATCTGAAGTTCTGTGCCCAAAAAAGCCGAAATATTACTTGCCTCTCAGCAGACGGGTCTTTGCCCCTACCCCTATATTAAAAATCGGCGCAACTCCTCAAAAAAAAATTGATTTTCACACAAGTTAAAAATCAGAAAATGTAGAAACCACTGCGCCTAGAATAGCTCTATAACCACCACGAATTCTAGCTTTAAACTTCTCTAGATTACCCTTTATATGCTACGCTTCTAGTCCTTATTTTTTAGAA
>JAABUI010000970.1_pt1 | contig 18011 bp, 17 predicted proteins | sample 5559111 | NCBI WGS metagenome assembly JAABUI01 (sample SAMN10711870, study PRJNA513365) | rock metagenome | isolation source: Antarctica rocks | place: Antarctica: Victoria Land, Buttleship Promontory
TGGGGGTGTGGGGATGATATCTAGGTATTTGCTCTATTTGCACCAAATTTGAGGCTGATTTGTGTGTTTTCCCCGCCAAATTCGCTAAAACCCGAAAACTGAACCAGACTTTTGCATACAACGATACATACATTTCTATCGCCTTTGTTTTATTCAATCTCACTCACAACCCCACTCACCATACCTCAAAAACGTCGTCAACGTTTGATGACTACCAAATGCAATCCGGGAGCGCTTCTGAGGCTGTGAGGACAGCAAAGGCTTTAGCCGATGGTCTATCAAAGCACCAGACCGAGGCCATCATATCTTCCGACATTGATTTACACGCAAATGGCTAAGGCATAGCCAATATTTAAGCTGAACGCGGGCGATCTTGAGCTGGCAGGAAACAAGGAGCCGTCTAGGAAGTCGTTGGTCCACGGAGGGGCCCTCAATAGCTCAATTGCAAAGCTACAGTAGATTGTGCGGTGGTCAAGATTACCCGGATCTATAAATAGACGCAGGCGGAATTCGTCCCACGATTGGCGACTATCCCCACACGACATGACCATAGCGTTGCTTTTATCAGCCTCATACTCGCTTTACCACAAGATAGCTCCCATAGTGTTACCTCTAGTGACAAAGTTTCAGCGACTACAAGCCTAGCTTTTTCGAACCGACATGGCAGAAGTTGATGCGTAAGTAGACCCATTTTGATACAGCAGGAAATGATCTGAGCCTACTTGTCTAGTAGAAAGCCCTGCTTCGATTTCAGGCGGGGAAAATGCAAGTACGGAAACAGATGCAAGTTCACTCACGAGTCCAAGCCCACTTGGAAAGCACCTCATCGCGAACCACGCCCATATTTAAGAACATCGAAAGGCTGCTTCAAAGGGCAGCAGTGCAAGTTCTCGCACGAAACTGTGGCGGGTAACGGTGCCAATACACAATCACCGCAGTCTACCGCTAGGTTACGACCACGGACCGAACTCGAAACCAGCCTCCGAGAGTGGACGTTCCTTATCCCGAGGCAGAATACGCGGTTTCAAATTGTGGAGATCGGGAACTTCTTCAAGATGGCCTGGGACCTTACCAGCAAAGAGCATACAGAAATTGGGCAACAGATTATCAAGAAGCTAGCGACTGAGGAAGGTCAAAGCCCTTACAGATGAACAGGCCGATGGCGTCGAACTAGAAACGAGGCTGCGTAGCTTTGAGGACAGAACGCTCCCCTTTTTCCGAACCATCTCTCACCCGGACATTCTGTCGTTCCTGATTTTGGAGATACCACTCGATACTATTTGCACATTTCTTTTTGGCCCAAATGGTCGTCGTGCTATCAACCTGTTCGAGTCTACGACCTCCGCTTGTGGTGCCCTTGCTTGGGACGAAAGAGCCAAAGATGAAGAGCTAACTTCGATTGCGGTAACAGCGAGCTTAGCAGTGCTGGAAAGAATCGTGGAGTTAAACCAAGGCGCCCAGGTCATTCCCGAGTTCACGTCGATTGTGAACGACTTTTCAACCGCTATCCCAGAACAACTCATCCAGACCGGAAGTCGAAGCTTAGCCCGTATTCGCCAACGACTTGGTGTTGGAGCTGTAATGCCAGTGTCAGGGGGCCGCCCTCTAGAGCAAAAGAGCCATCGACCGGTCTTCGAAGTAGGCCAAGACCTTCCTGGTGCGTTATCTGAACTAGGTCCACGCCACGATAACGATCATGCAAATATCTTCGACATCAAGATCCTGCCGACTACCGAAGAAATTCAGTCCCTACGACTGGAGTACCTCCCTTCAAGCGATCCTACGAAGCACCATTTTCCTGGTCTGGTGGGCTTACTTGATCGACAGTTTAGACTTCTGCGTGAAGATACAGTTGGTCAACTCCGGGATGCAGTGCAGATTAAGTGTAAGCGGCTCAACAAACTCACCAATGCCCAACCGCCACCGAAGCGACAGAACAACGGCGTTCGAAATATCATCTACTAGAACGTCGCTCTGCTTCGGCTTGAATTCGATCGGAAGAGAGGGCTCCAGGTTGTGGCTGAGTCTGACCAACCTCCCGCACTGGCGCGGAAAGGAGCCAAGGAGCGAGAAGAATGGTGGAGGAATACCAAACAGCTACAGATCGATGCTTTTGTATGCCTTGTCTCTTCTACATGTCGTGCTATCTTTTTCTCTGTTTGCGATCCTACTCCGACGCCTCCGCCAAAGAGAAAAAATGGCGATGAAGAACGTGAAGTTCGATCAGCCGGATATAGGAGAGCCTCCGATGAGCGACCGAATCTTTTCAAGCATGCGGACCGAGCCACCTTAACGCTTAGCCCAGTGGATCATAATTCGGAAGATATCACTTAGATGAACAGTCACCTCGGAAAGGCTCACAAGCCACGACAGTCGCTTGTCGAGTTCCCAGGAATTCTGCTACCGTCCTTCCGACCGACGCTGCAAGCACTTCAAAAAATGAGCCGCACCCTCGATCTCCCTTTCGCTCAATTCTTCGCCCCCGACATACAATATGTAGGAGACGTCGATATACCTGCCCCTGCGTACTCTCGCAGGCCTGGCTTCGCCTTCAACCTGGAGACCTTGAGTGGAGGAGAGCAGCTGAGACTTACACCTGGACAGCCTTTCGAGGATACCATACTCCGCGAGAAATCCACACTCGACAATGCGCAGCAGCTGTCTACCCTGAATGCATTAAGTAGATGTCTTGCGCTAATTCAAGGCCCGCCAGGTACCGGCAAGAGTTACACTGGTGTCGCTATTATTAAGGCCTTACTGAAAAACCGCAATGCAGCCAAGCTGGGGCCAATTATTTGTGTATGCTACACAAATCACGCTCTCGACCAACTTCTCGAGCATCTGGTTAAGGATGGCGTGGAGCAGCTCATTCGTTTGGGGTCGAGATCGACATCAGAGCTCCTCCAGGACTTGAACCTCCACCATGTATCGAAGGAAATCAAACCCACGAAGGTCGAAGGCCATGAGAAATATCAACTCTATGAAAAGTTGGATATCGCTCTTGATGAAATTGAGAAGCTCATGCCAGGCCTCAGGGATCCAGCCGGCTGGAGTAGTGTCAAGGAATATCTCAAGAAACACCATAACGGTCACTTCAAACAAATTTGCGGACGGAGAGTTGACGAGCAGGGATTCCAGGAGGTACGCGGTAAGAAGTTCAATGCTTTGAATAGCTGGATCAAAGGAGCACCCAAGCGCCTTGCTTCAACTCGCCCGGTTCCGGAGCTTCTCGGTGTCAATTTAAAGGAGATGTCAGGCTCCGAGCGATTGGCTTTGCACAGGTACTGGGTCCAACAAAACACCATGGAACTTACCCGCCGTTTTCTGCACGTTCTCGACTCATATCGCCACATCAATGATTCGCTTAAAAAGTGCCACCAGGAGCTAGACCTGCGTTGCCTACTTCGCGCGCACATCATCGGTGTTACAACCACAGGCCTGGCACGAAATTTAGACATCCTCCGCCGAGTGCGAGTAAAAGTGGTGGTGTTTGAAGAGGCTGGAGAGGTATTGGAGGCACATACCCTCACCGCACTTCTGCCTTCCGTCGAGCATGCCATTCTTATTGGGGATCACGAGCAGCTAAGGCCCCAGATCAACAACTACGAGTTCCAACACGACAATCCCAGGGGTGCAAAGTTCTCGTTGGATATCTCGCTTTTCGAACGACTGGTCCATCCTCAATCTGGATATCCGAAGCTTCCTTACAGTTCGCTGGAGGTTCAGCGTCGGATGTATCCATCGATTGCGGAGCTGATTAGGTCCACGCTCTATCCTAAGTTGCAAGATCACCCATCAGTATCCACGTATCCAGAAGTCGACGGAATGCGGAAACGTCTCTTCTGGCTCGATCATAACAAGAGGGATGCTTCCCCCTCGAATACAGCGGAGTCATTTTCCAAGACTAATGCTTGGGAAGTAGAGATGACAGCTGCTCTGGTCTCCCATCTCGTCCGCCAGGGAATCTACCGGAACGAAGATATCGCGGTCCTGACTCCTCATCTGAGACAGTTGCAGAAGCTCAAACAGCGCCTACGATCCTCCTTCGCGATCGTGGTCGGTGACCGAGATCTCGAATATTTGGAGGCGAAGGGACTGGAGGGTGACAGTGAAGAAGAGACGACTGCAAATCAAGGTAATGTTCGCAAGACAACGTTGCTGAACGCTTTGAGGATCGCTAGTGTGGACAGCTTCCAGGGAGAAGAGGCGAAAGTCATCGTCATCTCATTGGTCCGGTGTAACGACGAAAGAAAGTGTGGATTCCTAAAGATGTCGAATCGCATCAACGTCTTGCTAAGTCGCGCCCGCCACGGAATATATATCATCGGCAACACACACACCGCACGTCCTGTTCCTATGTGGGATAAGGTTATCACAATCCTCGAGAACGGCGGAAACATAGGTAACACTCTAGCGCCATGCTGCCCCCGACATAAAGAAACCCCAATCGAGGTGTCGGAGCCCGACGACTTCTCTATCTTGTCGCCCGAAGGTGGCTGCAACAGAAAGTGTATCTCACGACTTAGATGCGGACATGCCTGTATCAATAAATGCCATTCGGAACCGCTGCATAATGCCGTTCGGTGCCTGGAGCGCTGCCAAAGGATCAAGAAAGGTTGTGATCACGCCTGTCCGAAGATTTGCGGAGACCTCTGTGATTCGAAATGTCAAATCCAGATGCCGAATATCGCCTTGCCTTGTGGGCACGTTCAAACAAGTTTGGCATGCCACCTGGTACAGGCTCCGGAAGCTGTTCAATGTCATGTCTTGGTTGAAACTGTTATGCCAGATTGCAAGCATACTGTAAAGGTTCATTGCTGCGAATTTCCACTTGCAGTAAATTACCCATGCAACGCTACAGGCGGGGCCGTTCTCGGGTGTGGCCACAATTGTAAACAGATTTGCAAGAATTGCAATCCAAGAGGTGAAAGCGGCCATATCTCGGATATTAATCACGGTATCTGCAAGACTCCATGTGGTAGACAGTACACCACCTGCAGCCATGCGTGCTCAGAGGCATGCCATGGGGATAAGCCATGTCGGCTCTGCTTGGAGCCGTGCGAAGTTCGGTGCAGTCACTCGCGTTGCAGTAAGAAGTGCCACGAGCCTTGTATTCCTTGCGTCGAAAACTGCTCTTGGTCTTGTGCACATCGCGGCCCGTGCAAATTGCCATGTGCGGTGCCCTGTGACCTGCTTCCGTGTTCCAAACGCTGCTCGTTGACACTCAGTTGTGGTCATGAGTGTCCTTCCGTCTGCGGAGAGGTATGTCCAGAGGCCCGATACTGTCAGAAGTGCGCCGATAAGTCGGTGAAGGATACGATGGTTGATTGCATCGTGGGATCCACCTACGCGGAGATTGATTTAGACGAAAGCCCTTGTATCATACCATCTTGTGGTCACATCCTCACTTTCGAAAGCATGGATGGCCACATGGAGATCGCGAAACACTATACCATATCTGATGACACTAATGGCGAGACCTCATTGAAGTCGAGGTCGGTTCCATTCTCGACCTCGGACCTGAAAAACTGTCCTATGTGCCGTAGCCCTCTTCGCAATATCAATAAATATGGCCGCAAAGTTCGACGAGCGTGGATCGACGAGGCGACTAAGAAATTTATTGTTTGGGCAAACGCTCAGTTTGTTCCCTTGGCCTTCAGAGCGGAGCAGGCAGAGGCCAAACTTCGAGAGTCCGTCACTGCAAAGCAACCCCCCAAATCTCCGCTGCCTGGACAGGCGGAGCTATCTTCTGCGCTTGACAAGCTTTCCCTCGAGCAAATTGGGCTTACCGGTTCTCGTGATCAACAGATAAAGGTAAGTGCTAGATACAAGGATATCTCCTTGCTCCGCACTGACATTAAAAGATTTCTCAAGGAGGTTGATGAAGCAGAACAACCCATCAGCCGCATTCACGGTCTCGTACAAGACGCCCACAAACATCGTGGGGTCAACACCGAAATCACTGACGTACCCTCTGTACTTCAAGTCCGCAACCGGCTCCTAGCAAGAGTGCTACTCCTCCGCTGCGACTACACCATACTCTCCGACTTCGTCACTCACGACGGTGGAATTGCTTCAGGGGGATATCTTCGAGACTTTCGTCTCAGTCTTGCCCTCAATCGAAAAGATTGCGAGAACTTGATCCAAGAGTCCCGATGCCGGCAACAACCCGCACACGAAGTCGAAGTTCTCCTATATTGGGCCCGCTTCGTCGCCTTACAGCGCAGCTGCTCCGCCAGCCTCTCTGACGCAGACATGACCACCCTCGTCGACCGTGCCCACGACCAGCTCCACCTCGCCCGCACTATTTGCAACACCTACCCGGGTCAAACAGCCGGCATGCCAGCGGAAGTGTCTGAAGCAGAGAAAATGCTCCGCGACTCGACATTCTATGCGCCTGTGACGAATCTAGAGAAGGCAGCCGTGTACGCGGCCATGGCGCAGAGCTTTCAAGGTACGGGACACTGGTATTACTGCGCTAATGGACATCCGTTTACAGTGGGCGAGTGCGGCACGCCGATGCAGACGGCTAGGTGTCCGCAGTGTGGGGCTACTGTGGGTGGGACCCACCATCAACCTGCAGCGGGGGTGACGCGGGCAGTAGACTGGAAGTGGAGTTTGAGAGGCGAGAGCGGTAGATTTATTAGATGCTGGAAGGGTTGTCAGTGGAAGAAAGGCGATGCGGCGTTCTTGTTCCAGTTTAAAGTGGGAGGGAAATCGCTTGACCGGTGTCAGAGTGCCGCGATAGGCGGGGTTGCAGTAGGTGATATTCACGCTGGAATTGCTCGGGCGGCACTCACAAGAGTGGCCTACATTCTGTGATTCCTTGGGACATTTAAGTCCAGCTTCATGGACAGAAGTCTATTTAGAGGTCTTTACGCTGAGAGACATTGTTTTTACTCTACGCTACTGGTATTCTCCCCTCAATCTCTAACGTACAAGCGATGATTCTCTAACAACTCGTACAGATCCTAAAAACTTCCTCGCGGGCGTTCGTCGTCCCTCAATCCTGGATCGAGCTGTATATCCCGCGAATGAGTTAAAGCAGCCTTTCACCTAGGTCACTGGTGTGGGAGGATACGTACAAATATCATGAATGCCTTCTCCAGCTAGTGCAGACCTTCTCTCGTCTCCTTACCCGTTTGGACAAAGCGCTGCGACAAGGCTGGTCTTTCTCGTACGGCAGAAGAATTTACCATCAGTCACTTTTGCAGCAGCGAAACGCAGAGATTCTGGTGATTGGGCTCGTCAACCTACCAACATCTCAAAGTGGGATTAGTACTGTGAGGCAATATGCAAATGAGATGAGTTTTGGGGAGTTGAGGCCTTTTAATTTGTCACTGAATTGTGGATGCGGAAGGTCTTTCGCTACTCCTCTATACGTGCAGATCATCTCGAATACAAAAATCCCGACGAGCTAGGCCAGAAACTTCCTTCCTCATTTGCGATGTACGAAGGCAAGAATTCACTGATAATCGTGTCCAATGATCCACGTCAATCACAATCCTTCAGCAAGTTTCAAAATGAGGCTGGAGTGACGACCCTGTTTATTGACTTGATTGCAGATGTTGCTACCCTCCTCAAGAAATTCGAAGCCGACATGGCTCTCGAAGTCGATGAACTCGTCGCCGAAAAGATGCAGCAACAGTTGGACCGTCCTGGTCAAGCCCCTTGACACCGTCGGGTCCCCAGTCCTTGATGCCGACACACCCGGTTTCCAGGGCGATCCATACGCGGATGTGCTCGAGCCGGAGGATTCGGAAGCACCAGTCTCCTCGTCGCTCACTAGACTCTCCACTCCACCCACGGGCACCATGCCTGAGGCACCTCTGCCGGATCTTGCTACCACCACCGCTGATAAACCTGCGCCTCCAACTGCACCTGCACTCCCTTTAAAACGTAAGAAGTCATTCATGATTGATATCCTGCTTGTTCCCTTGCTGACCGCTTGCTAGCCTGGCACACAAACTCTCCTGAACGTGAAGAACCCAATCATCCCGGGCTGGGTCCTGACGATGGATCTATGAAGGCCCTCATACAAGAGCCGGAGGAAGACGATCAGGAAGAGGAGGAACAACCCAAGAAAGGACCAAAGAGAGGACCAAAGAAAGTACCAAAGAAAACACCAAGGAAGGGGAAGTGGGACAAAGGTGGTAGGGGAGGGAACGATGGTCGTGGAGGAGGGAAGACGGGGGGTCGTGGAACAGGGAAGAAGGGGGGTCGCGGCGGAATAAAGGGCCGACGCCAGATTTTCCAAGTTCACGAGCTCTTTGCGAAGCTCGAGAATCTCACGACACCAGAGGCCAAATCAAGTCAAGGACTGGAAATCCTCGTCCAAATGGTGATAACATGTCAGCACGTACACGGTCGACGCATCCTACATGAGATGTTAACAAGGTCATCTCGGCTAGACCCAGGCTCAAGAGCGAGCATTGCCCTGACTATAACCAAGCTCAGTCGTTACTCCTCTGTATGCCGATTCCTTCTACAAGCTGCACGGAAATATCCAGTCTTTAGCAGAGTTCGATTCTCCGCCGTTTGTTTCAGAGCGCCGAATCTGCCTGCCACGGAACTTGATTCAATGACGACGGACATCATTCATAGTCTATTAGACGACCCCAAGCCTAGAAAGCTCGCGTCGAAGTTTCATGGGTCATCTTCATTCGCAATCAAAGACCAAATACGTCATGAAGCAACCTTAGCCGTTCCTGTGCATGCAGAAGTCCAGCTGCTTTTCCACTACGAGCGAAACCCCTGCAATCTACCTCCCAGAATCATATGTTCGAGCAAACAGGCCTGCTTCCTTTGCGACCTGTGCTTCAGGATACATGGCAGGTTCACCACTCCGAGCACGCATGGAAGACTCTATGAGAAGTGGGCATTGCCGGGTGCAGTGAAGAGTATCGGAAAGGCCGACGGAGACATCCTTACCACATTAGGGAGTTTCGTCTCAGCAATTTAAAATGCCCTTCTATACGAAACTCAATCGATTAGGACGTCCTATCCAGATCCTTACGAGAGCATAATCCTCCACTCTGCGGTCTATTCACAGTCCAACCAATCCACGACCAGCGCTCGTAGTTCATCAGCAAGCCAAAGACCTGTACGGTATAAAGATCCGATATCTGCTTCCAAGAATGACACTATATCGAACAAGTTCACCCACACCCTACGCAGGAAAGACTGTGAGATTTGAATTCAGCTGACTCAGAGCTACAATTATGTCTCTCAAAGTATGTCAGATACTCAATGCGCGAAATTCACCTTCAGCCGGGGAACAGCTGCCAGGCGGAGGACTTAGCGATTCAGCGCATCGAAATATCTCCAACCTCATTTACTAGATCAAACCTTCATATTTTTCAATCGTTTTACAAGCATTGAACTCGGCTGATTCAAAGCTACAAATATGTCTCTCAAAGTATGTCGAGTAGTCACCGCGCATAGATTGATCCGAGCGGGGGGAAGGTGCTAAGAGATGGGAGGGCCGAAGCAGCCTGCGCAGTAATATCCCCAACCCCATTTACTAGATCAAACCTTCGTATTTTTCGATTATTTCTGAATCACTGAACTCGCCTCGGTCGGCTCTACAATCGCCGTCATAGAAAGTTCTTGGTTAGAGGGCGCCTTTGCGAAGTTCGGGGCTGGTGGCCGATTGACCGGGGGGGTGGCCCCGCTAGCCGTCGGCGGCCTAGCGGCGGGTGGATTTCTCTGGGCCACCGATGTCGGGAATAAGAGGTAGTATGTGAGCCTATCGTAGTTTTTTCAAGCGATCGTCTTTTTATGCATCGGGTGGCCTTGTTATCTACCCCTGCAGTGGTCGCCCCAGTTCGCCTCATTTATTGTTGTTACACTGCTTAGGTACCTCACACCATGAGAAGATCTTTCTATATGTGAAGTGGAGCATCATATTCTTGAGATGGGAATGATAGAGCACGAGAGAATGATTGAGGCAGCCGTACTCGACAGATACGATCGGGGAGGTATTTAACGAATTCATGCTTTCCTGACCAACCAAAGAATACAACGTCTGAATCGCACGAAGCACTACTCCGTACATCTCCCCCTATACGTGCCCCTCACTAAACTCCAAGTATTCGCTTAGTGCTTACCGGCCACCCAACCCTATCGGCCACCCAACGTTTTTTTCAACATTATGTTACATTCTATACAATTAATCGACGCTTTGATCATTACACGCTTCATAATCCTTTGAACCTTAGTTCGCTTGCCATACCAGGTATTTCTGTGCTTTATAGTAGCCTTGTGAACCTTGTTAAGAACACGCTTATCGCTGCGTTGTGTACGCTCTCGTTGACGTAAATCCTCCAAATTTTGCCTATCCCGTGTCATACCTCGAGCCTCTTTGGCGTATAGTACACCTCCTGATTGTAGAACCTTAGCAGATTGCTTTTTGCGTGCGTTTCGGGCGTTGGTGGCCGATTGAGTGCGGGCTAATCTGGACTCTAGTAGGCTAACCCGACGAGCCATCGCATGTGATCCTCTAATAAACTGATCAAGCTTCGTTGAAACCACGGGTTCGAGCCCTGGCATATCCATTAATTGAACGCCTTGATCGAGTATTTGCTTTCTGGATGTAGGAGTTTTCCATTCCTGTAGTGATGCGATAGCAAAGAGACCTGGGGTGAGGGTGTAACTGGTCGAGCTTCGAGCGCGCAATTCTCGTCCGCATCGCGTTCGGACGCGTTTGTATGACTTCAATAGCTTGTTGGATTCGATCCTCCGTTTGCATGTAAATAGAAGTCATTGTGTTGAATTTTGGTCGATTTTTGAAGTTGGTGGATTTAATTTTTGAAAAAAAACGTTGGGTGGCCGATAGGGTTGGGTGACCGGTAAGCACTAAGCGAATACTTGGAGGGGCACGTATACATTCTTACCTTCATGGCATACCAGCAGATATGCGCTCTACAGGCTTTGCACTCCCTATGATTGCAGCCTTCCAACTTTTGGATCATGCACCCGCACGGCCTGTAATAGATACAGGGGAAATAGACTGTGAGGAGCTCGTCTGGCTTTATTACATAGCTACAACCACGAAGCATTTGTTCTCAATCACTGTTATCCCTTTGTCCGTCACCACCATACGCCCGCTAAGCAGGGGCCAAAGACAAGGAATTAGTTGGCCACATCGCTGAGGCGCAAGAAATAAGAGTGTGGCTCGTGAGCGGGAGGCTGAGGCGACCAATCTCACCCCCACGCGGGTAGCAAAAAAAGCCGGACTCACAAATTTTCCCCGCACCCAACCACCAAATTTACTACTCATTTTTCCGAGAACCATGGAACCAGAGGATCACTACAACCATCATGACACTCCTACTAAGGCTAAAGTTCAGGGGGCCATTGAATTCTGCGAGCGAATGAACATACCGTACTTCAAAAACGATGTTTTTAAAACGTTCGGAGTGTCAAAACAGCAAGGATATCAGATGCTTCAGCCTGAGGCCTCCGCACGTCGACGAAACAACGATCCTGAACACGAAGAAACGCGTGGCCGTAAATCACTGATATCGGACAAAGATATACGGGAAATGGAAAGAGTTTTGGAGTCGGAGAGCTTTGAAGCCGGAGCTTTAACATGGGAGCAATTAGGCTTCGAGGTGGGCCTGGAGTGTTCAGGCGATACAATTAAGAGAGCTATGGGAACAATGGACTATCACAAGTGCATTGCCTGTATGAAGGGCTGGGTTTCGCCTAGAACAGCCACTAAAAGGGTTGAATACGCTGTCATCATGTTGGAAAGATATTCTGAAGAGGAGGATTGGTGGCCAGTTCGATTCAGCGATGAGGTTCACTTTGGATACGGGCCTCAAGGAAAGCTGCGAATTATACGAAAGCCAGGCCAAAGATACTGCATGGACTGCATACAGGAGGCGGATTCATCTAAAGATAAGGATTTAAAGAGACAGCATTGCTGGGCTGCAGTAGGTCATAATTTCAAGTCGGATATTCATTTTTACGACGTGCCCGGAAATACCAATGGAAAACTCACTCTGAAGGTCTACTTGGAGCAAATTCTGAAGCCTATAGTCAAGCCCTGGATCGAAAATCATCCCCGTTTCGTGCTGGAGGAGGATGGTGATTCAGGTCATGGAACAGGGCCAAAAAACATCGTTAGGACCTGGAAACAAGAGAACAAGCTGGAGCACTACTTCAATTGTGCATCTTCACCTGATTTATCTTCTATAGAGAACATGTGGCAGGTACCAAAACAGGAGCTTCGGAAGTATCCTCATTGGGATGATCACACTACGAAGGGGCTAATTTACGAAGGATGGTCCCATGTCTCACAGGAGTACATAAATGAGAAGGTTTCTACTATGCCAGAGCGATTAAAAGCAGTTATAGAAGGAGAGGGTAGAATGACAGGCTATTAAAATATAATATATCTCTTTTAATTCAGTAGTAAATTTGGTGGTTGGGTGCGGGGAAAATTTGTGAGTCCGGCTTTTTTTGCTACCCGCGTGACCCCCTACTTGAGGCCCCTGCTTAGCGGGCATATGGTGGTGACGGACAAATGGATAGATCTCTCTGCTTGCCCACCGCCACCCGCTCCACTTTCCATTTTCTAAGACCTGGTCCCTTCTTATAAGTTGGATGCGGGTTAAATTGACGTGCAGCAGCAGGTCAGCTGCGCAAACCTGGGCCGTCCAGTCCTCTTTTCCAAGTAAAGTATGCCGACAGTTTACCAACGGTTTTCTGTAAGTCACGATTAGTCGGTCGGTAGGAAAGCTGGACATGTTGTTTCCAACCTGTGGGAAGACGGAGAAAATGGTAAGAGGTAGGTGACGGAGTTTCAATAGCTGCCATTACGGCGACCGAGCGAATGACAGCGAGCGACGAGTATGATCCGAAAGTGACTGGTAGTGGCAGCACTGCGAAAGACAGCACTAGCAAAGATTCTTTCTTGTTGAATAACAATTTTCTCAGCTGCAGAGACTGCGTGACTGCGTAGTGTAAGCGGATGGTGGCCGTGTTGGTGGCGAACTCTTCAAGGTGGGCTTTTGTCACTGAGGCATGGGGTGGGCTGGCAGACCATCTATACGTTCACCCTTCTCGTCGCCACTCTCGCTCTTCAACCTCAAGTCTAACTGGCGTCCTCTTCGACTGTCGAATCGGGGAAATGGAAAGTCCTTGTTTATTGAGTACTTTCGGAAGCTCAGGGGAGGAAGGCAGCGGTGCGCTTGGCGTTGCTCCAATTCTAGACTAGCCAGCCCGATCCCGGCTCCCGCATTTCTGCGCCCCAGGCAAGACTTTAGGATGCAAGGCATGAATATAGCCCACCATCTCTCCACATCATCTTGGTTCTTCATTTCATACCGGTTTCGTCCTTCTCCTGGAATTTTCGATTTAGGGAAGCGTCGTTCCTCACTGAAACTCGCTTCACGTTTGTCGAAGAGAATCACACGTTGTCAGATAGATGGCGTGTCTTGACATACCTCTGCCTCGGTGTATGCAAGCACTTCCGAGCGCACCACCAGTCGCCTTGGGAAACACGAATGATCATGAGGTGTTAGAACTCTTGAGAAGATTTGGGCGAAGATTGCATCGACCTGAAGATGAGATCGAACAAGCGTGCAACCTTGCCTCGGGGCCGGCAGATCTAGTTGTCATCTTGGAACGCCCGGCTCTAAATCAGAAATACCGTGTCAGCTTTGAGCAGTTTGTCACTGATTGCAAAACCTTGAAAGCTGTGGACGACCTTATCAAATTCGCTACTAGAGGCGCGCGGAGCATTTCTACTGTGACCGTCCTTGACGCCTTCTCTTTCAAGCCATTAAAAGAGCAAGCTGAACCCTCCGACGAGAAGTGTCAGGATCTGATCAAGGAGGTACTTTGGTTGAAGAAGCCACGGGTGCTATTATGCTGCTCCAAAGGAGAACGTACCAATCACTGGGTGGATAAGTTTTGGTCACGGGGGGTCGGCTCGCTACCTCTACGAATTGAGACAGTCATCAAAGATCAGCCCGCAGTCATCGTGCCATCATTTCATCCGGCTACGGCCGTGTGTCACAACAAATGCAACGCCAACTATCGAGTCCTTCTAATATATCATTTTGTCTCTGCATTTGCCGAGTTGAACAAGCCAATCGCGCTGCCAGAGTGGATAGAGACAATCAGCCAGAGCAGCTCCTACGATGCCAGGTAAGTAACCGCTAGATGACGGAGGTTGTTGCTGATCTTTGGTAGTAGGGGGAATGAAGAATTCTGTGGGATGGAGGCACGCAGTCGCGTCATTAAAATGCTAGGTAAAGTCCATAGAGAGAGCGAAAGCTCTACGACAGAGAAAGATGATCCGATAAGTCGTCTGAACAGGTCATCCTACGTGAATCGAGCTCTCAATATAGCGAGACTCACGCTCTTGTGGAAGGAACATTTTCACAATCACCCTTCCCACAAAGGAGTTGCCACGTTGCTGCTCGAAACGGGTAACCAACAGCAGTGCTTCATATCGACTGACAAGTCCACCTCGTCGAAACTCACGTTGACTTCAAGTCCCGTCGGAGTCCGGTACGCTGTTGGCTTTGCCGACGACGGGGATGACGGTATGGCTGATACGGAAACTAGCCGCAGTGCTACCCTCGAAGAAGAGTTAGATGAGCTGTTGCATAAATTGCATATCAATGCCGACATACATTAGTATGAACTAGGTTGCCGCCTCTGGCCCGCTCCTTCGGCCAAGGCCGGCAGATGATGGCTATGCACAACCTGGTAGCGGCAGCTCTCAGGTCCATGTACTAAGAGAAATCACTCGCGTTCACATTTCGACAATACTGATGAAAAAGTTCCAGCGTTAAATCAAAACATCTATCAAATTCTTCTAGCACATATCCGTGTCTGTCTTTCGAGACTAGACGTGCGAACCTCTAGATAAGATATAAGAGGCCCAAAGAAGCCAGAAGGTTGCCGTTCAGGCTCAGCTGCTCGCCCCCAGCCGATCGATGCACCACGTATTAATCGCACGTTCCCAACCTGCAGACATAGTGCACACGACGCCCTTTCGCTTCCCCAAACACCTGTCTTTTACCCGAAACACCACATATGCATTTTGGATTGGTCGGATCGTTTCCCGCTTGTCTATGAAGCAGTGAAATCTGCCACAACGAAAACACTTCGAATACGAACGTCCAGCATTGCCGTTCCGATTCAACTACCGCGTTATACGTACTTTCGTTGCGTTGCCGCACCCGCGGCATTTTAGAGGTGTTTTAGGGGTCACCTCAAGGCGGTTTTGAAGGGGCGACATGCCTAAGTATTATCGTCAGACAGTTGTAGAGGCGAACAACAACTAATTTACCTCGTGTTCGAGAGGGTTGACCAAATTTGATTCGACAAAACCTTAGTATCCCGCTAAGGTTGTTGCTAAAGATGATAGGAAAATTGCGACTCCTAGTTTAGGTTAGACCTCGTTTTACAGTACGCCAGGTATAGGTTAGACCTCGTGCTTTCTTATATGTGTGAGGGCTTGGCGCGTTGCAGGGATGTTACAGCTGAACCCACCTGTAGTACATACAGGTGAACCCACTTTCAATCGTTCGATTTCCATTAGTTAATTCCACCACAATTCATGTGCTCGGGGAGGGGAAACTCACCGAGCCGTGACTTCTAAATGACAGAGCTAGAGAGGTATACAACGAAACCCGTGTGCGAATACCACCGTAGCGCTAGGCCCTATGGTGTTATCAGATGGCTGCAGCCATTGCGCATACCCATTTCGTTGCGCACACCTACCACATGGACGTTAAGCCTGGGAATTCCCTGCTCGACGCAGATTTCAACCTTGTCGAGACTTTCGTTCTTATCGATAGAGAAATGGTTGTGCAGCAAGATGATGCCGAACAGTCTCTGAACCTTATGCTTGACGAACACCTGCCCGATAGCCGTGGTCAAAAGATCAGTGTCCGCGGGCTTCGAGCTGGTACCAGCATCCGCGATGCTTGGCAACGAGTTGTAGTGTTGAGCGGAGTAAGAAAGGTGAGATGATCGATCGAATGATTTCAAATCTGAAAGTTGAGGGCAGTTGGTTGTTGGATAAATTGGCAAACAGTGTTTAGTCAGTCGATAGCACGCTCTGGAGACTAGGGCGCTGCTTCGCCCAATGCCTGAACATGGGGGATAGCCGCGCAAGCAACCGGTCTTAAGACTAGGGTCTAAAGACTACAAATATTGTAAGACATGTGAAGTCTAGGGACACTAGTCTCAAGACGAAATATGTCTGAAAACCAATTCAAACATTGGTCTGAAGACATCTGATGTCTCCAGACTAGATAGCGGCGTCAGATTCTTTAGATACTGTCTTTCATTACTTCTTTGCCCAAAGATCTCTGTACTCTTTCAGGTAGCTCTGTGGCTTAGTATAACTTCACTTGCACATGCACTCCCTCGTCGCCCTCTCCACCTCCTTGTGCATCTCCGCCAACAGCCCCTCCAACCGCTCATCCGCCGACTTATATTCCTTCCACAACTCCTCCTCCTTCTGTTTCCAGAGCTCCTTCCGCGCGACCGCATTCTGCTTGTCAAGGGAAGCGATATGTTCGTCGTAGGCACGCTGAGCGTCGTTGTTTGCTGTTAGGGTTTGGGTGCGATGGCAGGCGCGGCAGGGATGGGAAAAGAAGAGTGGAGAGGGGGAAAGAGGGTGCGGTAAAGGCGCAGTTGTAGGTTGGGAGGAGCTTTAAGTAACAACACGACGCTATAAATAGTAATCCACAGCCATCAGTATTATGTAGGACGACTATCGTGCCATTGTGCCTTTTTGCTGTTGATTGCTCAATGGATTGTCATGCGCATGGTTGTCGACTGTGTCTGACGTCGGTGCTGCACAGTCTTCTCTACTTTTTCCTCGTGAAGTGCTCCGTCCCAAGGTATTTATCGTTGCTGTCAAGGCACACCGCGGTGAAACGAGGATCTTGGTCATTGTGCTCCGCCTCCCTGCACTTGAGATTAGCTATATTTTGCGTTTGAGCTACCCACCGCCAGACGACCTTTGCGGTGCCTGTAGGCAACTCTTGTGTGCTCCCTAAAACAGCCTCCTTAATCCCTCGGTGCTCGTTGTAGTGATTGCTGCCTCGGGTCTATTCCATAACTCCGTTTTAGTCGCCGCGCCGAGCGAGAGTTGCTTGCCAGCTCTTGTGACTGTATCCAAGCTCTTGAAGCTGATGACCCGGTTGATAGTCATGTTTGCGTCAATGAGAGCAAGACTAAATTTTCGTGTTTTCAATAAATACGAGTGAGTGCAACCACGTTGCAAGCTATCTCCCAGCCCATGAGGCAGGCAAGTCATACAATGTCACGTACAATCCTTGCGGGCAGGTGCCTAGAACGGCAAAGATTTGGGACCGTTCTACCTCAGGATTTTCTTATTTCTCTGCCGCCTAATTTAACAATCAGCAGTGACCCCAAGACCAAAGTCGTTCTCATCAAAAATGCCCCTTCACCTTGATTAATGAATGAAATTGAGGCTCTCGAGCTTTGCCAAGGCCATAAATCCATTCGCCAGTTGGTTGATGTGATCGAAAACCCACAGTCACTGGTGTTAGAGTTTCTCGATAAGACTCTTTACGGTGCGTCTTGCGAGCAGAAGCTCGATGGGTGTGATATCAAGCGGGCCGTAAAGACGGTGCTTGATGGGTTAGCCGTATTGCATGCTCACAAACGAGCACACCCCAGTCAGTACGGAGCCATGTCTTCTACGCTTCTTTGTCTTATCATACTCATGGTCGTTGTTTGCAGACATCAAACCGAATAACATCCTCGCTAATGATGGTAATGGCAATGCTCGATTTGGCACTATTTAGCTAGGCGACTTTGGGGACTCGGTTCCAGAGGAGATAGCCACGAACAATGGAGAACACATAATAAGCGCACCTATATATCGTTGTATGCAAAAGTCTGGTTCAGTTTTCGGGTTTTAGCGAATTTGGCGGGGAAAACACACAAATCAGCCTCAAATTTGGTGCAAATAGAGCAAATACCTAGATATCATCCCCACACCCCCA
>JAABUI010000974.1_pt1 | contig 17957 bp, 24 predicted proteins | sample 5559111 | NCBI WGS metagenome assembly JAABUI01 (sample SAMN10711870, study PRJNA513365) | rock metagenome | isolation source: Antarctica rocks | place: Antarctica: Victoria Land, Buttleship Promontory
CGCTACAGTTATCTGATAGCGCCGGCTGTCAATCCTCCTTTTCCCTAATCGCCACGGTAAATAATGCTTTGCTCGGATCAGGAAATCAAACTCATGGACAGTGCCTCCACCGAATGAGATCCGCACCATTTTTATGACGATAACAACGGGTGGACTTCGTGATCAAGCAGTAAAAGAAGAGAAATCTACCAAGGAACATTGCGCCACGATGTAAACACACTTCACCTGATTGACAATTGGCTCGAGACATATGATTGTTAAGAACATGCAGAGCGCAATGATCCGATAGCCCATAAGGTGGCCAAGTTGGACTGCAAAATACCGACGGCAGAGGAGGCGCCATAAACATCGTACCAGGGCGAGTCTGGGACTCTTGCAGGAGGCCACGACTTGCCTTGGCTTTCGATCATTGCCTACATCACAAGTTAGGAAGGATTCATGGCGGCTTTCCGATGAACGCCATTCCCCAGGTTTCCTCTCCGCCAAGATATCGATATCTCGCTATAAGGAGAGAGAGCCCACCTGACAAGCAGTGACCCAAGGCACACCAAACGCGCTTGCTTCTGCCAAGTCCCCCTCGATTCTAGGAGGCACCGAATACACCAAGTCGCTTTCTGCCCGCAGAAACTCGGCAAAGCTTCCTTTATCCTTGAACTGCCCACCGTGGACGCAACCGGCTATACGGTCGCCGACCTTGAGGCCAGTGTTCGCTGGCGATGAGCCGATGGCAACGACTGCGCCCGAAAAGTCGCACCCGATGATGGCATTTGGAGGGGAGTAGTAGGCAGCGTGCTTCCAGTCTGCGAGATTCTATACGGCCAGACGTGTCAGGTCCAAGTCAGTTACTTAGCAGGGAGAGTAGCTATTGCGCTCGACATCTTATAGTATCATGGAGAAAGAGTGGCAGAGAGACCCACCTGAGCTGCGTAGTCCACCTTGACAAGCATGTCGTTCGCCTCCCATGGTTTTTGGTATAGGTGCCGACATGAGCTGTTGGGTGTATAGGGTCCTAGGAATCGTCGAGTTTTGACATTCTCGGTAAGTTGTGAGGCATCGCCTTTATACAGAGCCGCTCTCAAAGGTATTAAATGACGCAATTGGGAATCCGGATCCTGTCCACGGATTTGCCCCGGGGTTCCGGACTCGCGAAGATCAAATGCGTAATAATCCATTTCCGGTTTTTGTCAGCCTTCCGGATTTGGGATAAAACTTGCAAACACCAATAGGTCATTTTCCGGCTCAGCACGAAGTGTTCCGCGTTGACCTGGATTGTTAGTTATGATTGCTCATCGTGAGTTCGAGATACTATATCCAGTCAAGTCTGCCAAGTAACCCTATGTCCTACTGCTCTTTATCCTTTTTTCCTCATCTAGCTCCCAGCATTGATGTCCCCAAGAATCAATTGCAAAGCCGCATGTTTGCATATACCTCTTCCGACTAGATTAGTCACGACAAGAGAAGAATCTCGATGGACTCAGACCGCGATGTGGAATTGGGTGATGAGCTGGCGGGCGTTTCCATGTCCATAGATCCTCCATCAATATCGACATCGCGTCAATTTGGCAGCACGATACATATAGCTCCGGTGGAAATGCCCCAATGCACGTCCAGTTACGGGGTGAAGGATGTGGAAGCCAGACAAGCCCCTCAGCAAAATCAGCCGAGCTTATATCTCGTCATTGAAAGGATCCGGTCAAGTCACGCGCACAGAGTCAAGTTGGATCCGGCCACGCAAGGTGTACCTTTAGATGGTGGTGCGAGATTAAGTCAGGCCGAAGGATATGCGACGATTGTGGCCTGGGAATAAGCCAGTGATCCCTTATTAATTAAATGTCGTCGACAGCTTATTCTCGAATCTTAGGGGATGGACGATCCACAACGTCCGTATAATTGGCGATTATCGAAGAAGATCTGGGTCTGCGGCATCGTGTGTCTACAGGCAAGTTAGGTTTTGCTCGCAGCAACTGAATAAGTGCTCAATCATTGCTGCGCCTCAGATTCTATGGGCAACGATGCTTTCGGCCATCTATGCTTTCGGCCATCTATGCTTCAGCCGTCGAGGGGATCTCAGAAGCACTCCGAGTTTCACCACTAGTCGCGACAATACCTCAGGCAACCTATCTGCTCGACGAGTACTCAGGTGTCTTAACCATCAGCCTGGTCTGAACAAGATGACCTAAGGATTCGCTGTCGGCACGGTCATCTTGACGCCATTGGCGGAGGATTACGGGCGGAAATACATCTACACCTTCTGCCTCATCGCTTTGTATCTCCTTCAAATACCTTGCGCGCTGGCCGAGTCAATTACGACACTGATCGTTGTCCGGTTTGTCGATGGCTGCTTGGCGTCGCCACTGCTTAATGTAGGGTCCTATGCATCCGCTTCACTCGACTGGCTTCATTCTGATATAAACGTCGGCTGTATTCCCGACTGTTTCACCGACGATTATCCATCCACTTCGAAGCTATCTTGTGAACGTCTGGGCGCATTGCGTCAGCATGAATTTTAGTCCAATAGGAGGAAGGGTGCGGCTGACTCGCGTCCTACAGGCCGAGCTTATTATTCTCGGCACCCTGATTGGCAGCTATATCAATTCTACGAAAGGATGGCGATGGATCTTCTGGTTGAGCCTTATCATTGGGTTCGCCCTTGTGATCCCGTATATCCTTTATGTCCCCGAAACTCGGGTCGGTGCTATCCTCTCCAGAAGATCCCGAAAGCTCCGAAGATAGACGGGCAACCCCATGATTCGAGCCCTGGCCGAGCTCAGGCTACGCAACTGGTTACAGGTCGTCAATGAATCGGTCATTAGACCTGTGAAGATGCTCTCCATGGAGCCAGCTGGTGTCCGTCTTTGGCGCCTGGGATGGTCTCTCTTGTGTGTTCCCACACTGTCTACTATCATCGAGCCTTTGCTCATGGTATATTCCCCAGATGCGCTGATTTTCATCTTGTTAGAGGCACCCCTCCTCATCTACGCACAGCATGGTCTCTCCGTGACGCAGAGCGGTCTTGCTTTTCTCGCCGTTCATATTGGCAATTGGATCGGTCTGCTCTGCTTCCCCGTACAACGCGCTCTTGAGTATCGAGCCATCCGCAAGAAGGGTGGAGAAAGATCCCCGGAAGTCACATTGACTTGGGGATTCCTTGCGGCGTTCTTGCTTCCCATCTCCTTGTGCTTCTATTCTTGTCGTCGTCCTCGGTAAACATTGACTAAAGCTACGTGTTGCAGGTGGTGGTTTGTATTCACCATTTCACCGTCCATTCACTGGTTTGTTTCTCTGCTCTCTACTGTGCTGCTTGGAATCGCTTCCCACATCATTTTCATGGTAGCTTCCGTTTATGTCATTGAAGCGAACGTTGAGGTGTGCTCTCAAGCTGTCAGCCAGGTGCTGAAATAAAGATGTAGCTATGGTCTTTACGCGTCTTCCGCTGTGAGCGGATAAAGCTTTCTCCGTGAATCTATGCGAGCCTCGCTCAGCGTCGTCGCCGGGGATATTCCTATCTGCTTCTTGATCGGCTCCTGCTGAGATATGAAACTCAAAGTCCTACACCAACGTTGGATACCGCAGTGCAATGATAATCATCGCTGCTATCGCCGCTGCCATGTTACCGATTCCATTCATTTTGCACCGGTTCGGGGAGAAGGTGTGTCTTGCTCGAGCAAGGCTAGACTGCACCTGACTTATCTATCCTTATTCAAGATCCGCAAGAGATCTAGTCTCTTGCAGAAACTAACGTCGCATCCCCTGGAGGATTGAACGCTGCATTTTGGCATATGTTTGGATTCATTCGTCGAGTAGGACTATGAAATTCTCTTGTGATCGTGAATACAGTACCCCTAGTGATATCTGGAACGCGTGCACCTGTGCATCTTCATTTCGTACGTTTTCATGTAGTACTCGTAGGAATAAATCAATTCTCAAAGTTTCGGTGAGCAAAGGGTCTGTCAGCCATCTTCAACGATTCAATAGTACGGAAGCATCCAAAATCGAGGTACCCATGAAGCCACAAGATCATCTCCTGTTGTCCAGCTGGCTAAGCGGTAGTGAGGAAACTGGTTTTCGCCTGGATCCCGTCCAGTTGATGATGCGGCCATTCTCCGCTTCAAGACAGAGTTCTCGTTGCCACATTCGAGCCAGGCGTCGATGCTTCTACCTAGCGCAGTCGTTCAAAAACCTCTCCGGCCGCTCCTGTATCGATCCCTTGAGGCCCTTATTGGCATGATAGTCTAAGCGTCTTCACAAAGGACTACAGGTAAGTCACATCTTTCATAGGATCTTCTTAGCGGCATTCAGGTATCCTTACCTCAAGTCCAACCGTGTTGGAGAGTGCTCATTGTCTAGGGCAACAGACTGACAACGGAAGGAGAAAAAGACCAGTAGGGAAGAAGGCGCTCTCAAAGAAACCAACCATGAATCGCAAGGCGTACATTTCTTCGGTCTTGTGGACACTAGCCTGAGCAAAGGTGAAGGAGGCCCATGTAATCTCACACCCAGCGAGCCACCAAGAGGGGCAGACTTTCTTTTGGACGATGAGCTCGACGTCAGCAGTGTTCCGACCACAGGACTCACAGTCGATGGGACCGACATCAAAGCATACAATACGGTGTACAGCGATTGAGCGTATCTACCCTTAGCACCGTCCCAAGCCACTGACCCACGTAAACTGGTTACCGGTCCACTTGAGATCCTCCTTCATCCCAGAGTCATACGCGTTTTTAATGTTACTCTGGTCAGGTACTTGCAGAAGAAGCCTGCCATTAGCACCGATCTATTCTTGCCACTCACCAAGACAGAGACAAGAGAGCATTGCACGGTCGAGCTTGAAGAGCAGCTTTCGCGCCAGCGGCGACTTGAGATGGGTATCGCTGTCCTAGATGAACCAGAGGAAGTTCGGGGGTGGGACGTAATGGCAGGGAGCTCCTGCGCCTGACCTGGTTGCTAGGTGCAAAAGACCCGAGATCTTGACTCATGGTGGAATGACCGCAGGAGGAGACGGTTTGATGTAGACGGAAATGTGATAAGGCGTGACAGCTCGAAGCACGATTCGGCCGTAACGTCCGGGGGATTGATGATATAATATTGCGTTTGTTCGTCTCCCTCTAGCGGCGTCGTCGGTGGGGTCTTTCTGCGGCCGAAAATCATTCCCGTTGGGGCTCCACTGCACGTATGGTCCTGTGCGATTCTCGACTCGTGGATTCTTATTCCCTTGACACGAAATACCCTAATCAGAGCTCCATGTCATCTCGTGCTGTCGCTCAGCAAGCCGACCGACTCACAGACACTACCTTAAGCCACTTTCCGACCACGATTCGACCATCAATGTTGGCGCCGAGTACTCGTTACCGTCTCAGCAGCCCGTAGCATGCTTCGCCCTCGTCGTCGAAGACTATACCCGGCGGGAGACTCTCCCTGATGATTATTCGCGCGATGTCAAGGAGATTCAGCTATACAAGTTTGTCGTACACCCAGCTTTTCAAAGACGAGGCGTGGGTCGAGCCCTCTCGAGTGCAGCGCTGGAGACGGTTCACGCTAACCATCCGGTCCTGCTCCATCTGAATTTTCGGGACGCACAGAGAGGGTTCTACGAGAAGAACGGAAGGAAGGTGTTGGATCCTGCAGTGTTCTACAGAGGGGACTACTAGTCATGGGTACGTGAGGATAGGACGGATGGTGTGAATAGATGTGGATAATCACGTGTTGCGCCGACATCAAGTCCAGGCCTCCGGCATAACGGCCATCTGTTCCCGATGGCCCGGGCAAACGCGTGCAATGGCCGGCGGCCATTCCTGGCCAGATCTCTAGAGCCCAATATATAACCCATTCATTGCTCCCACTCCCTCTTCACTCCTTTCCCCACTCTACTCACATCTCATCACTACCACCTGCAGCACCATGTCTGACGCACCCAATGGCACTCAATACTCATTCGGTAACCCCCCTCCCATGGGCAATGCCGAGGTCGGCGCCATGGTTGGGGTCCCCCCTCCTACACCGCAATTGGTTTCCATGCGCGACTACCGTGGCGACACTCTTCTTCAACCATTTCGCATGAGGGAGAGGTTTCAGAACAAGAAGCCAATGATGGGGTTCGGGATGGGGCTGAACAGTCCAGAGGTTGCGAGGTGGGTTCGAGCACTCAGGAGTCACTGACGTACCAGACTCCTCGCCGGTCTTGGATATGACTTCATCTTCATCGACTGGGAGCACTCTGCCATGGGTGAGTCTCGTGTGAGGGTCAAACTGATAACCAGGCATCAAGGAGATCACTGACCTCATTCGATGGGTCAACCTAACCTCGGAAGGGACCTGCTCGTCCATCGTTCGAGTTCCTACTCATAACCACTGTTGGATCTCTTGGGCAATGGTGAGTCAGCGTCGTGGAGCTTGGCTGACCTTCAGGATGCCGGTGCCTCTGCGGTAATATTGCCTCATGTAGGTCGACAGAACTTGGGTGCCGTACTGACACTCTGTAGACCGACACTCCCGAGCAAGCTGTCGCCGCTGTCAATTCCGCCAGGTTCTACACCGAAGTAGGTGTAGCTCGTTAACCCTCCTCTCATTTTCGATTCTTGTCTTGCACCTATCGGTCGTGTTATGGTTCACACTTCCTGCCCTAAATTCTGCATCGTCCTCCGCGTCTCGGTCCATCGCTGCGAGTCTAGTCATGCGTCCATCACCTCTCTCCATCTGCCCTACGGTCCCCGTGACTGTTCTTACCCGCCACGCTTCGTCGCTTGGCTGCTGTCTTTCATCGGGCTCTCTCTCCACGCCACTCCCTTCTACCTCTTCTCGCTCCATTCTTCTTTGAGTGTCACCTGACGACTGTCACCTCAGGGCGGCCACCGATCCTATCCTCCCTTCTCAATGCACCTCGGAATCAACGACGGGGACACTCGAGGCGCCATGCCATGGGATATTTACAACCGAGCGGCTGTCATCTGTCAGATTGAGAGTAAGGTTGGTGCCGAGAATGCGGACGCGATCTCTGCGATAGAGGGTGGTGAGTCGGCAGGCCCCCAATATACTGCACTCCTTGCGCATCCCTCTGTCTTGCGCGTTGCATCCCTTCTAGTGCATATCTTCCATCTCGACGCATCCCTCCTAGTGCACATCTTCCATCTCGACGAGGCCGTTCTCTTTTCATCACACTCCTGCCCATTCCTCATCCCGCTACCTCTAGCCTCCTGTCCGTGTCCCTTTCCGTTGCTACACCTCGCCCTGTCTCTACCTTCTCCGCCTCGTCTCCACTTTAACGCGCACACCATATTCATCCCACCATATCCATATCTCAAACATCTCCTCGCTACTCCCCCCTCTTTCCCTGCTCCACTCACTGAACTTTGCTGACCCACTGCAGTCGACGGAATCATGGTTGGCCACATGGACCTTCGCTTCGACCTCGGTCTGAGCTTTGGCGGCGCAATGGACGAACCCGAGTACGTCAATGCTGTCTCGAACATCCTCGCCGCGGCAAAGAAGAACAACGACAAGCCGGTGCTCACCTTTGCTGCGGGCCCTGCTGCTTGCGAATCATACTACAAGATGGGCTTTAGGATCTTGATGGTCGGCTCCGATAGCATGTCCTTGTCTGCTCACTCGAGGCAGCTCCTCCAGTCGTCTCATGAGATGATGCGCAGGGTGGACAAGGAGGCGGCAGCGGCGCCAAAGTAGTCAGTGCGTCATCCCTCAAAGATGCCAACAACGGGGGTAGTTCTAGTAAAGTTCTAGAAGCTAGAGATAGAGTCACGAGATTAGATTGGCTGGCAGCTTGCCTGACTCACTGATTGGCTGGCAGCTTGATGGCCTGAACTGACTCACGGAATATCGACTGAAGACCGGTGACATCGTTCTAGTGTACAGTGACAAGAGATTGTCCGATTGTGTGTCTGAGCAATGTTTGGATGTGGTTGGTGTGTGGAGTCCAGTTCTACCCAGTATTGATACCATATGGCCACACCCATGTTCGGCTACATGCTCAAACCTTTCCATCGTGTTACGGTCAGCCAAATCGGATCTAGAGACTATTACACAGTACTGTCAACCAAGGCTCAGCCCCACTGATTGTCATCGGCATTAGCATCAGCCCCTCAAGGATCAGAGTATGGTACATCCTCCACAGGCAAACTGAACGTGAGTCTCTCTGTCTACGGCCTAAACATCCCCCGGAGGCCCAAACTTTACCAAGTAAGTTGCATATGCTCAACTTTAGGCTTGCTCTATAATACTGTGGGTGTAAGTAATCCGTGGGGGGTTATCTGAAGCGGATAGCTGGTCTACGGCGTGAATCATGAGCTTTGAACGTTGGCTGGGTCTGAGTTTTGACCGACATGGGATTTTCGGTGGGACTTGGTGCAGTTGTTTTTGGGGGTAGAGAAGCATGACCAGTATCATTCTTTTGAAGGGCTTTCATGTGGTATAGTTAGTCACTTTCATATTTGACGAGACCAATAATTTACCCAACCAAACCCAAGGGGGGACCGGTGGACATTTGAGCCAGATTCTACACTGCATAAAGAGAAGATCTTTCTGCGTTGATTGGATCCCCACCCGAAAACGTATTGATGGTGGTCTCGACGATGAATCTGCAAGCTATGACCCATTGGAACTCGGTCGTGCACGTTCTACGCTACGTGCAACATACAAAGGATCTTGGCATCACGTATGGTCCCGGTCTTGACGAGCTTGAGGGTTACACCGATGCCGACTTCGCAACCAGCGACCCTGAAAGAAGACGTGTGACGAGCGGCTACGTTTTTAAGTTTTGGGGCGGTGCAATTAGCTACCAGTCAAAGCGTCAGCCCTCAGTCACGCTTGCGACTGGAGATGCAGAATACGTTGCCCTATCGCAGGCTGCGCGTGAGATGATGTGGCTGCGCTCGCTTCTCTATGAACTGGGCTTTGACCCAATGGGAGCGACCACCATCTTCTGCGATAATCAAGCTGCGATTGCAATCGCAAAGAACCCGGTCGCTGACACGCGTTCAAAGCAGATCTATATACGGTTTCATTACGTGCGCGAACTTGTTGAACGCGACGAATTGCACGCTCAGTACATACCCACGTCTACAATGCTGGCGGATGGCCTTACCAAAGCTCTGTCGCCTGTCAACATATCGCGTTTCCATACGCTCTTCGGTCTACGACCGCACGATCAGATTGAGATGGCCTGTTTGGTAATTGCATCAATGGACCCTGGAGAACCGTATGGTGGAATGAATTCTGCGAGCGCGTTTCCGGATCGAGCGACTACGCTTATACGATCGCAATCTCTTTGCAATACAGACACATCCAACAGTACGGACGATAAACGTGTGTTCAACCGCGATTACATCGAGACGAACGGCGTTCTTGCGACTGTGCCGTGCGACTGGTGCAAACGCCGCGATTTCGAACGCTATGTTCTGCGCGATGACGATGAGTTTGCGCACCGTTTCGTCAAGTGTGCACGCTGTACCAGGCGATCCAAAGCGTGCGAGATCGACGGTATCAACGTAGTAACAAACAAGGCTACCCCCATCGCTCTATCGACTCGCGTGACTACGATCACCGCCGCTCCAAAGACTGCGCGTTCCATGATCGCAAACTCTGCGATCCTTGCTACGGATGTTAACGATGCTGCGACCGCTACGACCGCAATCGCGCGATTAAGATTGCGACCTACGCTCTCGATCCATTCTGCAACAAGGACGCGCTTCCTCTCTCGGTCTGCGCTAAGATCGCCGAAATCTGCGGGGCACTCGACCTCGCGCACGATCATCTCGAGGGAATGGCGGCAAGCGACCGCGCTCACGACTGAGTGGGAGTGTTAAGATGGCTGGTTCAGGGTCAGGCGTTCGCGCGTTCGCGTTCATATGAATACATCTAGCTGTCATGCGTTTTATGCTACTGTGATATGAACTGGTTATTCAACAACTATTGCAACCCGAGCTCCCCATCGTCCCCTCGACGAGTCGGGTATCCCATCGCCGCATATGGAGCTGTGTGCATTGAATCTACCTAGCGCAGAGAATGGGTTACTCTGAAAGGAGGAGATCGGGGAGATAATCCCTGGAGTGGAGGAGGCTCAAGCACGAGGAATCAATGTTCAAGGATCTTTCGCTGTGACACCATCTGGTCCTTGAGGGAAAAGTACGATGGTGTGGTCAATGGCGCGGTCGGAAATCCATGTAGTGGTATAAATAACTAAGGAATCCTATGTTCATCCCGCTCCACTTCGTAGACGAAAAGTGTGCGGCCTAGATCTTCAGGACGCTTCGTCAAAAACTGTATGCTCTAAAGACTCATGGTTGACGAAGTGCGTCTTAGAAGGGAAGCGAGCCGTTCTTGCACCAAAACTGCTGGATCAGCTCAACTCCGAAGCCATCACTCACTAGCGCTGTCTCGCCAGTTTCCTCCAGTGCGGTCTTGACGATGATTATGCATCCGTCCCTCGGATCACCGCTTCAAGTGAAAGCATTCAGATTCGTCGGGTTACCTCCCGGACAGATCGCCATTACCCTGATTCCCTTGTCCCTCAACTGGCCAGCTTTGTTGACCATCACCAACTTGAAGGCCCGAGATTTATCTTGCTGGACCCGCAGAGGCCAGTCATCTTATTTCTTGCTATGCCCCCTCCGGTTTTGACCACACCTCGCCATCAGCGTCCGCCTGAAACCATCCCTCGCCCGACCCTTAGCGCTAGCACTATACCTCCCTCCAAAAACCTCAAGGGCATCCTAGAGGTTCCAGAAACCGTACCGTCCCTCCTAGCTGCACCTGCTGAACCCTCCAAGGCGCCTAGCGGCGCAAAAGACTGGGCCAATCACGGCAACGGTGACATTCCCTCCTCAATCACCCTCCTTACGGAATGGCTCTCCCTTGGCGATCATTTTCTATGCTTTAAGTTTGGTGCAAAGGGTACTAGACAAGCCCAGGCGGCTAAGCAGTGCGAGGACTGGCTCAGGGCACGTAACTGTCCATCTCCCCTGTCCGCTGAAACGATTCAGAAGTGTTGTAATAATGAATGATGCATAAGATGTCGAGCGTAAATAATAACTATGAACGAGCGACGCGACGCGAGCTTATCCGAGCCCTCCAACAAGAAGAGGGTCTTCAAGCTTTCCCTTCGTCCTCTTTCCTTGCGAATATGCCATAGGTCAACCACCTCTTGTACTCCTGGAGGGACGCTCTAGACTGGAAGGAAGGTACGGGCAATGGTTCAGCCTAGAGACTGCTTGACACGGCAGACCCTCGAGATGATGTTGAAGAAAGCGTGATGGGTACCCTTTTCTCCCCTTTCTCCGTCTATTACTGATCGAATATTCAGCGGAGGTGTATAGCAGATGCCCCGACTGGGACGCCGTGGACCCTATCTTTCGCGATAAAGACGGTGGAACCGTGTCCCTTCATTCTGATTACACTCGAGACCAGAATCCCACCCCTGACGCCTTTCTCTCTTCAACTCTTTCCCTCCCTGCTCCCCAGTGTGCCCAAAACCTCTTCCTTCTCCAACTGGAGCATTTCGTCCACCATTTTTTCTCGCCTCTTAAAACTTTACAGCATCCCCCATCTATTGGATGGCAAGATGTCTTGACGTTGGCTCATCCGGCTTTCCCTCTCTATGATTTGAGTCCACCTCCTGCTGCAAGACAAAGTCTAGCCAGGCTGATATAAGGATATTGAGTAGGATACAGGCTGCTGTATCATCCCATGAGCGCATGCCTTGTCTTGTCTGCTTTGAATCTTTAGCCGCAAGCAGCGCAGGTCGGACCAGCGTGCTTTGAGTATACCAAACACATGTGCAACTTTGACACGGGCTCGAGCGGCCTTGGTGTTAAAGTATGCCTTTGAGTGTCAGCTTGAGACGTTATCCTCTGTGTACCATCCTGCCTCTTAAATTTGTCTGTCCCCTTTCTCTCTTGAATATGAGGATGATATTGTGGCTGCAGGTGGAGCCTGAGTTGCCTAGGATCCATTCTCCATTATCGAAATATTCATGGGGGTTGGTGTGAGGACGCATGTCCCCCTGGACCCTTTGATCGCTGCTTGAGGCAGAGAAACCTCAATGCAGATAGCAAAAGCGATTTTTGTCATCGATGACTGCAACAATGTTGAAGCTATAGCGCTCTTTGCGGCGGTGGAAGGGGCCTGTGTTCTTTTGAGGACGGGTTGGAGCTCGCTCAAGGTTGATGTGTGAGCCATTGATGTAGCTGAGGCATTGAGGGATGCCATGTAAAGCTTTGATGTGTATCTTGATGTCAAAGCGCTCATCGATGACGGGCCAGTAGATGTACTTAGGTAACTTATCGATTATAACACACATAGCCTGATCAGACCACTTCTCCACGGTCCCAACTAAAATCAGCGGCAAACAGGAGGAGACTTACCAGACCCGCCAAATAGCCTGGCTTCAGCCCTAACTTCATACCCATGGGGTAGGCGGCGTATGAATAAAGGTAGCTTGTACTTGAGATCGGCGTGCGTCCCCCTCAAGTTAAAAACATCTTATAATTGCGAAAGCGGAGTACTAGCCTCTCAAACTCGGCTTGAGACACCCTGAACAGGAAGCGGAACTCGCGCCGGTCTGAGCGGAGGAGGGAATCAATGGTATGGAGGTAGTGGGGGCATCGATACGTTCTGAGACGCTTCCAATACCGAAAATGTTGAACATTGTGTCGAAGAAGCTCGAGGTAACGGACGCGTCTTTGATTGGTTTCGAAATCAGCGAGGATGCCAATTCAGCAAGTCGACAGTCTATGATTCATAGCATACGTTGCCTGTTTGTATAAGATGGCATACTGTCATGCGTTTCAGAGCACAAGATGGCTTACAGGCCGAGAAATGGGAATAGATATGCTCTATAGCTCGAAGTGATGTCTGCAAAGAGTGCATAAGATTATTTCCTAATCAAGACAAGTTTCGGATATTCGATAATGGACACCCCTATGGATTCCGCTGAACTCGGCCTGTTGTCCGCCAATAAAGCGGGCTGACGGAAAGTATGAAGACACGTTGAAAGAGTTATTCAACGACCACATTAGTTTGCACTTACCCGCTAAAGGCACCATGTGTCGGAAAAGCCTCTCTGCTCTGGGCAAGGGTATCGATATAAGAAGACCATGTGAGTAGGTGCTCGATAGTGATATGCCATAAAAGCGAGACCACCCTTGACCAGGATGGGTCATCTTGGTGGACATTGGTTTCGCAACTGATCGACCGAGTGGTTGATTCATTTAGGGCCGAGAAGCTCATAGGGTGATTTGCCTCAAGTAGCTGATGTCATATAGCTCTGCCAAGATAAGTATCTACTTCATCCCGCTGAATGTGCACAGCCGCATAACGGAACGGTTAGGGGTTTTCGACAACGGCATTCGAAAGTCCGTTAACCCTATGAACGAAGAGGAGGGAAAAGCCGATTGCGGCACAATAGTTGCTGTACCAGAACAGAAGCACCGGACAGTTGCAATGCATGGAGGTCAGAGACGTCCTGATGACTGCCAATTGTTTAAGCTCGGAAGATCTGAACCGTTTTTCCTTGCTCCATCTGCTCCGCCAGCTCGAGGAAGATCTTAGCGTGTGCCGGTCCATTGACATCGCGAAGGGCAGGACCGCCAGAAGAATTCCTTTGATCGACAAAGTAGAACCTGTGCTAATCAATGAGACAGTCCGGTCCCACCTCACAAGACGGTGATACTCACTTCGCGGAGCTGTGTGCTTCAGCCGCGTCTTCGAGCCAGTATGCCGATGCCCTTTTGCTCATCCCCAGAATAGTGAAGCCGGGAATGTGAATGTCGTTGAGCGCGTTCCCAGTATACAGGAATACAACCGATGGATTGAGTTTCACGGCAGCTTGAGCGGCGGCATATGCTGACACTACTACGAGATTGACGGTTTGAGTAACGGCCGCAACAGGAGCGCTCCAAGGGCCATCAGGAACCGGTACATGCCCTCCAGCTGAATGAGATTCAGTAATCGGATATGAAAAAAGGAGTGGGTCCGCGCTCACGGTTGTAAATGACCACGCTCGGTGCGCCCCACTGTTCCTGAACTCTCTGGAAGACAGCTCCGATAGCAGTCGGATCGGACAGGTCGGCCTTGATATGTATTTTGTCTTGCGAGGCGAATGCTTCGATCGACCGTGAAACGAGAGCCACTTTATACCCCGCTTGGGCGAAGTGTGCGGATGTCGCTTCGCCAACTCGAGGACCAGAACCGAGTATGAGAACGATTTTGCTCATGGTCAACCGGACAGCTAAATGGTAGGTATGGGCTATCGCCTTCTAAGGTCCATCCAGGTTGCCGTTTTTATGTGCTGCCTCGCGTGTGGCAAAACTCTCATGCATGACAAACTCGATTCTCACGTATGACTAAATTCTCCGACGAGGCTCGGCCAAATAATCACCGAGGACGGGGGTTCTTGGACAGCATATTCGCTATGCTGTTCTTTTCGTTAGTTTTCGTTTCTCTCCTTCATTCCTGGACAGGGTTTCGCTCCCAACAATCAACCAGCATGTTCTCTCACGGCGCAGGATCCGTCTACTTCCTATCTCACGGAGCAGCGTTCAAGATATTCGATACGGAGAGCGCCGCCTACAAAGCTTGGAAAGTTTTCGGGACAATTTTGACAAACGAACGACCAAAGGGGATCGTCGTGGTCAGTGCCCATTGGGCATCAACGAGTGGAACGGATGTTCTTGGTAGGGGCAGTCTCGCTGACTTGATTGACCATCGCATAGTAAACACCGATGAGAGCAACCCAATGATTTACGACTTTTACGGCTTCCCTGCCAAATATTACCGAGAAATTTTCATATCACACGGCTCAAGGACGATGGTCCAGGATGTTCAACACGCTTTGACTGCGGCGGGAATCGTTACCCGCGCTGTCAAGCGGGGCCTTGATCACGGCGTATGGGGTTAGCCATTCGACGTCCGATAGGATCGCGGAAAAGATAGCAACTGACAGGTTTAAAGTTCCATTAACGGTGGCGTTCAACGGCTCTACCGATATACCCATCATTCAAGTCAGCATGCGTGCTCAAGAGGATGGCGTGTCCAACGCGAAGCTGGGACGGTCTCTGCGTACTCTGAGGCCCGTCAGATAGTATTGTTTGTGGATCTTTCTGACGGTCAAACAGAGCCAAGGGATATGCCATTGTCGGTTCAGGTCAAGCGGTTCATAACGTCCAAGACTTTCGTCCGCCCTCCTGTCTGCTTTCTTAAACATGGGAGATCTGACAGCTCAGGTTCCGGCAAGGAAACGCCATACACCGAACCATTCCTTCTGGCCGTCCAAACGGCCATGCATTCGAAATCTCCCCTTGACAGCACTATGAACCTCTTATTGCATCCCCTTTTTCCTCGAGCTCATCCGGAGCCTTCGCATTTCCTTCCTCTCGTCGTAGCCGCCGGTGCCGTGATGGACGGAGATGAGGTGGAGGATATCTTAGTGGACCCAGAGGGGCCCTTGGGCTGGGGCATATGGCGATGGAAGACTTTGCCTGGCGAAAGTACTTAGTATTTTAAATACTTCGGAAGGGCTGTCCAGTACTCTGACAAGTGAAAAGGAAGGCGAAAGTACGGTTGCGTCAAGAGTAGCTCGGAGCAAGAAGTGCACGAGAGGCAAGTGCTGGGATGAGTGTATCGTGGCTAAACGAAAGCTCAATCTAATGTATACAACTCGTCGTGAAGGAGCTGTTTGTGAAGTGTCACTGGGGGAGCTGACCAACTCCCAATTTCTATGGAGTGATTCGGTGACAAGCTGACTCGGCGACCTGGAGGTATTCGCAATGATAATCCCTCCCTCTGGACCTTAGCGATCAGCTCCGTGGTAGGTCTGATTGGCCTCATCCTACTCATCGTGGGTGCTCGCGGTGTCGCCTCCGATCCGGCTTCTATAAACCTTTGCGACCTTGGTGCCGCCTGTTCCTATCATGGCCCGGAAGTAGAGAATACGGGACCAAGCGGAGAGCACATCGGCGAGCTCGCGGCGGGCACTGTGCTCTTCGTGCTCTCGGTTGCCCTAGGCGTCACCTCACTCAAGCTCCGGCGCAAGCGAGGATATCGCATCGCTCGAGCAATTCGGCAGCATCGCCGTCAATCCAAGGGTGTCGTCGATACCAGTACCGCCGAAAGGGATGCTAAGCAGTGAGCGGTCAGCTTTGAGGAAGCCGTCGTCGAGAGACCACGTACACGCATGTCATGTAGCTCCGTATGACTGAGAAGCTTGCCAGGGCGGAGAGGAGAAGGGGAGCGAGCAGGTATAGGCCGCTTGGTAAGGCTTCGCTTCGTTTCATCAGAAGTTTCATGTACCTAAATTGCGGGAACACGGCCCCGGCGGGGCGGGCTATTATGGAAATATTGCGAAGAGCGACGCATCAACGTTTATCTCGCACCTTTGGTTAATGCTCGTCGGCCACCCACATCGCTGAAACTCATCTACCCTGTCTATGAGTAATCAAAGTTCTCTCCCGTCTTCAGCATGGCTCGCAAGCTACCCAAGGTAGGATGAGGTCTCAAAGCGGCCTTCTTTTATGAGCTCTGTCACAGATTCAAATCGCTACAACGGCAAATTTCGCCGAGGGACGGGTGGATACGGCGAGGGGGATGGGAGCGGCCAAGGCGGGGCATCTCATGATTGTAGATGTCAAGAATATAGTCCATACAATACCTCAGGTGAATTCGATTTGGACTGCGGTCATCACGACGGGTTTCGGATTCTATATCATCTGGACGCACATCTCAGCGGTACGTTGCTTCTTCCGCTCCTTAAACGGGTGCAGACTCACTGATCTCTCAGCTGGCGAGTATTGGAGGGGCACTACCCCTCTTCCTAGCTCTACCGTTACTCTCGATTGGTATTGGCAAAAACCGAAGTGAGTTGGTTTTGCCATTACTTGAAGTGAGCACTACTGACACCCCGCAGGGCGATGGGCAGAAGGTACTGATCGCCGCGTCAAGTTCATCGCCTCCGTCCTACGACACATCAAGGCAATCAGATTATCCGCGTACGAGCTCTTCGTCCTGTCCAAAGCGACGACACTCAGAGACATCGAGATCAAAGCATACGTCGGCTGGGTTCAAGCAATTACGAAAATCCACATCGCTACCGACTGGCTCGCTAGTTCCTCGCTCTGATCACCGTCATCACGTACATCGTAGTCTGGCTATACTCGGTAGTGCGGTGACCACCGCTAGGATCTTCAAGGTGAATTCGACAATTACTCGTCCGCGTCATAAAGTTTTGCGCCGGAAGCAAATTTCGATTTGCGATTCCGTATAAGAAACTCGCTCATATATCAGACTGCATTCTTAGCCATTATATGCATAGAACATCCTCTTATAATGGTTCGTTGGTCACCTCGCACCAAAGGTAGGGCTGTAGCCTACAGTAAACATCCCCTCCTGCCAAAAAGCCCGACCTGGATTGCACGACAAGAAAACATGTCCGAGCCAACTGTACGCTCTGTGATCAAGCACTGGGAGGAATTTAGGACCGTCCATACCAAGAAACCACCCGGCAGACCACGTATCCTAATGCCTCAGCAGAAGGATCGACTCATACGAGCAATCAAACACGACCCCAAATCAACTATTGACGCCTTTGGCAGAGTGGAACATATTTCTACATCCACTGTGCGCCGCATTGCCGACCGGCATGGCTACCACTCTCGCATCTGTCGGTCTAAATGCTTCGTATCCGAAGGTCAATCAGAAGAAGAGGGTGCAGTGGGCAAAGGACAATGAGGCAACAGACTGGCGGACCATCCAATTCAAAGATGAGGCGTGCTTCAAGGTGGGGAAACAGGGAAGCAGAGAGTATTGAGGAAGAGCGGCAAGGAGTATGTGTCACGATCGTGAATTGAAGCTCGGATAATACGCTGAACATCGGATAATATCGTCGAACATCGCCGAACATCGTTGAACATCGTCGAACATCGCCGAACATCGCTGAACATCGGATAACATCGGAT
>JAABUI010000975.1_pt1 | contig 17954 bp, 18 predicted proteins | sample 5559111 | NCBI WGS metagenome assembly JAABUI01 (sample SAMN10711870, study PRJNA513365) | rock metagenome | isolation source: Antarctica rocks | place: Antarctica: Victoria Land, Buttleship Promontory
TGCCGTCCCCGGAGGACGACGAACCCGAGACCGCCCGGCTGGGTCAGTGGTGCGTCCGCCAGGCCAAAGCTGTCGAGGAAGATACCGCTGTCGAGGAAGACGCTGCTGTGGAGGGTGTCACCGTCGAACCCGGCCAGCGTCGGCTGACGAGCCCGCAGACCGCGAAGGTGACCGCGCTACCCGGGTTCATCGACATCGACACCGACATCGAGATCGAGTGCCCCGATCTGACACCGGGCGGTCGGCCGCCGATCGACTTCGACCTGCCCGAGGGTGTCGAGCAGAACATGGCCGCCCGCCTCGCCGAAGCTATCCACCTGCACGTCGTGGAAGCACTCACCGACAGCTACGAGACGGGGGTGGCTCACCTTCGGTCCTACATCGTCCGGGCGGGGCACGCCAACGTGCCCCAGGAGTCCGTGACCGACGACGGATTCAAGCTTGGGAGCTGGGTGAGTCACTGCCGACGGGGTCGCACGGCAGGCACCCTCCCCCCGGCGAAGGTCGCCGAACTGGACGCCCTGGGAATGGTGTGGGACTCCCTCGAAGCCGACTACCGGATCGGGGTGGACCACCTCCGGTCCTACATCGCTCGGCTGGGGCACGTTGACGTGCCCCAGGAGTCTGTGACCGACGACGGGTTCAAGCTCGGGAAATGGGTGGCCAGCCGCCGACGGGATCTTCAGGTCGGACGGCTCTCGGCGGCGAGGATCACCGAATTGGACGCCCTGGGAATGGTGTGGAATACCACCGAAGCCAGGTACCAGAGCGGGGTGGATCACCTCCGGGCCTACACGGCAGCGCAAGGCCACGCGAACGTGCCCGCAACTCACGTAGCCGACGACGGATTCAAGCTCGGGGCATGGGTGAGCAACCGCCGGACTGAGCACACCGCCGGACGGCTCAGCCCAGCGAGGTTCGCCGAGTTGAACGCACTCGGAATGGTGTGGGACTCCCTCGATGCCGGCTACCGGATCGGGGTGGACCACCTCCGGGACTACGCCGCCCGTGAAGGCCACACCCGCGTGCCCCACGGTTACGCGACCGACGACGGGTTCTTGCTCAGGAACTGGGTGGCCAACCGCCGATCGGAACGTCGGGCGGGCACTCTCCCCCCGGCGAAGGTCGCCGAGCTGGACGCACTCGGAATGGTATGGGACCCCCTCGAAGCCAGGTACCAGACCGGGCTGGACCACCTCCGGGACTACACGGCAGCGCAAGGCCACGCGGGCGTGGCCGCCGGCCACGTGACCGACGACGGGTTCAAGCTCGGGGTGTGGGTGGCCAGCCGCCGACGGGATCGTCAGGCGGGCACCCTCTCCCCGGCGAAAGTCGCCGAGTTGAACGCACTCGGAATGGTGTGGGACCCCCACGAAGCCAGGTACCAGATCGGGGTGGACCACCTCCGGGCCTACACAGCAGCGCAAGGCCACGCCAACGTGCCCCGCGGGTACGTGACCGACGGGGGATTCGCGCTCGGGACGTGGGTGAGCCACCGCCGACGGGATCGTCGGGCGGGCACTCTCTCGACGGCGAGAATCGCCGAGCTGAACGCGCTCGGGATGGTGTGGGGATCACGTGCTGCGTGACCGACCATTCCCATCGAGTTGACCCCACCCGGTACGCGCGGTCGAGAAGTGCAACGGCCGTAACTCCTGGGACCTAGCGTTCGGACAGGTGTGAGTGGCGGGTTCGAGCCGCGTTTCGAGCAGCCGCATGCCCTCGTGCAGTGTCATGGGCGACGCCGGCCCGGCCGCACACATGGCGGGCATGAAACAAGTTGTCGCGGCCATTGTGATCATTCTCGTTTCGGCAGACCTCATCCGCACCGCCGTCCGGATTTGTCGAAATCCGCAGCACCGTCGCGAGTACAGCGAAACCGTGCGCTCCCTACGTTGGTGGATGGTCCCCGCCGGCATGGCCCACCTGGTCGCTGTAGGTGCCACTGCGGTGGCACTGCTGACCCTGGTGCCACCCCTCCGGTACGGCTGGTGGTCCCTCATCGGCGGTTCGGGCAATGTTCTCCTCGGGCAGACCGGCAACAGCGGAACGCTCTGGCGGCTGGTCGGAATCGTCCTGCCCCTGATCCTCGTCGTCGTCGTTCCCTGGTTGGCGCACTTCGAGGAGTCGACGTTTCGCGCCGGCAGCGAGAACCGCTCAGTACCTCGTCGTCTGGCGGTCCAGCTCGGCTTCGGCCTCATCCACTGCATGGTCGGAGTCCCGCTCGCCGTGGGGATTGCCCTCACCATTAGTGGTCTGTACTACGAGCGGGTCTACCTCACGGCGATGTCGCGTCGGCGCTCTGCCATCACGGAGGTCCTGGAAACTCCGGTTCTGCTCGGATACGGCGAGGACACGTGGAACGCCCACACGACGTTGTCCGACGACAGTGCCGTGAGGAGCAGAGAGATCGTCGAGAGCTGGATGCACGATCTCCAGTCCCAGGTCAAGTCGGCCACCGCCGAAGTAGAGGCCCTCGAACAGGAGGCAGTCACCACCGCCGCGGCCGCCCACACCGTAAGCAACTGGCTCGTGCTGTCGGTCCTCCTGGTGAGCCTCAGCGGCCTCATAACGTGATGGGAACCAACTCGATAGCAAGCAAGCGAGAGTGCTCCCGCCTTCAGGCGGGCGGTGAATCGCCGCTCGCGGTGAGAGTTCATGCGGCGCTAGGTGGGTCTGCGCTGGTCGTCGATGTAGTCGCGGACAGCATCCAGCGATGCGCCGCCGACGGTGCCGACGTAATAGGACCGGGACCACAGGTGCCCACCCCACAGGTACTGCGCCACGCGGTCCGGGTGGTGTTGGCGCAGCCGCCGGCTCGACACCCCTTTGAGGGAGTTCACCAGGCGGGAGAGTGCCACCGTGGGTGGGTACTCGATGAGGAGGTGGACGTGGTCGTCTTCCCCGTTGAACTCGACCAGGTCGACACCGAAGTCGTCGCAGACGTCGGACATGACCTGCTGACAGGTAACGAGCATGGCGTCGTCGAACACCCCGCGCCGGTACTTGGTTACGAACACCAAGTGCGCGTGACACTGCCACACGGCATGTCTGCCTTTGCGTATTTCCTCCGGCGAGTCCATGACACCAATGTACCCGAGAGGGTAGTATGAGGGCATGGCCAACACGGGTGTGCTGAACCGGGGGTGGGTGTTCCGGCTGGAAACCACCCCCGAGCAGGACATCGCCCTGCTGGCCCAGACCAACGGCCGGCGCGGCATCTGGAACATGCTCCACGAGTGGTGGCAGATGAGCTCGAGCCACCGGCTGCCGTCGATGAAAGACCTGGACACCGTGGTGCGCCAAGGCCGCAAGGACATCGACTGGATGGCCGCGGTCCCCGCCCAGGCCGCCCAGCAGGTCATCCGGGACTACCTCGGTGCCTGGCGCAGATGCTGGGCCGGACACGGCACGGTGGGGCCACCGCGATTCCGGTCCCGCCACCATGACCGGCCCTCCCTGGACACACCCCAAGCCCGGGACCTGTGCATCACCCGGATCTCCGACAAGTTCTCCACCATCAACGTCGCCAAGATCGGAAAAGTGACCTTCCGCCGACACCGCGCCATCCCGTCGAGCGCCCGGATCACCGGCGCCACCCTGTCCTACTCCCAAGGGCACTGGTGGGTCGCATTGCGGATGCAGCTGCTCCGACCGACACCACTACCCACCGACCGACCGGCGGTCGGAGCCGACCGGGGCATCACCATCCCCGTGGCCCTGTCCGACGCCACCTTCATCGACCACCCCGACTGGCTCACCCCCGCCGAGAAACGACGGATGCTGCTGCTGGAACGCCGCTGCGCCCGCCAACGCCACCATCGGTGGAACACCCGCGGCAAGAAAACCCCGCTGGGGGCGAACGAAGCCAAAACCTCCGCGGCGATCACCGTCCTGCGGGAGCGGGTCGCGCGACGCCGCCGGGACTGGCAGCACAACCTGTCCCGCTACCTCGCCAACACCTACTCCGCGGTGGCGATGGAAAAGCTCAACGTCATGGGCATGAGCGCATCAGCGTCAGGAACCGTGGCCGAACCGGGGACGAACGTCGCCCAGAAACGAGGACTCAACCGCGCCATCCGCGCCGAAGCATGGTCATCCCTGCAACAGAAAACCGCCTACAAAGTTGATGAGGTCGGTGGGATCTTCGCCACCGTACGAGCAGCCGGCACTTCCACCGAATGCCACCACTGCGGGTCGAACGCACCCGGACAGCGCGAGAGCCAAGCACTGTTCACCTGCGCCGACCCCCAGTGCGGCTGGACCGGAAACGCCGACTACAACGCCGCACTCAACATCGAACACCGCGCCTTCGGGCGCGCAACACCCAGCGCCCTGACACCGGGCCTCGAACTCTGTCCGGACGTGGGACTCACGGCCGCTGCCCGCCCTGGGCACACACCGGGGAAGCCAACCCGCAAGGGGGACGTTGCTGAGGCCCACCGTCAGGTGAGCCGTGGATGCGGGAACAACACACAGGCCCAGAATGCGCACGCATCACCGCGCACAGCAAGCCTGGAAGCCACGCCTTTCAAGGCGTGGTAGATCACCTCACGGCACTATCGCGTTGGCGCTCCGCCATCACGGCGATTGTCGACATCGAGGAACGGACGCACGGCACCCGGGCCCAGGTCGCCACCGCCACGGCCACGGCCACGGCGGAGGCCGTGGCCCACCATCCAGTCACCACCGCCGCGGCCGCCCACACCGTAAGCAACTGGCTCGTGCTGTCGGTCCTCCTGGTGAGTCTCAGCGGCCTCCTGACGTGATGGAGACCAACCCGATCTCCGATCGAGGGGTCGTCACCGTCGGCGGGCGCGCCGTGTGGTCCACCTGAGCCGCAGGACAACCGGCGGGGGCCGCACACATCGGGGGCATGACCCCCATGACACGAGCTGCGCCGCCGCCCCAACGAGTGAGCCCGGGTGTGCCCTCCGGGGGCCAGTTCGCCGCCCACGGGCACACCGAACCCGATGTGGCCCTCGCGGGGGAACCGAGCGCGCCGACCAACGACCCACCGACCACCGCTGAGCTGTTTGAGCAGGCACAGCGCTCGGGGCGTTTCTGGTCGCGACGCCTCGGTGTGGACGCCGAAGATCTGTGCCAGGCGGCGATGTTGGCCTACTGCGAGGCCAAGGCTTCCCACGAGGAAAAGCAGGGCATCGACTCGGCTGCAGTCCCATCGGGGGCTGCAGCCGAGAACCCGCGGGGCTACATCCACGGTGTCAGCCGAAACATCGCTTCCCAGATGCTGAACGGGAAGAAGCGTTCGGAGGACCACCGTGCCCAGGTGGTGTTCCAGGAGCGTGAGGCGGAGGCGGAGCAGAAGCTCAACCGGCGGCTGACGGGGGCTGAGGTTGATGCGATCGCGGCGGAGATCAGTGCGTCGATGCCGCCCAAGCGCCGGCCTTCCGCGGGCTTTCAACGGCCGAGGCAGGTTGTCCCGTGGGACAACCTGACTCGGGCCACCCAGGCTAATATGGAACATTCGATGTCCTCCTCCGCTGTGGAGGTCAACGAGCAGGAGTTCACCGCCGGCAGTGCCGGTGAGCAGGCTGAGAAGCTGGTGGCCCAGGGCGGTCGCAGCGGATTCGTGAAGGCGCGCCGCCTGGCTTATGACGTGATGGCCGAGAAGATCGGTGGTCCGCCCGTCGCCCGTGGCACGGTCACCGAGTATTCGGCGCAGAACTCGCGCAAGGTCCTGGCCGATGCTGGCGGAGTTCGTGAGGTGGTGGATGCGTGGCGTGCCGGGGACGCTACCGCCGAGCAGGAGAAAGCCCTGTTTGTCCCTTTCAAGGTTGATGGGGCCACCTCTGCCCGAAAGTCCGTGTCCGCCACGCTGGTGGCTTCCGGTGCGTACGCCGATGACGTGTGGGCTTCGGCGATGACGGCCGCCACCCGCCCCCACGCTCGGGCACCGGACGCACCCGCCGAAAGCACTCGGGCACCGGCCGCCACCCGCCCCCACACTCGGGCACCGGACGCACCCGCCGAAAGCACTCGGGCACCGGCCGCCACCCGCCCCCACACTCGGGCACCGGACGCACCGGACGCACCGGACGATAGCGGGTGGTTTCGGTGACTGAGCTGACGTCGACGCGAACGCGAACAGGTGGGCGGCGGCGATGAACCCGAGCAACCGGATCCCGGCCGGCAACGGCGAGCGGGGCGGCCAGTTCGCCGCCCACTCCCACGCCGAGCCCGATGTGGCGCTCACCGGCGAAGCCGGTCCACCCGACACCGACCCCGGCGTACTGGCTGATTTGGAGGCCATGGTGAGCAGCATCGACGTCGACGCGCGCAGCGAGGCGAGCACTGATCTGCGGATCACCGACGCCCAGCTTTCTCGACTCTCCGATCCTGACACCCAACCGCCCATCGTGCGGTGGTCGGTGTCGTGCCTGCCGTACGAGGGGGTGGCTGATCGAGCATCGGTGGACCCGGACCCGGTGATCCGCGCGTCCGCGCTGGTCGGTTTCGGTCTTTCAGTGCACAACCGACGTCGGCTGGAGGTCGACCCGGACGTCTTGATGGTCACGGGGCGGTTGACCGCCTGAGCTGGCGCTTCTTCCTCCGGTAGGACATCTCCCGCCCCCCGCACACACCATGGTTGGCGGAATCCTGGATGTCGGTGCCGGAATCTGCGCATGTTCTACCGGCAGGGAGACAGAAGGAGGAAATTAGATGTCCAACGTGATGCTTCTTGCTGGCACGATCAACCTGAGCGGCAGCTGGGGCCAGGTATGGGGCGCCGTGCAGGCGGCGATCGGGACGAAGCTGACCACGCTGCTCTCCGCGGTCGGCGTGATCCTCGTCGTCGGTGCAGTGTTCAAGTGGCTGTTCGAGCGCCGGCGTGGTGGTGGTGGTGCGTTCAGCGGGCAGGCCAGCTCGGGGTTGCTGTGGACGCTGGCCGCCGGGGCGACCCTGGCTGCCCCCGGCGTGCTCATCCCCATCTTCCTGACCATCCTCGACGCCATCGCCAACGCGGTCATCGGGTTGTGGACCTCGAGTTAGGACACCACACGCCGGACAGCACCCGTCCGATAACCGGCGGGTGCTGTCCGGCGTCCTGCACCGAGAGAAAGTGCCGCCGCGATGATGAGTGACGGAATGCCGATCTTCTGCCTCACCCCGCTGACTCGTTCAGGGGGTGAGCGACGTGTGCTGATCAGCGGCTTCGACGTTCGGTGGCGCACGTTCGTGATCGGCGCGTTCGCCGCTTTCCCGGCGCTGGTCGCGACCATGATCGTGTGGGCGTTCGCTGGTCAGCTTGCGTTGGTGATGATCCCGATTGTGGAGGGCGGCGCGTTCTGGTTGGTGGAGTCCCGCCAGCGCAACGGCCTGCACCTGCGCCAGTACCAGGCGATGGCCGACCGGCGTAAGGCGACCACCGGCCGGTTCTACTGCTGCGGCGTTCAGATCGACCCGTCTCGGAACGAGTTCGGGATGATCATGGCCAACACTGTCCCGGTGCCCGGCCGGTCGGCGGGCCCCCGGGATGCCCCGGAGCCGGAGACTCGCCAGGACCTGCTGGACACCACGTTCGGTTCCCCCAGCGGGCCCCGTCGCAAGTCGAACACTGCACCGGCGGGGGCGCGCCGATGAGCGCGACGATGAAACGGTTGATCGGGCTGCTCCTCGGCATGTTCATCATCGCCGCGGCCAGCCTGGCGGCGGCGCCCGCGGCTTCCGCGGATGTGCCACCGCAGGGCACCAGCCAAGCCTCCAACAACGGCAGCACCATCTGCTCGCCACCACACCAGGTGTCGCTCGGTACCGACCAGGTGTCGCAACTGTCCCTGCTGCCCATCGACCGGTGGTCCTCGGCCGCGTCCGCCTCCCAACACACCCGCCTGGACGCCAACTTCGGGGACATGACCCAGAAGGTCCAGCGCGGTGCGATCGACTCGATGGCGTTCGCCGCGGGCAACACCATGTGGCAGGGCGCCACCGAGCTCACCGGTTTCGCCACCCGGTTCTGCCTGTTGGACACGATGGGTTTGACCGCCGACAAGGGTGCGGCAACTCTCGGCAACGCCTTGATGTCCAGCGGTCTGGTGGCCGCCGTCGTCGGCTTCGGCCTGCTGCTGTTGCTGTGGCGCACCGCGCGGCGCGGTTCTCCGGCGGACATGTGGAAGAACGTCACGAAGACGGTGATCATCCTCGGTTTGTTCGGCATCCTGATCGCCGGCGCAGCGCAAACCACGGGCACCGACCCGGGGAACAACAACCAGGAGGCAAGTGACAACCACACGACGTTCGGGACCGGTTCCCCGGGGTGGTTCGCCGACCGGGTGAACCGGACCGTTTCCTCGTTGGCGAGCGTGCCCGCGGAGTCGTTGGCAAGCCAGAGCGCGACGTTGGTGAACCCGGACAACGTCGATGGTGGCTCCTTGTCCTGCAACACCTACCTGAAGAACCTGCATGACGCGTACACCAGGTCCTACGGTGGCTCCGCGGCCTCCAACCTGCAGGCCGCGATTCCGCTGACCTTGTCCAGCATGTGGGAGAACTCGGGCATGGTGGCGTGGAGAAACGCCCAGTTCGGGGCGGAGAATCCCTACTCGATCCAGATGTACTGCCGGCAGCTGGAGAACATCGCCGGCGCCAAGGTGACGTTGCCTCCCGGAACAAAGGGCACGGCGGCTGACCTCGCCAATACCCAGTTCGCGTTGTCCGGTGTTTCCAGCCCGGGCGCGAACAAGGACTCTGCGGCGTGGGTCATGCCGGGTGGCTTGGAGGTCGACCGGGCCATGGTGGCCTGGGCTGCGTGCCGCTCCGCTGACGGTGGTGCGACGTGGACGGTGGATGCGGAGTGGGCCAAGGTCAGCACCAACAAGATCACGCCGACGAACTGCACGGACTGGTGGACCAAGCCGCTGTTGGGCGACAACAGCTTCTCCCCGTCCAAGACGGGGTTCAACTGGGAGGACAGCCAGACCGACATCGCGAAGAACGCCGCCGGATTGCCGGGGGTGCAGAACTTCCTGCTGAACTGGCACGGCAACGCCAACTCGGCGGCCACCGTGGTCGCCCTCACCTTCGCCGCGTCATCTTTGATCATCCTGCTGGTCTTCGGGGTGCTGGCCCTGGCCATCATCATCGCCAAGGTCGCGGCGATCGTGATGATCCTCGTTGCACTACTGGTCTTGCTGATCGCTTTGATCCCATCGAAGGGTGAGAGCAACAAGGCGCTGGCGTTCGGCAAGTTCTACGTGGGGCTCACCATCTTCGCGTTCGGCATCCAGTTCCTGTTCGCCCTGATTTCTCTGGTCACCGGGTTCCTCGTCATCGCCGGGGCACGCCAGTTCGGTCCCGGCTCGATTCTGTCGATGATCTGGACCGGGTTCGCCCCGGTGACCGCGGTCGTCGTGCTGCACCTCATCTTCACCAAGGCACTGAAGATGCCGTCCCCGTTCAAGCCGTCCGCGGCACTGGCCTACGGCGCCGCTGCTGGTGGAATCGGGGCCGGGGTCGGCATGGGTATCGACCGTCTGGTGAACCGGGGTAAGAGCCAGGTCAAGTCTCGTGCGGCTTCCGGCGGCCGGAGCGCGCTGAGTGCGGTCGGTGTCGGTCCCTCCAACGCGTCGCGTCGAAGTGACAGCATGGCCAAGACCATGTCGCCCGCGGTGAACACCGCCACTTCCGCCGGCGGAAAGACAGACAACAGCGCCGTTGTGGTCAACAACGGCAAGACCACCGACACGAAGAACACCGCGGTCGTGGGTGCAGGCCTGGGAGGCGCCGGCGGTAAGAACGGGGCTGCAGGCAGGGACGGCGCGATCGTGGGTGCCGGTGTCGGCGGAGCAGGCGGTAAGGACGGCAGGGACGGCGCGCTCGTGGGTGCCGGCATCGGCGGAGCAGGCGGTAAGGACGGCAGGGACGGCGCGGTCGTGGGTGTCGGCGGGGCAGCCAAGGACGGCGCCACCGCCACTGACGGGACTGCGGGCAAGGACGGCGCGGTCGTGGGTGGCGTCGCTGCAGACGGTGCCGCGGGCAAGGACGGCGCGGTCGTGGGTGGTGTCGCTGCAGGTGCTGGTGCCGCAGGCAACGGGCGGCAGTCGGTGGTTGCGGCCGGGACGGCGACGAAGCGGGACGAGCGCCTGGAGCGCCGGGCGCAGGCCACCGAGCTCAGAGATGCCCGCCGCTACGACCGCACCCTCGCGGGTGGACGGTTGGGTCAGGCCCGCAGTGCGGTTACCGACCGTGGTGCCGCGGCGTGGGAGACTTTCAAGGAAAAGCCGGTTCGCAACTCGGTGAAGGCTTTGGGCGTCGGGGTGCTGGGCGCGGCCGGTGGTTTCCCGTTGGCGCTCGGTGGGGCAGGGGTGTTGGCGGCGCGGGCGGCGCAGCGTCGGCGGGAGAACCCGGTGGACCGTCCGGCACTGCGGATGTTGGACAACACCCGGATGCTCAACCAGTATCAGAATCACTTGGCGGCCGTGGCCGATGCAGCGAAGCCCGGGGAGCAGGAGTCCGCGCCGGTCGACCTGAGCAAACAGGATGGCTACCAGTTGCTGCAAGGCAACGGTGTAGCGGAGCAGTCGATGGGCAACGGTGCCCCGCCACAGGACCCGACCCTGCTCGATGGTTCAGCACCGACCCAGGACCCGACCCGCTCCAATGGCCTCACCCCGGTGGGGCGGAGCTTCGCCCCGACCACTTACGGGCCTGGATCTGGAACCTCCCCCTCGGTGGGTCGGCCGGTGAACACTCCAGCGAACTTGCAGCCGACCGGGGCAGCGGAGCAGTCGATGGGCAACGGTGCCCCGCCGCAGGACCCGACCCCACTCGATGGTCCCGCACCGGCGGAGGACCCGACCCGCTCCACTGTGCCCGCAACGGCAGGTCGGAGCTCCGCCCCGACCTCCTTCGGGGCGGGACCCGGGACCTCCCCTTCGGTGGGTCGACCGGCGAACGCACCGGTGTGGGAGCCGCATGATCTCGACTCGCTGCCGCCCCGCCCCGACTCCGCACCGGCAGCACCTCCCGTCACTGATCAGCACGACCGACCCGCTGACCCCGAGGCCTCTGCCGGGCAACCAGGGTCCGTGGTCACACAGCCCAAACGTCGGCAGAGAAGGCGGTAGGCCATGACCAACTCGATGGCGTTGCACAACAACAACGGTGATGCGAACCGTCAGCCGGCGGGCATCCCGGCGGGGGGCCAGTTCGCGGTGGGCCACCACGCGGAGTCGTTGGTGTCCTTGGACACGGGGGATCTGTCCGATGCCGAGTACAACGCCGACGGCACCTTCGCCTACCCGCCCTACCCGCGTAGCGCCGTGCAGCACATGGAGTTCTGGGCGACCGTTCCGATCCCGGACATCGTGCTCGAGCGGGTCGCCACCGCTTACAAGATCGGTGCCATGCGCTACGGGGAACGGTATCCCTACAACCAGGAGCTGGCGGCCCAAAACAGGGTGTACCGCGAGGACTGGCGCCGCCGTGCCGAGCTGCACAAGCAGGAGTGGGCAGGCATGCCCACCAGCCTGTACAACCCGATGGTCCGACCGATGGTCCGCGCCGCCCAGCTGTACTGGTACTCCGATGCGCTGCCACCGGAGGAGCGGGAAAAGGTGGTAAACGCCCGGATCACGCTGCCCTCGGACCAGGAGCGGACGGTGAAGGGGGTCGTCGAGTACTTCCGTCTTGACGAGTGCATCAATGCGTTCTCCGATCCCTCGTTCTACGACAGCCAGCGGCTCGCCGAGGTGATCAACGCCGTGCACGACCTGCACAACGGGATCGCCGGCGCCCAGGAAAGCTAGGTTCTGACGGTGCCCGATCGTTGACAGGGCTGTCAGCACATGTCATGGTGTCGGTGTCATGTGCTAGGCGAAACCGTTACAGGATGGGACAAAGTCGATGTCCGAGCGACACCGCGCAGCGTGGATCGGAGCAGCCTTCGTGGCCGCCAGCGTCACGCTGGTCGGGTGCTCGGGGGGAGGTGCGAGCGACTCGTCCCGGTCCGCGGCAGATACATTCATGAGTGCTGCCGCGACGCTGGATTATGCCAAGGCTGCCCCAGTCACCAGTAGTCATTTGCAGCCGAGTATGAACACGCCCGCTCTATTCGAACTCCCGTCAGATGGAGTAACGAATTTCCAGTACACCTTCGTCAGCGACACCGCTGACACTGACGTCTCTCATACAGTGATTTATGCGGTCAAGGACCGTTCTGTTCGAACCCCCAACATCCTTGACAATGGGGCCGACACTCTTACTGTGATCAAGGAAAACGGTAGTTGGAAAGTCTACGATATTCAAGGTCGTTGACCGGGCCTGTGCCGGTGCAAGCCCGGTCGTTCACGCCGGGAGCTCAGTCGTTGACGGGTCTTATCTCAGCGGGGAAGACCAAGACGGCTGTCTCTAGGTTCGCCGCTGATTCCAGTGACCTAGTCCGACTCGAGGTCGCCAGCGGAGCGAATCGTCACCGCTGATACTGGCCGGCGCCGTGCGGTCCTGAACCACCCGCGGGCAGAAGGTGTCGTCGGGCGATCTCCGGGCTGACAGCGTCCCGGATCCTTTCGACCATCTGACTGCGTTCCTGGTTGAGCTCGGCGGACCGGTCGATGCGCCGTGGGCGTGGGGTTCCTTCGGTGGTGGTCATGCCAGTGATGTGTGCGGCGGACCGGGTGTCCCCCGTGTTGGTCTCACATCAGGCGTAGCTGTAGCCGAGCTCGGCCGCAGCAGCACGGAGGAGGCGCTGCCACGTTGGCGCCGGGTGGCTCACCAGCAGCGCGAACGTCGGCGCTGGGGGGAAGGAGTCTTGGGCAGGTGCCCAGAGTGCAGTACACATCCGCCCGGTCATCGCCGACGTGTAGCGCAACCCGTCGGCGTCCGGCCACGTGCTGCGCAGCGCTCGAGCCCAGCTTCGAGTGACGTCTTTCCGGGCACTGTTGATGGCGTGCGCAGCGCCCAGGCGCAGTGCGCCGACGTCGGTGAGGTCGATGAGGCGCAAAACCCGTGTCGGGGACCAGGCATAGACGACAGGGTTGTCTGGCTGGTGCCGTCGGAGCTCCCGAGCATGTTGAAAGCGTTCGGCGACCGCGGTGGGCAGGTCGGACGCGGCGTACAGCACACCCTCTGACCCCGATGCGGTCGCGGTGGCATCTGGGTGCGGGTCGAACCTGGCGGAGGACAGCGGTCCCACGGTGCGCAGCGTCGCGAACGCGCAGGCATACGGTCCGGTGGTGTTGGCGATCTGCCACAGCGGCGCGTCGCGCGGCCATTGCGCCCAAATCGGGGTTCGCGCGGCCAGGTTCAAGGGTGGGGTGGCCGGGACCTTCGCCATCACATCTGTTCGCCGAGAGTGCCGGCCAACCCGAGCACCGCGGTCACGTCGCCACCTCCGAGCAGCCAGTCCCGGGGACTGACGAACACATTTTCGTGACGAAGAGCAGAGTCCCGGGTGGTCATGAATGCCCGCACGGTGACCGGATGGGTGCCAGCGGGCAATGCGGCCACTACCTCACGCAGGTGAGGTAGTCCGCTTTGCCCGCTGAACTGCCAGTCCGGGTATGACGGCCGCCCACGGCCCAGCTTGTATGAGTACAGGTCCCCGGCAGCGCTCTGGTGCGACACCCGGGTGACGTCGACCCCCAGCAATTCCGCGACTGCGGTCCGGCTCAGTGCGCCGGCCCGCTCGGCCGCTGCTCGTGCAGCTGAGCGGGCGTCCAGAGCAGCCAGGGACTCCGGGGTCGCTGCCTGTACTCCGGAGAACTGCTGCAGAAAAGCATCATCTGCCGCGGAGAGGTCGACACCTGCACTGTCCTGTGCGGGGAGCAACATCTCCTGCAATGACAGTGCTACCTCCTCCTCCGTGGCCGTGTAACCCAATCCGTGCAGTACGTCCGCTACCGTGGTCATACGCACACATTAGCATCTGATGCGGTACTGTGCGGGCCTGGCGTCGCCGACCGGCGCCAAAGCCGGCACCTACGTGGGGCGGGTCGCGGTCCGCACCACCGGCAGTTTCAACATCACCACACACCTGGGAAGAATCCAAGGAATCCATCATCGGCACGTCACCCTCATCACCCGGGCGGACGGCTGGTCCTACACCTATGAGAAGGAGGAAGAGCGCATCTGAGAGTCAGGTTGCGCGGTCGCTGTGACGCGCTTCCTCTCCGCCCTCAAGGACGGAGCCTCCGCGCTCAACTAGTGGTGAAAAGGTACAAGCCCGTGGGGCCATCAGGCATTCGCAGCTTCGAGAACACCAAACCTGTGTTCGTTCCTGACTCACTAGACGACCTTCGCGGTCCGACCGCGGGACGTGTGACACTTCCGCTGCACCTCGACTGGACCCCCTCGCACACCTACGACCTCAGTGACGAAGTCAGCACCTGCACGATGTACGAGACGGTCTTGCGTGAGGCAAAGGCCGAGGACGACCTGGTCAGATTCCTCGATCGTGGGTTGCTTGTGCGCACGTGGTCGTCTCTGCGGTTGCCCGACTTCGTCCGAGAGAGCTGGGAACGTCGTTTCCCACAATTACGTCAGTGCCGGGTCGGTTGAGGGGTGCGGTGGTTGGTGCACCAGGTGATGAAGCTGGCGGCGGGGAGGGGGCGGGCATGGTGGTAGCCCTGGGCGATGTCGCAACCGTAGGCAGCGAGGGCGCCGAGGGTGTGCTGGTTTTCGACGCCCTCGGCGACGATCGTGAGGCCGAGGGCGTGGCCGAGTCCGATGACGCTGCGCACGATCAGGGTGTTGGCACGGTCCTCGGTCATCGTGGTGATGAAGGACCGGTCGATTTTCAGTTCGCTGATGGGCAGCGTCTTGAGTTGGCTGAGGCTGGTGTAGCCGGCGCCGAAGTCGTCGAGGGAGATGCCGATCCCGAGGTCGCTCAGTTGCTGCAGTACGTGTTGCGCCCGTGCCGGGTCGGCGATGACGGCTGTCTCGGTGACTTCGAGTTGCAGCAGCTCGGCGGGGACCTGATGGGCGGCGAGGAGTTCGGCGACCTGCTCGGGCAGGTGGTGGTCGGCCAGGTTGCGGGCGGAAAGGTTCACCGCGATCACCAGGGCCCACCCCGCCTTCGCCCAGATGGCGGCCTGGGCGAGGGCGGTGTCCAGGATGTGGCAGGTGAGTGGGCCGATCAACCTGGTGTGCTCGGCGAGGGGGATGAACGCGTCGGGCAACAGCAGGCCGTGCTGGGGGTGCTGCCAGCGGATGAGGGCCTCGGCGCCGACGACATCACCGCTGCTGATGTTGATTTTGGGTTGGTAGTGCAAGACAAGCTGATCCTGCTCCAGTGCCCGGCGCAGGTCTCCGAGCAGCACGAGCTTGGCCGGGGAGTACCTGTCGATGGCCGGGTCGTAGGCGTACACCCCGAGGTTGTGGTCTTTCGCGACATCAGTGGCGCCCTCGGCGTGGGCCAGCAGAGTGGTCGGGTCCTGGCCGTGGGCACCGGCGACCACGATCCCGATGCTGGCCTCCACGTCCAGGTCGATGTCGTGCACCCGGAACGGGGCGTGCAGGGCCGCTTGGAGCTTGGTGGCGACGGCGGTCGCATCGGCCACGGAGGTGACGGTGGGAAGCAGGACAGCGAACTCGTCCCCACCCAGGCGGGCGATGGTGTCCTGCTCGCGCAACACGCCGGCCAGACGCGGGCCGGTCTGGGTGAGCAGTCCGTCACCGTAGTGATGGCCGAAGGCGTTGTTGATGTCTTTGAACCGGTCCAGGTCGATGAGTAGCAGCGCGACGGGGGTCCCGGCACGGTCATTGGTGCGCAGCGCCTGCCCGACCCGGTCGGCGAGCAGCGCCCGGTTGGGCAGCCCGGTCAGGGTGTCATGCCTGCAGGCATGGACCGCCCGGGCGCGTTCGGCACTGAGCAACCAGCGGTGTTTGCGGGTGATCAAAGCCAATCCGGTGGCCAGGACGATCAGCACAATCCCCACCAGTCCCCAGCTGTGAATCTGGTCGGTGGTGATGGTCAACGCAACACCCTGGGTCGTCATACCGGTGATGTGTGCGGCGGCCCAGAGTGTCGCCCGCGTATCAGCCGTAGCTGTAGCCGAGCTGGGCCGCAGCTGCACGGAGGAGGTGCTGCCACGTTGGCGCCGGGCGTCGTCGTCGTCGAGGACCATCAATGCGGCTTCCCGCACGGTGCGGTGGTGGGGCTATTGCCCAGTGGCGGGGGTTGTGGCGACGAGGGTGGTGTAGGCGACGATGTTGGAGAGGTAGCTGCGGGTGTGGGTGTCGAAGGTTCCTCCGCAGGTGACAAGTTGGAGTGCACTGCCGCCGTGGGGTGCGTAGACCTGCTGGGCTGGGAATTGGTCCTTGGCGTACATGGCCACGGCGGTCACCTGGAAGTGGGCGATGGCGCCGTCGGCCAGGCTGACGTTCACCTGGTCTCCAGCCCGCAGAGTGCGAATCTGGAAAAACACCGCAGGGCCTTTGTAGGAATCGACGTGTCCGAGGATGACCGCCGAGCCTGTCTGCCCCGGGGAGGGACCAAGCCCAAACCAGCCGGCTTGTTGGAAATCGGTGGGGACCTGGACGGTGCGGTCGGCGTTCAGCCCGAGCGTGGACAGTGACGTGTCCACGCCGATAGCAGGGACCCGCAGCGCGACAGGCACTGAGCGGGGCACCGCTGGTCCAGTGGTGTTCGAGGGTGCGGCCACAGGTACCCCCGGACCGGGGTTCGGGACCGTCGGCGGTGACGGTGGGGCCACCCGGACCGATGTACGGGCAGTGCCGCCGGGCGAGCCCGACAGTTCGGGCCCAGGCACCCCGAGATCGGTGGGACTCTGCGCCGGGGATGGTGTTGGCAGGAGGTCCGCAGGCTGGCGTGGCGATGCGGGCTGAGGCGTTTCGGCACTTCCCGTCACCGGGCTGGATGCACCCGAAGATGGTGCCCCGATTCCACCGGCCGCGGGTGAGGTTGCGGCCGGTGGAATGTCCTGCAAAGCCACCGGACCCGGCAGCGGCACCTGGTGACCGCGCAGACCCATCGTGATGGATCCGAAGGCGGTGAGCAGCAGGACGAACACGATCACCGGCCATGTCCTCGACCTGCGTCTGCGGTGTTTGGCCGAGCTCATGGGTTACCGCCCGGCCTGGTGGCGTCCGCCCGGTCCCTGGCTCGAGAGGCGCCGACGCCGGGTGTCCGGAATCATCGCCACACCGGCTCCGACCAAAGCCAGAACGCCGAGGCCGATCAGTGTGTTGTTGCGGGAGTGCGACGCCCCGCCCGCACCCGTCTCCGGGTGACCCAGCGGAATGACCGTCCCGGCACCGGGAGACGTGCCTGCACCGCCGGGGCCAACCGAACCAGCACCAACGGGACCGTTACCGGCACCGCCGGGGCCAGCCGAGCCACCACTGCCGGGGCTACTGGGGCCACGGTTGGTCGTGGTGGGAGCACCGTTGCCGGGGGCAGCGGGAGCGGGGACAGCACCACCGGGAGCACCGGGGGCAGGGGCTGCACCGTCGCCGGGAGTACCAGGAACAGGGGCTGCACCACCGCTACCGGGAGCACCGGGAGCAGGAGCAGCACCGTTACCGGGAGCACCAGGAACAGGGGCTGCTCCACCGGGAGCACCGGGAACAGGGGCTGCTCCACCGGGAGCACCGGGAGCAGGAGCAGCACCGTTACCGGGAGCACCGGGAACAGGAGCTGCACCACCAGGGGCGGGGGCGGGAGCACCACCGCTACCGGCACCACCCGGGCCGGCACCAACGGGGGCACCGTTAGTCGTGGTCGGTGGAGTCGTGGTGGTGGTGGTGACCGGTGCCGTGGTCGTGGTGGTGACCGGTGCCGTGGTCGTGGTGGTGACCGGTGCCGTGGTCGTGGTGGTGACCGGTGCCGTGGTCGTGGTGGTGACCGGTGCCGTGGTCGTGGTGGTGACCGGTGCCGTGGTGGTGACCGGTGCCGTGGTGGTGACCGGTGCCGTGGTCGTGGTGGTGACCGGCGCGGGGATGATGTTGTTGGTAAGGGAGACCGTGCAGGTAAC
>JAABUI010000976.1_pt1 | contig 17951 bp, 14 predicted proteins | sample 5559111 | NCBI WGS metagenome assembly JAABUI01 (sample SAMN10711870, study PRJNA513365) | rock metagenome | isolation source: Antarctica rocks | place: Antarctica: Victoria Land, Buttleship Promontory
GGGTTAGCTTATGTTCTCCTGAGTCATATAGATAGCCGGCTCTTCCCTTCTAGATACTTTCCTTCCTTAGCATTTATATACTCGTTACATTACACTCATATGACTCGCTCTATGCTGGCCCCTAACACAGATGAACTCTGCAGCGAATATAGGCAAGCTATGAACGAAAACAAGCTCAAATTTCATACCACTAAACTGAAGGACTGCGAAATTCTTGACGACGTTCTATTTAGGAAAGATCTACTGTGAGTCTCTGAGAACATGCACACGGAATTACTACAAGAAGTGCATGATCAACCTTCAACCTCTCACTTCGACAATAGACGAATCATCGATCTAGTTCAGCGTTTCTACTATTGGCCAGATCATCGAGCTACTATTCGACGATACATTCGGAACTGTCATGCTTGTCAGCGAAGCAAAGCTTCTAGAGATAGCATCAATGAACTTCATCATTCTCTCTCGATTTCACAGAAACGCTGAAAAGATATAGCTATGAACTTCATCACTGAACTATTTCTGTCAGAAGGCTATAACGTCATTTGCACAATCATATGTCGCCTCATCAAAGAACATCACTATGTTTCCTGTCATTGAGAAGACGATGACACCTCAGTCGAAGAAACGGTTTGAATCATGCTATGAAACGTCTATCGACTGCATGATCTACTCAGTTCTATTGTTTCGAACAGAGACTTTCAATTCATATCGACTATGTGAAAAAGCCTTTGTAAGCGACTGAGAATCACAGCTAGTCTATTCACAGTCTATCATCCTGAGATCGACGATCAATCGGAACGAGTCAATCAAGACGTCGAACGCGAACTTAGAATCTACTGCAATTACATGCAGAACGACTGAATCAAATGAATATCTATGATGAAGTTCAGTGACAATTTCAATATCTTCTCGATCACTTCAATGACCCCCTTCTACTTCAATAAAGAATTTCACCCCCGAATGAGTTTCGATTCAGATACGACTGACTACGAAACAACTCGTGAACGACTTGAAGTCAGAAAAGCAGACGATATTGCCATTCGAATGAAAGAGCTACTGAACTTCGGCCGTCAACAATTGAAAAAGACGAAGCTGACCATCGAAGTTCAGATCAATAAACATAGACGAGACGTCATCTATGAAGTAGATGACTGGGTTTGACTATCTTTTAGAAACATCAAGACAACAAGGCTCTGCAAAGATTTGAAAGACAAACAGCTAGGCCCCTATCAAATCACTGTCAAAGTGAGTATATTCTATCACCTTCGCCTATCAGTCAGCATGAAGCATCTGCATTCGATGTTCAGCTCGAAGCTACTGCGGCCGTATTCAGAAGACCCTCTGTTAGGGGCCAGCATAGAGCGAGTCATATGGGTGTAATGTAACGAGTATATAAATGCTAAGGAAGGAAAGTATCTAGAAGGGAAGAGCCGGCTATCTATATGACTCAGGAGAACATAAGCTAACCCTGAATAGGGTTGGCCTCGGAACAACCCTATAGCCTAGCGGCGAGCGGCCGGCGATAGTCATCAACATAGCCACCAACATAGCTACCAACATAGGTGCGTAGCTAGGATCGTAACACCCTCTATCAGAACAGCATTCAGAACCACTCAGATCAATCACTATCGAAGACGATGAACACTGAGAGATAGACAATATATTGAACTTCAGACGCTATCGAGGCCGAATACAGTACAAAGTCAAATGAACAGATCTAGATAGAAACGACGAATGATACTATGTCGATAAAGGGGAATTCGATGACTCAGAGAAAGTTTTGAACGAATTTCATAAGCTATATTCAAACAAACCGCGCTAAATATCGGAATAACTATCAACAAAAGCGAGCAGATGAACTACATTCATGCGAACATGAATTTTCGAAGGGGGGGGTAATGTTACGAGCGTATCAAGGCTGAACAAGGCTGAAGCTCTAATCAATTCGCATCAGATTTGACCCAGATATGACTCAGATATGACTCAGATATGGCTCAACACCCTTTTTCTTCCCCAACACCCTTTTCTTTCACCAACATCTTGTTCATCTACATCACATTCTTTCCGTGTCACAAACACATCTCTTTCAGGCCTAGCGCAGCCTCTGAACATTACATAAATAGAAGCTTTTGTACCAATCTTCTTCTGTATTCTTAATATTCAGTTATAGCTACCTCTAAAGATCAAGCACTATCAATTCTGACCTTCATTGATTGTATCATCTAGGCACGGTTCTGACATTATGTTGACTAGACGTTTTACGTCTGTCATATTCAGATGAGCTAGTCGTTTATGTCATTGACGTCATGACGCTCTGATCGATTCATGTGTTCTGCTTGTCAGTGTTTGAGAATTTGAGAAGTTAGTTGATGCATTCATGAAGTAGAATTTCCCATCGCTTCTTGAGTCAATGAGAGTGATGACTCTCATTGAGTCAATGAATAGAAATTTATCTTTCTGTATACTACATGTATATTCTTTGACTTTCACTTGTTTAACTGACATCAGATTATAATACAGTCTTGAACAGTGATAAACATCGTTTGGTTGAATTTTGATTGATTGATTCTTCAGCAAAATATCAATTATAATTGTATCTTTCTCGATAATGACTACTGCTTCATTATTTGCAGTAAGAATGCTGTTTTCGATCACTTTTCAATATGTCTGTTCATCAAACAAGTTCTTATCGTAGCAAACATGATTCTCAGCTTCGATGTCTATTCATCAGACGTTAATGCAACTACTTGCTTAATCAACAAAAAAGATTTTCATTGATCTGACTATTCTGACTTTGAAGTTTGTTTCAAAGTTGACGACTAGATTCTTGTTTCTCTCGCTGAGTTTTCAATCATCTGAACGAAGGTTAGAATGTAGATATCAGCACTTCTGTTGATCGTGACTCATTTGCTCGCAATGAAAGCAGATCTTATTTGACTCTTTTCAAAATTTGTTGCTTTCGAATTTTCTCTTCTTTTCATCAAACTGAGCTATCATGCTCTTGAAGCTGAAGTTCTTCTCTTTGTTCACTCGTTTGTCATGATCGACTAGAGCGATAGTCATCTCATTGATTAGTAGCTCGAATTTGTTGATCTTGATGCTCTGTATCAGATCGAAGATGTATAATTCTAGACTTTCGTTAAGATTTAGAAGAAAGAGATTGCTCAACAGTCATGATTCTATCGTTTTTTCGACGTTTGAACATCTGATAACGACTTGTTTAAGTGAGTCGACATAGTTCTGAATAAATTTGAAATTCAATTGTTTTGAACGATTGAGTTCTTTGATGATCAGATATAAAGTAGTCAAGTTCAATTACTCATATTGTGTTTTTAGAATGAATCACATCTTGATGACTTCGATTACTTTGAATATATGTACTCGAGATTCTTTTTCACAGTTATAGATAATCATATCGCAGACTCTATCATTTTTATTCGCTCAATAGTGAGCAGCGATGACATACTCTTTTCTGACTGCTGTCAAAGCGATGAATGCAGCTGCTGTTGAGACGAATGCAACTGCTGTTGAGATGAATGCAGTCAATGTTGTAGAAAGTGTATCTGCTGTCGATGCGTTGAATTTCAAAGCTTTTGATTTCTTCAGTCATCTTGAGATGATCATTCAGAGATCTTTGACTTTCAAAACACTGATTATGTTCTTCTTTCATGATTCATAGTTCTCGCTTCTCTTTAGCTTCAAGACATGATAGTTTTTTGAATCTTTCATTGTAAAAGTGATTGAGATATGAAGATGTGAAATTGATAATGATAAGATCAATGCTTTAAGTTCTGCTCTTAAATATGTTTGTGATAGCAAAATAAAGCTAACTCGAACTTATAATCTATTGATATATGAGAATCAGAGCGAATATGTGCATGTAAATATATTGACTATGTAGTAAAGACATATATTTAGTTGATTGATAGATAGATAGTAATGAAGAAAGAAAGAAGTAGAAGATGAGTTATATATCTTTAAAGTCAAGTTGACTAAAGTCAACTAAAGTTGAAGTGAAGATATCTAAACATTGAAGTTTATATGTATGCATTACGTACGTGTTACATATGAACATATCTCATTTTCAACACTTCTTCAAGCTAGCATATAGCTTGAACTTTCTTAGTCTCTTCAGAATCTGCTTTACGTGATTTACGTGATCAGTCTTCTTTACGAAGAAGATTAGAATGTCATTCAGATAAACAATACAAAAGTTGTTTAAAAGCTCTGTCAAGATCTTATTAATATAAGTCTGAAAGATGACAGATGCATTGATCAAATCAAACAACATGATCATATATTTGAAGTGATCATAATGAGTATGAAACGTCGTCTTTCACTCATCTTCACGTTGAATTCTGAGACAATGATAAACGTTCTTCAGATTTAACTTAGTGAACTGCTTGACTCTACTAAGTCTGTCTAGAGTTTCACTAATTAAAGAAAGTGAATGATGATTTTTGACAGTGATCTTATTCAGATCTCAATAGTTCACACATAAATGAAGACTATCATTCTTTTTGAGAATGAATAAAATAGACGCGTCAGTTGAGCTGACGAAGTGCTTAATTCATTCTTTTGCTAAAACATCATCTAAATACTGTCTCAAAGTCGCTAACTCTGTGTTCAACAAATTATACAACAATTCATATGATGACTTTGCAATGATTTCAATTGCATGATCATGATCTTCATGCAAGAGCAATTTGTCAACATTTTCTGTTGAGAATACATCTTTGTATTCTTTCAATTCAACGAGTAAAGTTTGCGTTTCAAATGCATTTGTGATACAACTCATCATGTTATTCATTGCTTTCACTTAATGTTCAATGATTGACTCTTCAACAACGTTGATCATGACAAGAGCATACACAGTAGACTCATCTTGTAGAGTTTTTGCAAATGCTTGTGCAAAGAACAACTCAAATGCGTGCTTGTTCACGTTGAAACATCATGTTCTTGCAATCATGTTTATTCAAATATGCTTGAATTGCATATTCAACATACTCAGAATCAGAGAAGATTCTTTCTTGTCAATAGCATAGAAGATACTTATATGTTTTTTCTCTATGTCTCAGCTGTTTCTTAGTCAATAACACATCTTATAGACATCATAACAATAAACACTTTAATTATTCATTCAAATAAATCTTGAAAGATCAACGTTCAATAATGACATATTTTGCTTGATGATAAAACATTGACTAATTACGTTCATCTTGACATTGATATTCATGTAAATCTTCATTTCTGTCTTTTGATCTTTCTGAATTACATGCTCTTTATATATAAGAGTCTTTATGAAGAGAACTTCTTGTTTTTCTCTCAACAATTTGAAGCATTCATCAAGAGCTTGTCTTTTTTCAAAATCTTGAAACAATTCATATGTAACATTGAATCAATGAATATTTAATTTGCATCAAGTTCTTTTGATCTATTCTTGATCTTTTCATCTTTACAATCAGTAAAGTAATGATTCTTTCAATTGCATGTGTAACACATTATGTTGAACAAATTCTTGTTATAACATGATGAAGTGTGTGAACTCATCTTTAATGAAGAGTTGAGTTTAGTTGATTGATGAGATTTCTTTCGCTTTAAATGAGTCTTCTTGTTGATTTTATCTCGATCATGCAAATTCTCATCTTGAGATCATTTCAACGACAAGACGTGTTCTTTTCGCAAATTTGTTTTCAATTGAGTGACAAGATTGATTAATGCATCTCATGTGATAGAAATCAACTGCACATTAGTAATGATCACACGCAGCTCAGATCTCAACTTGATGAATAAATAAACTTGCTTATGCTCATCATTACACAACGAAAGTTGATGTTTCAGAATGCTCAAATGAGTTGAAAACATTCATATCATTTGATCTGAACGTTGCGATGCATTCGCGTACTGCTGAGTCACGTCTATGTCTCAATTCATCAAATTCTCAATTAAATTCAGAAGAAAGTTGATAAAATTGAATCACGTTTGCTGAGCTGTAAACATAGTTTCTTCGTGATCAAATCAAAGTTTCTTTGATTCACTCTTCAGATAAATCATGCAGTATAAAATCTTTTTCTCATCACTTTCAAAATGTCAAAAGATATTTTGAAATGAGATTTTGACATCGCGAATTCACTCTCTATGTTCTCTTATGATTTTGTCATGATACTTCTTTAAAGACATTGAGAATCTTTGCTTCTGTGAAACGATTTCGTGATGACTTTATTTCGTCATCATTGACATTATGAAGACGATGTGTAGATCATTCAAATTCTTCATGAGAACTCAAGTGAAAACTTGATGACTTCTCTTTGTCATTTCAATAACTTGCAGAGTTTCAATCTCTGATCGAATAGCTGTTAGCTTCTGTTTCTTTCGCAGTTCATCATATTGAAGCATTGCTCATGTCAGCTGTTTATTAATATCAAGAGAAAGTTCATTTTCTGCTTCTTCACTTTCTGATTTCATTATGCAACGTTCGTTTTCTGATATGATGTCTTGTAAGATTGAAATATCATCGTTTCAACTTTGTTGTGATCATGTTGCTGTTATCATGCTTGAATATTAAATCATCATCTTTAAGAAAAGTTTGAAATAATTAGAACTGTGATGATTGAGTTTACTAAATGAATAGACGAGATCTATAAGAATGATATGACAATGTGATATTCTAAGCAGACACAGAATGAGTATATATTATGATAGAGCTAATTATTAAGAAGCTCTCGATAACTCAAGAAAATCGATCAACTATAGAGAGTTTATCAAGCATTGTCAAGTTGAGCACAACATAACTCATGATATATTAAGTCGAAGATATGACGTAGTTTAAATGATATCTTGACAAAGACATAAAGTTTCAGAGCTAACTCAGATCTGATCTTCAACTCAGTCTCTGACTTTAGTCTCTGATTTAATCTTTATGAGTCAATTCATCATGACATCTTCATTGATAAGATTTCAACTTCTATTTGCATAGCATCTATCAATGATGTTCAAAACACACTCAGAATTTTTCGTAATGCAGCATTTTGCAGTTTACGAAATTTGACTAAGTAGCTTTTTTGATTATTTCATCATATTTTGACGTCATAATCGCTAATAGACGTGATGCATGTCAGATATAACTGCTTTTCTGATTTGACATTTAGTTTTCACTCGCTATTCATTAATCTAAACAACGAGTGTAACGTTCTTGTGACTGTCGCGATTTTCGTTTGCATATGAACTTTGAAGTTGAGCTTTCGATTCAGTCAGACTTTTAATCATCATACGCATGTCTTTGATTTTATGATCATGTTATTGAGTAGAATAATCATTTGATTGAGTGTCATCTTATGACTTTTGAAGTGTATCAATTCAGATTTTGAGTCATTGAATTGCACTGCGTTTTTCTTTGCTCATGTAAAAGCGATTTTTGCTGCATTTTTCAGCATTTTTACATTCTTATCAATATTCTTTCTCTTCACGTATAGTGCTACATCATCAATGTAGCTGAGTGACTGTAGATTTTCGATCTTTGCGCGAATCTTCGAAAATAAGTATCGAATATAAATTAGAAATAAAATGAGCGAAATAGATGAATCTTGCGATATTTCTGTGATTATTTTCTTTGATTTCTAACGTTCATCATCAAATGCTAAGTCAATAACTCAATTTTGTAAGAAACATTTTACTCAATTGATTAAATTGATCAATATTTTCAATTTAATCAATATTTTAATCAGCTGTTTCAAAACAACATGATCAAAAGCTTCTTTGACATCTAGAAGTAAACAGATAAGCGTGTTTTCATGACTTTTTGCCATTTACACATCATGTACTAGATTTAGTACTGCGTCTATAACTGATCTTTGTTTTCTGTCTCTTATTTGATCAAAATCTAGCAGTTTGTCATTAATTTCAGCTGTGTAAGACAGTTGCACTGCTATTATTTTTTCTACTACTTTGTCTAAACAGTTTAGCAACGTAATAATTCTGTATGTCTTTGAAATTGAATAATTTAACTTGTCTGATTTTTTTCAGAATAATTCTCGTATCTTCACATCATATCTTTGAATAATAATTGTTTTCAATCAAATCTGAGTACACTGAATTGAAGATTTTTAATATGCTTTTGTTGATCAACAACGAGATTCATCTGTACATGATGTCAACTACGAATCTTTTGATTCTATTTTGTGTTCAAATAGAAGTCAGAAGAGTCAAGAAATCTCAATTCGACGCAGTTTAAATGATGTTAGAATGTTACGTAATCAGAAAAGTCATCATGCAGAGTTTTTATTCACGCGACAACATCTCTTTCTAACAGTCATAATCAATCTATGAAGAAGATTAATGACATGTCGATGTCAGTAGAAGATGAAAAGATACTACTAGTGATTAAACAACTCAGATGCTGAGTCTAAGAGTTGTGACTGCAAGTGATCGAAGAGATGATGATTTATTGATCACGTCAATATACTGAAATGTCTTCATCACATTAACAGTGTCATCAAGTAATTGATGAAAAGATATCAGATAAAATAGTCATCTCAAGTATTAAGAATCATGACTATAGTGCTTGAAGAAGTAGTGACTCGTTGATCACGCTGATATATTGAAAAGACTTGAGTTCATCTTCTTTACTTGATATCAAGTCATACATCTATCTACGTGAAAAATTGAGAGCGTAAGAGAGCAATCAGAATGCATTCTCTTTTATTGATCAGAGTCAAACATTGAATGATTGCGATTGCATATTTATACTAACAATTTATTCAACGTCTACGTGACACAAGTCAAGTCAAGAGAAGAAAAGAATTATTTAGTACAATCATACTTTATCTTCTCATCGTGCGCGTCTTTCTTTCATCATATATTTCTCTGCTCAATGAATGACAATCATTGAGCAAGAGAACGCAGTTTTCAACACTACAATCACAAGCATCATGAGTGCAACGAAATTGACTTCATGATCAAAGATCGAAGATCGAAGCATCGTTGTATAGAATATCATCAATGAAGAGCAGAGCAAAGACGATGCATCATAATTAAACAGCACAGACACTTTCATCAAGAGTTTACTCAAGCATCACGCGCTGAATAGAAGCTATAGATTCATTACTAATAACATAGTGTCAATTTTATTGTTTTGATGATGTAAAGTCATCATGTAGTTGATGAGCGATTTTCTTTTTCAGAGAATTTTGTTCATTCGATACACATAGTATAGTTTTTCTCATGAGTCGAACTTAAATCGATGTCACAAGAGTGTATGAATTCAAATCAAATCAAATCAAATATGTTTTTGTTTTTTCTTGTTTTTTTTCAAGTTTTACATGCTTATGCAGTCTATGACTATGAAACACGATGCTATTTACCTAAATAGTTGCATTGAAGCGCTGTGTGTGAGTTAAATTACATGTATTTTAGCTCTAGTCGCTGCAGTATATCTTTTCATTGCTCAGTCAGATCATTTGTGTGCACATATGAGCGTGCGATCTATTTATATAATCAAGTGATCATATCAACAAATCGAAATTATGAAAGTTGATCACTTTGACGTGAACTTTCGTTCGCTGTTTGATCATTTAGTTAAGTAAGCTAAATGAGCTTTAATCTATGTATAAAAGCTGATCACTTCAACATGAGCTTTCGTTCGCTGTTTGATCATTTAGATGAGAAGACTAGATGATTGATTGATGTATTATGAAAGTTGATCACTTCAATGTGAACTTTCGAGTTTGCTGTTTGATCATTTAAATGAAAAGACTAAATGATCAATCAATGTATTGTGAAAGCTGATCACTTCAACGTGAGCTTTCATTCGCTGTTTAATCATCTAGTTGAGCAAGCTAGATGAGCTTTGAATTGTTTGTGAGCATTGCAATGCGATGCTCAATCTATGTATTATGAAAGCTGATCACTTCAACGTAAGCTTTCAAATTTGCTGTTTGATCATTTAGTTAAGTGAGTTAAATGAGCAATCAATGTATTGTGAAAGTTGATCACTTTGACGTGAGCTTTTATTCGCTGTTTGATCGTTTAGTTGAGCAAACTAGATGAGCTTTGAATTGTTTGTGAGCATCGTGATGCGATGCTCGATCTGTGTATTGTGAAAGTTGATCACTTCGACTTGAACTTTCACTCGCTGTTTGATCACATGATCATTTAGTCATGTGATTTTGTTGTTTGTGAGCATCGCGATGCAATGCTTGATCTGTGTATGTGAGCATAACTTGTTGTTACTAATATGCTTTTGTACGCTCGCTGTATGATTACGAATGACATATCATCTGATTCAAGTGCTTTTCTGAGTGCTGAAAAGTTAATAGCATGCTTGATTTTCTCTTCGATAACTCTTAATCACTGTATGCTTTCATTTGATAGTAATTCTTCATTGATTTGAATTTTCAAAGATGATGAGTACATTGCTTTCAGAAATGTCTTGCACTTTTCATTGAATTCAATTTTCAATTCTTTTTGCAAGTTTTGTATCAAGAATAGCTTTTCAATTAAACGTGATTTAGTGAACTTGTATGTCTGAAACACTTCTTTTTCTTCAACATTGTTCAAAAAATTGATTCAAAATTGATTTTTGATCAGCTTTATTGCATCATAATATGAATTTCGCATTTGCACTATCTTTGCTTATGTATCATTTCTATCAAAAATATGTTGCATACGTTGCTGTCAAAGACTGAACTAGACTAAAGATACTATCAATATAAAAGACTGATATTATTATTACTTTGATAGAATCTAAATACAAGACAATACATCAGATGATGTACAAGATGAAAGACAAAGAGTGAAAGAAAAGAACGAAAGCTTAACTTCTATATACATGAATTGAGCAGAATCAAGACTAAACAATAGTTTTATTGACTTAAGATTGCAGAAGTTTGCACACATGATTGAGATAATCAAAACAAAATTGCTGAAACTAAATTAAAATGATGATGATTAGATTGATGACTTAATTCATTGAACTAGTTCAATGAATTAAGATTATTTAAGATATTGATGATTTATGTTCTAAATTGAATTGATGATCTGACATCATGACAGTAACTTTTCTCTTCAAGACTGAACTTCTGCAAAATGATGAGAAGAAACAAGATAAAACAAGAAAGAATTAAAGATAAAGACTGAAATGAGACAAGAATTAATGTAAACGCATTTTAATATAATGAAGCACAGATGAGACTAAAATAAATCTGAGTTACATTTGAATCAGATTTAAGCAAGATGTTTGAAGAATGAAACGAGATGAAACGCATTTTAACATGATGATGCACAGTTATTGAAACATATTTGAGTCACATCTGAGTCAGATTTAAACAAGATATCTGAGTTAAATCTAGACAAGATTTGAGTCAGATCTGAATAAGAGAAAGACGAAATGCAATTTAATGTAATGATGCACAAATGAAACTAAAATACATTTGAATCATATCTGAGTCAGATTTAAACAAGATGTTTGAGTCAAATTTAAACAAGATCTGAGTCAGATTTGAGTTGAGTTGAAATGATGAAGATTGAACTTAAAGTTCTTGACATTGACATTGAAACATCACACATGACAGTACATGTGATTCTTCAACGACAGAGTTGACGAGATGATATTCATTGAGTGTTTGCTCACAATTATTCAGAAGATGAAAAGACTTTCAAGTAGAAAAGTGATCTTCTCAATCAATGTAATACTTGAGCAGAGATGAGTTATAATGTCTATCATGCTTGAAGTTTAGTATGCTGTTTACATATCAGAATCTTTTGTCATTCTTGATGATAACAAATTCTCAAGATTTCTGATGTTGACTTGAAAGAAGATCACTTGCAATATGATTCAGAAGAATGACATGAAAGATTGAATGAATCTTCATGAATGTTAAAAAATCTAACTTGATGATCAGAGAATTATTCTCGAAGACACGCTTGATCTTGAAGAAGTCAACATTATGATCATTTAACTTGACAGTAAAGCAAGCGATGCTGAGATTGCAAGCATTCAGTCAAACTTCATCTTCAACAAAGTATCTAGAACAAGAATGACAAAAGAGATTGACATTGAATTTGTAAATGATTTGAGCTATAAGTATCTCATCACGTAGATGCTCAGTTAGTTTCTTTATTCTCTTGATGAACTCTTCAACATTAATTAACTTGTCTCGAGCTTAAAACATAAGATTTTTAAGCAAAGACTTAAAAGACTTGAAGTTTAAACGTAAGTTCTGACTTGAATTGATCAAGAAGAATGATGCTAAACTGATTAATGATGATGTGTTATTAACGATAAATTCGACTCTTGAAAGTCACTTATCATTGTATTTGAAAGTCTGATTCAGTTTTCAAGTTTTAGCAAATTTGACGGAAAAAACACACAAATTAGTCTTGAATTTGATGCAAATAAAGCAAATATCTAGATATCATTCTCACATCTTAAAACATTCTCAAGCTTCATTTTTGAAGCTATCGTGATATGCAAAATCTGTGTCGTTTAGAATTTGTCGAGAGTCTCATCAAAATTAGTGATAAATCTTCAAAAAGTGCAAAATAAGAAAAGAAATTGTAAAATCAATCTTACTGCTTTCTTAATGCTTCATATATAGTATATTAAATGCAGTATATTCAATGTTTCTTATGTGATCTATTCAGTGCTTCATATACAATCTATTCAGTGCTTCATATGTAGTATATTCAGTGCTTCATATGCAATCTATTCAGTGCTTCATATGTAGTATATTCAGTGCTTCATATGCAATCTATTCAGTGCTTCATATGCGATCTATTCAATGCTTCATATGCAATCTATTTAGTGCTTTATATGTAGTATATTCAATGCTTTATATGCAATCTATTCAGTGCTTCATATGTAGTATATTCAGTGCTTTATATGCAATCTATTCAATGCTTCATATGCAATCTATTTAGTGCTTTATATGTAGTATATTCAATGCTTTATATGCAATCTATTCAGTGCTTCATATGTAGTATATTCAGTGCTTTATATGCAATCTATTCAATGCTTCATATGTGATTTACTCAGTGCTCTATATGTAGTACATTCGATGCTTCATACATGATCTACTCAGTGCTTCATATGTAGTATATATGATCTATTCAGTAAGTCGCATAAAAATACTAGATAGATCACATATAAAGCATTGAATATATCACATATGAAGCATTTCATTGACTTTTTCATTGACTTTCTCATTGACTTTCGATAGATCACATATGAAGCATCTCATTGACTTCTTTATTGACTTCTTCATTGACTTTCTCCTTGACTTTCGATAGATCACATATAAAGCACTGAATATACTACATATAAAGCACTAGATATACTACATATAAAGCATTGAGTATATCACATATGAAGCATCGAATGTATTACATATAAAGCATTGAATATACTATATATAGCACTGAGAAAGAAAGAACAGTGAGATTGATTTTACAATTTGAAGATTTATCACTAATTTTGATGAGACTCTTGACAAATTCTAAGAAACGACACAGATTTCACATATCACGATAGTTTTAAAAATGAAGCTTGAAAATGTTTTGAGAGTGTGAGAATATTTGCTCTATTTGCATCAAATTTGAGACTGATTTGTGAGTTTTTTTCGTCAAATTCGCTAAAATTCGAAAACTGAATCAGACTTTTGAATACAACGATAGCTCAGTCATTCTGCATGTAGTTAATGAAGACTCAAAGATAATGCTTCATGACAGCATTGATTCTTTCGATTTCATCATCAATCTCAAAGTGATACGTCGTTGATAACTTAACATTTATCTTCAGCATTTTACACATATGCTTTCAGATATTGAAGATGAATTGTGTGTCTCGATCAGGCATGAAGAACTCAAGTAAATCATGATGTTTTCAAACATGAGCATAGAAGTAATTGATAGTTTCTTCAACTTTCATAAAAGTGATGAAAACTAAATGTCTCATTTTGATAAAATGATCAACAAAGACTAAAACATATCTATATGTGATATTCATGAAGATACTGAGCGATAAAGAATTTACATAGTTCATGAAGACATCACATCAACAACGTTCAAAAACTGAAAGAAAACATAATCATTCTTGAGTTCATTGTTTAAAGAGCTTAAAACATGTGCACATGTGACAGTTTCATATGAAGCATTGAACATACTTATAGATGTTTGATCATCAGTAAACTCAACTGATCAGTTCATAGCTTTTTGCTCTTTCTGAGTGATCATTGATAACATTATCATGAGTGAGTTGAATGATACGAAGACATAGTTTATCTGAGTTAAGCACATACTTTCTTTCTTGAAAGTACAGATAATTCTTGTGTTCTTCACACTCAACTAGAAAAATCTTGTTGTGATGTCGTGCTTCATTGCAAAGTGTTTCAATTATCTGAGCTGCGAATTTGTCATTGATTTCAACTTACTTTCACAATATCTGAGTAAGAATGTCAGCAGAATCTTCATCAAGATTCAAAATGTCTTGATCTAGTTGAAACTTGATGTTTTCAATGTTGAATTCTTCGATTTCTAGATTCATAAAAACTAAAATTTGCGAAAATGCTGAGATAATTGAGAACAGATGTAACTGAATTGAATCTAGAGTGATGATTTGTGACTGAAGCTTCATGATTTTGATGTCAAAAATGTCAAAAGCGAGATTCTTAAAAAATATTGAAATCTAAAACATGAGTTTTCAGAATTGTCTGATGTTGATATTGATGTTAAGAATCGAATGTATTTTTCTTCTTAGAAAGATTTTCTGAGCAACATATCAGAGCATTCAACTTATCATCAATCTTGTCAAAATGATAAGCGATGTGATAGTTAAATCTAGACCGAAACTTACTTCAATGAGCTTGATGATGACTCAACTGCTTAGTTGACATGAAATACTCAAGATTTTTGTGATTCGTGATCATCTTGACAGAATAGATAGAGTTTTCAAGCTCTGATCATCATTTCTCGAAAGCATAAACAATGATCATGAGTTCTTTATCGTAGATCTCGTAGTTACACTCAACTGAGTTATGCTTCTTTAAAAAGTAAGCGACTAAATGAAGAATCTCATTTTCATCATACTGAGAAAGAATGTCTTTGAACACATAGTTTGAAGCATTGATTTCTATCACAATCTTGTGATCTGAATTATAGTGACGAAGAATAATTTTAAAAGTGAAGACTTTTTTAAGAATGTTGAATGCAATTTGACATTTCTGAGATCAGACAAAGAATACATCTTTTCTGATGAGATGAGTGAGCGAAGTAGTTATTTTACTATAGTCATAGATGAATCTTTTATAGAAGTTCGTGAAATTTAGAAAACTTTGAACATCTTTAATGTTGATCAAGATGAGTCAATTAACAATGATGTTTATCTTGAAAGAATTCATCTTGATCTCTTCAATGATGATTATCAATTCTAGAAACAAGACTTGAGTGACGTGAAACTTACATTTGATTATATTTATCTGAAGATTTGCTTCTTGCAGCTTTTGCAGAATGAACTTAACATAAATCTCATGCTTGAGTTCATTATTGAAATAAATCAAGATGTCATTCAAATAAGCTGTACAGAACTTATTTAAATGTTCATGAAGAATATTGTTGATGTACTTCTAAAATGAGACAGACTCATTACTTAAATTGAAGAGCATGACTAGATACTTGAATAATTCAAATCGAGTGTGAAAGACGATGAGAGCTTCATCTTCTTCTTTGATTCAAAGTCAATTGAATGCAAAGATGATATTCAGCTTGATAAAGATTTTAGCTTGACTTAAATGATTCAGCGTTTCTGAGATCAGAGACAGAGAATATCGATTCTTGACTGTGATAGCATTCAGATCTTGATAGTTCATGCAGAAGCAAAGTTCTTCTTCAAGTTTCTTGATAAAAAGAACAGAGATGATCATCTGAGAGTGATTGACTTGAATGAAATCTTTGCTCAGATTCTCATTCAGATAACGATGAAGTTCTAGAATTTTGTCACGACTCATGTCATACAAAGCGAAAACTGAGAATTGAGCATCTTCTTTAAGATGTATGACATGATCATGAGCTTGATGCAAAGACAAGATATCTGAAAACGAGATACGTATGCATATACATATAAACATACGTATGCTCATATGTATATCTTGACGATTAGTTATTTTCGCTTCGATCGAAGCGACTTGACGCTAGAAATATTTATTCATTCTCTCACTTCTTTCTTCATCTGTATGCTTTATCATATGCTTTATCTACTAGATAGTCAATATATCTACATGCACATATTCGCTCTGACTTTTATATATCAATAATATCAACGTTTTTCTTGAAGAAAATGTCTAGAAACTTGAAATATCTGAACGATAAAATTGTGACTAAATCAACATTCTTACTTTGTCAATAGACTTCAAGATCTTCTTATGTCATGAATGCAGTTAAATGAAATTTCTTTTTCATTTGATGAAGATTCAAATAATGATTCTTATCATATGTACTGTCTTGAAAGCGAGATGAGAATTAAGCAAAAGTTGAGCTGTTCTTTGAATAAACAGTTAAAGTTGCATGACGCGATTTTGACTCATTAAAATCTAGACTAGAAAATAAGATTGACTTAAGATTCAAAAAGACATCGATTTTCTTTAAAGTGACGCTAAACACTTCAATGTCTTTGACATGAGCAGCATGATTAAAGCTTCAAGCTTTCAACTCAACTATGTCAAGTTGTATAAAAGATCGATTGAATTGATTTGCTTGAAAGATAACAGAAGTTCTAGAAAGAAAAAAATTTCAACACTTGATTTTTAATAAGTATTCTTTTTGAATGACTTGAAGAATATAACTAGAAGCTTCTTGTTTCAGACGAGAAACAAGACTGAACGAAATTTATTTCTTATGAATGAGCTGAGTATTAGTTAACTTTTCATGAGCGAATGAAGAATTATATTGCTTCTTGTGAGCAAATGAAAAACTAAGTTACTTCTTGCAAATGAATTAAAAACTGAATTGCTTCTTGTGAGTGAACTGAAAACTGAGTTACTTCTTTTAAGTAAATGAGAAACTAGATTACTTCTTGCAAGTGAACTGAAAACTGAGTTACTTCTTTCAAGTGAATGAAAAACTAAATTACTTCTTGCAAGCGAATTGAATGCTGAATTGCTTCTTGTGAGTAATCTGTAAACTGAATTACTTCTTGTGAGTAATTTGTAGACTGAATTACTTCTTGTGAGCAATCTGTAGACTGAATTGCTTCTTGTGAGTGATTCATGAATTAAGTTACTTCTTGTGAATGATCTGTAGATTGAATTGCTTCTTGTGAGTGATTCGTGAACTGAGTTACTTCTTGTGAGTGAATTGAGAACAAGACTGAGAGAAAGCTACTTTGTTAACTTTAAACGAGAAATTTTCTTCTTGTTGATTAAGATCATAGATCTTGATGAAAGATGAGCAACAATGATTAAGACAAAAGAAGAAAAACAAGATGAGAATATTGTGTTCAAAATTGACATCAATAACGTGATAACAAAGTCATGATAAACTCATGATGATGAAATACTGACTTAATTCAATGACATAAAAGAATAGTCTTTTGATGTGTTCATCGAGAATCATTGTGATTTCAACAACATAAGTAATGTCATCAATTAAAGCAACTTGATCATTAAATTCTTGAAGTCTGCAAGAGTGAATTAATTAATGCAAGAGAAGATGATGTTGTTGCGTGAAAAATTTATTCATAAAGACATAAACAAAGATTTCACTATTAATCAGAGCAAGAGTGAGAACTCTAGATTGAGCTTGACGTAAAATACAAAATACTATCATGTGACTATTTTTAAATGTCAAATTGAATTCAAAGAGTTTCAAGATAAATTTAGCAGAAAACTTTCTATATGATTAAAGTGAGAGTGAAAAGATTGAAACTAGTAGACAAGATGATATGTATACAGATTTCTGAACGTGAC
>JAABUI010000978.1_pt1 | contig 17931 bp, 21 predicted proteins | sample 5559111 | NCBI WGS metagenome assembly JAABUI01 (sample SAMN10711870, study PRJNA513365) | rock metagenome | isolation source: Antarctica rocks | place: Antarctica: Victoria Land, Buttleship Promontory
ACGGTCGGCCTTGTCCTTGTCGGTCTTCGCCGCCGGTTACGCGACCTCCTGCTTCCACAACGCCCTGCGCCTCGTCGCGTCAACGCCCCTGCGCCTCGTCGCGTCGCGGGTGCGCCTCGGCGATGACACCAGCATCGACGCCGGGGTCGGCCGCGGTCTATCCGGCCGTGGCGTGGAAGACCAGCACCCACAGGCCGGTGATGGCCAGGCCGAGCAGGGTGATCGAGGCGAGCCGGAACAGGAAGGTCTCGACGATCGGAGGTTGTTGGGGTGCGACGTGGTTGCGCAAGGTGGTGACCCGGGCGGCGAAGGTGGGCGGGTGCCACCAGCGCAGCGTCCGGTTGCCGCGGAGGTGACGTTCGGCGAGTCGGCGTTGCACGGCCTCGATCGTTGCTTTCGCGGGGCGGCGACCGAACAGGAACGCTGCTGCGTACCCGCGCAGCTTCTGGTCCCAGTCGCCGGCGGCGGTGTCGATGAGTCGGTCACGCACGGGGGTCAGGCTGGTGATGCGGGACGAGGCCCGCAGGTGGGCGAAGTAGTCCACGGCGTGCGCTTGCAGCAGGTCGGTGCCGGCGCGGGCGAGCAGGTATCCGGGCACGGCGTAGGCGATGACCAAGGGCACGGTGGCAGCGATCTGCGCCGCCCGCGGGCGACCGGTCTTGAGGTTGGGGATGCCGACGCGCCGCTCGGCGCGGTCCAGCGCGGTCATCGGTCGTCGCCGCCGGAACGCGTTCCACACCGCGGCCTGCGCGAACAACCCACCGAGCAGACCCTCCACGTTGTTGCGGATGTCGTGGCGCAGTCCACCCGACGGGACCAATGTGTGCCAGCCGTGGGTCACTGTTGGGTTCGTCTCCAACAACAGGTAGTACAGCGCCACGATGACCAGCTGACCGAAGTACGCCAGCACCACCGCGACCACCAGCAGGTGCGTCTTCTGCGCGAGGAACCGCAGCAGGTGCGGCCACGGCCCGACCAAAGGCGCTGGACGCCGCGGTGGCTGTGACGGCGGGTCACCGTCGACGATGAGCCCAGGCGTCGCGGTCACGGTTGAGCCGGCCCTGGCCACAGGGTCAACCGACCTCCCACGTTGCACCGACGGTGACGGGTCGCTATGCGCACCCCACCATCATGCCGACGCACTGTGCGTCAGGCTGGTGTGAGACACCTCGGGTGGCTCTTCCTCCCTCTGCACAGGGCGAGACAGGTTGATCACAATGACGATGACGACGGCGGATCTGCCGGCCGTTGCGGCGGTCGCCGACGATGGTGCGGTGAGTCCTCGAGCCGCGCGCCCTCGGCGGCGTTCCTTTACCGCCGTGTACAAGTTGAGAATGTTGGCCGAGTACGAGGCCGCCCAGCCCGGTGAGCGGACCAACCGACCCTGCGCCATGGACGACGTCTACGCCGCCTACCAAGCCGAGGCACCCGCCCAACGCGCCGCAGCCATTCAAGCCCGAGAAGTCGGGCGGGCGGCCCTGCACGGGGACGCCCACCAGCAGGTGCGGAACATCTTCGCCCACCGGGTCCGTGTGGCAGCTGCGGGCAAAACAAAACAAGTCCGCGCTGAGAACGCCGCTTACGCAGAGTTCATCGCCTGGGCACGCGGCAGATGATCAACCCGGCAGTACCCATGTTCAGAGCATGGTGTGGCCCTTGGGGCACTGCAACAGCGTCCATCGTTCGGGTGGCCCGTTCGGGGGTCGGAGGCCGCCGTGTAGCCGTGCGGCTTGCCAATGACCGGACCATCGCAGTCTGGCAGTGCACAGCCATCTCGCTGGGAGCGTGACTATCCGTCGTGAGCGGAAACCCCTATCTTCACCTGAGGGTGCTGCGCCGGAGTAACGATCTCAGCGCTCGCAGGTGTGCCCGAGCTTCGCGACGAACAGCGCTGCGCCGCTGGAAATCTTCGAGTCGAGCAGAGTTGCCTCGTGCAGCCAGAAGCTGTCGATGTCGATCCACATGAACGGCCCTGGCGTGAACTCTGATCGAACCAGCTCCTGCCCAGTCTCGACGACTTGGCCTTCGCCGGGGGCATAGCGAAGCACCAGGCTGCGCCCCTCCTCCGGTCCGTAGACGGCCTGGCCTTGCCACTGCTTCGCCGGTGACCAAGCACCTGCCCCGGCGACTGCAACGAGGACAGCAACCACGGCACGTGCGGCGCAGCGCCGCCGCGGGCACTATCTGTGCGAGTAGCAGCCATATCGCGCAATCAGCCGAGGGCGGGCAGGGGTGACGATGACGCTACCGGGGCAACCCTGGTCGCGTGCTCACCACTACCACTCCCACGCAACACCCGCTCCAGAAACGATGCCATCACCCGAATCAGCACAGCACTGGCCCACGCGGCGCGGCCACCGGTCCGCGCACTAGCGATCGCCCAGCGGTCGGGCCCGCCGATCTGACGGCGGGTGGTCCCCGCACCCCGCTCAGCAGTGGTTTTGTCCACGGGTGAACCGGATCGGCTTGTGGTCCGTGTTCAGGAGTGAACTGGTGCCGTGATGGTGCCGTCCCAGCACACGAAGGAGTAACGCGATGAGTCGGAGTTCAGGTGCACGGCGGTGGGGTGCCACCGCGGGGGTGCTCGCTTTTGCCGGGGTGAGCGCGGGGGTGTTGCTGGGCGGGGTGGCCCAAGCGGGCACCCCTACCAGCACGGGGAACACCGGTATGGGGACCTTGGCCCCGTTCACGGCGAGCCGGGTGAGCTCGGTCGCGGCGAAGGGGGACACCAACCCCTACAGCATTGCGGTGGTGCCGCTGTCGGCGGGCAAGCTGGTCGCGGGCGACGTGCTGTCGGTGAACTTCAACCACGGAAACACCGCAGGGGCGGGAACCAGCATCGTGCAGGTTGACCCGGCCACCGGTGCCAGCTCGGTGTTCGCTTCCGGGTTGCCGATCTCCGGTCCGGTGGGCATCGCGATCAACCCCGTCAACGACGGTGTGTGGATCGGCGGCTTCGGTGCGACCGACGGCTCCACCTCCAACGACATGCTGATCCTGCCCGATGGCACGGTGAAGGCGAACTACAACACCACCAGCGTCAACGCCAAACCCGGGTACAGCGGTGTGAAGCCGACCTTCGATGGGGTGTGGGGCGAGGGTGTCAGCAAGCATGCGGGGCAGGTGTCCTTCTACTACGGCACCACCGGCTCCGGGCCCAACGGCACCGGCGGTGGGCAGGTGTGGCGAATCGACCCGCACCCCACAGGCACCGCGAACGGGCAGCCGGTGAACTCCACCTACGCCACCATCGCAACTGGTTTGGCCGACAACGCCAGCACCAAGGCACTGCCGGTGACCCCCGGCAACGCGGCCGGCCCGCAGGGCTTCGCCTACAACGACACCACCGGGGTGATGTATGTGTCCAACGACGCGGACAACACCATCACCGCCATCCCCGACGCGGCCACCGCGACCGGGCCCACCCACACGAGGACAGTGCCAGTCGCGGTGGGGGTACTCAACACCCCGGAGAACATCGCCCTGAACCCGGTCAACGGTGACCTACTCGTGGTCAACGCCGGCACCAACACCCTGACCGAGATCAACCCGGCCACCGGCGCCGTCCTCGGGTCCCGGGTACTGGACACCGGTGCCCACAACGCCCTGTTCGGCCTGGCTGTGACCACCGACGCCCACGGCAGCCCAGTCATTTACTACAGCAACGACAACGACAGCACCCTCAACGTGCTCCACGCCAGCGGCACCAGCGGCGCCACCGGCGCCACGGTAACCCCCACCGGTGGTGCGGCCACCGGTGCCGGTGGCAGTGCCGGCGGTCGGGACACCACACTGCTGATCGCCGGCGTCGTAGCCGCCACCGGGGCGGTCGCAGCCGCCGGGGCATGGCGAGGCCGCCGGCCCGTCCGCGACCGGTCCTGACCTGTCCTAACCCCACCGGTCCCCCGCCCGGCGCATCAGCGCCTGGCGGGGGCACTCACAACACGACCACTGACCCCGCGCGGGCAGGAGCCCGTGGCTCCCGACACGCCGCCCGCAGCCCAGAACGGGCACGGCACACACCGCGTCGAGATTTGTCTCTTCTTGGCCTTGCCGACCGCGAGTATCGCGTCGCGGTCTCGCGTCGCGGTCTCGCGTTGGCTTATCGTCAACCGCATCGCCAAGACCCTGTCCGAAAGAAGGGCACGCGCTTTCTTTTGAATAGTTCCAGTCAGGCGCGCACAACTGTGGTAGTGGAGTTGTTGAGCGATCGTCCTGATGCCCGCACGATGTTGCGGGCGGTGGGGTTGCGCGTCACCAACCCGCGGGTCGCGGTGCTTGATGCGCTGCATGATCATCCACATTCCACGGCGGACACCGTGGCGGTCCACGCCCGAGATGTGTTTGGGGTCGGTGTCCACCCAGGCGGTGTATGACGTGCTCAACGCGTGCACCGAAACCGGACTGGTGCGGCGCATCGAACCAGCGGGGTCGGCGGCCTTGTATGAGACGCGGACCGGCGACGTTGGCGGGATGGGTCGGCCTGTCTCCGGCGCAGCGCCGTCTCTTCGTGGCGTGCGGTGCCGGGGCGGGGTTGGGCGCGGTGTACAACGTGCCCCTGGGCGGCGCCCTGTTCACTGCTGAGGTCCTCGTCGGGAGCATCGCCCTGCCCACGATCCTGCCAACGTTGGCCTGCTCGTGGATCGCGACCGCCACCGCGTGGCTCTACCTCCCCACGAGCGCCACCTACATCGACATCTTTGCCTTCCATTCCGATACGCGCCTGATCGTGTGGGCGCTCCTGCTCGGCCCGATTGTGGGGGTGTTTGCGGCGGGCTACATCCGCCTGCTCGGCTGGGTGTCCCACCACCGGGTGAGCGGGCGTAAGGCGCTGGCGGCGCCGCTTGTCGCGTTCGCCGTCCTCGGGGTGGTTGGCCTTGGTTATCCGCAGCTGTTCGGTAACGGCAAGAACATGGCTCACGATGTGTTTCTCGGCGGTGGGGGGTGGGTTTGTTGCTTGCGCTGTTCATCCTCAAACCGTTGGTGACCGCCCTGTGCCTGGGCAGCGTGCCTCCGGTGGTTTGTTCACTCCGGTCATAAGCACCGGGGCTGTGCTCGGTGGTGCGCTGGGACTGCTCTGGTCCTACGCGTGGCCGGGATCACCCGTGGGTGCTTACGCCATGATCGGCGCCGCGATGCAAGCCCCCCTCGCCGCACTCGCACTGGTCCTCGAACTCACCCACAGCGGATTCCAACTCATGGTCCCGGTGATGGTGGCCACCGTGACCGCCACCGCCATCACCCGCTACCTCGACGGCTACTCCATCTACTCCGCCCGCCTCACCGCCAAGTAGCCATGTCCGCCGAAATAACACCAGCCACGCAGGTAACGGCTCTCCGTGTACGAGGAGGCGCATCGCCAGGCCCCGTGGGTAACCGTCCGCCATGCCATAGGATGATCCGGAGCTTCTGGTCGGGTCGGGCGCGGCCGATGACCCGGGCTGCACCCGCTCGTCGGTCAGATCACTCCACGTTTGGTTCACGCGGCTCCAGCGCGTGCTCGAGGGGGCAGTGCGACACCATCACTATTGACCAAGGAGAAAACCCGGTGCGGCGTTTCCCATTGCTCTACCTCCCGTTGCCCCGTCGCCGGTTGCCCCGTCTCGCCGTGGTGGCCGCGGTGGTCTCGGTGTTCGCTGTGACGGGTTGCGCAGGCACCTCCACCAGCTCTCCACCAGCTGGTACGTCGGACGCGGGTGCGGTTCCTTCATCGGCCCCGGCCGCACCAGCAGCCCCGACGGTGGCCGGGATGGTGGTGTACGCCAGCACGTTCGATGCGGTGACGACGGTAAGAAAGGTGCAGGAGAAATTGGCGGCGGGGGGAATGGTGACCGCGACGGTCGACCACGCCGCCGCCGCGGCGTCGATCGGTCAGAAGCTGCGGCCGACCACGGTGGTGATCGGTGGCAACCCTAAAGCGGGTACCCCGCTGATCGCGGCCGCGCAGACCTCGGCGATAGACCTGCCGCAGAAGTACCTGGTGTGGCAGGCCGCGGACGGTACCGTCTATCTGGGGTACAACGCTGCGGAGTACATCGCTGCTCGCGCCGGGCTGGACCCGACCAACCCCGTCCTGGGTGGGTTGCGAACCGGTTCAGCAGCGGTGGCTGCCGCCGCGACCGGCACCGACCATCCGGTCGCTGATGGCAGTGTCACCGCTGCAGGACCAGGCACGTACCTTGTGGAGAAGACCAGCGACACCACCGTCGCAGGCGCCATCGACCGCTACACGGCGGCGTTCGTCGCCAAGGCCCTCAAACCGGTAGCGACGGTGGATCACGCCGCGGGGGCGGCGAGCATCGGGGCGACACTGCGCCCCACCGAGACCACATTCGTCGGTAACCCGATGGTCGGGACCGCGCTGCTGCAAGCCCAACAGACCATGGGAATCGACCTGCCGGTGCGGTATCTGGCATGGCAGGACCAGGCTGGCACAGTGCACGTTGCGCACCCTGATATCCGGGTTCTCGCCGCGCGTCACCACATCACCGGACTCGACAACGTCCTCACCATGATCGACAACGCGACCGCCACCTTCACCGCCACCGCAGCCGGAACCGGTAACTGAAACCTAGCTGGCGGCAGCGGTGGGTGGCCGGGGGCCGGGGGGCCGGTGGTGAAGGTGCGACTGTCCGCCGCCGATTACGAGACGGTCACCGCGCGGGCGGCGACGGTCGGGGCGAGTGTCCCGGCGTATTTGGTGATGGCGGGGATGCGGACGCCCGCGGAGTCCTCGGCGTTGACGGGGGATCGGGTGTTGATGCGGGTGTGGGGTCAGGAGCTGCGGGCGCTGCGTCAGCAGGTGTACCGGGTGGGTTGAACGTCAACCAGGTCGCGCGGCTGTTGCCTGATCATCGAACGATTCACCGGGGAAGGGGTGCAGGTCAAGACGTTGCCTGCACCGGAAGTGCGCCGGTCGCTGTGATCACGAAGGTGTCGAAGAAACGCGGGGACCGGATGCGCGGTCTGGTGGAGTACCTGTTCGGGCCGGGCAAATGCAACGAGCCACACCGATCAGCGGGTGGTCGCCGCCTATGACGATGCGCTGGTGGGGGAGCACCCCGGTGAGTTCGACCGGGCAATGCTCGCCGCGGACATGGACCACACACGGCGCTGGTTCGCCCCGGAGACGAACAGTGAGTCTGGTGGGGGAGCGGGAAGATTCTTCTCTCCCCGAACGGACACCGGTGCGCCAAGAGAGGGCGCCCACCTCACGACCGTGGAGCTTAAGGAGCAGGAGGCGGCGGACCAGTCTTGGCGGGACCTGGCCGCCGCCCAGGCGCTCGCCGCTCAACAGACGCAGGTACCGCGGGCAGTGCGGTTGGCGGCCAGTTCGGTGGGCCCATGTCGGGTCCGCCCGCCCCGGGCAGCACGGATCCACCCGTAACCAGCTCACCGGCACCGTCACCGAGGTCAACCTGGGCAGTGTGATGGCCACGGTGAAGGTGAAACTGGACGGCGGTGAGCAGCTGGTGACCGCCTCGGTCACCAAGGAAGCCGCCGAAGACCTCGGCTTGAGCATCGGTGCTGCGGTGACCGTGCTCGTCAAGTCCACCGAAGTCATGCTCGGCGCCGAATAACCACACCCATGTAGCGAAATCCCACGAGGATTCGTCGGTGGCGCCTGCCCGGGTGTGGTTATGGGGGGCTGGGGTAGACGTCGAGGTCGGTGGCCTTGGTGCTGAGCCAGACCGGGGCCCCGGCGGTGAGGTCCAGATCGGCGGCGGCGGTGGGGGTGACATCGACCAACGCCGAGGGGGTGCCGGCCACTTGGATGCGGACCCGGTCGGTGAGCAGTTCCAGACCCGCCACGGTGCCGGCCCAGGTGTTGCGGGGGCTGGAGTGTTCCGGGCGGGTGGTGTGCACGGCGATCGCAGTCGGGCGCAGCGCCACCAGCACCGGGCTCGCGGTGGGGGCTCGGTGACCGGCGGGGTGCTCGGTGGTGGCGATGAGGGTGCCCCCCTCGTCGAGGTCGACGGTGCTGCCATCGGCGCGGAGGGTGCCGGGGTAGAGGTTCAAGCCCATCAGCCGGGCGATGTAGGCGGTGGCGGGGCGGCGGGCGACCTCCGCCGGGGTGCCGTGTTGGACGATGTGACCATTTTCGATGACGAGCAGCCGGTCGGTGAGCACCATGGCCTCGAGGGGGTCGTGGGTGACCAGTAGCGCCGGCCCCGGGAAGTCGGCGAGGTGGTGGTGCAGGGTGGTGCGGACGTCGAGTTTGGTGCGGGCATCCAGCGCGGCGAGGGGCTCGTCGAGCAGCAGCAGGGCGGGGTCGGCGGCCAGCGCCCGAGCCAGGGCCACCCGTTGGGCTTGCCCGCCGGAGAGTTGGCGGGGTTTGGCCTCGGCGTAGGCGGCGAGATCCAGGTGGGCGAGCCAGTGCTCCGCCTGGTGCCGCGCGGTCCGTCGTCGCTGGCCTTGGGCGCGGGCGGCGAAGGCGACGTTGTCGCGCACGTCCAGGTGCGGGAACAGCCGGTAGTTCTGGAAAACCACCCCGACCGGGCGGTGGTAGGCGGCCACGAAGGTGTCCTGGTCGGCGTTGTCGAGGGTGCGCCCGTCCAGGATGATGTGCCCGTCGGTGAGGGCGTCGAGACCGGCCAGCGCCCGGAGCAGGGTGGTTTTGCCGGCCCCGTTGGGGCCGAGGACGCCGAGAACCTCGCCCGGGTCCACGGTGAACGCCACGTCGAGGCGGAAGGTGCCGCGGTCCACACCGGCGTGCACCTCCAGCTGTGCCGATCCGGTGGCGGGGGTGCTCATGTGCTGGGTCCGGTGCGGACCCAGCGTTCCCGCAGCGCGGCGAGGACGATCACGGCGACGAGGAGCAGCACCAGGCTCAACGCGATCGCGGCGTCGGGGTCCGTTTGCAGCGCGTTGTAGACGGCCAGGGGCATGGTTTGGGTGGTGCCGGGGAAGCTGCCGGCGAAGGTGATGGTGGCCCCGAACTCACCGAGCGCCCGCGCCCAGCACAACACCGCCCCGGCGGTGATCGACGGCCCGATCAACGGCACGGTGACCCGGCGGAAAATGGTCAGCCGCGACGCGCGCAGGGTGGCGGCGGCTTCCTCCAGGTCCCGGTCGGCCGAGCGGAGCGCCCCTTCGACGGTGACCACCAAGAAAGGCATGGCCACGAAGGTTTCGGCGAGCACCACCCCGGCGGTGGTGAACGGCAGGCTCACCCCGAACCAGGTGTCGAGGGAGCGGCCGAGGATGCCGCTGCGCCCCAGCGCGAGCAGCAGCGCCAGCCCGCCAACCACCGGCGGCAACACCAACGGCAACGTGACCAGGGCCCGCAGCAGCGACAGCCCCGGGAAATGAGCCCGGGCCAACACCCACGCCAGCGGCACCCCCAACACCAGCGACACTGCGGTGGCCGCCGTCGCCGACTCCAGCGACAGCCGCAGCGCGGTGAGGACCTGGGCGTCGCGCAACACCGAGCCGAGTCCGCGCCACGGGGTGCGGATGAGCAGGGCAAGCAGCGGAATCAGCAGAAACGCGAATCCCACCGTCGCTGGGGCGGCCAACAGCAGGGGGGCCCCCCGCCCCCCGACCGTCGTGGCTCGCCGCGGTCGGCGCCGACCCTGTCGGTTACCGGTGGAGCGTTCGGGACGGGCGGGGGTGTGGGTGGCGGTCAGGGCTTCGCGAACCCGTCCGCGGTGAGCACGCTCTGACCGGCGGAGGAGAGCACGTAGTCGACGAACGCCTTCCCGCCGGTGGCGTTCGGGGCCTTGCTCAACGCGGCGATGGGGTACTCGGTGGAGGCGTTCACGTCGGGGGGGATGGGGATCCCGGTGACCGCCTTGCCAGCGGATCGCACGTCGGTCACGTAGACGACCCCGGCGTCGACCTCGTTGGTCTGCACCTTCGTCAACGTGGCTTTCACGTCTAGTTCCAGGGTGACCGGCTTGACCGTGACCTTCGCGTTGGTGAACACCGTGGCCGCGGTGGCCCCGCAGGGAACCTGGGGTTGGCACAACGCCACCTTCACCCCGCTCTTACCCAGATCAGCCACCGAGGCGATGTGGGCGGGGTCGGCCGGGGGAACGGCGATCTCCATCACGTTCTTCACGAAGTTCGTCGGTGCGGTGGCACCGCCGGCGTCGGTGACCTGCTTCATGTTCGACGTCGCGGCGGAGGCGAACACGTCCGCCGGGGCACCCTGGTTGATCTGCAACGCCAGCGCGGAGGAGGCATCGAAGCTGAACCGCACCTTCGTTCCCGGGTGCGCCGCCTCGAACTGCGAACCCAGGGTGGTGAATGCCTCTTTCAGCGACGCCGCCGCGAACACCGTGACCGTGCCCGACACCTGACCACCCCCACCACCGCCCCCCGACGACGAAGACGTGGCGGTGGTCGTGGACGTGGGGGTGGAGGAGGAATTGTTCGAAGACCCGCACCCGGCGACGACCGCACCGGCGAGAGTCACCGCGGCCACCGTGGCCACGGTCCGAGACAGTGCAGGCATAACAGTTTCTCCTCTTGAACGATGGGAACGCGGTGCGGTCAGTTAGGGGGCCACCGCGGCGGGGGTGGTGGTGTGGTGGGGGACTTCGACGACGACGTTGGTGGCCTTGATCGAGGCCACCGCGAGGCTGCCCGGTTCCAGGGCGAGCTCGTCGGCGGCCTCCCGGCTCATCAGCGACACGACCCGAAACGGGCCCGCCTGGATCTCCACCTGGGCCATCACCGTGTCCCGAATAACGTTGGTGACCAGACCGACGAGGCGGTTGCGGGCGGACTCCCCGCGGACCGACCCGATCACCGGGCGTTCGGTGGTGGTGGCGAGGTCCTCGGCGAACCGGGCCAGCACTGCCCCCTCGATCGCCCGGCGACCCCCCTCGGTGGTGGTCGTGACGATGCGACCGGAATCAGCCCACCGGCGCACCGTGTCATCACTGACGCCCAACAGCTCCGCGGCTTCCCGGATCCGAAACATTCCCATACCCGGTACCATAGTCGCAGATACGGCAAACCAGTAACCCACATGTGGCAGGTGCGGATGGTAGATGCGGCAGTTGGTGGTCAGTGCGTACTGAGGTCGACGACCTTCAAGCCGGTCAGCCCGCTGACGTAGCGACCGCCCTTCTTGTCCCCGGGCACCACCAAACGCGGTGCGCTCAGCGGCTGGCCGTCCTGGGTGTAGGCCACCAAAACCGGGACCGCTCCGAAGTCGGGGGAGAACTCCCCCCACGACACCACCGCCTCATACCCATCCACACCCGAGGCCACCACCGCCAACCGCAACAGCGGGTTCTTCATCGCCGGCGCCATCACCACGTCCACCTTCGCCATCACGTCGGTCAGCGTCGCCCCCTGATAGGTGTGGGTCTCCTGCCCCTTGGCGGCACCGAAGCTCACCGCCTGCGTCCGCGGCGGATACGCCCGCAACCCGTCCAGGGACAGGGTCATCGGCTGGCGCACCGCACCACTGACCACCACCGCACCCGCCGGAACCGGGGTGGTCGGTGCCGCCCCGGTTGACGTGGAGGTCGCCACCGTGGTCGAGGAGGGTACGGCCGCGGGGACCGACGACGCCGAACACCCCGCTGACAGCCCCACCGCGGCCATCAGCAGAACGGCGGAGACTGCGCTACTGCGCACCTGCGACATGCGCGACAGTGTAAGACAGTGGTTGCGGTACAGCGCCGGACAAGTGTACGCGGCTGCGGATCCGCGGCGGGTTCGCAGTAGGGTGCTGTCTTCCTCGGCGGACAGTCCGCCCCAGACGCCATAGGACTCCTGCACCCGAAGGGCATGCTCGCGGCATGCCGCGATGACCGGGCACCGGGTACACACCGCTTTGGCTGCTGCCTCCTGGCTAGTCTGGGGTAATGAGCGTCACGGTAGCGCTGCAGCAGCTGGCGGAGACCCTGACGCAGTACCGCTTCGCGTACCTCCTCACCGTCGGGGACGATGCGCGGTCGCACGTCGTGGCCGTGACCACCACGATGACGGACGACACCCTGCTCATTGCCGGGCCGGGTCGAAGGACACGAGCCAACCTCGCAGCTCACCCATCGGTCACGTTGGTGTGGGCACCCGCAGATCCGAGGGACTACTCGTTGATCGTGGACGGCGTGGGGTCGCTGCGGGGCGACGAGCTCGCCGTCGCGCCGACTCGAGCTGTGCTGCACCGGCCGGCACCGTCTCAGACCACCACAACTGGTGGTGGCTGCGAGTCGGACTGCGTCGAGCTGCCGGTCGCCGCCGACACCGCACACAGTTGAGCGCAGACGGGTCTGGTCGGGGGCGACACGCTCGACCGTGCGAGAAGATGGCGTCGTGAACACGTTGGACGAATGGACACAGGCCGTCGCCGCCGAACTTGGGCTCACCAATGCAGCCGGCCGGGACCTTGTGCTGGACCTGGCCCGGGACGTTGCGCACAATGTCGCCCGCCCCGCCGCACCGCTCACCACCTACCTCGCCGGCGTCGCTGTCGGCGCTGGCCAGGACGCCTCCGATGTCGCCGCCCGCATCACCCGACTCGCCGAAGGGTGGACACCACAAGAATGACGGATAACTCAACGCAATGGGCACTGCAGGTCGCCGCAGGAAGTAGCGCCTAGCAACAACGCGTGTCGGTCTGGGGTACACCGAGGCCGGCACTCTGCCGCCGTGCTGCATCGTTTGCTCACGGTGTGCGCACGGGGGTCGTGGCACGGTTCTCGGATGGGTGCAGACCGTGGTCGGTGGCGGGTGGTCCGGTGAGCATCACGGGGTTCACCTCCCCGTGGTGGTTCCTGTTGTTGTTCGGTGTGCTGGCGTTGCTGGCGGGTTACCTGATCGTGCTGCGGTTGCGTCGCCGCTATGTGATGCGGTTCGCCAACCTGGGGTTGCTGGAGCGGGTGGCACCGAAGCGGCAGGGGTGGGCCCGGCATGTACCGACCGCGCTGTTTCTGGTGGCCTTGGTGGGGTTGACGGTGGCCTTGGCCGGCCCGACCGCGCAGCACAAGGTTCCCCGTAATCGGGCGACGGTGATGTTGGCGATCGACGTGTCGCTGTCGATGAATTCCACCGACGTGGCCCCGACCCGGCTGCAGGCCGCCCAGGCGGCGGGTAAGGCGTTCATCGACGGGCTGAGTCCGGGGGTGAATTTGGGTGTCGTCGCCTTCGCCGGCACCGCCACGGTGCTGGTGTCCCCGACGGCTGATCGGGCCGCCCCGAAAGCGGCGATCGACAATCTGAAGTTGGCGGAGCGGACCGCGACGGGGGAGGCGATCTTCACCTGTTTGCAGGCCATCGACACCGTCGCCGCGGTGCTGCCCGGTGGTGCTGGGCCGCCGCCGGCGCGGATCGTGTTGCTATCCGACGGGGCGCAGACGGTGCCTGAGTTCACCGACGACCCCCGTGGGTCGTTCACGGCGGCGGCGGAGGCGAAGAAGAAAAGCGTTCCGGTGTCCACGATTTCCTTCGGCACCCGCTATGGCACCATCAACGTCAACGGGTTGCGGGCGCCGGTGCCTGTCGATGAACCCTCGATGCGCCAGATCGCCACGATCGCCGGCGGTGATTTCTACACCGCCTCCAGCGTCTCGGATTTGAAAACGATCTACAGCACCCTCGCCGAGCAGATCGGCTACCAAACGGTGTCCGGCGACGCCAGCCGGGGCTGGCTGATCCTGGGTACCCTCCTCGCCCTGACCTCCGCCGGCTCCGCGCTCATCCTCACCCAACGAATGCCCTGATATTGATTTTCCCCCGCTCGTGGGGTCAGTCGTCGCGGGCGGATACGAAGCGATGCGGGCGCCCGGGTTCCGGGGCGGGCCGAGCCGCACGGTCCGATCACGACCGGGTCGGGCAGGGAAGGGCGACCAAGGCTCAGGATGTGGGATGGCTTTCCCCTCGCGGGGCCGGGCATCGTGTTCTTCGCCGATTTCGGTGGTGCGGCGCATTCGGTGGCGATCACCACCGGGCACTGCACGCGGATGGCGGGCAGTGCCGATCTACGTGTCTTCTGCCGGTGCCGGTGCCGGTGTTGTGCGTGGCCGATTGGTTGCTGCACCGCGGGGTCGTGGGGCTTTGGTTTTGATGGTGCTCTTCGCCCCGCTTGGGGCGGGTGGCGTGGTGGTGGGGTTGCGGGTTTGGATTTCGGGGCGGGAGGTGAGTCGGTTCACCATAGGGCGGTGCCGCCGACGGTGAGCAGGAGCGGCCAGTCGAGGATGCCGGTGGCGCCCAGGGCTACCGCGGTGAGTGCGGCGGCGGTGGGTGATCGGCTGCCCTTCTCCGCTCCACCGCGGACGCCGTCGGCAGCGCCGCGAAGGGCGCCCAGTGTGGCGCCGAGGGCCCCGCCGCTGGCGGCGCCGGCGGCGGTGGTGGTGGCCCTGGCGATGGTGGCGCCGAGGGAGGTCGTCGCGGCGGTCAGTGTGCTGGTGGTCCGCGTGATGGCGGTGCCGAATCCCATGGAGAATTCCCTTTGAGCGTGTGCGCGGCGGGCGGGTTCGCTCGTCGTTCACCGCACGCTAGTGGTCTCGAGGTCCGTCAGACACAGTGTGGAGATGTTCTCCCTGCCTCTTGCCGCCCGAACCGTCCGGTGCAGATGAGTGCACGGCAGCCGGTCTGGTGGGATCAAGTCGTAACTGAGGCGGGTCTGACCCGTTGAACCACTCGTGAGGGCACGCGGATACCTTGGTCGCGCGGTGATCGCCCTGGTGGTGGTGGGTGTGCTGGGTGGTGCTGTGTTTGGGGCGCGTTCGGCGGTGTCGGCCACCGGCACTCCGGCGCCGGTGGCGCAGGCGTTGGCCCCGGTGGCGGTGGATGGCAGCCTCAGCGCCGACCCTGCTCCGGTCCCGGTGGGGGTCACCGCGCCGGTCAGCGCGCCACTGCCACCGCAGGACGCGATCCTGCCCGGGGCGCCACTGCCGTCGGTGGCACCGTCACCGACGGCGTCGCCACCGAATGTGGCCGGGCCACCGCGGGGAACAGTTTCTTCGCCGTCTGCCGCACCGAGTAGGAGCCCGACCGCCGATGCGGCGCCGGTTGCGCGGGGTTCGGTGATCCCGGCGGGTGTCTCGCCGTACTCGGCGTGGGCGGTGGCTTTGTCCAGGGTGATCGACGTCCCGGCCCGCGCCCTGCAGGCTTACGGCAACGCCCAGAATTTGGTGGCCCAGCAGCAACCGGGGTGCCACCTGTCCTGGACCACGCTGGCGGGTATCGCGCACATCGAAAGCAACCACAGCCGCTTCGGTGGTCGCAGTCTGCAGCCGGATGGTCGCCCGTCGAGCCCGATCATCGGCATCGCCCTGGACGGCAGTCCGGGGGTGCAGGCCATCACAGACACCGATGGTGGGGTGCTCGACGGCGACCCGGTGTGGGACCGGGCGGTGGGTCCCTTCCAGTTCATCCCAGCACCTGGATGCACTGGAAAGCCGATGGCAACGGGGACGGTGTCGCCGACCCACAGAACATCGACGACGCGGCGTTGGCCGCCGGGCACTACCTGTGCGCCGGGGGCAAGGACCTGGCGACCGGGGCCGGGTGGTGGCAGGCGATCCTGTCCTACAACAACTCCGTCGCCTATGTGCAGACCGTGTTCACCGGCGCCGAGGCCTACGCCCGCGCCACCGGACGCTGACAACCAACCGGGCGGGTGTCAGGGGGCCACGGCGGCGTGGATGAGACTGATCAGGACGAAGGCGGCGACGAAGCTGGCGAGCATCCACAGATACTGGTTGCGGCGCAGTTCGATGGCCACGATCCCCACGGCCACCGCGACGAAGATGGCGCCGATCAGGATGGCCACCGCCCCACCCCCGTGCGGGATGAGAGAGGCGGCCTCGAGGCGGGCGGCGGCCACGGTCCCGATCATGCGGGCGTCGATCGGGGCGCCACTGTGGGGTGAGTACACCGCGGGTGTGTCACCATGCCGGGGACCCTATGCGGTGGGGGTCGCGGGAGTTCGGCCGATGTTGGGTCAGTCGGTGTCTCCCGGCTGACCAGCACGACGGGGGTGTCAGGTGCCCCACCAGCTGGAAATCGTCGTACACCTCGGCGATCGCCCGCCGATACTCATCCATCCAACCGGGGATTCACCCGGCACCGACAACTCTGCTTGTCCGTTGCCCATCCACCGAGCACACGCAGCCTCCGGTCAGCCGACCCTGACAGTTTCCAGCAGCGCGGGACGCGGGGGCAGAATGCGTCTACCAGCCGCCGTCTCCGCCGCCGCCCCAGTCGCCGCCGCCGTCGTCACCACCCCAGCCACCACCGCCGTAGTCGCGGTCGCCTCCGCCGCCGAGGAGGTCGCCGAGCATTTCCCCGCCCGCGACGGCGCCGCCGATCATCATGGCTTTCTTCCAGAACGGGGTGCGGTAGTAGCCACCGGGTACCGGGGTGCCGGCGACGGTGCCACCGCCGAAGTAGTGCGGCTGCTGGGGGTGGTAGTCGGGGTGGGCGGTGATCTGTTGGTCCCCGACATTCACCGGGGTGGGGGTTTGTACCGTGGCGGGGCTGGTCACCTCGGGCAGGTCCGGTCCCAGGGACAGTCCCTGGTGCTCGCGGACCACCCGGGTGGCTTGCAACCCTTCGACGACGATGCGCAGCGCGACCCGCATCTCCGCCGCGGTGCCCGCCCGAGCCAGCAGCCCGCCGGCGGCGTTGTTGCGTTCGCTGGCGTCGTTCATGGCTTGGCGGCACAGGGGGCTGTCCCCGGGGTCCAGGGTGGACACGTCCGAGGCCAGGCGGCTCTGCAAACTCTCCGCTTCCGCGCGCAGACCCGCGACCTCGCGGTCTTCCCGTCGTGCGAACATGCCCATGACCGTGGCTCCCTGATGTTGGACAACGGTGCTGCTGGGATCCAATGTAGGCGTCGCCGGCCTGCGTGAGGCGGCGAGGACGGCGTGGCTCACGACGACGCCTAGTCCTGTGGGTGAATGCGCGGCGCGCCGTGCCCCACCAGCGACGGGGGTGCGGCCTCACCGCGTCGGACAATGAGGGCATGGACAACGGTGAGCGGCGGCAACCCCGCCCCGGGCGTCGCCGTGAGGTCACGTCGGCGGCGGCGGCAGGTGGATTGGGGCCTCGCAGTGCCCGGGCGGCCGGGCGAGGTCCTCGACCACCATCGGCTGAGTCCACGTCGGTGCGGGCGGGCGGAGCACACCAGCGCAACAGGGTTGCCCGGTACAACGCTGCGGGCCGGGGCGCGGTGCTGGCGCGGGTGGTGGCGGTGGTGGCGTCGGCAGTGGTGGTGGTTGCCAGCGGGGTGGCGTGGGCGACGGTGCGGGACCTCACCGGTGGGCTGACCACCTCCAACGCGTTGACCGGTGGTTCAGCGTCGAAGGATGGGTCGGTGAACATCTTGTTGATCGGCTTGGATTCGCGGAAGGACCAGAACGGCAACGACCTGCCGAAGGTGATCTTGGATCAGCTGCACGCCGGGGATGGCAGCGAGGGCGGGTACAACACCAACACCCTGATCCTGGTGCACATCCCGGGTGATGGCGCCCGGGTGAGTGCCTTCTCCATTCCCCGCGATGACTACGTGGCGGTGGCGGGAATCCCGAACAACGACCACGTGAAGATCAAGGAGGCCTACGGGCTGAAGAAAGCGGCCACCGAAGACACCATGAGCAAGTCCGGGGTCACCGATCAACACACCTTGGAGTCCGCCGGGCGCGAAGCCGGTCGCAGGGAGACGGTGCAGACGGTGCAGGACTTCCTCGGGGTGCCCATCGACCACTTCGCCGAGGTCACCCTGGCGGGTTTCTACGATCTGGCCTCCGCCCTGGACGGGGTGCAGGTGTGCCTGAACCATCCAGTGAACGACAGCTACTCCGGTGCCGACTTCCCCGCCGGGCAGCAAACCCTGGACGGGGCGCAGGCGTTGGCCTTCGTCCGTCAGCGGCACGGTTTGCCCAACGGCGACCTGGACCGGACGCACCGCCAGCAGGCATTCCTGGCCTCGGTCACCCACAAACTGGGCAGCGCCGGAACGTTCAC
>JAABUI010000979.1_pt1 | contig 17915 bp, 25 predicted proteins | sample 5559111 | NCBI WGS metagenome assembly JAABUI01 (sample SAMN10711870, study PRJNA513365) | rock metagenome | isolation source: Antarctica rocks | place: Antarctica: Victoria Land, Buttleship Promontory
GCATCCCTCGGATGCTCCTTCTGAGTCGGTAGAACGTGTCCTTCGCAAGCCACATTCTCCATACACAGCAGGGCATCCGCGGTCTACGACATGCCGAACCGCCCTATCGCAACGGTGGATCCAGGCTCAGTTGGACAGCTTGCCCGTCTAGGTGTCAACACGAAAGCGCCGTAGCCAGCGTTGTGGGGCTGAAGAAGTGCCGCTAGTCGTCTGGGTGCTGTCTCACGTGCCGCAAGTAGTTCTCCGGGCTGTTCAGGAAGTGACGCCAGGATGTGACCAGGTCACTTTCGTCGTAGGAGACAGCCCTGATGCCGCGGTCGTCGAGCACACGCAGGTCAGCTCCGGGCAGTGCAGCCAGGATCGGCGAGTGGGTAGCGAGCAGGATCTGACTGCCGGCGGCAACCATGTCCGTCATGATTGTCAGGAGCATCAGCGAGCTGTCGAAGGACAGCGCTGACTCGGGCTCGTCAAGGACGTACAGGCCGGCCTCGGCTGCCATTCCCGCCAGCACCTGTAGGAAGCCCTCGCCGTGACTACGGGTAAGCAACGGCCCGTCGATGCGCTCACTCCATCGGCCCCGCGACGCGAACCCGTGAGCCTGAGCGTGGAGACGTTCGGCGCGCAGGAACAGCCCGCCGGTCGGGCCGTCGCGGCTGTAGGCCAGCCGTAGCGAGCGGTGCAGGTCGGAGTCTTCCTCGGCCGGGGCAGCGACGAGCTGTTGCAGCCAGTCGTCCCTGAACGCCGACATCCGCCGTCCCCACGACGCCGCGACTGCCTCCACGACCGTGGACTTTCCTGCCCCGTTGGCGCCGATGAGCACAGTTGCACCCCCGGCGCCAGCGGTAGTCCCTCGTCCAGGATCTGGCGCACTGCGGGCAAGGTGTACGGCCACCGGTCGGGCTCGGCCTGGCCACGGTCTATCGACAGGCCGGTGATCGGCGCGCCGGGCTGTCGGCTTCCCGCTGCGCCGCCCACCCGGCCCACCCGGCCCACCCTTTCCTGGACTCGATCATGCTCAAGTGCGCTCCAGCGAGCACCCAGCCCCGCCCAGGAGGTGCATACCCGAAGCGCCGCCGACGTTCGCTGACCTGGCCCGACGGCTCCGTGTGCCCTGATCTGAGGCTATATTCCGTCAGCCAAGATCATGACCGACAGTGCTGGGCCCTGCTCCGGAAGCCGCTGGAGGACCAAGACAGGGTTAAACGATGGTCTCGACCTGTACCCGCAGCGGCTACCGACGCAGGCGCGCCCCTACATGCCGTGAAGTAGCCGCAGGTACGGCCTGAAGGGGCATACTGTGACATAAGATAGCTTAGCGGCTGGGCACACGCCGGGGGAGGGCGCACCCACACGTGCAGCGGGAGCGGGCTGCGCGCCCGCCAGGTGAGGAGGCGGGGCTGCCGGCGAGAGGCTAAGCGGCGTTACATACCCAGGTGCGGGGAATGTTTGACGGACACGGGAGGGGTCCAGTGGCAGGGATGAGCAGGCGCAGGTTCTTTTGGGGCCTCGGTATGAGCCCTATCCAGCGCGGCGTCGTGCTCTTGGTCGCCGCTGTCGCCTTCGCTTCTGTCGAGGCCTCATCTGCGCCCCATTGGCTCAACGTCCCGATCTTCTTGATCATCGTCCTCTGCTTGCCGAGCATCGGAGAGGTCATCTACCGGACCACGCACCGTGGCAATGACGACGAATGACGGGCGGCGTTCTGCGCTTCTAACGACCCGCCGTCGGCATAATCTTGTCGCGAAGAAGTGGGCGTGACGTTCTGTGACCGATCCAACGTTCGCGATCGAGGCAGCTGGGTTCATTCCTGGACCGCCAGCTGTTGGGTATGCCGTTGGTGCCGTCGGAGTTCTGATGGTCATCGTGGCAATGTTGATGGGTAAGAAGCGACGATGACGCACATCTTGGTCCGGCCGAAAGAGGGGCCTGAATCGCCCAGCTTTATTGGCCCGCCCTGCGGATCTATGAGCTTCGATGGGTGTCAGTGATGCCCCTACAGCGCCGAGTGGGCATGACTCTCCTCGTAACCGGTGGGCTTTATGTAACGGCATTGGTTCTCGTGATCGTGCTTCCACTACCGCAGGGACCTCGGGAGATCGGCCTCGTAGTAATAGCGGTCGCTTATATCGTGGCCGTGATACGGGCAACGAGATCCAAGTCGCGATGACTAACGTGTCCAACACCTATTACCGGCGGGTAGCTTCAAGCTGGGGGAGGGGGTTTCAACGGCCCGTTTGTTGGCTCTGCCAAGGTCAGTTGGCCCCGCAGCGTCAGAGCTACCGGCCCGTACCGGCACGCGGCGTCGCGTTAGCCGTGCGCTGGTGAATGACGGGCAGCGAGGCCGCGCATGGCGTGCGGGCGAGTACCTCGGACTGGTCAGCGACAGGCCGAGGCCTAGGGGCGGCAGCCGCTCGTGGTGGCTGAGCGTGGCCTTTACGGCAGCTTGTGCTGCCGTCAGCATGGCAGTCCTGGTCGCCACCCGTTAACCGGCTTGAGTCCTCCTGGTCGACGATCTGTCCCGCTCGGATGGGTGCGGGCGTGCGTCCGCCGGTTGGCCGTGTGAAAGGTGGTGCCGGTCTCGATGATGTTGCCGGCGAGGGTGCGGCTGTCGACGATGGCGGCGCCGAACCGCAGGCTCCGGTAGCCGGGGTGGACGGCTGGCGCTGGGGACCTCTGAGCCCACTGAGCTAGTCAGATGACAGCAGCTGGTGATCCGTTGAGCCGAGGGGGCCGGCTCGCAGAAGGGGATTGAGCCGTCCGAGGCCACGAGCAGCGTCACGTGCCTCGGTCCGTGGCCGTGACGCACACCTACGACAGCGCGAGCCAGCGCACCAGCGGCACCACCGGTTACGACCACGCGCAGGCACCCGGGGTTCGGGTCGACAGCTCGGTGCCGCAACCGGGTCAGCGGAGTTGTTGCTGTTCGTAGAGCAGCCCGAGGTTGCGCTGCTCCGCTTGGTCGGCTCGGCGCCCGTAGAAGCGCTGTTGCCAAGGGATGCTGGCCAGCAGCACGCCGAGCAGGACAGAGGAGCCAGCTCCGGTCCACCGCACGAAGGCGTTACCGGTCGGTGTCAGCAGGCGTTGCCCAGCCAGGATGAACTGCACGACCGCCAAGGCCGGGAACGCCCAACGCCACCGGCGAGCGACGAGGCGCCGCCCGTAGGCGCGCCCGAAGCGAGCCCGGGCCGCGGCGGCGGCGGCGAGCGCCGGGTCGCCGACGGCTCGGCCCTTCTGCACCGCTCGGCGCACTTTCTGGCGGTCAGCTGCGCTGAGCCCCGCGGTCCGTCGGCGCAGCAGGACGCGCTCCGGGAGCTTGCCCCCGATCTGTTCTCGCAGGGCCAGGCCGATCCCCATGATGAGCAAGGCCAGGAACACCATGATCACAATCAGGCGCCATGCCTGGCTCCCCGCCAGCGCTGAACTGCTCACCGATGATCTCCGAGGGTCCGAGGGCCGCTGGCGGCACGTTTGCCTCCGACCGTCGCTGATGACAGCGGCCTTCGCGGTGCCTTCGGGTGACACTGCCGTGCCGGCCGGCTCGAGGTCCAGGCGGCGTGCCAGGCCGACGGCGCCGCGGTGGGCCGGTTGCTGGCGCGGCGCTCGCTGGTCGACACAACGCACCCCTGCTCGACACCACGCACCCCTAACGACGCGAAGCCCGGGCCTACGGCCAGCTGTCGCCAGTGAACTCGTCCGGGCCAGGCTCCAGGCGCCTCGAGTGCCGGGAGGCAGTGGATAGCGCCACTGACTCCGAACAGATCGCAGCCGCGCGACGTTGCTGGCCCGTACCCCTAACGGCTTGTCCATCGCGGCGGTCAGCGCGGGCGACGCCGCCGATCATGCCGGCTGCTCGAGCAGGGCGACGCGCTTCTTCATGTGTCCCGGCCAGCGGGCGAACAGAACTACGAAGGCGATAAACAGTGGCATGGTCCAGGCGGAGGAGTAGGTCCCGGTGGCCACGAGCGCGATCTGGAAGGCCAGGAAGACCCCCAACCCCGACCCACCGGAAACGTTCGGCTTGGCGAAGCGTCTCGCGAGCGAGGACGAGGGCATCCGCCCGAACGGCCGGGTCGGAGGGTGTGGGCCCGCGCCAGGACGGGCTTCTGCGCGGCGCGAAGCCGCTCAGGCGACAGGCCCCGCATCTGCACCCGCATCCGGTCCCGCATCCGGGTCGTGAAAGCCGTCATGATCGCGCCAAGATCAGTCCTTCGAGGAGGCCGGCCACGACCCCGCCGAGCACGCTGTCATCACGGATCCCGGTGAACAAGCCCATGAAAATGCCGAAAAGGACGCCGTAGTACATGCCGAGGACCCACCGAGGAGCCACCATCAGTTGCGCGCGCATGCCCCAAGGATCCATCGACCGGACCATGCCCACCACCACCTCCCCAATCCGAGCGGGACCATCGAGAACCGAGCTGAGGCCAAGGTCAAAGGTTCCTCGCTACCGTGGGACGTGTGGCCTCAGCGGCTTCCCCGAAGGTGGCTGTCCCCGCCGTCCCGGGCCAGGTGCAGGTGCGCCGCATGCCCGGACGGAAGCAATCCCGGCGACTGTGCGGCAGGGCGAGGTGAACAGTCGCGGGACCAGCTGGCGGCCGGCGAGACGTCCCGCTGCATGCGATAGTGGTGCAGCACCGGCCGCGCCGTCCACGTCGTACTCCCGGGATCAATCGTTTCTCCGCCGGACACCTCGGCGGCGTACCTGCCGGGAGTTGGCGAAGCGATTGTCACCGGCGGAGCTGTCGGAGCAGGTGGTGGAGTAGTTGGCGCCTTTACGGGCCTTACTTGTGGAGCCGGTGAAGGCATCGCGAGTCTAATTGGTGGGAGCCGAGCATGAGTTCCGAGGACGCCCCGAGGCGGGAACAGCTCTTTGTTGATCAGTTCCGGCGGGAAAGGGCAGAGCAAGGCTGGGGACGGCGAAGGACCGACTTAGCACTATCATGTATGCTAGGTGTCCGTTCTGGCCTGCGCCTGATAACGCTGGGCACAGTACCGAAAGACTAGAGCCCTGCCGGTCAGCTGCAGCAGCACCGCCCTGACGTCGGTACCCAACCGCCATGAGCACCGACCTGAGGCGGAAGGCCGGGCGCCGCAACGACCGTGCCTATTCGGCGAAGTGCGAGTGTCACTGACACTTATCGAAGCTCATAGGACCGATTTCGCGCGCTTAGCAGGCAATGACTGTCGGCTTCACCCTTGTACTGGTAGCGACACTCGGCATCACAGCCCTCGGAGGAATGTTTCCGCCTGCAACACTCAGCCAGCTCGGGGCAGCCCGTCCCAACACTCCCGATGTTTACTTTGACCGAACGGTCAACAATGATGCAATGATGAACGTCGCGATGATCATAAGATATGAAGCCACGAGGAGCGAGACTTCCCACCAGGCTATCTCAGCCCCCGGGTCCGGTACAGCGGTGCACGGCGTTCGGAAGAGCACAAGAGGCTCCCAGCCCATCGGGGGCAAACCCTGTCACGCCGATTCCTCTCGCAATGTCGTCGCGTCCAACTGCACCGGGCACAAGCGCGGCACCTCCTAAAGCGAGACCCGCACAGCTAGCGGGAAACGCGCGGCGTCAGGAGTTCCTGTATCGGGGTGCGGCCCGCGGCTCGGGCAGGTCGATTGGCGTCCCTGCCGAGGCGCAACTTCGCGGCCAAGAGCGCGAACTTGCCGCTCAGGTGTCAACGGATCGACACTATGTCAACTGCCCACGCACGTCAGCCGATGCCGTATGGGTATCTAGTGGCGTCCCAGCCGCAACTGCCGGGTCCCGGACCCGGACAGCCGGCCGGCGCTCCTTCCAAGCAGCCCCCCTGCGGCCGCTGCCGGAGGGCATCGACCCGGGGGTCGCGTGGACCCAGCGGACCGGACGCCCCGAAGCCACGGGTCCGCCCCGATGCACCCGCCTCAGCGGAGGCAGGAGCCATCATAAATCGTCAGCACGGACGACGGTCAGCAGGACGGCCATTGTCGCGACCAACAACACCCCTGCAAACACAGCCCCGGGCGCGCTTCCTCCCAGCACCGAGGCCACGAGTGAGATTAGAAAAGCAACCGCTGCGACGGACCATGCCAGGATGCCTGCTTGCCTTCTCTGCATACCGTGGTTCCCTTGCCCGCCGCATACCTGCTCAGGGCGCGCGTCGCACCCAGTCAACTCATCAGTAGCTCATTGCCGTCAACCCCGCTACTGCAACAGCGGATCTGAGGCCAGGGACGGCGCCCGTAGAATACATGCCTGGCCGTGATGGCACCGGCAGTTCGCCTATCGAGCGCAGCGATAGGTCCCACCGCATACCGACCCGACCCCATTCAGCAGAGCATCAGCTCGCGGGAGCGGTCCAACGCCGTGTGCGGAGCGTTGGCGGTGGACAAGCAACGCGAGGGCCGTGAGCTGATGGAGGACCCGGTCGTGGAGTGCTCGAGCTGCCCGGCAGCCGCACCACCCCCGTGCTGAGATTGGTGCACCAGCCCAGGGCGCAAAGCCAGGTAGCGGGGCGGCTTACAGCATCCTGATCTTGGATGGAGCAGTACCGGCGGTCCCCTGCGGGACTGACATCTGCCCGACCGCACGATCGAGGGGCGCTTCCCGTCCCGCTAGGTCGACGTGGCCGGTGCCCGCGTCCGGCAGCTCTACCTGGCGGCGGTGAGGTTCTTTGCTGCCTGCGCAGCCAGGCGCAGCACATCCGAGGTGGGTTGTCCGTGCGGGTCGGCGGAGCCATAGACCCCGGAGAACACCGGGCCGTGCCACATGAAGATCGCGATCACATGCTCGGTGGTCTTCCCGTCGGTGGCGGTGGAGTCGTACGCCTGGGTCCCGGCTGGCCACGGTGCGCGGGAAGCCAGGCGGGTGAACGTGTAGGTCAGCAGAGGTGTTCCGGCGACCTTGGAGGCGACCCGGTGGTGCGGGCAGGTCGCCACCGCATGGGCGACCTCAGCGGCGGCCTGCGCCGTCCCGCCGTTCCGGTAGGTGACGACCTCGTTGGACCCGAAACCGGCACCGGCCCGGCTGTAGATCACTTGCAGCCGGGCCGTGCGCAGGCCTTCGCTGGGGAAGTCAGCGCCGCACAGGTCCAGGGTGACCTGATGGGTGACGGTGTCACCGCCCGGCGGGGTGCGGCGCGTGACCCCGGAGCCCAGTTGCGAGGTGGTGACCGCGATCCGTTCCACCAGGGCCTGGTCCTTGGGGGTCCCGGCGGTGGGCGAGGGGGTCAGGGCTCCGGTCGTGCCGGTCGGCGGTGCCGGGCTCCCGGATCCGGTCGGCGGGCCGGACCCAGCCGTGCGGCTCGGGCCGCCCGTCGCGACGGAGCTGTGGCCGCTTGAGCACGCCCCCGCCACCAGAACTCCGACACAGGCGAACCTCAGCGAGTGGGAACGCATCGCAAGACCTCCACAGATCACGAGCCGTACGGGTCAGCAACCCATCTTGCCGCCGTCATGGTGGACTTCTCCCCTGCAGCGACGCGGCTGATACAGGCAGCGTCCCGGCCAAGCCGCTCCGTAGTCTCCGCACCGACCTGAAGGCCAGCCCTGTCTTCAACGACGGCTTGGCAGGCACTCATGCAGGTGCTGAAAGACGAGTCGGATGCCAACATCACGAGTGGGCCGGGCGGCGCTGCGCTGCTGACCGCGGTGAGCGCGACGGGGCGGCCGGCCCGCGGGAACGGTCCGGACGACTGGTACGGCCCGGACACGAGACCGCCGGGCAGTCTGACCGCAGCGTGATCACCCGTCGCCGCGGGCAGGTCCCCCGCATTGACTCGCCCGAGGTAGTTCACTGTCACCTGGAAGGGGGTCCCAATGGCTGGGGCTATGCGTTACAAGCCGAGCAAGCCGGCGGCCGTGCTCGGCATCGTCGTGGGGATCGGAATGCTTGGCTTCGCCATCACGGCCTTCTCACGCGCCCACAAGTTCCCCCTCGGCTTCCTGATCTTCTGGTGCGTGATAGTGGTCGCGATCACCAGCTTGAACACCTGGGCGGCCTTCTCCAAGAACGGCTCGCTGGCAACCTTCACGCCCTTCAACCCGCGGGAGCGCGAGTAACTCTGACGCTGCTGCCTCTGGCAGTCAGCGGACGACTGACCGGACTCCCCGCGCTGCCGATCATCCTGGTGATCCTGGCGGTCACATCATCGATCTCGTGACGATCGTCAGAGCGGTGGCTCGACGCGCGTCCAGAAGACGCTGAACGGCAGGATGAAAGGTAGGCGGCGTAGGGCATCCACGCGGCCTACGGCGGTGGCGGTGTTCCACCGCCGGGGACGATGTGCAGGCCGAGGAGGCCGGCGAGGCCGGCAGGCACGTGCTCGACACCGGCATGGACCAACGCATGACAGACGTCTCGTCCCGACTTAGCTCCAGCACCATCCTTCAGATGCGCCAGGACGACCTCGCGGAAGCCTTCAGCATCCATCGGCCCGAGTGCCCTTCTTCGTCTAGGTCGTCGAGGGCCTGCGGCCCCGCGGCCGGGGCGACTGCTGGAAGACTTCGTGGCAGAGCGTCGTGATCTAGCCCCACGTGTGCCAGTGCCGCTGACGCTCTGCCCTCTGGTGGCGCCGGGAGCGTCTGCGCGGCAGACCGCCAGGGTCTGGTGCAGACCTCGGGGTCGACTTTGCTCCTACGCTCGCGGCGTGCCATCCAGCAGAGCCGCGAAGGTGGCACCGGTGTATCCGCGTGTGAGCCTGTGGCGCCAGCGCGCGTTCCGCCTGCTGTGGCTGGGCGAGACGACCAGCACGGTCGGCACCAATATCTCCCGGGTCGCTCTCCCGCTCGTCGCCGTCGTGACGGTGCAGGCCAGCACCGTGCAGGTCGGGGCGCTGACCGCCGCGACCTGGCTGCCGTGGCTGGTCGTGGGGCTCCCTGCCGGTGCGTGGGTCGACCGTCTCCCTCGGCGGCTGGTGATGCTGGTCTGTGACGTCGCGTCCCTGCTTGCGCTGCTCAGTGTGCCGCTGACCGCGTGGGTCGGCGTCTTGACCTACGGGCACCTGCTGGCTGTCGCACTGCTGACCGGAACGGCGAGCGTCTTCTTCACCACCGCCTACAGCGTGTACGTGCCGAGCATCGTCACCCCTGGGCAGCTGAGCGAAGCCAACGCCAAGCTGCAAGGCAGCGAGGCGGTCGCGCAGGTCGCCGGCCCCGGCCTGGCGGGCCTGCTTGCCCAGGTGGCCGGAGCCGTGGCCGGGCTGGTCGCCGACGCACTGAGCTTCCTGGTCTCGGCCGTGTGCCTACTCAACATCGACCACCAACAGAAGGCAGCGACCATCGCTCGCACCACGCGGCTGCGGCAGGAGATCGCGGCCGGGGTGCGCCTGGTCGTCGCGGACCCCTACCTGCGTGTGCTCGCGGTGTTCGGGGCGTTGACCAACCTGACGTTGGTCGGCTACCAGTCGATCCTGGTCGTGTTTCTGGTCCGCGACGTCGGCGTGAGCCCGGCGGCGGTCGGTGCGCTGCTGGCTGTGATGAGCGCAGGAGGTGTGCTCGGGGCGAGCATCGCTGGTGCCTTGGCCCGCCGCTTCGGCAGCGCCCGCGCGCTGCTGCTCAGCGCCCTGTGTACCGCGCCGTTCGGGTTGCTCATCCCGCTGACCGCTCCCGGGCCGCGGTTGGCTCTGGTGGCGATCGGTGGCTTCGTCGTGGGTTGCGGCGTGGTCAGCGGCAACGTGATCAAAGACAGTTGGCGGCAGCTCTACTGCCCCCGGCACCTGCTCGGCCGTGTCCTGGTCAGCATGCAGGTCCTGAACTACGGGGCGATTCCTGCCGGGGCGCTGCTGGCGGGCGCGCTCGGCAGCACGATCGGCCTACGACCCGCCCTGTGGGTGGTCACCTCGGGACTTGGGCTGGCAACCCTGACGCTGCTCCGCCGGCCCCTGATCGGCGACCGCGAACTTCCCCGATCCATGACGCTCGACCAGCACAAACGCGAGCAGGCGGCGTCCTAGTAGCGGCCGTGCGAAAGCGGCGGACGTCTCCTCGGCGCGTTGGAGGGCGCAGTCGGCGGAGGGGTGGGCGCGTCTCGTGACACCCCCGGTGCCACCGCAAGCTGATGTCGGGACTGGTGTCAGCGGGCGTCAGGCAGCACGGCGCGCCTCTACCGTGACCTATGAGCTGGAGGGTGCACGGGAAGCGGACGCAGGAGCAGGGCCAGTGATCCCGTGGTGGGTGCCGCTTGCAGCGGCCGCTATCGCTCTGTTGGGGACCGTGGCTGAAAGCCCTCGTCCACCCTTCGTTCGCCTGGCGTCGTCTCTGCTTGTCATGTCCTTCGGCGTTGGGTCCCACGTCAGGTGCCGGGACGTAGCCGCCAGGCCAGCCAGCGGTGTTCGAGCTCGGCGAGGTCGCTGCAGCTGGCGCCGAGCAGCAAGGTGCTGGGGACCAGCGCAGCCACAGGCATCAGGGCCAGCCACGGGCTGGGACTGCCTGATGTACAGGGCCCCAGCATGGCCGCCGTCGATGCCAGCCACCAGCCGCACCGGCGCAATCGTGGCGGTCAGCGCGGGCGACGCCGCCCATCATGATGACTGCTCGAGCAGGGCGACGCGCTTTTTCGGTCGAAACTGCCACGTAGTGGGCAGCCGGTCTGCTGCAAAGGCGATCCGTAGTTCGCCGCTACGAGCGGGCGCGGCCTTCTGGCAGGAAGCGGCCGGCTAGCGCGCCTGTGAGTAGCAGGACAGCCAGCAGTACGAGCGTCGGAGGTGCCAGGAAGAACAGCCCTACGGCAGCGGTGTCGTCACCGGCTGGGTCGGTCGACGTGACCATGACGGCGATGTACCAGAAGCAGGCGCAGGCGGTCCCTAGACCCGCCAGCACAGGTATCGCCCGCAGAGCCCGCTGGCGTCCCAGCCGCCAGCCGAGAGGCAGCTGTGCCAGCAGAGCGAGCACGATCAGGGCTCCGCAGACGCGGAGGCGGTGCGGCGAGGGTGGCGCGAGCCCGTTGAGGCTCAGCGTCAAGGCGTACGGACCCCAGATGTTGGTGACCACCAGCCACAGAGGACCGACCATCCGAAGCTTGGCCCAGGGGAACGGATGCGCAGGCTGCCAGAACTGGTGGGACGGTGCAGGCGTTGGCCACGACGGGTCCGGCTGCCAGCCCCATGGCGGTGCCCACCCAGGTGGTGGGCTCGGCCAGTCGTCGGGCGGTACCCAGACCTGACGGCTCACGGAGGAACGATAGATCCGCTCCTCAGGCCGGCGGCGACATCGACGGCCGGCCGGTCCACTATTGAGTTGTCAAACTTCGGGTGCTCGGGTTCCTTCTCCAGCTGGGGCGTGAACAGGAGCAAGCCAGTGGACGCGCTACGGGTGCCCGCGACGACGACGAGGCAGGGCCGGTAGCTCAGAGGCGCGACGCGCGCGGGGGCCGCACGTAGCCCGCTGCGCTCTGGACAGCCGAGACGCGCCACAGGGCACCGCCTCGTACGGTCGGGACTTAGTCGGCGTTCAAGCGATCTGCGATGGCCTGCCACTTCGAGCCCCCAGCGCGCTCCTGAGTGATGCGGGCCGCGAGGTCCGGCCGGCTGTTATGCACGCCAAGCAGCCCCATCACGCCACCTTGGGCACGGCGCACGCTCGCAGCATCTCTCGTTCGCTGTGCGATGGTCTCGCGTTCCCAGGCCGCGTGTACCGAACGGCGTTGCGGGCGGTGGCTGACCTGCCCGTGCGGGACCGACCCGGAGCCGCTCGGCCCGCTGCCGGGCAATGTCCACGCGGAGCCGCGGGTGGAGCAGCGCGACGTGCTGGCCGGGGCGGCCGCCGTCTTGTGCCACGGCGGCTCCGGCACCACGTTCGGGGCGCTCGCCGCAGGCGTGCCGCTGGTCGTCGTCCCGCTCTTCGCGGACCAACCTGCAAACGGCAGGCTGGTTGCCTCCCTTGGTGCTGGCCGCATCGTGCAGGCAACAGCAGGTCCCACCACACCAAAGTGCGAGCCGCCATGCGGGCCATCCTCAACGAAGGAAACTACCGGACCGCAGCTCAAAAGGTCGCGCGCGAACTGCGCGGACTACCCGACGTGGATGCGCTGCTGCTCACGCTCGCGAGCGGACACCCGTCCGCCATCATCGGGTAGGTGCCGCTATCCGAGAAGAACCGGCATTACCGTGCATCGGGTGGAACCGACCGCGAGCCGCGAGGCGTACCGCAACAAGTGGATAACTGTCAAAGAACATGACCTCGTCTTCGGGGACGGCAGCACCGGGATGTATGGCGTCGTCGAGAAGCCAGACTTCGCGCTTGTCATTCCGCAGGACGAAGATGGTCGTTTCTGCCTCGTCGAGCAGTATCGCTATCCCGTCGGTCGCCGAGCCTGGGAGTTCCCGCAGGGGTCATGGAGTGGGTCAGCAAAGGGCGACGCCGCGGCATTGGCCGCTGCGGAGTTGCGGGAGGAGACAGGGCTTACTGCTGGCACGCTGCGCCACCTCGGACGGCTGAACCCGGAGTACGGCTTCTGTAATCACGCCTTCGATGCCTACCTGGCCACTGACGTGACCGCCGGTGCGTGCGACCGCGAGGCATCGGAGCAGGACATGCTCCAGGCGTGGTTTCGCGAGGCCGACTTCCTCGATATGGTCCGCCGACGGGACGTTGTCGATGCGGCGAGCGTTGCCGCCTACTTGCTGTTGCTCATGCATCGTGGCGACCTGGCGGGCAAGAGCATGTAGGTGCCGCTACAAGCCTTCTTGGGTTACGAGTTGCCATGGTGCAGCGGTGGCAGATGGCGCTGGCCCTTGCGTGCTTCGTCGCGTCGTACTTCGTGGTACGAGTCATCCAGGGCGACCCGCTGACAAGGACGCGAGGTCTTGCCGCCTGGGGGTCGCTTTCGTGGTCGGGTTGGTCGCGTTGGCTTTCGTGGCCTTCGCCGGCAGGCAGCGGCGGCAGTGAGAATTGCAGTTGTTTGCCTAGGGCACCTGACTCGATCACGGCGAGCTCGGCGCCGGCCCGGCAGGTGCGCACCAGCTCCGGAAGGGCGTTGCACGGCGCGCTACTCATGTCGCCAGGCCATCCTGATGGTGCCGAGTGGTGATGCCCGGCGCACTGGGGGCGAACATGGCAGCAGCGCGGTCGGCAACTGAGCGTGTCAACTGGCCGGCGGTAGATGCCGCCTCACGCTCGGCGGCAAGTCGGCGTTCCTCTAGACATCTCGAAGCTGGGGCCACTGCTTCAGGAACGACTGCACCTGACGGCGGCTTCCCAGCACGACCCATCGTTGACCGACAGGAGCGTTGTTCAGCATCGCCCCGTACTCATCGTCGTACTTGCCGTACATCCGCCAGGCCCAAGCCACGATCGAACGCTCAGGATCGAGCGACAACACGTTGCGAAACGATTCACGGTTGCCATTCCAAAGCTCGCGCCGGAGCAGCACGCGTGCACACGTCCGCCTGACCACTTGGCGCATGACAAGACCTCTGCCAACACGTAGCCACACGACCATGTCCGCTCGTGACATCACCAGGTCCCTCGTTCGGGCGTAATTCCCATCGACCACCCACTCGGCCCCCGAGACGAACGCGCCGACGCGCGTGCGGAACTCCAACAGATCGAGCTGAGTCCAACCTACCTGGTGAAACAGACCATCCAGCTCGAGGTACGCGACGTTCTGAGCCGTCGCCAACGTCCGTGCCAACGTCGACTTGCCCGCACCACTGGGACCCACTACCGCAATACGCACCACGACCCCTACCTTGGCATTAAGCAGTCGTCGCATATTCAGCCACGCGGTCAACGCTGCGTAGTTGTGGATCTGCCAGGCTCACAGCCGACGGTGCTGCGCGCCTGGTTCCGGAAGCCGCTGGAGGACGCCAAGGCAGGGTCATGATGCTCTTCGACCTGATCCCTACTCGGCCACCGCCGCGGTCGCGGACCAGGTGGCAGAATCTGGCCGCCGACGCGGCAGCTAGGCCCCCTACTTTACATAAGTACTATTAGCGGCCCGTACACGCCCGGGGAGGGCGGACTTGCACGGGTACCGAGCAGGCGGGCTGGCCGCCCGACCACGCGAGGAAGCGGCGCTAGCCTCGGCCGCCGAAGCCCGAACAGGGACGCCGCGGCGCGTCGTTGACGCTCGACTCGAACCCCGGCTTACGTTCGAATAAGCGGTTCAAGCGAAGGCCGGCGCGCTCGTAGGAGGTGAGGGGGAAATGGCAACGGTGCTCGGTTGCACCTGCTGCGCTCGCCCGTGGGAGCGCTGCCCGGTCGAGGCCAAACGCGTCGGGTTGAGGGGCCAACGCGTGACCCGGACAACGTCTGTCGAGACTGCATGGCACACGCCGGCTTCGGACTGCAGATGGCGAAGGAGCACATCCTGCTCTGGCAGGGGTACGTCGCCCAGGTCGAGGCTGAAGCTGGTGAACGACTGGCTGAAGCGGAGGGTCGCCTCGCTCGTGCGCAGAGAGAGTTGGCAGAGCGCTCCGAGCGCGTCGTTGAGAAGTACATCAACGAGGCCGACATGCAGGCCGCCAAGGCGGAAGCTCAGCGCGCCTTCCAGTCACGGTCGTACGCCTGGCAGAAGTTGTCCGCCCTGGGGCTGCTGCACGCCGAACTGGACGGCTCGCGTTGCAGGTGCGGCAAGGTGCGCAGGTCCTGTTCAGAGGCCTCGCTCGTGGACGGCGTGGCCGGTCTGCGTGCTTGGGAGGCACGCCAGGCGGAAGAGGCTCGGGCCGGCCGTGGCCACTACCTCCCGGACGGCCATCCGGCGGTAGTTGACCATCGCTGGCAAAGCACGGCCAAGCAGGAGGACTGGCCGGTTGGATGGGGCGACGGCTAAGCAGCGCGCTGTCCGCTGGGGCCGGCGAAGAACCGGCAATACCAGCGGTCGCCTTGGCCCGCTCAACTGCGATTCACTGATCTACATGTCCCGGCTGATCGTCGTGGTGTCCGGCCTTCCCGGCAGCGGAAACAGCACCCTTGCGGGCGGCCTGGCCTCTGCGTTGTCGCTGCCGCTAATCGACAAGGACGATGTCCTGGAGGCGCTGCTGGACAGCCCGGAGACCGCTGCCGTGCCGCGAGGCCAACTCAGCCGTGCGGCGGACGTGGTGCTGCAACGGCTTGTGGCAGGGATGTCGAGTGGGGTCGTCGTGGCGTCGTTCTGGAGATACTCCGCGCTCTCCGTAACGTCTGGGACCCCAACCCAGTGGCTAGCGGACATCGACGGCGCCTGGATCGTCGAGGTGTTCTGCGACTGCCCGCCCACCTTGGCTGCCGACCGCTTCCTCAGCAGGACAAGGCACGCGGGCCACGGCGATGCCACCGCAACTCGGGAAGACACCGTGGCGGGGTTTCAACAACTGCACGCACAGGGTCCGTTGGGGATCGGGCGACTGGTTCGTGTCACGACCTCCCGACCCGTGGACGTGCGGCTCGTCGCGGAGGAGGTCGCACGGGGGGTGCCGTTAGTCCAGGACGGACAGTCCTAGCATAGGAGCAGGCCAGATCCTGCCACCTGGGCCGCGCCCTGTGGTGATGTGAAGCGCGCAAGATGCAGAACAAGGTCCGCTGCCACTGTCACGTGCCCAGGCAGCACGGCCAGGATTCGCTCGAGTGCTTGCTCGCGAATCGGGGTCGGCAGTTCGAGATATGCCGAGACTGTTGACAGGTGGCCCACGTACTCCGATGCCGAGATTGTCCAGCGCCGCTCGATCGTGACCTGACGAACATCGGTGAAGTCGTTGTGTTGCGCTAACTCGTTGCCCGGCCACTGCATTGGACTGTCCGCGGACGTTTCATCGAGCCAGGTCAGACCGTCGTCTGCCAAGAACGGCGACCTCGCGTCGCGCACGGCTGCCTCCAGGGCGGCATCGGCGAGCGACATCTGCCCTCCGAAGGAGGCGAATGTCCCGTCCGGGCGGAGGAGCGCGGCCACGCGCCGCCAGCGGCCCTGCGCCGCGGTCCAGTGCAGAGAGGCCGCGGCGAACACCAAGTCGTAGGTCGATGTGGACTGCAGGTCCTCAAGCCCGGCGCGAACCGTGACCACCTCGGGCGGCAGGTGCTTTCGCAGCTCCGCTAGCATCGCCGCGTCGGGATCGGTCGCCGTGAGCGCGATGCCGCGGGCAGCGAAGGCCCGTGTGGCTTTGCCGGTGCCAGCGCCGAGCTCCAACGCGGTTGCGACTGGTCGCCTCGAGTACGCGAGGACGGCATCGACCAGCTCGTCTGGGTAACCCGGACGGAATCGCTCATACGCCGCCGCCACGCACCCGAAGGAGAGCGCACGAGCTATCACGCGACAATGCTGCCACCGCTTGCCGCGCTGCCGCCCGGCACCGCATGTACGTGCCGTTAGCCAAGATCACGACCGACGGTGCTGGGCCCCGCTTTCGCAGGCCGCTGGAGGACCGCTGGAGGGACCTAGACAGGGTCACGGTGCTTTCGACCTGTTCCCAAAGCGGCTACCGACGCAGGCGCGGCCCAGGTGGCAGGATCTGGCCGCAGGTACGGCAGATAGGTCCGCCGCCCGGAACTCTCGCTACGTGGTGGACAGTGCAACGCCGGGCCGGTGCCAGCCTGGAGCTGCACAAGACCCTAGACCAGATCGTGGCAGCGGTCGTGGAACTGCTTGGCTTCCACGTCGCGGTGATGAACCTGGTCAGCGGCGACGGCGGCCTGGAGGTGCTCAGCGGCGCCGGTCCGGCTGAGGTCCGCCAGCAACCTACTGGGCACCAAGCAGAGCCAACGAAGTTGGCAGCAGATGCTGGACGCCGCCCGTCCCATCGAGAACTGGCCGTTCGTGCACCACGACGACGCCGACCTCCTGGACGAGCCGGCCCGTCTCGCCGAAGCACGCATTCCAACCGCAAGCCACACCCAAGATCAACAGTGGATTGGGGTTGATACGTACGTCTAGGAGACGTTGCGCGGGCGGCCGGCGGCACAGCCGACCGTCCGCGCGGTCTGGCTGGGTGGCGGCTATGCGGTCGGGGTGGTGAGCAGGTCGGCGAACACCACGATGTTGTCGCGGTAGCTGTGGGCGCTGTGGTCGAATGAGCCGCCGCAGGTGATCAGTCGTAGGGCTGGGTGGTCCACGTCGCCGTACACCTGCTGGGTGGGGAAGCTGCCCTTGGGTACTTGTTGCACGCGGGTGACGGCGAACACCGCGGTGCTGCCGTCCTGGCGGGTCACCTCGATGCGCTTGCCGTCGCTGAGCTGGTGCAGGTCGAAGAACACGCCTTTGCCGTTCCAGTCCACGTGTCCGGTCATGATGGCTGGGCCGCGTTCGCCGGGAGTCGGGGCGCCGGTGAACCAACCGGCGTGAGTGCCGTCCGGTGGCACCTGCAACGTCCCGTCCGGGGTCACAGCCAGGTCGATCAGGGGAGTGTCCACCCCAATAGACGGGATCTTCAACCGCACCGGTACCGACCTGCTCAGCGCTACGGCAACCCGTCCGTGGGCCGGCGCAGCGGTAGCCGGGGCAGCCCGGCCATGGGCCGGCGCAGCGGTAGCCGGGGCAGCCCGGCCATGGGCCGGCGCAGCGGTAGCTGGCGCCGAGTAGGCGGGGCTGGCTTTCGGGGGCTCGGCGCGAGGATGGGGGGCGGTCGAGCAGGAGACGGCACCGAGCGCGCCGCCGGCGGTCAGAGCGAGCGCCAGCACTGCTCGCCGCGCCCCGCGCTGACCCGGCCCAGACCGGGCCGGGTCAGCTACAAGCCGTTTGCGGATCAGGGCTGGCCGTGGCGACGTCGGGCTGCGACGACCACCCCGGTAGCGCCGCTGACGACCAGCGCCAGCGCGACGCCCGACGGTACCGGCGAGCGCTGGTTGTCCGTGCTGGCGCTGCCGTCACCGGCGTGCACCGCCCCGATCGGCACCTGACGGATCTGAGCGGTGGCGGCGACAGCGCTGGTCGCCGGCACCTGCCCGGTCGCCGGCACCTGCCCGGTCACCGGCACCTGCCCGGTCACCGGCACCTGCCCGGTCACCGGCACCTGCCCGGTCACCG
>JAABUI010000980.1_pt1 | contig 17912 bp, 21 predicted proteins | sample 5559111 | NCBI WGS metagenome assembly JAABUI01 (sample SAMN10711870, study PRJNA513365) | rock metagenome | isolation source: Antarctica rocks | place: Antarctica: Victoria Land, Buttleship Promontory
GGGTCTTCTAGGGGCGGGTACCTTAGACTGCGCTGCACGAGCTAGGCCGGATCTAAGGGGGTGTACATGCATCAAAAGGGGGTGTACACCTATCCGTTCCCATTTTGTATGGTAGAGTTGCTACTTTTCTGCATAGGGCTTGAACCTATAGGGCTGCGCTAAACCTATCTCGTCAGACTCTACAGACCGTTTCAACTAACAGTCCAAACAGTCGGTCCAGATGTTGAACCACTTGGTCCAAATCCCAAACCAACTGCTTAGTCATCTGGACGGACTGGTCCAAACCGATAGTCCGTGGTTGGACCGGTCCACCATCAAAAGCGTTGATCCTTGGGTAGTTTCAGGCGAGTAGCGAAAGCGATAGACACTGATGTATAGAAATGAAGTTATTTCGAAGTTGTTATGTTTACAGTTTACAGGGTGTGCAAAATAGGAAATGCAAGGGGTTTGAAGCACGTCTTATAATCCAGATTATCAAGCATTTCTTGGCAACAACATTCGCAATTCTGAAGCAGCATGCGGAGACTGATACGCACCGGATTGAGTTTATAATCGAGCATTACAAATCCACCCTATGACAAATCACGTGACGTGGAGGACCCTCTCGGCTGCAGCTCCTCGTTGTTACTCCTTGGCCAGAATCCTGAATCCCAGCCTAGTCCTCTTCAATATCGCAACTTGCGAATTAGAGGAATTTGCCTATGGATACAACCAGAGGAGCTTCGAAGAGCGGTAGAATGAATTAGCAATAACATTGAGTGGCAGCAGAGCAGAAGACATCGCCGGCGAGGTCACCGCTGGGACCAGATTGCTCCCAGATTGCCAGTACTTTGTAAAGGAGGAATGCCTAGATGCACTGGGGCGCTGCTAGTCATGGGATGAAAGTGTTATGAGTATTGATATCGAAGGCATGTATATGTAAATTTGAGATCTGTGGGCGCTTGCATGAGGACCTTGATGTTTCACGAAAGAAATAGACCTCTTAAGGTCGCTTTTGACTGCGTAAAGCCGAAAGATAGCATAAAATGAACGATTTTCAAGAAGCATGTGTCTGTATGAGCTCAGAATCGATGGCTTAATGCCGCTACTCGAGAATCAACTCCTGGCAAATTTCCGTTATTTAGTGGAGGAGAATAGCCATAGTAAAGATTGGACTCGAGAGGGCAAAACAGAGATTGATGGGGCTTGAATCCGATGTACCTGGTGCGTTAGGTCACAGGATTATCCTCAAGGGAATGTGTCAGTTGTTGTGATATTTAAATCAAAGCGCGTTGCTTGCTCAAGGGGTAACTTACCAATTTACCCTTCCACTCAGTGACCGTCATACCGGCTTGATTGCGGTTCTAATGATCGAGATAGAAGCGCAAATATCCATAGCCTGTCAGCAATGCGGGTGGAGACAACCAGTCTCTTCCTGTACCTGTACAATCCAAGGCTAGGCCGTGAGATCTAGTACTGAGATTAATCCTGGGGCCACGAGAATCCTGAGAAGTCTTATAGAGCCGGATTGCGATTTCGTGTAGCAGTAATTGAAACCCTAGGAGAATATCAGGCCCAGGTCATCCTGTGACTTGTGCCGCAACTTTAAGGTCGATTTCGTCAAGGCGAGCGGACGAGCGCTCTGTATAGGTTGATAGCTGCGCTTTCCTTGAGGGATAGTATTTCCGTAGACGGCGAGGGGTTGCGATCGGCCGTAGACAGATAGCAAAAAGCAATCAGGTGTACATTGCCGCGGATTGATGAAATTCTCCGAAAATGGCATGTCACACGAGACGAGCGCGAAATGGTATAAAGCTGGCTCATTTTCCAAATGCTCCATCCTCCCTTTGAACTTCTTCATACTTCCCCACCAGTTGCCCAGCATACTCAGCTAAACGTCATCATATCAAACAAAAACCTTTGTTTGTCAATTAGAACCTTGCTATTACTTTAAAAACTCCATCGAAGAGCATCCGACATGACGGAGATCACACTCTTCTATATGAAATATGACTCGAAGACGGGTTGTAAGTCTTCTGCAAACACAACTGAAATCTTGATCATCAGCCATCTGACTCTTAGTCAATCTAGCCTGGAAGTCGAAGCATTCCATTCCCCTAGCTCAATCTTACACAAGAATCACTCCAAACAGTAGCCTTACCGATCTCCTCAATGCCGACCCCGTCATACTCGAAGTCATACAGCAGAAAATGAAGAAAGGAGAGGATTGGGAGGGCCAGTAAGCAGTACCAAGTCCCTCGCTATCACTTGTGCTGACGTCTTTCTCTAAGTGTATTACACAGCATTGGCCCACAGGATGCTCGGAAGGGGTTCAAGATCGTGCTTGTCAAATATGAGGATGATTGTAAGTAGTCACCGCTTGGCTTCCATGTATAAAACTCGCTGAGACTTATGGAGATCACGGAAGCTTTCGCGGAAGCATGCCTTTCAGTGGTGGGTCTGCGTGTAGCCGATGAGGCAGACGTGCTAAAAAAGGGCGCTTACCATGGACCAAATATCGTCGATAGAGAGTAGGTGATCTATATTCACATGAGGTGTGAGATTGGAGAATCAAGTAGACAGCATCAGACAAGACGGTAGACGTTAGCTTGGTATGAACTGGATGAGCTTGCTTTACATCAGCTCAAGGATCTCAAGAGGTTGCCAGTCAAAATTAGTGTTAGAATTCAGCCCTATGCCAACTCCTTGATTAAGGTACCTTTAGGTAGGCTAGAGGCTTTCCTTATGAGGCTAGCGTCCTGGCACTGCCTGATACTTCTTTCACTAGTGTAACTAATTGAAGCAATCAATTCCACACACATGAGACCTCCACGATTCCAACAATTAGTGACCCTCGTGTTGACTTGACCAACGTGAGCTGCTCGCAAATTGATGAATACAGCGATTAAAGAGATAGCGACACTTAGCAGCCACATCTTTTGGGTCATTACCACCGATCTATTAGGCTGAATTCTTGATAGCAAGGCACGGATGAAACACTTAGCAGACGAGTGTAACCAGTCGGCACGCTACCACTCCTTCGACAAGCTAGGCAGCTTAATTCCTGCTTTTTACCTAGATTCTGTCCTTTGAAATCGAGGTCGCGGTTTCGTGAAGTCGTTCATCAATATGTTGCGAGACCTTATTGTTGGAATTCAGCCCTATGCTACCAAGTATTCCTAGTTTTATTGGTGGATGACCTAAAGCGGTTTAGCGTCTTGGCATCCCTTGACATTTCTTTTTTCTTCTCCATGCAACCAACTCAATCAATCAATTCCACACCTAATGAGACCTCAACTTCTCCACGTATTTCAACACTTATGCACCAGGACGCGGGTACTGGTGAACATCAAAGGGAAGCGTTCTCACCATGTACCGATAACAAGAGCAGTGCGCAGAATGGCAGGATTATTATGCATGACGCAATGGGATACTTGATCTGGAGGTCTCTGGTATGTTCCCTCCACTTTTTCTTGCTTCATACATGATGATAGGGATTAGCAAGGTCTCCGAAGTAGGGGTAGGGGCTAACACGTGTTCACCCGATAGGACTAAACTAAGGATGCATTGATCCGACTTATTGTTGATTGATTGTACTAATCTTCTTCGGCAGCAAGGTTGAAAACAGTGCAATGGGTAGCCAATAATCTTATTCCCATGGTATTCCAGACAGTAGTTACGATGCTGATGTTAATATCATCCCCCTGACTACTTGAGAGGTCTACTGATCGGGCAGATCTCTCTTCAAATGAATGCCATGGAAGACGTGTCAAAGAAAAGGGGTTTCAACAGCCCTATGCCAAGACCACGGAGCATAGATAAATTTCACGTAGACTTCTCGTGTGCATTCATATCATTCAGAACACCATCGACAGCTTCAGTAACCCGCGTGAAACATGCCCCCTCTAAGTAAGTCCATGATATTTGAGTATAGTGGTTGCAATCCTGGACTAATTGCGTCACACTCAAGATTCTCTGTTTCGAGCTGCTCCGTCACCACCCTCACCCAACATCGCCATGGAAGCTCGTCTCCTCCAGGCCCGCAAGCTTCCAAATCAGTACGGCGTCGAAGAATGGCAGCTCATCGATCCTGAGCGACGAGGAATTGAAGTGACGAGAGCTAATCTCCACAAAGACACCAATCTCATGAGTATCGATCCAGATGCTATGAGTTTCTTCATCAATCTTGCCGGAGATGGAGGACCATGGGCAGGCTGGTATACGTTCCCTTGCGACTGATGTTCTCCAATGCTAACACTATTGCCAGGCGCCTGCATGCTGTCGGCGAATTGAAGGACACTACTGAAGGGATCCCTTATTTCGACTTTGTTCTTTTGCAAACCAAGGATTCGATGCCAAAGGGGGTTGATGGAGGTACTCAAACGTCTCTCGCAAAGTCTGCACCACCGGATAGTAAAGAGGATTTACTTGAGGGGGGCTATGATCTTGTGTCACAGCATGCGGGTAGTCTATGAGGAATGCATGGAGGCTCCTTGAAACGACGACTAATGTTTATGCTTGCGAGGTATAAGGGTCTGATAGCCGCTCAAAGTATCAAGCCAACACTCTTCACTCTACCGAAGAAACTAGGGTGCTGAACACTAGCTAGCTCCGACAGCCATCAGCAGCCATTGAACCCATGTCACATTCTGGGCCATAGTGATCCAAATACAAGATTGAAGTCTGCTCTTGGCTGATGAGCGATGCTTTACATCTCCCATTGATGAGACGCCGATTTGCTTACGTTCAGCACGTTGCCCGGGCTTTCATACGCAAATGATGATGGTAAAGTCTTCGAGTAGTCTTTGTCAGACGGATGATTGATTATTACCCTGGATTCCTTATTCCGCTGACCATTCGAACTTTATAATTGCTATCCTTAGAGCGGATCTCATCCTTCTCCGAGCGATAAGGTCGTATCAAAAAGCAAGGCGCCTCTACGGCCATATGCCAAGATCACTCGATAGATGAACCGCCCTTGTACAACCACCATACCTCACAACTCAAAAACGACTCACTTGAGACATCGGCGGGTAAAGGAACATACAGACACGACTTCATTTCGAATCAGTCAGTAGGTTGATGAAGATGACATATACACAAGGCTAATCTTATCATTGACAGACTCATCTATCTAACTCCTATTATTCAACTCCTATATCGAACACCATGATGGAAGCCCGTCTCCTCCACGCTCGCAAAGTGAACTATCCCAACCCTGCCTTTGACGGGTGGAAAATCATCGACCCGGAAAGGAGAGGTATCCGAGTGACAGTGGATGAGATTTCCAAGATTGACGATATCATGAGCATCGATCCCGAGGTGATGCTTTTTCTCCTCGCAATCACTGGGGATGGCGGACTATGGGAGGGCTGGTTCGTACATTGCTACCGTCAAATTTGTGAGTGTTAATGAATCTACTAGGCGTCTACATACGATCGGCTCTCCGAATCATGCTGTAGGGGAAACTCCTGCTCACTTCGATTTTGTGCTTGCGCGGGAAGCTGTCGCTGTGAAACGTGGTGTTGATGGTGCATCTCAGACGACAGTTTCTGAATACTACACTCCACAAAGCCACACTCCACCAGCTTACCAAGAGGCGGCGAAGTAAATTGACCAGGCGGCGGATGTAGCTTTTACTGCCACAGATATGGATTAAAGTGGAATGGCACTACAATTAGCTAGTTTTCGTGATCCTCTCAAAAATTCTCACTCTGCTATGGCAAAGACAACATTCTTCTCTGAGCCAGTACCTATGGATGGTCGTCTGTCAGCATATTCAATAACCCCCCAAAACCATGTAGAAAACCATGTATGCGTGGGCAAATACCCTGAGAAGAAACTGCGTGCAAGATACCCTACTCCTCAATAGAACATGCGCGATTGAGGTTCTTGCCCACAGCATGGCGGGCCTATTGAAACAGTGTTGACCTACACGCAACAAATAGACTTGCTGATTAATCAAGATATGGATTAAAATAACACGAACAAATCAATCGGTAATGGCTCTATGGCTGAGTGGTAGAGAGGCTATCAATCCTATTTGACCTAGATAACAATCCTGCTGCATCATACCTAAAAGGGTGTGACCTAGGGTTAGTGTCTAGCTGCATCAATGATGATTGGTCGAATCAATCACTTGCTATTCCTGAGCAATATCCCAGGGTTCTGGGTTCGATTCTGGGTTCAGGCAGACTTTCTTGAAGTTTCGACCCGGGGATGAGTAGTGTGCTGATGGTTAATTCCAGTCTCCGTTGTGTCGGGCAGTCGCGAACATCTTTTTGCCCCCTTTTGCTGTCTTTCCTTGAATAAGCTACGATGAGATCTGGAGACTACGAGAACACACGTACTAGCTGTAGCGCTGCTAAGCTCATATTAGGATGATATGTCCAGCCCAACAATCTCCATAAACCACCATGATAAACTTCAAAAGCGGCCCTCGAGCGCTACTATTCAAGGACATACTGATCATCAGTGTTTCAGCAATACCTACCCCACTTGGGAGAACAATAGCGCATTGAACATGGCCTGTTGACGATATCTCTTCTCTGATCAAGTATATTCCCCTATGGCTGTTTTCACCATACTCTGTTCTGGACGTGCTTGCTACTGAGAGTTTTATGTGGCCCACTGATCCTAATGTGTAGGAATACTGTGACCCCAAAATGATAACATCAATGCTATACCATTACGCGATTATGCTCTAACATATGGGAATAATTCCATGCCTCGAATAGATCATCGACCTTTACCGATTGCTCGGAACTCCGTCTTCAGTGAGTCACGCGGCGCGGGACATGATTCAAGTTACACCAAACTCCAAAGATCGTCATCAACGTCACATTACACAATGGTGTTACTCGTCTAGTAACAAGGGTACAACAAGTCCCCGGAGACAAGCCACCAACTGTCAACACAGAACATACTGAGAAAGTGGGAATAATCCAGTTCTAATCCAATCAGCAAGACTGAAGTCGGGTCTCTCGCTCTTATAGGCCAACTCACTTGTCTCACCAAACCTCAACGCCACCTCCACCACCATGACCGAAGCCCGTCTCCTCCTCGCCCGCAACCTCCCTTTGATAAACGGCGAATACAAATGGCAAATCATCCACCCCCAACGACGCGGCATGCCAGTCCCTCTCGCAGACCATCCGAGCAATACGAACATTATCAGCGCAAATCCATCGGTGATAGAATTTATGGTCGACCTCGTTGGGGTGGGCGGTCCATGGGACGGCTGGTATGTTTCTGCAATGTCAATGGCGTTGATATCGTTGCGATAATGTATCTGTTAGGCGGCTGCATGCGTTGGGTGATAGGGATGATGGTATTCGCAATGACTGGTTCTATGTCGTGCTTGTACGCGACACCGCTCCAGTGCCATCGGAATAGGCCCGGGTTAATAGGGTGGCGTGGGAATCGAAGCATGATGAAAACCGGGAAATCAGCTGAATGAGGCGAAGCAATGGCCCGTTGGAGAGATCTAAGGAAACACCCCGTTGAAGCATGATGGAAAATAGGAAATCACCACAATGAGCGAAGAAGTGGGCAATCAGGGAGGCTTATGGAAAACCCTCAATTGCATACGGCTTTCCAGAATTACATCATCAGCCTGGGAGCTATCTGTTAGCCAATATTGCCACATCGAAGGAGGGCACCATGTATGTACCACGACGTGCAGAGCCCTGAAATAACACTGGAATGTTGATAGACGAGGAAAATTCAAGCAGATGGTATCAGATAAGTGCTTGCAGAGTTGACAGTCACGTAGCATTCTATGACTCGGTCAGTCAGTGACATTTGGTACTTCCCAGCAGTACTTCGAGATTATTCTGAATGTTAGAAGAAGCGGCGTGGAACTCCAATCGTGCCAGACTAGGCGCTCAAGATTTACGCCGCCCCATTCGCCAAGGAGAACTGCGTCGTTCAATGCTCATATGTACATCTTCAGCGACTTCAATTGCATAGAAATACCATGCTTTCCAAAGAGTGTCCACACTCCGCGAGCCTAAAAGTCAAATTCCCCTCGAAATTGTTCAATGTCCATACCAAATACCACCTTGTCGCTCAAATCTCTCCTTCCCATGCTCCCAAACACCCTCCTCAACGTCTCCAACAAATTAGTGCTCTGGTTCATTCCCACCAATCTCTCAACCTCATCATCTCCAATTCTCGAACTAATTTGGTCGTCACCGATGACCTCTTTGACTTTTTGCATGCCTTCGCGCTCGACAACCCGATGCATGCTTAGTGCTCCAAGTAAGTGCTGCGCAGCTTGTGGGAACACGCCAATATTGATGCAAGAGACCCCGAGATTGTAGCGTGCTCGGACGAAATTCGGATTGATTGTCAGTGCTTTCTCGTAAGCGGCGATGGCTTCTTCGCTGCGACCGCTATTCGCAAGAGTAGCGCCTAGACGATTCCAGAGCAAATGAGCTTGATGAGGCTCATTTGTCGTCCCAGACTCTGTGGATGCTAGCGCGGCTTCGAAACAGTCGACGGCTTTGCTGTACTCCTCTGCGCCGTAGAACAGGACGCCCAAGCCGACTTGTACATCTGGATCCATGTGCTCGCCATCCGGAGAAAGCTGTGCAGCACGGATGAAAAGATCGGTGACTTTTTCGTGCAGAACGTGGCGATCTGTAAAGCCCATTTCACCTTCTGGGGTGAGATTGTCTAATGAAACGATCTGTGAATATTTCGTTGCCAGCCACCGTTCGAGGGTACGGTAAGCTGTAGAGTCATAGCCTTCATTGGTGTATGAGATAGCGAGGCCCATAAGAGCGGAAAGATTCGACGGATCGAGCTTGAGAGTCTGTTCCAGGGCGCGGATGGCGGGCGACTCTTTTTCGTTCTGGGCTTGTGCACTGCCTAACTGACACCATGCTTGCACATGCTGCGGGTCTTTCTGGACAGCGGCTTCAAAAGCGAGAGCGGCTAGCGAAAGATTCCCACCCTCGCTGATGATCTTTAGCCCTTCATCGAAGGGATCTTTAGAAGTGGCGGTGAATGGATTGTCTTGCTCAAAAATATAATTGCCTAATTGAGGATCTCGATAGCCATCGTGGAAGGCATCATCAAAATTGTCCCAATTATCGAAGGTATTGATCGGCACATCATCGCCCATGTGCATGCCAAATTGCTCGTCATCAGCCATCGATCTGGCCGCAGCGGTCTCAGCTTGTATGCCTCGCCAAACACTTTCGAAGTCGCCATATTCATTGGTTTCAGAAAGAACTGACCTATCCATATCATTCAATTCTCTCTCCATAGCCGCATCTGCTTCGGCGTCTATGTCTTGCTGGCCGACTTCGTCCATCTCCTTAAATTGTTGCTCCCAATTTTTATCGTCTAGCTCAGTCATTCGTCCTTTGCCCTTGCCGTTCAACTGCTGTTCTGACGACCTCCTTTGCATAGCCATTGGCGGAAACCTCATCATGTCCGCACCCATAAATGGCATTGGTCTCTGGTATCCAATCATTCCCAGGGGTGTATGCATGGTAGGACTCGAGATCCGGGGGGCACCAATCCTCTCCATCTGTTGGAACTTCTGGAATTCTGCTGGAGTAAAGCCCGAAGGAACAAAGCCTCCTGATTTTGGCGCCTGAAATGCAGCCTCCATCCGCGCTTGCTCTGCAGGGTCAAATTCTGCTGCCCAACTGGGCGAATGTATTCCTGGAGGCGTTGTTCGGTAGCCAACTAGATCTCTTCGCATCTGCTCCATCGCGAAGGGTTGCGATAGCTCTTGTGGTAGCGGACCATTCTGCTGTAAGAAGTTCTGCATCATCTGTAAGGACCGGTAAGCTTCTATGCCGCCTTCGTTATAAGCCTATGAAATTGATGCCTGCTGCGATATTGGGACCAAGCCTACCTCATCTTGGGATGTGCCATTCTGTTGACTCCTGAAAGTCTCTTGAAGACCTCCTGGACCTTGTCCCCCTAACCTATCGCGCTGTAAAGACTTGTCATCTTGTACGTGCTTTGTGAATTGGCTGAGAGGATTCCCCGCGGTCGAACACTCTGCACCACCAAGGAAAGACATGATTGGAGTTGTAGGGTGTATGAGATTGCAACAAATAGTAAGATACAGTGATAGACATGCGAGAAAGAGCGAAGCACAGGGAATCATCCGACCAGTGTCTTGGACTTAAATTGATTGAGCTTGCAAAGAGTTCATTAACAACCTCGGCCCGTCATCGAACATCATCGTTATATCTACGTGCATGTTACTAAGTCGACATCATGCCAAGCGATCCTGACGACGAAGACAATGAAGAATCTTCAATATCTTTTCTCATATCCATCTTCTGGGAGTGGCTCACCTACTCTAATACTCCCAGCGCCCTGCAAACCTACCACGCGCAGCTGCACACCTATCATAGAAATCGTCTCCGCGCACCACCGCCGCTCCGTGCACCACCATGCCAACCCCCGAGTCGGAGCTCTTCCTAGCCAAGAAGCCCAAAGTACCTCCCACTTTCGATGGAGTCGACTACGATGACACACCGCGTTTGAAGGCTGCGCAGGACGCTATCATACGGGAGCAATGGGTTCAGAGCATGATGGCAAGATTGGTGCGAGACGAGCTGGCAAAGTGTTATTACAGGGAAGGGGTAGGGCATTTGGAAAAGTGCGGCGCTTTAAGAGGTATCTACTCCCTACCTCAATCTCTAGCTGTCCGAAGGCTGTAGCTGGAATTCCAGAAAGAATTGGGGGTATTTGGGAAGTCACGGATGCTAATTGAATGCCAGAGCGATATTTCGAGGCATTGAAACACGCGAAGGTCAGAGGCTATTTATTCGAGCAACAGAACTACATACCCAAGAAAGAGTAAGAGTGACTAAGGAATATGTTCAATGCTCTGAGGCAGCTTTGGGCGCAGGGGCTCAGATTAGACCGACATGGCTGCATTTAGCAATCGGCGTTCAAAGGCAGGCTCTGCAAAGAGTATTTTTAGACTACGGCAATGCGAATTATCACGTCAACGATGCACTTGAAATCATTGGGGCATATGCCGTTCGTGATCAAGTTAGTAATATGCATTGTCATTGGAACCTGTGCTAAAGGATCCGGGTAAAGTACGTGGAAGGGTACTTTGCTTTCCCCTCTCCTTTTCACTATCACTGCTGCTGTCGTTCTCCACTGACAGTCCTGAATGCGAGTCGGTGGGAGGAGCGCGCATGCGTGCCAGCGTGTCCTCATCGAGATTCGTAGGCATGTATTGCCTTGTTGAATGGATGTCCCTACCGGAAGGCATGCTCGCTACAAGAGGGTCTGAAGGGGGTATAATTTGGGTATTAATCTGCTTCTCTCAGCTTGAGGACACACGAATCGATTGAGATGGAGGCAGTATCTACCGTGTCATTCATCTTGTTCCACTTCTGCTCTAACATTTCAACAATTCTCAATTCCTCGAGACGGCCAGCGTCGCTGCCCCATTCACCTCCAAGTCCTATCTTCTTGTCTTCTCTTTTCTCTTTCCAATCCTTCTTGAACTTAGCCAAACCACTCATCTTGGATCCCTCATCCTTCACAGACCCGAACCCCAGCTGTTTCCTAGCCCCGATAAGCCACGCAATCCCCTGCCCTGTCTCGCCTTCCAGCTCTGCGTTGATACCGAAGAACCTGCACGCCTTAGCCCTTGACGCCTTCCTTAGATCGGTCACATATGTCATCAGAGCTTCATCAATCCGACCTGATGCACTCAGCATAGCCTCGGCTTTACTGCTATGTTCTGCTGCAGCAAGGCAGAGTCTTGCAAATAGGTGCGCTCGGACTTTGGGGATCTCAGGTGGCTTGATCATCCAATCTTTGTCATTCTTGTTCCGATCTTGAGCCACAATGGCTGGGTATGGGTCATCTTTTAGCACAGCTAGCAGCGTAGCTTCAGCCAATGCGAGCGCTGCGAGGCCAGCTTGAGTCTGAGATAAAATTTCAACGACCGCAGAGGAAGCATCGATCTCGACAGAACGAATTGTCAGGTAATTGTGTACTGAATTGGCCTGGAGAAGATGTTTGGTAGCGGTAGTGATGATGCTAGTCCTTTGTTCATCACTTGGAGTAATGGCTCCGTACAACAACAGAAGCTGCGCGCGAGCTTGCAACGTATTCACGCAGGCCAGAGTATGCAGAACGAATGAGATCTCGTAGTCCAGTCCCTTCCCCTTGACTCGAGCAGGTTCTCGTCCCGCAATTGTAGCTGCCAAAGTACTGCGCCATTCGACCACAATCTCCCTCTGCAGACCCAGTTCTATCTCCTCCTCATTGACCGTCCTATCGCACAACGCGGCATTTAGGGTGGACAAGTAGGGTATGTACTCGCTCAAAGCTGATAGCACTGTGCTCAGATTGGAATCTTTTGAGGGCGGGGCCAGACGCTTGTGTTTTTTCAATACATTGCGAAAAACTCCACGGTAAGTACCGGCGGTCTGTGGCAAGGAAGGATGGGTCGTACTAGCCGAGAAGAGGGAGAAGGAAAGCAACGAAGTTGTTGGTAGAATGAAAGCAAAAGGCATGGTTGACTGAGAAGTGTAGTAGAATATGTGTCTAGATCTAGCCGCGAATCCAATTGGTCGGTTTTGACCCCGCCGGACTATTCCTTTACTTAGAATCACGCTTCAATTTGGCAAGTAGATACTCAGGTTCTTAAATGACTGAAGACTAGATGCCGAAGTGTGGACTGTGTTTAAATAGTGATGCAATTCAAGTCTGATATGCCCATTCCGTATTGCATTGAAAGCATGGACTAGAGCAACTCGCAGGATTGTTTTGCCTGGATGAACGCCATGAATACATATACAGATGAGGATGACACTGAATTCAGCAGACTGAACAGTGGACCAAAACCTGGTTAATGAAGCTCATACAATCATCAGGTCCGGCACATTTTCTCTGCTGAGAGTCAGCAATGGATAATACGCAACAAATTGAGAAGACCGATGTCAAATATGGAAAACAGATCGAGTCCGACGGAGAGATCTATATCATGCTAGAGGGCTATGAGCCGCCTAGTGAATCAGAAGAGTCCAAGATCCCTTTATTCAGTGCTGCACCTCATTACTCCAATGGAACCCCTTGGCCCGCCAATTACCTAGATCACGAGACTGTTGTTGGCTACTTGACAGATAAATTTGCAATGAATGATGGCGTTGACGATGCCTCGGACGTTGTAGCACTTCTTGAAGGTGAAGGTTTACGCTGCTGTATTCTTGAGGTGATAGCCCTTCAGTACTATGGATCAGAAAGACTACGTAATGTAAGTGTCACGTCTTTGATCGCTGGGAGTATTCCATGTTGATTTCAATGGACAAGGATTGGTGGAATTCAGTGCCTGCTTCCTCCCTGTCGACAGTCAAAAGTCTTCTCAAAGCAAGACCTCAAAATTACACCTCATTCGCTCCTGATTGTCGAGTCGCAGATGAGCAGCAGAGCAAATGGCCACGCTTCAAGGTCGTCGGGGTTCAATTGTTCACCCTTTTAGTCCCCGCAGATGAAGTACGGTTCTCAATCGAACAAGAGAACAGTATAGTACGGGGGAAAACAGGCTTACCCTTTCCATCTCTCCCGGCATTTGTGCAGAGCTTGCTCGATTCAAAGAATCTCACTGACCTGGCGGACCTGATCGACGGCATGAACCTGGATGAGGACTGGGCTGCTAAGAACGGTGTCGAGGTCTCTGACCAGCCATACCCGGAGGTCCTGGCCTCTCCAAAGTGGGCCTGGGAGAAATTTACCAGATCGCGACACACAAACATGGGCTGGAAGTGCGATCCCAAAATTTATGCAACAAGGTATAGGAAGCATGGAGACCGAGATCCAGGGGAACGGGCGATCTGTAATTCGAATTGTTCCCTAGGACGGCCCTCAATCTCTTCCCCTTTCATTCCGTCGAAAGATTAAGTTCTTTTAAACACCCAAAGTACTTCCCGTGAGTCACGTCTTGAGCTAGTCCAATTGCCCTATCCTGCTGCCGGTTTCGTCGAGGCTCTCGCTAAGGGTACAATAATCACTAAAACGATTTAGCACTACAAAGAAGATAGTCGAAATGTTTGACAACGAAAACGTCATTTCAGCGTCAAGGTACCTCACGGTAGCTGATTGATCTAGGTGGGTAGCCCGCTAGGCATTACAACTTACTAGTACGTCTCCCTGATTTTGCACACGAAGATTAAAACAATAGCCCCTCAGTGAAGGAAGGATGTGGGCGTCGTCCAGCCGGTTGTTCAATGTAAGTGGCTTCTTTGTCTTACCCTTGTGGTGGACGGGGCAAGAGATATTTCAATTTGTTTGAGGGTTCTGGCATTACAAAAGCATTTAGCTCTAGATCTTAGTATAGACCAGGAGTATGAATCAATTTTACTAGCCTGTCCCACGAACCGATTGCTCTATTCGACCTCAGAAAGGCATTGGGCAGCATCGTGGGGTTTAATCCTGAAATTGTAGAATTGTCATCGAGTAAGACCAATCCTCTAGAAGGGGTCACCCCCCAAATGAACACACCCGCCAAATGAACAGCCTCTGTAGGGCTGAATCTATAAACCGAATATTAATATTAAAAAGTCATTTTCAGTCTAAATGTTATATATAAAGTTTATATAGATTTTAATTCTAAGTATATTTTATATAAGACACTTTTAGCCATCTTACGTTGATGTTGAGATATAGGGGAAGTGTTCATTGGGAGGGTGTGTTCATTTGGGGGGTGATTTCTTCTAGACGATCTCGCCTTAGGATACAATGACTGGTTGACTCTAAGCTGTGTGACTCGATTTGTGCATTCAGTGGGTTTCTGTGTGCTGTTCACACGACTCGAATCAAATTCCAAGATATATAGATGGAAAATCCGACCATCTAGGCTTCACGTACGCTACCTGGCGCATCTGCACTTTCTCCGAATTCACAGAGCATCAAGAGCATCAGGTAATTCGGAATACTGATATCTAGCCCAGGTGCGCATCTGCCGCTATCTACCATGAAGCGTAAATTGGAGCAAGCAGAGTGTGATAGCTCTCAACCGGAGCTCAAACGTAGAGCTGTGCGCCAACTCGACGACTTCCGCGAAGGTCTATTCGACGAGCATGTATTAGATAGCTACACCAAAAGCTATGCGAATTCAGCGCCGTAAGATCTCTTGTAAATGCCATTGAGGCTGTCGCTCTAATTCTGATGTGTCGCAGATACCAACATGGAGTGATTCAAAATCTAATCAACCCAAGTCTCTTGCGAAACGTACGAGCCGAAATTCAAAATCTTTCCTTCACGCCCAAGGAGACAGACATCTACAAGATCCACCAGTCTGGGGATCTTGCTAATCTCGATGGCCTGGACAATTCGTCACTCAAGCTTTTACCGTCCCTCCTAACCCTCCGCGATGCCATGTACTCGTTGGATTTCCGGGAATACCTCTCCCGCGTCACCAATTCTGGCCCACTCTCCGGAAAGAAGACTGATATGGCGATCAACGTGTACACTCCAGGATGCCACTTATTGTGTCACGATGATGTCATTGGTAGCAGGAGGGTCAGCTATATCCTTTACTTGACGGACCCAGACCGACCATGGAAGAAAGAGTGGGGTGGAGCATTGCGGTTATACCCTACGCAAATCCACACTGATGAAGGAGGAGAAATCACTAAGGTACCCAGTCCGGACTATACCGTTTCAATACCGCCGGCATTCAATCAATTGAGCTTTTTTGCTGTCCAACCAGGGGAGAGCTTCCACGACGTGGAGGAAGTATATGGGCAAACAGGTACCGCTGACACGGCTACGGATGCAGAGAGGGTCAGAATGGCGATCAGCGGATGGTATCACATACCACAAGAGGGAGAAGACGGTTACTTAGAGGGCTTAGAAGAGCGACTTGCTGAGAAGAGCAGTCTAATGCAGCTACAAGGCAAGGGTGAAGAGCACGACTTACCAAAATCTAATGAGCAAATCTACCCACCCCCAGACATTGATGGCGGGCTACCGACGCCATCCTCTCAGGAAGATTCATCCCTCTCACCGCACGAAATTGACTTCTTACTGAAATACATTTCCCCAACATATCTCACGCCAGACCCCTTGAAAGAAGTCTCTGATATCTTCGCCGAAGAATGCTCCATCTGTCTTGAAAACTTCCTATCTCGCAAATTCTCCGCTTCAATCAAAGACTTCGTCCAATCACAAGAATCGCAGACCCTCCCATCATCTTCCCCAGAAATCGAGAACGGAACATCATGGAAAGTCGCCCGACCACCCCACAAACACCGCTTTCTCTTCCAACAAGCATACACCTCAAATCCCTCTCCAAACCCCCTCCAAGAAATCCTCCAAAACCTCTTCCCCTCCAAACCCTTTCAAAAATGGCTCTTCATCACCACAGGCCACCAAATCACATCCCACAACTCCTGTGCCCGCCGCTTTCGCAAGGGAAAAGATTACACGCTTGCGACTGGATACGAGGAAGATAGTCCGCGCATCGAATTATGTCTCGGCATCACGCCAACTCCAGGCTGGGGCGACGATCAGCCTCCAGAGCCGGAAAGTGAGATGGACAGTAAGGATGATATCGAGCATCAAAGCGGTTCTGCTCCAGAAGCCGTCCCCAAGACAGAGGATCCTGCTATTGGCGGCTATCTCGCCTACATGGCCGCCGACGAAGACGATGCCGATGAAGCAGGCAGCGACCACGGCATCCCCATTCCCCTCTCCACCCTCACCGGCGCGCGCTCCACCCGCGCCACAGCCCCAACTAAATCGAGACAAGACCCAGCAATCTACCGCGCCGCCGCCACCGACGAAGACGACGACGGCGTCCTGTTCAGCATGCCGGCGTGTTGGAATAGACTGGGGATCGTGCTGAGGGATAGGGGGACGATGCGTTTTGTTAAGTATGTGAGTGCGAGGGCGGGGGGGGATCGGTGGGATGTGGTGGGGGAGTTTGGGGTTGAGGATGAGGGGGAGGAGGGGGATGATGAGGGGGAGGAGGGGGATAGGAGTGTTGGGAGTGATGATGGGGAGGAGGGGATTGGGAAGTGGGAGAGGGAGATGGGACTGGTGGATGAAGATGATGAGACCGAGCATGATGATGATGATGATGATATGGATGCCGAAAACGACGTCTCCGATTCTACCTCCGACTAGATCCTTGTAGCCAATTCGTTCTTTCCGCTTCACGAATAATGAAAAGCCATTCCCCATCCGAGCCGTCGGCCTTGGAACACTAGAGAGTTTGTACAAGCAAAGAGGCTCATCATATCCAAAATCCTGTCTCGGCCGTAACCTCACCCTTCCATCCCAGCACAGAAATACCTTACATGATACGCTCTCCAAATCCCCTATCCCAATCCTCCGTCCACAACCCCCCCTATTCCATCCCACCTACTCCAAAGCCATCACATCCCTCCACTCCCTTTCCTCACCCCGACCCATCACACTATTCAACGTCCAGCGTCCACACATCTTATCTCGCTCCCAAAAATTCTCTCTCCTTTCCATTTTCAAGACGGAAAATGGCTGATAATCAGTCATATCATCTCTTCTTCCCTCCCGAAAAAACCACATTTTCCATTCATCATCTCCTTCCTTCCCTTCACTTCTTCACAACTACGCCGTTCGGACAATCCAAGAAAGGAGAGGGGCAGTGGGAAGATCGTGCTTAGCTCAGACACAGGCTTCAGTATGTTCCCATTTGAGAAAGATGTCTTCTACAGTTGATTGCAGTCCTGTCAGGTATTGGTCTGGCCTCTGGAGCTCAAACCGCCGTCCATCTGGTACCATTACCGCTTCGAGATATTCACACAGCTGGACCGCATTTGGATTTTGGGTCCGGGAGAAGGCACTGTGTAGTTAGGGTATTGAGGTATTGAGGGAAGAGACGTGATTAGTATTTTTTCACTGACGGAGTAGAATATCCTCGTCCTGGCGTTCAGAGATTGGTTGTTGTC
>JAABUI010000984.1_pt1 | contig 17891 bp, 16 predicted proteins | sample 5559111 | NCBI WGS metagenome assembly JAABUI01 (sample SAMN10711870, study PRJNA513365) | rock metagenome | isolation source: Antarctica rocks | place: Antarctica: Victoria Land, Buttleship Promontory
ACGCTCCCGCAGCCGCGGGATGCTCTTCTTCCGGGTGCTCGAGTTGGCCGTCGCGCACGCCCCGGTCCGCTACCGCGACCTGGTCGCTAACTCCCAGCCGAAGAAGGTCACCCCCAAGCCGCCCGGTTCAGGCGGACATCCACCGAGTCTGGACCGGCCCAGAGCTGACCGACCATGGAGAGCGACCTGACCTGCGAAGGTCCGGTCAACTGAATACCCCTGTCGCCGTTAATCTCGTCGACCGTCAGGGGCAGCTCGTTCCTGCGTTGAAGGATGTTCGTGTGCGGCAGGCCCTGAACTACGCGATCGATCGTGAGGCGCTGAACAAGACGTTCTTCGGGGGCAAGGGCGGCACGACATCCCAGTTCATCGCGGCGAACATCCCCGGTAACGACCCGAGTTTGGACAACCGCTACCCGTTCGACCTGGCGAAGGCGAAGCAGCTGATGGCCGACGCCGGTTACGCGCAGGGCTTCACCCTGCCGGTGCTCTCGACCAAGGTGATCAACCTGTCCACAATCATGCAGGCGGTGGCGGACTCCTGGAGCAGGATTGGGGTCAAGGTCGAGCAGACGGTCAAGCAGCCCGCCGACTGGCAGGCGGACTTCACGTCCACCAAGTTCCCGGCCATGGTCCTTCCCCTCACGGGGATCCCGGCGTACTCGTCGATGCGCACCTGGTTCGGGCCGGACGCGGCGCTGAACCCGTTCAAGACGACCGACCCGGAGTTCTCGCAGGACATGAGCAAGGCGGCCAGCGTCGATGTGAATAGCGGTGGTAGTACCGAGGCGCTGGTCGCGGCGAACGCGCGGCTCCTCGATCAGGCCTGGTACGTCGGCCTCATGACCACCTCGGTCTTCTACCACTACAACCCGAAGAAGGTGACTGGCCTGGAAATGCCGATTGGCGAGTCAACCCCGCACTTCTATGACTGGAAGCTGGGCGGCGCCTGATCGCTCGGTCGGCAGTTTCGCGCCTCGGTGCTGGAAGGGTGTGAGGCATGCGGCGGGTAGTGCTGTACCGCGTTCTGTTCGCTGTTCCGTTGTTGTGGGTCGTCGCCACGTTGATGTTCCTGCTGCTCCAGCTGGTTCCGGGAGATCCGGCCGTCACAATCCTGGGTGGGCAGGGCTCGCCGGAGCAGCTCGCTGCACTGCGGGAGCAGCTGGGGTTGAACCAGTCGCTGCTCGCGCAGTACTTCTCCTGGCTGGGTAATCTGCTGCACGGCGACCTGGGTCGCTCCGCCCTCTCGGGTGAGTCGGTGGTCGAAATCTTGAACCAGCGCGCCCCGGTGACGTTGTCGTTGGCCGTGGCGGCGACGGTGGTGAGTGTGGCTGTGGGTCTGCTGGCCGGCGTGGCGGCAGCGGTGCGTGGGGGCTGGACGGATCGGCTGGTCCGGTTGGTGACCGGTATCGGCGTCGCGATGCCCAACTTCTGGCTCGCAGCGGCGCTGGTGATCGTGTTCGCGGTGTGGCTGGGTCTGCTGCCCTCGGTCGGGTACGTGTCGATAGTCGACTCACCGTTGAACTGGATCAACTACATGGTCCTGCCGGTGGCCGCCGTCTCGGCGGTGTCGGTGGCATCGATTTCCCGGCAGACCAGAGCGGCTATGCAGGCCGCGCTGGCCAGCGAGTACGTGCAGACGCTTCGAGGGGTGGGGCTGCCGCGCAGGTCGATCATCTACAAGCACGCGCTGCGCAACGCCTCCCTGCCGGTGGCCACCATCATCGGGTGGCAGTTTGTGGGCTTGCTCGGCGGCGCGGTGTTGGTGGAGCAGGTCTTCTCGCTGCCGGGGCTCGGACAGCTGACCGTGCAGGCGACCACGGACCACGACTTCCCGGTGCTGCAGGGGATGGTCATCTACACCACGGCGATCGTCCTGGTGGTGAACCTGTTGGTCGACCTCGCCTACCTGTGGCTGAACCCGAGAGTGAGGCACCAGTGACTGCTGTCATCGCACCGGTCGCCGCGGCGCCGATCCAGGTCGTCCGTCGGCGACCACAGATCTGGCGTCGGTTGCGACAGCCCTCGGTGATCCTGGGCGTGCTGTGGATTGTGATCCTGATCTGCATGAGCCTGGCCCCTGGGCTAGTTTCTCCGCAGGATCCCTACGCCCAAGACCTGAACCAAGGTTTGGAGGGCCCGTCGTCGGCGCACTGGTTGGGCACCGACCAGCTGGGCAGGGACCTCTTCTCGCGCCTCATCCACGGCACCGGCAGTGTGCTGCTGGCCTCTGTGGTCGCCATCGCGGTCGCGCTGGTGATCGGTGTGCCGCTGGGATTGATGGCCGGCTACTCGAGGGGCCGGTTGGACGTGGTTATCTCGCGCATCGCCGACGGACTGTTCTCGCTGCCGGCGATCATCGTGGTGCTGGCCGCGGCGAGCCTGCTCGGCAACAACCTCACGTTGGCCATGGCCGTGTTCGGGGTGATCATCTCGGCAGGCTTCATCCGGCTCGTGCGCGCCACGACCAAGGGCATCAGCTCCGAGCTGTTCGTCGACGCGGGTCGCGTGCAGGGATTGTCGTCCACCCGGATCGCGACGCGGCACATCCTTCCCAACATCCTTACCCCGGTGATCGTGCAGTCCACGCTGGGGCTCGGCCTCGGGGTCCTGGCCGTCGCGGGTCTGAGCTTCCTGGGGCTAGGACCGCCGCCGCCGGAGCCGACGTGGGGCGGCATGGTCACCGACGCCACCCGGCTGCTCTCGACATCCCCCTGGCAGATGGTGCCCCCCGGCCTGATCATCATCTTGACCGTCCTCTCGTTGAACTTCGTCGGCGACGCGCTGACCGACCGGCCGGCCGTCGCGCGACACCCACGGCGACGCCGCTCCCACTCGGTGCCGGAGCCGACAGCTCGTGAGACGGAGACCGGTGTCGAGAACCCGCAGTCTTTGTTGGCCGTCGAGGGATTGACGGTGACCTCGGTCAGCCCGGCGGATGAAACGGTGGATCTGGTCAGCGACGTCACGTTCGAGATCCGCCCCGGAGAGGCGGTCGCGCTGGTCGGCGAGTCCGGGTGCGGCAAGACCGTCACCGCCCGCGCCGTGCTGGGCATGCTCGCCTCCGGGGCCACGATCAGCGCCGGTCACGTCCTGCTCGACGGTGACGACGTCGCCTACCTCTCCGAGTCGAAGTGGACTCGGATCCGCGGCTCGCAGATCGCCTACATCGCCCAGGAGCCGCTGGTGGCGCTCGACCCGTGCTATAGCGTGCAGAGCTTGGTCACCGAGGCCCTTCGTCGCCATAACGACCTGACCCGGGCGCAGGCTCGTCGCCGCGGGATCGACCTGCTCGCCAGGGTCGGGCTGCCTGACCCCGAATCGATGATGAAGCGGTTCGCCCATCAGCTCTCCGGCGGCACCGCGCAACGCGTGGCTATCGCGCTGGCGCTGTCGGGCTCGCCCAAGCTGCTCATCGCCGACGAGCCGACCACCGCGCTCGACGTCACCGTCCAGGCTGAGATCCTCGACCTGCTGCGTACACTGCAGGCGGAGACGGGGATGGCGGTGCTGCTGGTGACCCACGACTTCGGCGTGGTGGCCGACTTCTGCTCCCGCGCCGTGGTCATGTACGCCGGCCAGGTGATCGAACAGGCACCGGTCGACGAGCTGTTCCGGGCACCCAGCCACCCCTACACCGAGCTGTTGCTCGCCGCGACGCCCCACGACGCGGACCGCGACACCGAGCTGCCCACCATCGAGGGCGTCGTCCCGCCCCCGGGTCATCGGCCCACCGGTTGCCACTTCGCTCCCCGGTGCCCGCGCGCCGAGGACGTCTGCACGCATGGACCGGTCACGTTGCGCTCACCAGCTCCCGAGCACGAGAGCCGGTGCGTCTTCGCCCTCGACGAGCACGACAAGGAGCGACGATGACCGCCGCACCCCTGCTGGGCGTCCATGACCTCGAGGTCGAGTTCCGACAGCGGCACTCGGCGGTACGCGCGGTGGATGGGGTCTCCTTCACCATCAACGAGGGCGAGGTCGTCGGCCTGGTCGGCGAGTCCGGCTCGGGCAAGTCGACCATCGGCCGCGCGATCCTGGGTCTGACCGATGCCACCGGCGGACAGATCACCTTCGACGGTCAGGACATCACCTCGCTGCGGGGGCGGCGGCGGCGGCCCCTGGCCACGCAGATCCAGGTGGTCTTCCAGGACCCGCTCAGCTCGCTGAACCCCCGCTGGACCATCGGACGCAGCATCGCCGAACCCCTTCGGCTGCACCAGAAGCAGACCCGGGACAAGGCCGACACCGAAGCCGAACGGCTGCTCGGCCTGGTCGGGCTGCAACCCGTGCTCGCATCACGACTGCCCCGAGAGCTCTCCGGTGGGCAACGCCAACGTGTCGCGATCGCCAGGGCCATCGCACTGTCCCCCCGGCTGATCGTGTGCGACGAACCCACCAGCGCACTGGACCTGTCCACCCAGTCGCAGACGCTCAACCTGCTCCGAGAAATGCACCGGGCACGGGGCCTGAGCTACCTGTTCATCTCCCACGACCTCGACGTCGTCCGGTACCTCAGCGACCGCATAGTCGTCCTCTACCGAGGCCAGATCATGGAGACCGGCCTCGCCACCGCCCTGGCCGACAACCCCCAGCACCCCTACACCCAGGCACTGCTCAGTGCCTCACCGGTACCAGACCCCCACGCGCAGTCCCAACGACGGCGCACCCGCCAGCAGGTCAGCTCCATCACCGCCGAGATCAGGCCGGCCGCACCCACCGGCTGCCCCTTCACCCACCGCTGCAACCACGCCGCCGACGTCTGCACCACGACCCGGCCCCAGCTCATCGACATCCCCGACGGCAAGGTCGCCTGTCATCTGCACGACCCCGATTCGGGGCATCCGGAGCGGTTGTCCGCTTCGACGACCGTCGGCCAGGTCGCGGGGGCATGAGCCAGGTCGACTCCGCTCCGGTGCTGGCGGGACCTGCCCGCACGGCACCTGTGATTGGTCAACGTGCAACCTTGACACATTCTGGGCAGGTAGTTTCGTTCCCGCGCAACGCAAAGACAAACCACTGCTGACAATCTAGGGATAGGAGTTCTCATGAATTCTGGTCAACGCCGCAAGCGGTCGTACCGGACGGAGCATAGTTCGGGCACTCGCGCAAAGGCAGGTCCGTGCGTGCCTTGAGCATCCGTCCGAACGTTCATGAGCTGCGTGAGCTTGGTGCAGCCGAGACCGTCGAAGTAGACATGCTCGAACCATCGGAGCTTCAGGGCGCGATGGAGGGGGTGGAGTCCGTCATCCACATCGCGCCACCGCACTACCGTGAGGCCGCCCTAGAGCTCGAGCCTCACGAACACGAGACGGCACCCGAACACCTGTGTCACGCTCGTCCGCGCAGATCATCGCACCGCTCGAGCAGGCAGAGCCCGCAAACTATGCGATCCTCAGCAATCGGGCACGACCAGCGGGGTTAGCAGTGGTGGGAACGAAACGGCCAAGCCTCGCAGAGATGCTCAAAGCGTTAGGCCGGACGCTTGTGGAACTGATTCGCGCACTTCCTCCTGCTTAGCTCTTGCAGCGCGCAGGCCGGTTTCGGAGACAAGGTCGTCCACCTGACGAGGTGTCAGGTTAAGGCCTTGACTCGGCGCGAGGCATCTCCGGAAGCTAGCTGCGCCCGCGCCAACCCAACGCCCCAACGCTCCCCTACCTGACGTCGGGTTGGGGTGTAGCCCAGCTCGACACGCTACTCCCCACGTCAGCCAGCGGCTGGACTCAGGAAACAGCACCGTTGTACTTCCAGGAACCGGAATGACGTCGTGCTCCGCGTGAGCCACGCCGCACACGGGAGTGGTCCGAACGGAACTATCGGCCTACCGTGGCTCGGTGCCGAATCCGCTGTTTTCCAGTTATCGCGCCGGTGAGAATCGAGTCACCAGCTCTACACTTGCCGTATTCGAGCGGATTGACCTCGCCCTCGTTCAGGAACTCCTCGAGTCTGCGACTGGCGCCGGCGCGGAACTCACCACGTTCACGTTCGAGAACCAGGTGGTTAACGCCGGCGCGGTCCCCGACGCCCGGATCAGCGCCCGATTTGTGTGGTGGTTCGAGACCAAAACCGCTCGGGGCGGCTACGGCGCGGAGGGCCACGACCGGCGCCAGGTGCGCCAACACTGCAACCAGCTCGAGAACGTCCCCGAAGCATGGCTGTTCGTCCTCACCCCCGACCCGGTGAAGCCGCCCTGGTTTGACACGCTCGACGGCGTCGCCGAGGCGGTACGGAACAGGGTCCTGTGGCTGGGGTTCCGGGATCTTGCGGACGCGATCCGACAGGTCACCTCGGACGCCACCCGTCTGATCGGAGAGCAGACGGGCTTCCTTCTCACCGAGCTCGTCGCCCTGTACGAGACAGACGGGCTGCTCACCAACGATGACACCGTCGTCGTAGCCGCCCGCGCCGCTTGGCCCGAGTATCAGTACACCAGCGCATACGTCTGCCAACCCGATCGGTCATTTCGGGTAGGAGTCGTCACGCACTTCGGTTTCTACGCCGAGGGCGCGATCCAGCCACTCGTCCCCCGCATCCGCAAGTACCTGCCCTCGGTGCCGTTCACCCGGGTCGAGGCCGACACCCGCCGGGCAGCGGGCGAGCAGGAGGTCGGGGATCTGATCGATCGGCTCTTAGATGACGGGCCCCGCACAGAAGGTTCGTTGTACGGGGTTTTGCTGCTCTCCGGCCCCAACGACCCTGACACTGTCAGGCTGGCCCACGCGGTGCAAAACGACACAACCACCAAGGCCACCGGTCGGAACTGGGCCTGGACCATCGGACAGAGATACACACGACTCGACCGCCTGCGCAGCGGGGCGAAAGTCACGAGCGAGCTGTAAGTCTCAACAGCCTTGTAGCTGGTCAGACAAAATGTGGTTTTGTAGCCGCCACATCGCCGCCACCCTGCTCTACGCCACCAAGGATGATCAGACCGCCGACGATGAGATCCGCGCCTGGCGCCGTCGCCGACCCACCCCGAAGCCCTCCTCCGCGCCGTCGACCCGGCCCCCGGCCCCGGCTGTGCGCAGCCGTCACGCCTGCCCGCACTGCGGAAACGAGCCCACCATCCGACAGCAGGCCCTTCAACAGGACGCCGACCTGGCCGAAGTGTGGCTGGGACCCGACGGCCATGGGGAGCTGACCGAAACACACCACTGCGCCGCCTGCGCCCCACCCGGGCCGATCACCGACCTTGCCTGCGCGGTGTGCGGCGACGGCCCACTGCTGGTCGGCGCGGACGAGCCGGCCGCGGCATCCGGAACCATCATCGAACGGGGCCGCTGGTGGCTGATCGGCCACGGCTGGCAGATCGAACCCGAACTGACCTGCCCACACCACACTCTTGCTCAGGTACCGCGCCGGGCGCCCTGAACGTCCCATACGTCCGCGAAAACCGCCGGCGGCCACACCAACGGCAGCACCCAGCAACCGCCGTCATATCCGTTGGTTTTACGGCGCCTGGACCTGGTACCCCCCTGTGGCTCTCGACGCCATCCGGCGCTACCCCTGGGGCGCGCACCTGTCGGGGCTATGGCCCCGAGGCTCGCTCAGCGTCCAGGCCTGGCAGTGCGGTCCTCCACGATCTCCTGGCCAACGATCACCAGATCGTCGTCGAGCCCAAGAGAGCCCACCAGGAATGCGAGGTTGCTGCCGTCAGCCCGAGCGCTCGGCACTAGCAACCCACCGCGATCGAGCCACGCGGCAGCCCCCCCGGAACGACTCAGACCGTTCAGCGCAGGGGTGGAGGCCATTCGGTTTCGGTGCGCAGTTGTGGTTTTAGCACTTTGCCGCCGGCGTTACGGGGTAGCGGCTTGGTGCGGACGGCGATGTATTGGGGCACCTTGTAGTCGGCGAGTCGATGGCGCGCGAAGGTGATGAGCTCGGCGGGGTCGATGGCGTGTCCTGGGAGGGGAACGATCACTGCGCCGACCTTGTCGCCCATCATCGTGTCGGGGACGGCGATCACTGCGACGTCGCCGACGGCGGGGTGTGTCGCGAGGGCATTTTCGACCTCGACCGAGTAGACGTTCTCGCCGCCACGGTTGATCATGTCTTTTGCGCGGTCGACGATCATGACCAGGCCGCGGTCGTCGATGCGGGCCAGGTCGCCGGTGTGTAGCCAGCCGTCGACGAAGGTCTGCGCGCTGTGCTCTGGCTTGTTCCAGTAGCCGGCGACGACGTTGGGCCCGCGGACGAGCAACTCGCCGACGCCGGTCGCCGGGTTGGGGGCGTCAAGCTGCAGGTCTACTACGGGTGCGGCGAAGCCCACGGAGTCGGCGTGCTCGCTGGCGTACTCGTGCGGCAGGTAGGTCGCCACCGAGGAGGTTTCGGTCAGGCCAAACCCGTTCCCGACTCGAGCAGCGGGAAAGGCTTGCTGAATCTTTTGTACGAGGTCGGGCGAGATCGGGGCGCCGCCGTAGCTAACGGCGCGGACGGAGGAGATGTCGATGTCTGCGAAGTTCGGCTGTCGCACGGCCAGCCAGTAGATGGCGGGCACTGTGGTAAGCACGGTGATCCGTTCCTGCTCGATAGCGTGCAGGAACGCCTGAACGTCGAAGGCCGGCATGATCACGGCGGTGCCGGCGTTCGCGGTGATTACGAGCAGTTGTGAGTTGCACCCGGTGACGTGGAACAGCGGGACTGAGATGAGCGTGGTGTGCTGTTCGTCGCGGTTCAGTCCGAGGCAGCGCAGGCAGGTCTCGACATTGGACAGGAAGTTCTCGTGGGTGGTCATCGCGCCTTTGGGGAATCCGGTCGTGCCGCTGGTGTAGAAGATCGCGGCCAGGTCGGTGTGCGCCTGATCGATGTTCGCGATCGGTTCACCGTCGGGCAGTGGACGGCCCGGCTCGACGACGTACGCGGTCGCCGAGTCCTCGACGACGTAGCGGATTTCGGGTTCGGCGAATCGGGTGTTGATCGGGACGACGACGGCGCCGGCGAGCAGCGTGCCCCAGAACGTGTAGACCCAGTCGTTGCCGTTCGGTAGGTGGATCCCGACGCGGTCGCCGGCCTGCACGCCCAGCTCGCTCAGGCCGCCGGCGACCCGCTGCGCGCGGTGCCACAGCTGCACGTAGGTGACCTGCTCGCCGCCGAGCTCGACTAGCGCCAACGTGTCCGGGCGGGAAGCGACCGCTGCATTCAGCAGCTGCACGAGGTTCTGCGGCAGCCCCGTGTAACGGCGAACGCCGTCGCGGCCGACCTCGGTGCCGCTGCGATCGAAGGGGTAGCGATCAGGCAGGGCGCGGTCGACGTCGCGTGCCGGTCCGGCCGGGCGGTCCTTCGATGGCGTCATGACTGGCCTCCAACGGTGTGGGTGAGAGAAATAGGAATGCATTCGGGTCGCACCACTATGCAACAAGCCAGCGATATGTAACACTCAGCACTGCAACACCGTCAGGAAATGTAACACCAGACGATCGCCAGGAGGCCGCCCAATGACCCTCGTAGCGCCGAAGCCGACCACCAAGGTCGACGACGGGCCGGGCAGTGTCTGACCGGCCGGCGCCCCCGCGGTCGAGGGTGTCTCGGGGGTCTTCCCGCTCGCGCGGAACGGCAAGCGTTCGAGGCGCGCGCCGCTCTGTCCAGATCAGCGCGGCGACAGCCGGGCGAGCCCGTGCCGCGGAGCTCGCGGCCCGTTGGGTGCTCGCCGGCCGGCGGCTGGAGATGCAGGGCTTGGCCGACGAACTCGGCGTGTCCCGGGTGACCCTGTTCCGGCACGTCGGGGGCCGCGAGGAGTTGCTCGCCGACGCCTTGTGGCTGCTCACCGAGCGCACGTTGCGGGTGGCGGCACACCGCTGGGAGGCCGAGCGGCCGGCGGGCGCACTGCATTGTGTCGGTACGGGCCGGAACATGAACGCGCTGGTGTCACAGTCGGGGGCGCTGCACAAGCTGCTCGAGGACGAACCGGCGCTCGCCGTTCGGGTGCTCACCGACCCGCGCGGCAAGGTCCAGACCGGTGTCGTCGCCTTCGTCGAAGGGCTGCTGCGCCAGGACATGGCCGAGCACGGATTCCGGACGCTCGTCGACCCCGGCGAACTGGCCTTCGCCCCGGTGCGGCTCGGCGAGTCGTTCCTCTACGCCGACGTGCTGGCCGCCCGGCGCCCTGACGTCGAGGCGGCCAACCGCCTACAGCAGGCCCTCATCGAGTCGGCCCACGTCATCGATCACGATCGTCGGAACCCGAGTCCCGCAGATCCGAGCCCCGCAGACAGGAGTGGAAGACAATGACCACTACGGGAATGCCCGCCGAGCACAGATCCGCGCAGTCGGGGCTGTGGGCCGGCGTCAAGAACCGGCAACTGCAGCACTACCCGCGCACTGCGCCTCGAGTAGCTCAGTTGCTGCTCGTGGTGATCATCACGGTCTCGCTGTACTACCAGCTCTACGTCAATGGCTCCGTCTCGACGCTTCTGCTACCCAAGCTCGGCATGAGCTTTCAGTTCTTCGTGTACACCCTCGCCTTCGGCAATCTCCTCGGCGCTTTCGCCTCTCTCGCCGCCGGCCTCGCCGATCGGGTAGGCCGCACTCAAATCGTCGTCGCAGGCCTGCTGATCACCAGCGTCTTGACCGCTTTTGTGATCCCGGCAATGACCTCGAAGTGGCCCTTCACCATCGCCTCCTTCGCGGTCGCTGTCGTTGAGGGTGTCGTGCTGGTGGCCAGCCCTGCACTGGTTCGGGACTTCTCACCGCAGGTGGGACGAGCCACGGCGATGGGGTTCTGGACGATGGGCCCGGTCCTGGGCAGCCTGGTCGTATCCGTGGTGGAACCAACATCATTCACGCTGACACGACCTGGCAGAGCGTATACCGCATCTCCGGCGTCGTCGGGCTCGTGGTCTTCGTCCTGGCGTTCCTGTTCCTGCGCGAGCTCGCGCCGGGCATTCGCGAGCAGTTGATGGTCAGCGAGCGGGATCGGATTGTCGTCGAGGCCAGGGCCAAGGGAATCGACATCGACAGAGAACAGTCGCTGCGCCGGCCGTTTCGCCAACTGCTCAAGCCGGACATCGTCGTGTCTGCGCTCGCTGTGTCCATCCTGCTGCTGGTCTACTACACGGCTGTCGGATTCGGAACGATCCTCTACCAGACGATCTTTAGCTTCGATCTGAAGGACGCGAACGGGTTAGCCAACTGGAATTGGGGCGCGGACGCGGTCGCGCTCGTGGTTGTCGGCTTTCTGTCCGACCGTTTTCGAGTTCGTAAACCGTTCATGCTAGTCGGCGCCCTCGGCACGGCCGTCATGCTCGTCGTCTTTTTGTATCAGCTCGGCAACCATCCCAGTTACTACACGCTGGCAACCATCATCTCCGCCCTCACCATCTTCCTGGCGTTCGCGTACTGCCCGTGGATGGCGAGCTTCACCGAAACCGTGGAAGACCGTAACCCCGCTCTCGCGGCCACCGGGCTGGCCATCTGGGCCTGGATCCAGCGGCTGGTCGTCTTCGCCTCGTTCTTGCTCCTGCCCGTCATCGTGAGCAGCATGAACCCACTCGTCACCTACGGCGGACAGGTTTCAGCGCTCTCCGCGCAGTACCAACCCGAACTGGCGACCGCCGCCGCCATCTCTCCCCAAACCCTCGCGACCTTGTCCGCAAACCCGACTGACACGACGGCACAGGCGGCCGCGGTCGGCCAGATCAGCTCCACCGACCACATCTCGCCCGCCGCGGCGACGCAGAAACTGGTCGCCTTGGGCAAGGTCCCCCCGTCGGCGCTGTCCTACCTGAAGACACACGGCGTCGACGTGCAGAAGGCCGCGGCACACTCGCCCGGGGAGTGGCGCAACTGGTATTGGGTCTGCTTCGGCGGCGCACTCTTCTTCCTCCTGTGCATACCGTTGTTGCGAGGCCGATGGAGCCCCCGTGCGGCCCGACGCGATCTCGCCGCCCACGAGCGGAACCTGCAGCAGGAGCTCGAACAACTCAATCTCGCCGATGCGCCCCCCGCCATCACCACGTGAGCGCCATTTCAGCAATGAACCGCGTGGCGCCTGTCGCGGGCGCCCGCATCACCGGAAGGGTTTGACAGCCATGCAGCTAGGGAACAAGACACTGGACATCACCAAGCAGAACCGCGCGGTCGAGCGGGTTCTGCAGGCCACCGACAATCCGCGCCACCGCTACCTGCTCGAGGTCTACCTGCGGCACCGTTACCTTGAATCGGCCGGCCGCTGGTCGGAGATCCTCGACCCGGAACTGACCGTCGACCACCCGGTCTACCGGTTTACGCTGGCCACCCGCCCCAGCTTCGTCCTCGACGGCCGGGAGGAGGTCGCAGCCCTGTACAAGCACTGGACCGACACCAACCAGAGCGTCTTCTACGTCGAGGACGAACTGGTGGCGGTCGGGGACCACGTCGTCCTGGGTCGTGGCATCAGCTACCAGCAAACCCTGGGCTCGGAGCTGGCAGCTGAAGGGGTCGACGCCGACCCGGACGCGATGTACCTGACCAAGTCCGCCGTCGCAATGATTTGGCCCTACGACGACCGGTGCCGGCTGCTCGGTGAGGACGTATGGGAGTTCGACCCGTCGGTACGCGAGTACATCAAGCTCGACCCGGCCGACGTGCTAACCGCCAGACAGGCCGGCCAGCTGCTCGATCCGCTGATCAAGCCGCTCCCGACCTTCGATGAGAGCTTGCTGCCGCGCCCGGCGGACATCGGCGCATGAGAGCCGTCGTCTGCCATCGGGGCACGTTGGAGACCACCGACCTCGACCCCCGGCGCCCCGCGCGCGGCCAAGTGCTGCTCGACGTGCAGTACTGCGGGATTTGCGGGTCCGACCTGCACGCCCGCCAGCACGCCGACCTGCAGGCCGACGTGCTCGCCGAGGCCGGCTACCCGGGTGCCATGCGCTTCGAACAGCGCACCGTGTTCGGTCACGAGTTCTGCGGCACCGTCGCCGAGTACGGGCCCGGCTGCCGCAAGAAGGTGGCGACCGGCGCTTCGGTCGTCGCACTGCCGCTCTTGCGGACTGACACCGGGCTGGACGCCATCGGCCTCTCGGCCGCGGCCCCCGGCGGGTACGCAGAACAGGTCGTCGTGCAGGAATCGCTCATGCTGCCGGTCCCGAACGGACTGGCTGCCCGCGTGGCCGCGCTGAGCGAGCCGTTGGCGATCGGTCGGCACGCCGTACGCCGTTCCGAGGTCAAAAAGGGCGACGTCACGATCGTGATCGGGTGCGGACCGGTCGGGCTTGCGGTCATCAGCATGCTCAAAGCGCACGGTGTACGCACGGTCGTCGCCTCCGATCCGTCACCGAGACGGCGCGAACTAGCCCGCACCCTCGGCGCCGACATCGTTATCGACCCCACCGAGGCGTCACCATACGAGGCTGCCGGAGACCAAGCTCACCTGCCGAACATCCCCGCCGCGGTCGAACTCGGCGTCAGCACAACAGAGAAACTGCAGCGCCTCCCAATGCCGTGGCACCACGTCTGGCGCGTCATCGACGCACTCGGCATCGCGCCCAAACGGCCGGTCATTTTCGAATGCGTCGGCGTCGCCGGCATGATCGACCAGATCATCACCAGCGCGCCGATGTACTCGCGTGTCGTCGTCGTAGGGGTGTGCATGCTCCCCGACACCATCCGCCCAGTGATGGCCATCAACAAAGAGGTCGATCTGAGGTTCGTCGTCGGCTACACACCGCTGGAATTCCGCGACACCCTGCACATGCTCGCCGAAGGCAAAATCCATGCAGCCGCGATGCTCACCGGCATTGTCGGCCTCCCCGGCGTGAATGCGGCCTTTGACGCCCTCGCCGACGCCGACCGCCACGCCAAAATACTCATCGACCCGACGAGCACGGTGGTCGAACCGACAAATCAAAACTAGACCCCCGCCCATCTTGCGCCACTATGCGCGCACTCAGGCCGGACTGCACTCGTCGGCCATGCCGCGCCTTCGGCCTCGGCCCGCAGTTCGGCGACGCGGGCGCAGGCTTCGGCCGCTGCTCGGCGGCCTCCGGTGTGCGGCCCTTCCTCACAGGGATCGAGGTGATGGGACACAGGGTCAGCGTTCACGAGGAGTGTCGGGTCAACTGCGTGGACGCGATGAACACGCTGACTGCCAAACTCTGATGCCACTGCAGGTCGACACTGCCCAAGTCGACCGGCTCACCGAGATCCAAGACAACCTGAGCGCGCGGGTCGACGAGGCCAAGGCTAACTCCTGGCTCGGTGACGTCGACCAACTGCTCGTCACCTCGGCCACCTCGACAGCAAGAAGCAACAGGTCCAGCGGATGCTCGAGACGCTCCCGACCCCGCTGCTGACTGCCGTCCCCGCCAGCGATCCTGCCCCGTGATGGACACACTCATAGCCCCTTCCCGACCGCCGGGCACCCGAGGATCGCCCGCCGGTCGGGCGCCATGAGTCCGCGGGCGCGAGCGGCGAGTTCGGCGACCCCGGTCACACCGGCACCCTACGACGCCCGTTGCGTCGTGAGGCGCCCTGCGGCACAGAAGGTCAGGCGCGGCCGTGTGCCGCGCGGCTGCGCCGGCTGAGGGAGTCGATGGTTACCGCGAGGAGCAGGACCGCACCCGTCACCATGTATCGGATGGATGAGTCGAGGCTGAGCAGGCTCAGCCCGCTGGAGATCGACTGGATGACGAGGATGCCGAGCAACGCCGAGTACGCCGAGCCGCGGCCGCCGAACAGGCTGGTGCCCCCGATGACCGCGGCGGCGATGGCGGTGAGGTTCGTGTCGGTGCCGCCGCTGCTCTGGTTGACCGCGGCCAGCCGCCCGGCCGCCAGGATGCCGCCCAGGGCCGCGAAGGTCGAGCACAGGGTGAACACCGACAAGTAGATGGCCGAGACGTTGATGCCCGCGCGCCGGGCGGCCTCGACGTTGCCGCCCACGGCCATCACCGAGCGACCCCAGCTGGTGCGCCGGATGGCCAGATCCATGACGACGACAAGCGCCAGGAAGAACACGAACATCACCGCGACGCCGCGGTCGCGATTGAGGAAGGCCACCGGGACGGCGAGGACTATCGCGAGGAACGCTGCGCGCACGGCCAGCATGCCGGTGGGTGTCGTGGAGAGCCCGGCCGCGGCGCGGGCCACCCGGGTACGCAGGCGGGAGAGGACAAAAGCCGCCACGGTGAGCGCCACGAGCAGGTACGCGACAGCGGGGGGCAGAAAGCTTTGCTGCGCGAACGCGACCACCGATGAGTCGAAGGGGATGTTCACGGTCCCCTCGGTACCCAGGACATACAGCTGCGCCCCGAGGATCCCGAGCAACCCAGCGAGGGTGATCACGAAGCTGGGCACGCCGAACCGGTTGTAGAGCGCGCCGTAGAGCAGTCCGATCACCACGCCGGCGCCGATGGCGGCGAGGACGGCCACGACCAGCGGCCAGTGCAGGTTCACCAGAGTGACCGCGAGGACGGCGGAGGCCAAGCCACTGACCGAGCCGACCGACAGGTCGATCTCCCCGAGCAACAACACCAGGACGATGCCGATGGCGACGGTGCCCACCGCTGCGCTCTGCAGGGTCAGGTTGACCAGGTTGCGGCTGGAGAGGAAGGAACTGTTGAGGCTTTGGAACACACCCCAGATGATGATGAGCCCGACAACCACGGGCAGCGACCCGAGGTCACCCCCGCGCAGTCGCGCGGTAAAGGCCGAGATCGTCCCGCCGATACCGCGGCTGGCAATGAGCCGTTCGTCCTGCAGGTCGGCGGGCAGGCCGGCCTGCAGCTCGGCGGTGCTCGCGGACTGCGGCTCGGCGGTGCCCGAGTCGGCTTCGGTGGAGGTCATGATGTTGCGCTCTCCTGGTTGGTACGGCGGGCCGCACGCGCGGACACTGCGTTGTCGGTGGCGCCAGTGATGGCGGCAATGATGTCCTGCGAGCCGGTGTCGCCGACGTCGAAGACACCGTTGTTGCGCCCGAGACGCAGCACGAGGACGCGGTCGGCGACCGCCATGACGTCGGCCATGTTGTGGCTGATCAAGATCACCCCGAGCCCACGCTCGCGCAACCGTTCCACGAGGTTAAGCACCTCGGCGGTCTGGGCGACGCCGAGCGCCGCGGTGGGCTCGTCGAGCATGACGACCTTGGGTTTGCCCAGTAGCGATCGGGCGATGGCCACCGTCTGCCGCTGGCCGCCGGAGAGGCTGGCCACCGGAATGCGCACGGACGGAATTCTGGCCGAAAGCTGGCGCAACAGTTCCCAGGAGGCGCGTTCCATCTCCACCTCGTCCAGACCGCCACCTCGGTGCAGCTCACGACCAAGGTAGAGGTTGGCGACCACGTCGAGGTTGTCACACAGGGCCAGGTCCTGAAACACCGTGGCGATCCCGAGGCGCTGCGCTTCGGCGGGTGTGCGCACGTGGACTGCCGAGCCGTCGAAGGTCATCGACCCGGCATCCGGGCTGTAGACGCCGGCAATGGTCTTGACCAAGGTGGACTTACCGGCGCCGTTGTCCCCGACCAGCGCCAACACCTCACCGGCGCGGACGTCCAGGTCGATGTCCTTGAGGGCCTGAACAGCTCCGAACCTCTTGGAAACTCCCTGTAGCGACAGCACGGCGGTACCCACGGCCGGCGAGGTGGTGACGGTCACAACTGTTCAGCCTCTCGTCACTGCAAGCCGGCAGCGGTACACGCCGCGGCGAAGGAACCCGAGCAGATCTGCGGAATCGTGTAGAGCCCGTCCTTGACGACGGTGTCCTTGATGTTGGCCTTGGTGACCGCCACCGGCGTCAGCAGGGTGGTGGGAACACCGTCGACCACCGTCTGGGAGTCTGGCTTCTTGCCATTGGCCAGCGCCAACGCCGCGTTGGCCGCGTCCTGGGCCTCCGGCTTGATGGCCTTGTACACATCCATCGCCTGGTCGCCGGCGACGAGGCGTTGGACACCGGCGAGCTCGGCGTCCTGGCCGGTCACGGCGGGCATCGGGCTCACCCCGCCGCCCTTGAGCGCGGCGATGGCCCCACCGGCGGTGCCGTCGTTGGCGGCATAGACGCCGACGAGACCGGACTTGATCGCCGAGAGCTGACCCTCCATCCAGCTCTGGGCCTTGTCCGGGCTCCAGTCCGGGGTGTCGTACTCCGCCGCTACCTTGAAGCCGCTGGAATCGAGGACGCTATGCGCACCGGCCTTGAACTTGGCGGCGTTGGAGTCGGTGGGTGAGCCGTTGATCATAGCGATGGAACCCGAGGTCTTCCCGCCCTTGTGCAGGAGGTCGACCAAGGTCGTCGCCTGCAGCTTGCCGACCGTCTCACTGTCGAAGGACACGTAGAAGTCGGTGTCGGCGATGGCCCGGTCGTAGGCGACGACCGGCACTTTCTGCCCCTTGGCGCTGTTCACAATCGACGCCGCCGACTTCGCATCGACGGGGTCGAGGACGAGCGCGCTCACACCCTGGGTCAAGGCCGCCTCCGCCTGCTGCTGTTGCTTGACCGGGTCCTGGTCGGCGTTGCTGTAAATGATGGTGCAGTCTGCGCAGGATGCCTTCAGGGCCGCCTCGAACATCGGGCGGTCCAGACTTTCATACCGGGTCGTCTTCGACTCGGGAAGCAACAGCGCGATCTTCTTGCCCCCCGATCCTCCGTTCGCACCGGAGCCGGAAGAGCCGGAGCCGCTCGACCCACACGCCGCCACCGACGACAGGGTGAGGACAGCCAGCACGCTGGCACTGGCAATACGAATTCGTGAGGTCATGTGGCTGGCTCCTGGAAGTCTCGACGGCCCACACCGGGCTTGGAGCGATTCAAGCCCCTCGGCGACTTGACGTCAAGGGTTGAATTCAAGAAGTTGAGATAATGCGCCTAACCGGTGTTCGACGCGCTGCCGTGGAGCACCGAAGCGGCCATGATGGCGCCCAGCACATCAGCGGATTCCCCGAGCTCGGCGGTGCGCAATCGCACCGTGGCGGCCGCCGACGGAA
>JAABUI010000985.1_pt1 | contig 17884 bp, 20 predicted proteins | sample 5559111 | NCBI WGS metagenome assembly JAABUI01 (sample SAMN10711870, study PRJNA513365) | rock metagenome | isolation source: Antarctica rocks | place: Antarctica: Victoria Land, Buttleship Promontory
GATGGTTTACTAGGCCTACCTGGCCGTACCGCCAGTCAGATTGAGCTGTCATCGCACACGAACTGTTCTGCTAAGCAAGGACTGGTTTTGGATACAGACTTTTGACGACCACTGTATGTCCAAATTGCATGAACACTCTGTTTCGACATTTCACAAGATTCTTACATCTAGGAGAGTACTAGAGAGGGAGAAGACAGACAAAACCAGACAGAGTAGGTCTGATCCACCTCAGTTTTAGGATTTTTCCTTTCCCTTTGGCCTATGGTCATAGCTCCAGGCTGCCGCCTTAGGAGGCTCCCATTATGATCGCTGAAAAGCGTAATTTTTTCTTTTCTTTTCACCATCAGAGTTGGCCGCCTTTACCCAAGTCCCAAGTTGCTGTGCGTGAATGTTCAGATAAATTTGAAACGCCTCATGCAAAAACCACGGCGCGGGATGGTGCTTGTCCCGCAGATACTCTGAAGCCGTGTAGAACTGCGCTGATAGGTTTTCGAAGTCGACCACTTGCCATCCCATCGAATGCGCATGATGCTTGCCTGCAGCATTCAGCATTTGCACATGTTCGAAGTGCCCAAGTTGGGCATGCAGGTGTCGAGAAGCATTACAGCTTGACAGTAGCGGAAGGGCTGATGTATGATATATCTTGGTGGTAGACGGGTCCAAACTGTCCTGCAGCAACCAAGATGCATTGAAAGCGCCTATCGTACTCAAAACAGATGACAAGATTTTGCTACCTTGTTTACCTGCACGTATTCCAAAAGCCTGACAAAGTGTTGCTGCCACAACTTCAGCTCGTCCTGAAACAAGTCTCTTCCTGCGCTTGTGACTTCTAATGCTTCCGGCAGTTCACGAACCCACCGACCAAGGTCCCAAAAATTTGCCGAGACCACGACTATATCCGCAAACACTTTCTGACTCCTATCGGTCCCAAATTCCTGACGGAACCCAGAAGAAATATTGTGTTTACCGCCACCGGAGTATCTCATTATGAAAGGTATACTTGAAAGCTCGAAATCGATTGACAAAGCATTGCACCTTCTGCCACGCCTGTATGGCGGACAAGGGAAGCGCTTCATCCACAAAGTAGGGTCCATTGGGCCAAACTCCGTTGTTGTGAACAGTCTCAATCACTAAGGATGCATTGGTTCTGCACTGTCCTGTACACTCCGCCGACATCTCACCACGCACGTGACAACAAACATCTTGATTGTTGTCTGCCAGATCCTGAGCTGTCAAACGCTCAATTGAATCACCAAATAAAACCACGCGCATTTGCTTGCGTGGCGAAATGTTCGGCCAAAGTTGCAGCCGGCATCTGGGGTCAAAGAACCGCCAGCGTCCCCTATGCCAAGTACCAGGAAGGGTGCCCAGGTTTTCACACTCCTGTACGCTACAAAACCGACTGGCAGGTCGCCCGTGAAGCGATAAGCAGTTACGACTCGTTTTACCTTGTGTGCAAAGCCCAGAATGGCGAGTTGTACAGAAAAAAGGAAACCTATTTGAGACAGACAGCAACGTTGGAAGCGCCTGTGGACCAACACCATTGCATACAGGCCTTGTACACGGTGTTGGGACCTCTCCCGTATGTAGTTAGCTGGTGCATGAACAGCGCTTCACACGCGCAATGATGGTAAGCCATGACAAGAACTGTATGTCCACCCGGGTCTCCCAGCTATCGCACATGTTTGACCGGGCCTCTGACCCCCCTAGCCGGGACTGCCCCGGGATTCTGAACCAGGTGGGTGAGCATCAAAGTTCTAGCACTTTGGGAGATCGACCGAATGCCGGTGCGCCCACAAGCCTCGGTCGGACCAGCGATATGTGCGAGATCCGACACTTACGTGAAGCGCTATGTGCAAGTTGCGGTATTGGGATCCAAGGCCTCGCAGTCAAAGGGCAAGGGGGAGGGCCAGATTCTGGCTCTGTTTCCTGCACAGACATTGTTGTAGGCTGTGTGAGCCTCTGCAGTTGGTTTCACTTGAAACAGATGCTTACGGTATGCACAAGCATGACCTCTGTGAGAGGACAGCTTGTCAGACAGCAAGCTTTTGGTCCATCCTGGGATCACGTATGGACCATTCATCAGCAGCTGTCAACACACCAGAATCGATAGACATATGCAGCACTCTGCTGCCAAAATAACAAGGCTTTCCTCAACAAGCAATGTAGGCATACATTCAGCAGTATCGACATAACACATTATCAGAACAGTGGAATTGGGATCTGAAAAGCTTCTTATGACACACGTACAATACCAGTAAATAGGATCTCTCAGCAAGCCGTCTGTTATACACGATAACCCATATGGTATAAAAGGAGGGTGTGCGTGACCAATACCCTATCAGTTCATGGTCACCGTACATCTTCACAAGTCTCTTTCGGCAAGCCTCTTTTTATAGTTGTACATATTGAGCAGGCCAGATTGTAAAATATCAAATTTGTTTAATGGGGCATTTGGCAGCATGCCAAAGCACGTACATACCCCTGGACTGTTCAACCTTGACCTAACAGTCAACAGCAGACGCTACAAATGTTCCTCAGCAGTTGTCAAGTCAGCGGTTCTCCTTACCATGACTGTGCACAAGACAGTGATGATGATAACGAGGATGCTGCCCAGCCAAGCACTGCATGGAATTGACACCAACAGTCGACACTATGTGTCAGTACAGAATAGTTTGCAGTACAGAATAGTTTGCAGTACAGAATAGTTTGCAGTTCAGAATAGTTTGCAGTACGCAGTATTTTGCAAGCACCAACACAATATAATTTGTCCCGGTGGTCGGACGTTTAATGACTGCTGGCTATTGAGTGAAAGGTCTCGGGTTCAAAACTCAAGGTCTGCAGCCTTTGACTTCTGCCTACATCTCTCTAGTCGAACGTGTGACATACTTCGGAACCCCGGTCGACCTCGCCGGACGGTCAAGCAGGTAGAGCGCATCATGTTCGAAATCTTACGGGCTTAAGTGCCTCGAGCTACGTTCAAGCCGTATGGCGCGTTCCCGTTATCACGCCTAACGGCGTAGGATTTTCTCTTTATTTTTCATTTTCTTTTCATTTTCTTTTTTTCAACACAATATAATATGTTACCTCTGGGGTGCCGCCTCAGGAGGCTTCTCTCATGATCATTGAAAGGCATAGACTTTTCTTGTTCTTCTCAATACAGTACTTATCAGCCCGATGCCAATAAGGTATTGCACACCACTGGTCATGGGATGGCTAATATGCCCCTTGAAGGATACCTGGGCAGTATAAGCTATAGGTCAACACATGAGTTACTTGCAGTGAAGTAGCCATGCACAACACAGAACCATTCAATACTCATACAGGGCTTGCTGAGCATGCAGCAAAGGCAACAACTGTTGCAGCAAGTGTTATATACCTGAAGCAGAGGTGTGATCTGCAAAAGCAACTGTAGATGCATGTGATCCATGCGCCTCAGCACCAGACAAGAACAAGAGGCTACACGCACAGAAGCCATGATTCTGCTCTTGATGTTTGCAATCCTGACCCTCTGCTCAGTATGGACTCCAGCCTGTGCTGACATTCTTGGGTGAAACGCAATGGCATGATGCTGCCATGGCTCACACGACTTGCAGGAAAACAGAAGGGCTGTGTCGATTGCACCTGTAACGTGACGCAAACATGCAATCTGCAGGCAAGTTGGGCCAGCAGCACACAGAACACAGATGTCAAGGCCAACACAACAGCATGACACATCTATAAAAATGAACCATCACAATCAGACTTCAACCACTTGGTCTTGTCATCACACTTCGGACGTATCACCAATACTGCCTTATGATGTCAGAAACCTGTCTGAAGCAAACTTGCTGTACAACCTTTTCTGCAGATACAACAGCATTCTGCCGTGTGCAGGGGCTTCCTGTTGCAGTTGCCTCGATCAGCATCACATCGCCACGTTGTCTGCTGTGTATCACCTGACAAAGAAAGACACAGCAGGAGCCAAAGCATGAGACAGACTCAGCTCCGATTTCTGTTCTGTGACTTCAAAATGCATGCACAGTGTTCCACCAGCACATCACACTGGCAGCAACAACGCTGTTCTGTTAACAGTTGCCTGACTCTGCATGCTCAGCTCTGAAGCTCATGCCACAAACCTCTGCATTGGTCCAGCTGATAAATACTTTCTGCTGCTCCAGAGCAAGCTCACTGCAGTCAGCAGTGGACGCCTGCCAGTGGCAGAATGGGTATACCTTACCAGACTCCTTGCAAGCTGCATGCGCACACAGTGTGTTGGGCGAAATTGTTCAAGTGCTCATGCAGCTTCTGAGTCAGCCTCTGAGACATTGCCATGATGTAACAGGTGTCATAACAAAAGCAACCACAAATGTGCAGTACCAAATGAGCCTTAGCATAGGGTGTTGCTGAGAATCCCTGACAGCTTTACCATCAGGAAAGAATGCATGACAAGGCAGCAGAACAATATAATGAAATGACAGGTGGTAAAGCATGGTCAGCAACAGATACCATCTTGCTAGTGAGGCAAGCAGCAAGGCTGCAGTGAAAGAACAAACAATGCAGGTTGCAGAAGCATTGTCAGGAGCACACAACAACCAGTAACTGCAGGTCAACAGCCACTAGCATCCAGCATGGACAAGCACAAAGCCTACCCACAAGCTGCGCAAGCGTCGGCAGTCGCAGTCAATAATAAGACTGACAACTATTGAGAAGAAGACGAAGATACTTCGATGCTCCAGTACCAATGTCACAATGCATGATGCTTGGGGGTTCCTCCAGCCTCTGCAGAGCTGGTTCAGCAGGTATTAGATAGAAGCCGTGCACGATTATACAGTGTCACCTAACAAACATTATACACTGCTGCTGCAGCTTTGGTCGCAGATTTCATAATGACAGACTTATTTTTGTTGTCCTTTGGAAGGGACTGCATGCATGTGCAAGAGTGTATGTGAACATTCAAGATGAGGACACATATGTGTTTCAGACTCATGACTGATTGAAAAATAGACTGTGTGTATGTAAGTTGTCAAGTTACACTCTCAGTGAAGCACTACCTGTTCCCTACCACCTCAATTTCTGCATTGACGACTGCTCCATAATGCCTACACTTTCGCATATAGAAAGCGACTCATTCTTTAGCAGTCCTGGCAACAGTGCATGTATTGCAGGTGGCATCTTGTTTCCCCTGGCCAAGGCCCTTTGCCTTGCTTGTGGCAGTGACCCAGCCAAGGGCACTGAGAAGAAGATGGGGGCGTATGTGACGAAGACTTGTTTCCAGACCAGTTGCATCTCCTCAGTTATGTTCATCACAGCCATGGCCGCCAACCCTCTGGCTGTCAACCTGGCTTCTGAGATTCTAGGACTGCCAATCTCATGGGGTGCTTGGGCTCTGGCTGGCATCGTGCCCGGTCTCATATGCCTCACTGCTGCTTCACTCATTTTGTATGTACTACTCTCCAGGGGAAATATCTCTCTTTTCAGGGGATGGCTTCATTCAAGAACTGCTATTGCGTACAGCAGACACGGCTTTGTAAGGGTGCATGCAATGAGATCCTTAGCTGTGATGCTGTGCTGCCGCACATATTAATTCATACAGGATGTCAACCAAATTGATCTCAGTAGACTATTATCTGGTAGCCCTTTTGACCATCAACAGGCTGACTGGACTGGACATGGATACACAGTGTACAGACGCAGCGTACTGTGCTTGTTTTGCTGCTTGTTTTGCCTTGTTTGGCTCTTTGCTCTGTAGTAAGCATCTGCACTTTCTCTGGTACAGTGTCTGGTCCTTTCTTTTCTTTCTCCCATGTCAAAATGTCATTGTGCAATTTGTGCAGAGATGAAGGACACTCCTGATGCTCCCAAGCAGGCCAAGAAGGAGCTGGAAAAGCTGGAGCCCCTCTCTCTGGTGAGAAGATCACAGCCGGGCCTTTGCAGTCATTGTAGGCCTGTGGATCTTTGGAGGCGCCATTGGCATCAATGCTGTGGCTGCTGCCCTGCTGGGACTCTCTATTCTGCTGATCACCAATGTGGCCAAGTGGAAGGACTGCTTGGGTAAATGACGCTGTTTGTTGCCAGCTCCATTTTTGCACAACGTGAGCATGTGACATGCTTGTTTTCAATAATGGCCAGAGGCTGTTTGTCAGGTTAGCATGCAGGCTTTGGAGCAAGGCAGTGGTTTCTTACGGCATTGTAAGGACATCACAGCCCTGGTCTTGGTGTCAAGTGTTCTGTTTGATGAGTGGTGTGGCTGTGCGGCAGGTGACAATCAGGCTTGGGACACCTTGACCTGGTAGGCTGCTCTCATTGCCATGGCCTCATACCTCAACAAGTACGGCTTCATCAAGTGGTTCTCTGACAATGTGGTCAATTTGGTGGGCGGCCTGGGACTGTCATGGCAGTCATCCTTTGCAGTGGTGGTTCTGCTGTATTTCTACTCTCACTACTTGTTTGCCACTTGGAGCAGCACACGTTGGAGCCATGTACACTGCTTTCCTGTCTGTAGCCACAGCATGTGGTACACCTGGCATGCTTGCTGCCATTGCCTTGGGCCAACTGTCAAATGTCATGGGCTGCTTGTCCACATACGGTATTGGCTCAGCACCCCCCTACTTTGGAGCAGGGTCTTTGCCTCAATCAAAGTGGTACCAGCTGGGTTTCATCATGTCAGTGTTCTACCTGGCTGTTTGGTCGTTTGCTGGAGGAGCATGGTGGAAACTTATTGGCCTGTGGTAGTCAATTTTCTCAATTTGATGCAATGATTAATTTAGCTGCTGCAAGCAGTAGCAAGTTTAAAGTTTTACTGATACCTGCAGCAAAGGTATCAAGGAGCTTGTTTTTCTTGTTTTGTGAGTGATTGTTTTAACAGTTGTTTAAAGATCTATCGCACTGCCTTTTCCGGTGCGAAATTTTGAGAGGGAAATACAACATTTGATGACTGCAATGCACTCAGTATGGCAGGTTTTACAGGCGGTGAGTTCAATACGGTATTGAACTCACCGCCTGTAAAACCTGCCATTTCCCTAGGTGGTAAGAACCTGATAACTAATTCTCGAAACTGCACTTGTCAGCAAAATCCCACTACTCGTCGGGAGCCGTGTTGGGAATATGTGCATCTTATTGCTTATGAATCCGATAATAAATGTTTATGGAATTCAGCAGCTGCTTTCCATGTAGTTCTCAATACCGTATAGGAAGAATCAGAATTTGCAATATGCTTCTGTAACATTTGCCATGTGCTTCCTTTTCGGCATGAGAGCAATGACGGAAGCTCAAAATGTTCTTGTCTTGCTCTCATATCTTCCTATTTGTATTCTTTCAAGCAACGCCAAGGCGCATGCAGGAGGACCTGAGCTGTGCAGGCTCATTTCAGGGGTCCAACCCAGGGGCCCACCCCAAGGCCTGCATAGCTGACCGCAACACATGCACACCTGCAGGGACCAGCATGGTACAAAGACCCGCAGAGCCTCAGCAGGCTAGGGCAAAGCCTGCTATGCCATGCATATGCAATGGGAACAACATTACCAGGGGACCCAGCCACTGCTCCAGCATTTACCTGCAAGGGCTAGCAGACACAGCTAAGCTGGTGGACAAAGCAGTCAAGGATGACACCAATTGCACCAGACGCAAACATGTGCGAGAGTACATGGACTGGATGGGCAGACTGCAACTGCCAAGAAGCATGCAGACAGTCACATCCGACGACCTATGTGTATAATTCACCCAGCAATGGATCCCCAGACATGCAGGCTCCAGCGTGGGCGACGGCAAATCTGTCATCGCCCCGAGCAGTCTGTCAGGGATCAGATCACCTGTCCACAGAGTTCAAGCTGCTGAGCACAACCGGGGAATGGAACGCTGAGACTTTGCAAGGGAACCCAACATGGAGCCCCCTGGTCAGGAGACTGACCAAAGGATACAAAGCAGAGGCTGAGGACCAAGGTTATCAGCAGAAAGGCGCAGTTTCCCTGTCAGGAGAAGAGATCCAACAGCTCCTGGAGCATCTGCATGCTCAGCAAACCAAGACCTCAGGCAGTGCCAAATCTGCTGTACATCAGGAACGGCTTGGCAATCAGCTGACTATGGCAGTCCACCATCAGAGTCTTCAATGCAGGCAGCTTTAGGCCAGACAACATTAAGCTACCAACCAATGACTCCGTTGTGCCCTCCCTTACTCCAAAAGTGAAGCCGCAGGAGCACAGCTACACATCATGCTGGACAGGGCCAAGAACAAGAACAACTGCCATGATTCAAACAAAGCAGGGCATGCTGAAACACATTGATGAGCACCGACCAACCAATAACAAGGGTGTAGGGAACTGCACCAAGAAAGCTGTCAAGGAGAACCTAGGCTTGTTTTCCCCCTGCATGTTCTTAGGTGCCCTCAAACCCATCTCATACAACTCTGCATGATACGACAACTGGACAACGTCTACTGAAGGCAATTGCTGACGCATGGCAGTCCAGTACCTCAGGATATGAGGGACAACTGAATCTGCATTCACTTGTTCATGCAACAAGTTACTAATCACTGCATCTATCAAGTGGGAAGGTGGTAATACCCATAACAAACTTCAATTATGCATCAGCAGCCCTGTCACAATGCATTGCGCTTGTGACGTTAAACCACTATGCCCTGTTGAAGAGCGTAGCGCACAAGAAAACAAAAACTTTTTGCGGGTGTGTGATTACAAGGTGACAAATAGAAGAAGTCCGGTTGTGTATTGTCTACTTGCTGTCACAATCAACGGCAACAGAGATAAAGTAGGACTAGAATCCCTGCTCTGGCAATAGAGGCCTAAGTACTACGGAGGAAGAATGTCCACTGAAGTGGATGGGTCGTGGCAATGCCTGTGTAATAACTGACTGGTGTTCGACTCACCTATAAGGGCTTAGTAAGCTAAGCATCAACCCTGCTGAATAGGCATGACTACCAATAGGGCTATGTAAAACCTCCTTGAATCAGTCACAGAGTAATAAGACCACATTATATCAGTCACGCAATAGTACGTTTAAAGAGCCATAAGCAAATAGTAAAGGACAGGTGTAATCGGTTCCAAAAGGCCCAGCAGCCTAGTCAGCCCCATGCGAGTACAGTCAGCCTCAAGGATATTATGCTATTGTCCTAGTCACTGCAAACGCTCATGCTACTAAACAAGACACTCTTTGCTTCGTCACACGCTTCTGCTTGCAGAACCAGGACAGCAGAACCTTGCGTAAAACCTTGCAGCCTTGTGCTGTCCAGTTGCAGCCCCAGCAAAAACATCAAGAGGGGGCAGGCCCCAGTGCGCCACCCCCTCCCTGTGGAAAATAAATACGATGGAATGTCTTTGCTCACCTGGCCGCCCTAGGTCTAATTTCGATGATGTTGCATTACGTGGTTGTCAAAATTGTCGTATTAGTACGCCTTACAGGGATGCACAAGACAGGCTGCTCTGGAGAGACAAGACTTGTCCTGCACGTACCTAGCTCACATTATTATTATTATTAGTGTCTTGCATGTGATGAAGATTTCTGAGCTGTCTTCCTCTCTAGACAATTCATTGGCAATCAGCATTTCAGGAGACTCCCGAGGCTTCCAAACGAAATCTACATGCACATCATGATGAGCTGCAAACCAATACAACTGTTTGATTTCAGGAAAATCATCAGGGGTACCCTCCATCTTCAACAAGCCCTGGATGGAGGGCTGGCAATCTCCTGTGAACACAATAATGGCACCAGACAAATTAAGGGGGTCAACAATGTATACCACAGACTGCACTGCAAGCCGAGCATTCTTGGTCTCCCGCATGACAGAGGACAGCTTCTTTGCCTGCACTAGGGCTATTTCTTTGTCGTACAAAGACTCGATCATCTTGACATTTCACCATTAGGCATGTATGCTCCATAGCTCACACTGGAAGCATCTCCACAAATGTGCAGTGACTTGACTCGCTTGACCCATGTTTTACCCAGTGCTGATCCTCAGATGGTCGAACCAATACTGCCAGTCATCTCGAGCCAGACTCAGGTCGCCTGCTGCACCATCCCAACCAGCACTGCGCAGCATGCTGTCCATAGCATGATACAATGTTCTGATGTACACAGGCGCCATGTGTATTGCAGCTGAAATGGACATCAACACTCCTGCATTACTAGCAAGCTGCCGGTTAGTAGCCTTGTCTGCAAGCAACACCTCATTGATGGCATCCAGGATATACTGTACTTTGTAAGCAGGCACACCGTGTGTGCGTGACGCAGCTCAGACTTAGCGCTGTCAACTGTTAAAGAAACTTTTAAGAACTTTCCTTGCTGGACAGGCACAAAACTACACTTGTCCCATGACAAATAAAAGCCCGGGGCTGTAAACAGCATACATATGGTCTTGACCTGGGAATTGCTACCCTGCCTAGTGCCAACAGCAAACAGTGCATCATCAATCAAATAGGACAAAGAGAAACCGTACAAGCGCAACAGCTTGTACACCTCACTCATGACAGCAGTGTCACACCTTGCAAGCTGAAGCTAGACCAAAGGGCAGATGAGTGAACATATCTTAGCTTCGACTGTCCTTCAAATCACATGCAAAGTATTCATAGCTGTCAGGATGCATGGGCACATGAAGGTAATAAGGATAATAAGGATAACCTGACGTGGACCTGCATATACTCTGTGCAATCACACAACTGTTCATACGTGAAATACACATACCGCACAAAAGCATTCACACAGCGACAATCCAGCACCAGTCTCTTCTTGCCCTTACAATTCCTGACTACATCCAACCCATTGATGACTGTAGGGGGTCTAGCACTCTGCCAGGGGGCTAGCAAACCAACTGTCGATAGACCCTGCAGAGTATCACGAACAAAAGCTGCATGACTATCACAAGATACTCTGTTTGCAAATTGCACTTGAGCAGAGCTAGTCCTATTGAGCATGGAAGGGACGTCACACTTGTCCACAGTTGCAAGCAACAATTGCTCAACCACATGCAAGCGACTGCTGAATTTAGGATGCTTGCGTTGAGCCTCACTGCATGGGCTCACAAAATCAAGATGGACACCATGTTTGATCCAGTCCATCACCTGCCTAGACTTGGCAGAATGACCATAAGAATCGAACAAAAACTCCCAAGCTACAACATGCTGCCTGAGACTTCCCGCAGTGAACTGTGCAGGATCCAACATGAAGCCTTTTATATGTTGCAGCAACTGGTCATGTGTCATGACATCGACGTCGATGGCATCATCAGCTTGTTGTAATGATTTGACTACTGTGCGCATGAGGTCCAGCATGGCTTCCTCAGACATGCCATCTTGGACTACTGCTCAAGGTTTTGCAGCCTGAGCCTCTGATGCATAGATTGGCGTGGACACTGTAAGGCGCTCCTGAGAATCAAGCTGGTCCATCCCAATATCACGGTCACTTTCAGAGGCATGTGCGTCCTCACCAGGTGCGTATTCACAGCCTTTTATTGCCTGCCTTGGTAACCACCTCTGCCTCTTCCTCCACCTTGGCCAGCGTGAAGGCACTTGCTACCTGCGTACCTTCTCCGCATTGGCCCTGGTCATGGTGTCCACATCAGGCTGGTGTGGGTAAGCACAATGACCACCATTGGTATGGCAGAGCTTGCCATCCCACCAATTGCAAGCCTGACCCTGCTTGGGCGCTACGCTGCCCTGCCTGAGTGGTGCATGGTCACCTGCCTTTTGATTGGCAGCTGCCTGCTGAGTTACTAAGATGGGCTGCGTGGATCCAAATGCCTTCCCTCTGCCCTGGTCTTCTCGCTGGTTGCGCTGACCTGGTTTTGATGGTGCGTTGTTTGGTCAACAAACAGCTCCAACATGGCAGCAGTTGCCAGTGGATATCCTTCACCAGCTTGACATGCTCCTTGCAGATGTCGTCTGTGTGCTCGACAAGCAGCATCCCCACAATGACTGCCTCTGGCCTAAGAGAATAGGCTGCCACCAGGCTCTGGTGCATAAGAGCACCCAACTGCCCCAGCTTCATGCGGGCTGCTGCCCCTGTACAATCAGCTGTAAGCTTCCTCAAGATCTGTTGACAGAATGTCTTCAATTTGCTAGCAATTGCTGCTGGCAGCTGGTCATCAACTGATCAGCTGAACCCAGGGGTTTTGTACAAAGCATGTGCTTTGGTTTCCCAGTGTGTCAAGAAACGCTTGACTGCAGTTAGCGTAGCATCTTGTCCGCTCTGCATGCAGTCAGTGACACCCTCTCAACATACATTGTACCAGCTGGAGCTAAGCAATCATGTATGTTGGACCCGACCGACTTGTAGGCGCTGGGCATAAACTTTACTCACAATTTTCACAACGAACACAGTCACCATGATGTAGCATGCGTGGACATGCCGAAGAAGCTATGCAGTCACCATCATTAGGTGCACCACACACAAATTACCACCACCTTAGTGACAACAAAATACCTTAGACACTCCCACTGCTGACTCAGGCTCAGCAGGCTTTGGATGTAGACCAGCTTCCCACTCTGCCTGTATGCCACACAGGGTCAGCAGTCACGGTCAGCAGGACATTGACACCATAAATGGCAACAGCGAGGAAGCGGACATAGTTGTTGACCCTGGCAGTGATTGCGCAACGCCTTGGGTGACGCCTCTGAAGATGTGGTCAGTCTCTCTAGCTGTCTCCACATGTCATACCAGTAATCATGGTGGTTCACTGCGCATTCACACAGGGAAGCCCAATATACCTTACCCTCGGGCATTTCTTCAATGAATGCCAAAAGGCGTAGTCTTTCTTTTAATTCTTTTCTTCACAGTGCATTAGACCAAAGTGACCCACAGATGTATTATCTGACCTGGCTTAATATTCGTACTAGTGCTCCATAATTGACAACGACTGTTGTACAACAGAGTATCAAATGTGATAAGCGGCTGCTGCATCATAAGTGTCATACCGCTGCTTTTCACAAGTAAGCAAGTTGACATACATGGAAGGTACTGCACATGCAAGCTGGTGCAGGATCAAGAAGAAGAAGAAGCTGATGATAAAGACAAGGTGGCAGCAAAGGATTTCAAGAGTAAACTTGTAGAAATGTGCATGTTGAGCTCAAGTCCTACAATCTTGAGCTCAACATGCACATTTCTACTCTCAAGGAGGACAGGATGAAGTGGAGGCAGCCATCCTTTGCTCCACACCAACCAACACATATCTGAGGCTACGCCTTCTTCCCCATTTGCGTCTGATCAAAGCCAAAGTGCTCTCACAAAATCGTGGTAGGGGCAACTGCTTTTGTTTGCAAGGCCTGTACAATGGTCCAGGGTTGTGTAACAATGAAGATGGCAATGTATGTGTCATAGAGAACATGGCTGTCCTCTTTGAACTACATGTTGCAGAAGATGCTAACTCTCAAACAAGCACAACAATTCACAGTCCATGAAAACATTCAGGAAATGACTGCAAAGCACTGTGGCAAGCAGCGCGCTGTCCACAAGCTGCATCTATAGGAGAAATCTGCAAGAGTCAGCTGCAAGTGGTATCAGTCACTTTGAAAGCGTGGCCAGCATGCTGTATATGATGGCAAGCACGCATCTACTTTGTTTGTCATAGAGACTGAAGGCTTCAGTCAGTCGTGACTCTATGCTGACAGCCGTCAGAATGACTCCACAAGAAGCCTTGCTCTGCAACACCCTATGGCCTTGAGGACGGAGTCACCCAATCATCAAGAAACCAGGGTTGCCGCACACGTGTACACCGCACATGTGCCTGCCCGCACACGTCAATTTTGCGTTGCGGATACTTAAAATTACTGCGTATCATCGGCCAAAACGCCAATTCGCGCATTAGTACGCACCCTTGAATTCTATCGATACGAGCCGGTGACACCACTGAAACGGTAATGCAAAAAGCATTAAATGTTTGCAGAGTGTAACAAAAGGAATGAGCCAACATTATACATTGTTGGTGAAGATATATGCATGTACAGCAGCAGTCAAAAGTCTGCATCCAAACATGTGCATTGCTGTACATTGCAGCATTTCCCTGCATCCCCCAACTGCCATGGTATCATGAGTCAGCTCATCACTAGGAATTACGTGATCAAGTTTGAAAGGAATAGCTTTAGAGTTCAGCTGTCAGCGAGGGGTATAGCAACTTGCTTTGCCTCGGCGCAGCCGAAGTCAGCCGAAGTCAAAAAGTCAAATAGCAACCACTCTGGCAATATTTCTGGCACCTGCAAGTGATTGCACTGGAAACAGGGGCTTGCTGGTTGCACAAGCTTTGCTTCAACTGACAGCAAAGCTTGCTCTCAACAAGCAAACTCCTTGTCTTCTGTGAAACTGCTCTGGCTACCAGCACGCTGCTTTGCTGCACAAACTGGATACTACACAAGAAAGCTGGCCTGTTTTTACAGACAGCACTGCCCTCTTGAGGCCTGCTTGCCTATGGCTTTTGCTTGCTGCACAGCAGCAAACTTGCCCTCCTGCTGACAACAGGTTTCCTAGGTCAACGCACAGTCAGGGTCAAAGCTCTGCAGCTAGCGCTACGGACGATATCTGCCGCACTGGTCCCACCTACACACGCGTTCGATGGTGCACTAGGCCTACCTGACCGTACCGCCAGTCAGATTGAGCTGTCGTCGCACACGAATTGTTCTGCTGAGCAAGGACTGGTTTTTTCTTAGTGGTATGAATCCGATGATCAGTTCCCAAAACTGCACTCTTCAGCAAAGCTCGGTAAACTGTCGGGATCAGTGTGTACGTATGAAAGTGTCACTGCAAAATGTGTCGGCACGCATGTAGGGGTTCCATATGCATGTCGGAAGTGTTGTACTACAACAAGGCTGGCTGAGTGCTGACATACTGCAAGCTGTCAGCTGTAAAGGGATCTGAGGCTGAGCCTAGGTCAAACTGTTGGAAGCTGCCGGCCACGAGCTCAGGCACAAAGCATGTAGGTCCGTCGCAGGATGAAGCAGTGTTTATACCAAAACCAGAAAGACAAACGATCTTGTATAGGGCCTCAGATCAGTTGAAGCATCTTACAGGCACAAACAGGAACCGACTCCATGCACAAAGCACACAATAACTCGTGACCGGCTGCTTGTGTAACACGACCCTCACTGACTGCGCATCTGTCCCCTTGTTATGATAGTGCAAAAGCCGCCTGCAACGCTCACCAAGGCCAAAATCTTGATGCAAAGGGCACCCAGAGACAGCCCTGGGCATTACTGAGTAACAGCTACACACATTGTAAATAAAGCACATGACAGGCAGCATGCACTGGAACATGGCTTACGGTGTGTCTGGTGTCAGCAGTGCGACACAACATGTAATGCGGATGACAAAGTTAGTATGCATGCAAGACAGACAAGGTGCATGCAGCCATGGTAACAGCTCAAGAGAGAGACTGCCATGTAAGCACAGAGGAGGCAGAGAGGTATGCATCACCAGCTAATTGCTGATTGATGACACCTTCACCTCAAGATGTTATGATTGGCAATCCGTATCCTGTGGCAGAAACAGCTACTGTAGCTAGTGCCGGTGTTGCTGCCTCTGCCTGTGCTGCTGATGTTGCTGCTGCTACTGCTGCTGCTGCTGCTGCTGCTGCTGCTGCTGCTGCTGTCAGGATAACATTGTGACATGCAGGTATGAATGCACAGTGATGCATGCTGTGGGCAATAGTCGACCTAACAGTGGGCATATACTGAGTTATGTACAATCGTGTGTCTGTTCAAAAGACCACAGCAGACAGGCATTCACAACATCTGTTATTGGTGTAGTCAAAGCAGTAAGCAATTGGTCTGTCCGAGAACCTCCAAGGACTGGTTTTGGATACAGACTTTTGACGACCACTGTAGTTGAGTGTCAAGAGGCATGCGTCATATCACGTCATTCTCGAAGCGAATCTCCCTGTCTAACAGCAGTGCATATGCTTTCTGCAACGCCACAAACGTGCACCATGTCGAACCCCTGGCGTGCCCTTAAAGGTGACAGGATTTCTTGCCTTCTGTGATCAGTGACGGGTGCACGGACGGGATGTCGACATCACTCGGCATGCCCACGACCATCGGCCGCACGGCAGTGGGGCTTCTTATTGTTGCGGCCTTTACAGGCAGCGTGACATGCAAACAGCACACCCAGGCCGTACGCCATCTCTTGCAGACTGCAGGCGCCGTGACGAGCGAAACGTCCAACTCCGGTGCCTCGGCATCAGGGACGCAACAGAACAACAACGCAGCTTCGACTACGGTCAATTCTGTGGCTACGGTACAAATCGTCAATAGTTTGTTTTCGGCAGATTCAACAAAAAAAAAGTTGCCCTCGCTGGTCGCAGTGCACTAGCTGAGCGGCTATGCAACCGTCTGCACTCAGGCACTTGCACCGCTCATCGGCAGCTCTGGACCTGCTATCGCACCAGCAGCCGGAGGTACTCCTCAGCTCACTACCAACTTGCCCCTGTCCGGCCTCAGCGCCTCAGGTCAAGTCGTGACAGTCTACATCTCTGGGGTGGTCAACCCCAGCATTGGTAAGCCGTGGTGGTGCAGCCCACCTGGGCCTACATGCCCACAGTTCATGTAAATTCTTTTTGACAGCCTGCAAAGCAAATTGGAATGTGTCATGCGTAACGCATGCATTATCATACCTCTTTGAAGTTGTAATGCAAAGTATATGGATCGGTTCCCATATATGGCTAGCTCAACATCACAACAGTACAAATGTTCCCTATGCTTCTCTGCAAGCAACATGTCCCCTATATGCTCAGCTCTAATATGCTAGTCACTACTTTTGCTTCAGCTGCCTATCTGGATGGGGTGCAATACAGGTGACAGCATAGCATTTGTAGCCAATGCAAGCCAGGACTTTACTCACACAGCACTGCAGAAGTTCAGGTTTGCTGCTGAGAGCCCCGGCTACCTCCAGACTGGCAGTGGCAGTCTGGCCTTCACTGTGCTCAATCTGCGGGCACCCTTCAAATTCATCTTTGCCACTGAGGTCATCAACTGGTGAGCAACATTGGCTTAAGGTCTGGGCTCCCCCCTACCTTTAAAATTGTGACCCCTGCCTCCCCCAGCCCCTGGTCACCCACATGCGCGTGCAAACTTCTGACTAGCCTTACCAGTCCACTACATGGCAAAGTGCTTGAGTTGATTGGCAAGGCTTTCATAACACATGCGAAAAGCCTCAGCAGATGCTGATGTTGTGCTTGCACATGTTGTGGTGTACGCCATTCATTATGCATTTTGCACAGAGCTGAGAAATGTACTGTGCACACTATCAGTGGATCGTGTCTTACGAGGATGCTCAGCCACTACCTTTGCATGAGCTCAAGTCAGCCAGACATGCAATACGCCACCCGGTCAGTGTCGGTCATACTTACAGGTCCTTTGTGATCTGCTACAGCCGAATGCATGCATGCATATACATGCAAATCACAGATATTTCTATCCAAATTATATGTGGCATGCTTGGTCATGTGATACATCTGCACAGGACACAATATGGCGCATAACGCCCCAATGCTCATGACCACATAAACAGATAACATGCTCATGTTAGGTTGGACAGATAACATGCTGCCGTCCCAAGCCATCTAAACAAGTAAGTCATGCTGCAGGCTGGGCAACTTTACTATCCTAGCGGAGACTGGTGCATTACCAGTGGCAAACATAAATCAGCCAACAGGAGTACACCTGGCCCTGACTGCAGCTACTGGGTAGGCATTGTACAAGCATTGTCAGCGCGATGCTTACATCATGCATAACATAACATCATGCAGGGCAGCATTGCAGGCTGCTCATTGTAGCTCATTCTGATCACAGATTGTGGACAAGACCTTCTCTTGTTGCATTCATTGGCGTGCATGCCTGCAGCCACTGTCCTGTGGAGCTGATGTATGATACAACTTTTTGAACACTTTGGAAGCCATCTGGCTCCTCATTAGCGT
>JAABUI010000987.1_pt1 | contig 17865 bp, 22 predicted proteins | sample 5559111 | NCBI WGS metagenome assembly JAABUI01 (sample SAMN10711870, study PRJNA513365) | rock metagenome | isolation source: Antarctica rocks | place: Antarctica: Victoria Land, Buttleship Promontory
GAAGAGAAACCTAGTAACAAGACAGCCGATGTACCCATGGGAGATCCTGCAGCTGAAGCTGTGGAAAGACATACGAAGGATAGTGAAGGATTCAGTGAAGGTACGTTACGTCGCTCCACGATTAAGGCCTTTTGTACTAAAGCTTTATCCTGCCTACAGCTCCCCATACAAACGGCACTGCCGAGCACGAACAACCCCAACAGGAAGGCATGTCGGAAAAGCCTCCTGGCTCACCTGGTGACAATCAAAGCACAGAAGACACCGAAATGAAAAACACTGAAAACCCTAGTGAGGACGCTGCGGCCCCACCAAGCCCGACAGCACCTCCAGCAAATGGCACTCCAGCTCAGTCCAAGCGAGCGAGTGTAGGAGGCTCATCCAAGAAGAAGTCATCTGCAATACCTGAGCACAAGAGCAAAAAGCTCAACAAGAAAAAGTCAAAGCCCATGACCAATCTGAGTGCTCAACCTGGTGAGTATTATATCGCACGGATGAAAGGTCATCCTCCTTGGCCATCGATCATTTGTGATGAGGATATGCTGCCGCAGAGTCTCCTCACCACTCGACCAGTCACGGCCCAGTTACCAGATGGGTCGTTCAAGAGGGCTGAATACGCCGAGGGAGGAAAGCGAGCCTATGAGAGGACGTATCCGATCATGTTTTTGTGAGTGGCACGATCTTTGACATTGAATCGACCATTGCTAATCTGATTCAGGCACACCAATGAGTTGTGAGTCTCTTTGTGCTGCGAAGCCTACAAGACTGTTATGAGAACATCTCCGCTAACATTCCTAAAAGCGCCTGGATTCCTAATACCGAGCTCACCCCTTTAGAGGTGGACTCCGATGCGGTTAAAAACCCGGTTGAGAAGGGCAAATCAAAAACCCTGCTCCAAGCATATAAAAAGGCTGCGGATAATGAGGATCTGGATCATTTCAAGGGCATGCTAGCAGATCATAAGAAGGCCCTGGAGGCTGATTTGCAAGAGCGAGAAGAACTTGAAAAGGAGCGTGCTGCAAAGAAAGCTAAGAAGGCTTCTCGAAAGAGCGATGCCGTTGTAAATGAGGAAGACGAGATGGACATAGATGAGGAGGCAGTGACCGACAAGCCGAAATCAAAAAAGCGAAAAAAGGCAGAAGATAGTGAAGATATGGACGAGAAGGTAAACCTACCTTGTTTTCAAGTACACAGAGCTTGCAAATACTGACTGGCCAAGCCTGCAAAGACCCCAAAGACGGCTACCAAGCTCAAATTAACTACACCAAAGACACCAGCTGCAGAGTCTTCCACGAAGAAGAAGATGTCTAAGGCTAAGGCGTCCAGAGCGGCCAAGAGTGGAAGTGATGATGAGGCAGTAACTCCAAAGCATGAAGAGAATTCGCTCGCGCCACAACAAGTAAGAGAGATTAAGGAGAAAAAAGGTACGAATTTTGGCATGCTTTGAATGAGATAGCACTGAGAACACTAGTACTCTACTATCGCCACAAACTGCAACGAGGATTTCTCTCGCGCGATACTGCACCAAAAGAGGATGAAATGAAGGTATTGCCCAGCTCAACACACTCTTTCAACTATGAGAATCGTTAATTTGTAATAGGCCATGTCGGATTTCCTCGGCGAGCTTGAAGGCTACCCAGATCTCGAAGGCAGCATAATTCGTGCTACAAAAATCCACAAAGTCCTCAAAGCAATGATCAAGTTGCCATCTATTCCGCTCGATGAAGAGTTCAAGTTCAAGTCACGTTGCGTCGATCTTCTCGCAAAATGGAACGAGACCCTCTCATCCGACAATGCTGCCGGTCCGTCAGGCGACAAAGATGAAGAAGGCAAAGGGGAAGATGCTGCTCCAGAGGCAGCTCCCACCACAAACGGTGCAACTGAGGCTAAAGAGGAGCAAGCTAAGGCGGCAGAAGCAGGTGAAGCTGCGGCACCCGAGGAAGATACAGAGGAAAAGTTGAAGAATAAGATAGGGACCACCGTCGAAGGTGACGAAGAATCTGAGAAACCCGAAGAGAAGATCACTGAGCATGAAAAGACTGCCGAGGAGGAGAAAACCGATGGGCCAGCTATTGACAGCGCTCCCGCTGAGGCATACCAGCCAGAAGCTGAGGCGACTGCTTAAAGCCTTCTTTCAAATGCACAACCAGGGTCGAGAGGGTCATCATGTTACTTCTCGGTGACTTAAGACACGTCTTTTCCTAGTCTGCTACCCTTGTCAACATTGGTCGTCCTCACGGAAGTTCACACGGATTCTCGATACACCTAGTAAGATTGTATCTATTTGAATGTGATATTGAGCGTGAAGCCGGGATGGTTGTTAGTTTGGGTCCCGTCGGGTGCTCCAAGCAAAGATCATGAGAGGATGGAATTCTGGTGGCAATGGTGGATTTTACTACTGTACATAAGCAAATTGTGCGTGCCTGCATCATGGCGATCCTGGAATTGCTATGCTGGTGCAAGAAAATCATGACATTTGCTGGATTTTCCAAATGGAACACAATCGTGCTGAGTGCGATGCGTCTGCTGCAAGGGCAGCAATGACAATTTTGATCTCAATGTACACGTAAAGCATCACGTTTTGGAGGTGGCCTCCAAGCATGACTTCATTCCGATTATGTACATCAAAAGTGCCCACAATACTCCATTGTGGAGGTCTTTCAACTTTTATAGAGCCAACGTGTGTCATTGGAACTGCTCTTAGATGAAAATCCACCTACTCACGCCCCATCAATAGCAGGTGTTGGCTTGGAACTACTTGATTTACGTAAAGCTTTCACCTTTTCCCTGAGGAGTCTCTCGCGCAATTCGCTGGCAGTCAGAGTGGGAGAATGGTTCTGTACCAATACTTAGCTTCAGCAAACTCAGAGATTATCATAGGGAGGGGGGAGAGGAGATGCTGGTAGTACATTACGAATCGCTACCCACCTCGTCGTTGGCGCCAGCGGTAGCTGACACTGCGGCTGGCAAGGGGCTTATTGATTTACGTTTTTGCCTGCTCTCCTCGTCCGCGGAAGAGTCAGCCATCTTGCGTCGCTTGGCAGCGGGTGAGGAGATTGAGGAAGTGTTCCGCCTTCTCCTTGCAGCAGGAGCATATCGCTCTATAGACCGGTGCCTTTTCCTGTCTCGCTGTCGTACAGGAGTAGGGCTCCTGCTTCGAGATGCAGGAGCCGGTGAGAGCCGGTCTCTGCTGCGAGTCCGACTGCGACTGCGACTTCGGCTGGGGCTGCGGCGCCTGCCATAGGAGTTTTGAGGTTCCTTTCGATAATTAGTATGTGTGCCTCTCCTTCTGTCATCACTGTCATGGTAGGAAGGTGATCTTCTTGATCTGCCCGCTGGCCCGCGGTCCCTGCTTGGGGAACGATCACGAGAATGGGAGTGAGAACTCAGCGGGGAGGATGAGTTTCGTCGTTGGGGGTGAGGTCTAGATCGTGGGGGTGGTGTGGGGCTGCGAGATAAGATGGAAGGAGATCGTCTCCTTGGGCGTCGTCTGGGCGAACGTGAGCGAGAGGTATCTGAAGGTGTCAAGGATCTTTTTCGATCATCACCGCGTCCTAAACTCTTCCGATCCCAATCTCTGCCATATCTACGACGTGGAGGGGTTCTCGATCTGCTTGGAGTGTATCTGCGTCGCCGTGGTCGTGGGGAGCTACTATCATGATACCTTCGTCTCGGTGGTGTTCTAGAAGGCGAACGGGAGTATGAAGCTGATCTTCGTGGAGAGGGTGACCTGCGTCTCCTGACATCTAATCGACGGCCGCCTCTGCCAGGCGGAATGTAGGTATCGATGTCACGGCGAGGTGGAGGGCCCCGGTAATCGGGTGGGCTTCGTCGCCTAGGAGGTGGTGATCTCGTTTCTCGTGGTGGGCGTCTATCATACTCATGACGCTCTCTACCACCACGACCACCATATCCTCGACCTCTTTCGCCGCGCTCTCTCTGGCGAATGTTGTCGATGTTGCGGTCTCTTTGCTTTTCTTGTTCTTTGCGGCGCTGCGCTTCTTCCGCGGCCTTTTCAGCTTCGATCTAACCTTACAATGAGCACAAGCTTTTAGACATGCAGTAGCTATCCCTCACCTTCTCTTGTATCAGTTCCAATTTCTTGGCCTCTAAAAGCTCTTTTGGGACACCCTGTGGATTGCTCTGGGCGCTCAGACAGAGGAGCCACAGCTCTTTGCAAAATCTGGCAGTGTCCTTGTCAAGGAATCCCGTGAGCTGGATTTGCAATACTTTGATATCAGGCTAGATTCACCGAGTCAGCCGTAGCATCAGAAGAGTCCAAAACATTGAGGCGACTAACAAAACGGGAACCTTCGAGTAGATTGAAGCATAGCTCAATGACAACATCGTCTTCATTCCCTAGGACTTCTGAGATCTTGCTAGCGATCCATCTGGAAGGCCAGAAGGGTCAACGATGTTCGCAAGACTGATAGGTCTCTCAATCCACATACTTTTTCATAACTTCGACGTTGACCTTTTGCATGTCAACTTTCTGGGTGAATTCCGGCGGGAATTTGGTAGATTTGAGCAACTTCGCCTCTACACTTGAAGCCATATTAACAATCTGCACCCCCAAAGGCTGAAGAAGAATGCTGTCTATTATGATATGGGGATGCTGAACGAGTTGCAGATCCGAATGTTCGGCTGTTGTTGCGATTCACGATACTTACGGAGCTGACCCGTCATACCCGTATTCTAGACCATAATCCACCAATCCAAACATTACTCGTAATGTCCAAACGTTTGAACAGCAAGAAACATACTCAAGAAGCCTGGGGTTGTCCTTCAAATGTCTCAAAACATTTAAGGCTTTACAGGCTAGGTAGAGTTACGCGCAGTTGGAAACTACCTACTTGGAACATGGTACATGACTCGCACAGAAACAATCTTTTGCTGTTTAGCATTGCTCGAATGCTACTGCCTCACATGCCAGAATTATTCATACATCGTTTTTGGCAGGAGCACTGAGTGAGCCTAGTATGTATGATTTTCGCTTGTCTCTCTCCGACACACCTTCTTCACCTTCGTTACATCATCCACACATCCATTTGTTCAGCCCCTATGCACGAATTTGCATTATTCCATCATGCGTAAGACTCCTGCAGGTCAGAGACCCCGTATCAGTCAAAACAAATCAGCAGGGTGGAGCTGGCTCCGCCTCCTACCAATTCACGAACAGCAAGCTCGGGCTTCTTTGGAGAGCCACTCATCAGGAGGCTCTCCTGATACCCATTCAATGCATCAAAACAACGAGCAGAATCATTCACCTGAGGGCATGACCGAAAAACTTCATACGAAAGCGGCTCCTGCACATGCGCCTGCGACCAACGCTGAAGGCAATGCTCCTGAGGCAAAATCAGCTGCAGCGACCGTAACATTTGACCACAGACCCTCGAATAAAGGCGAAGGTAGCGTTTCCGGCAGCGCCCCTGAGGCAACAACAACTGGAGCGACTGAGGCAGTGGACCATCAACCCTCAAGTGAAGCTGACGGAAGTGTGTCACCAATCTCGGAGCCAGATTTTCAGCCCCCAGAAACCAAGGGTAGTAGCAGGTCACCTTCTGCTGTCCATTTTTCAGCAAGCGATGTGTCTGACGCAGGGGACCGGCCACATGCGGAACCCATCACCACGAGCAAGACGGATTCACACGAGACCAAAGAACAGTCCTTGGACTCGAAAGAAGATCGCCTCCTTCCATCTCTGCCTGATGAGCCAGTAAATGAAATTGAAGCTGCAGAGCAGCAGCCAGAGGCAAATGTGGGCCTGAGGCGCGGGACGATTTCCAGTGTAACTACGACCACAGGTTCAAGTTCCAAAGACGACCTCAGGTCCCAACCTGAGATCGCTCACGCGATCGACAGCGGATCAAGTGCGAAGGACCAGCCGGATGCAGGTACTGGTACGAGACGTGGGACTAATTCCAGCGTTACAAGTGTACTCAAAGATCAAGGTATCTTCCATGAATGCCGGTGTCCAGAATTTTCTAGAGGATGGGCTGACCATTGTCAGGAGGTATCGGGGACCTGTGCAATGAAGAAGTACCTGCCACCTCTGATCCTCAAGGTCAGTGATTCAAATTTCTCTGTGATAATCTAGCCTCGGGGTCAAGCTGATGTTGTTGATGTCACAGGTGTATCATTACAGAAAGAAGAGCCCGCGAGCCCATCGACAACGCGAAGTTTACCGGTAAATGCAAGAGTCTTTGTTCCTAACGACTCAATCCCGTACTATGCTACTCCAAAGATCATGGTGCACAGACCGAGTCAGTCGTCCCAAAGTGACAGGTCGGGTCTACGCACAATTGATGAGGTCCTGGCCAAGGAAAGAGCAGCGCCAACCATAGAGCAACGCCTTCAGAATACAGAGCATGAACAGGATCCTGTCCCTTCCGTCGTTCCTCGACTTATTGATACTCCAACTGGAAAGGGGGTCCATAAAATAGTCAAAGTGAAGAAGAGGAGCCTGTTTGTGCGGAAGGCTCGTAATCTTGCTGCAAGGAAGACTATTCTCAAAATGACTTTGGGAAGACAACTGGCGGCTCCAACAAAGCAAGCACTAAGACAGCTTGCGCATGGTGAAACTATCATCGATGAACCTTTTGAGGTCTCATAGGTACCGCAAAGTCCCGCAGCGGAATTCGGCGGAGTCGTTAGCGAAGGTTAGGCCTCTTGGGACAATGGCCCTGGGGGTTCCAAGGAGGATTCGTGTTCCTGTTAACATTCGTGTACTCCGGGCGCTTGTTTACTTCGAACCCCCTAGGATTACTTTCGATAGCTGTAGGCACCATGCTTTTCGGGCTAGATCGTATCGACGACTCTCATGAAACATCTTCGGCTTAAGCTTATGCGCAATTGCTCAAGGTCTTTGCTGACGACTGAATTTGCAGCAGGAATGTCGCTGTTAGGGCTTTGAATCTTTGGCGATATCTTGATTTTGAGGACTGCACGTCCTCCTCTATATCATTCAACCAGCTTTTGGCACCAATTCATCTTCGCCCTCTTCGTACACTGCTCTCGTCTTTTCTCCGTTCCAATTTTTCTAAAACCGTGTCAACATCCCTCCTAGCCACCTCTAACCCCACATCTTCGCCTTGCATATGATTCATCTTCACGCCATAATGCAGCTCCATGAGATCTGTCACCCGTTGCAGGTCTGAATCATCCTGCGACTGTATCTCTGGTTTTGAATCTACTTTAGAGTCTTCCGTAGACGATGCATCAGATTTGTGGACGGAGACAAGTGCGAGGGCTGCAGAGTGGTCCTAAAGCGGTGGTTAGCCTGGGAACATCGAGGGCAACGGTGGATGGAGCTTGAATATACGCAGACTCTGAGAGATGTCAGGTCAGAGAGGATCGAGGCGATTTTCATTATGAATCTTTGAATGCACGTAGTCTTTCAAAATTGGTTCCACATGCTCTCGCAAACCACAAGCAACAAATGAGTCTGAAGGAAATCTAGAACTAGCCCTAAACCCTGAAAGCTAGCCCAGCGGTACTGAGGTTCGAAGATTTGTCCTCGAGGACTTATACCTACTGATTCCACTATTGGAAAGTGATTTTACCCATTACCTTCAACATAGTCAGCTTGGCTCGGTCGCAATGGCCTCTCGTGACATAGCAGCCAATTGCCGCAAGGTGGTCTGTGTAGGCAGGAATTACGCGTAGGTATCGCAACCCCTTCTTGTCCTACTACTGCTGTTGATAACGAAACCGCAGCTGATACTCTCTCCCAAAGCGACCACATCAAGGAACTCAACAATGTCCGTCCCAAAAAGCCATTCTACTTCCTCAAGCCCCCGTCTTCGATACTTCCTCCCCAAAGCGGACCAGTCCTTCGACCCAAAGGCATAAGTCTCCACTATGAGGTTGAGCTTGCCCTCATCATGGGCAGGCACATCGTCGACTTACCCGAACACGACGAGGAAGCCGCATTGGCTAGTGTAGCAGGCTATTGTATGGCCATTGATATGACAGCGAGGAATCTTCAAGAGGAAGCGAAGAAGAAAGGCTTGCCGTGGACCGCTGCTAAGGGGTTTGATACCTTTCTGCCGATTTCCAGCTTCATTGCCATAGAGAAGATACGCGATCCGCACGATGTGGAATTATACCTGAACGTGAATGGGAAGGAGAGGCAGAGGGATGAAACGGGGTTGATGCTGTTTCGGATTCCGAGATTGTTGAGCGAGATTAGTCGCGTCATGAAGCTCGAGGAGGGGGATATGGTGTTAACTGGTACGCCCAAAGGGGTTGGGCCGGTAGAAGTCGGCGATGTCATGAGTGCAGGTCTGAAGGCTGGAGGCAAAGAGATTGAGGAGGGGAGGATAGAGGTCGGGGTTCAGGAAAAGGGAGGTTTGTTCGAGTTTGAAGAGACATAGTTGAGGCGCGGAAGAAAATACTTCCTGCTACAATAAAAATTTGTTTTTTTGGCAGAGCGAGATTGCTGCTGACGCTGACAAGATTTTCATTTTTCCCTTCATTGGTCTTCATTCCTTCCAGGGTGGCTTGCTAGTATATCCTGAGGTTAGGTGAAAATTGGCATGGTTCGCCTGCTCCTCTTCCTCTTCCTACCTTCTTCGATAACGCGTTGTATCTCTTCCTTCGCCTTCTCCCATGTCCATCCAACCCTCTCGAGCCTGCTAATGAGTAGTTGCTGAGCGTACTTGTCTCGCAGGCCACTAATGAACGTCTTCACAGCTTCGACTTCATACTGCTTGACACCTGTAATGACAACGACCTCTCCATACTTGACGTATTCTTCGATCGGCGATGAACCTTGGGCTGCCATTTTTATGTTCGGATCGATTGTGCTCGGCCGAACCTCTCCAGGGTATTGGGTGTATAGTTGTGTGGTACCGGGAAGCTGACTAAACTGCGTGGTTTTGAGAAGCTGCGTCTCTTTGTCCAGATCCATTTGCATGCTATCGTCAGCTGTTGTCGCCTGAGACAACTCTCGCGCTACTCTATCCGGTCGAGATTCTGAAGCTCAATTAAAGATGTGCCTAGGCCATAGGATACGCTGTAGACTCACCAGTGGGGAACAGGCTAGCAAGGTTCCTGAGTTCACTACCAGTTGAAGCAGGGTGATTGTAAGGAGCAGTAGCCATGAAAGCTTCCATCCGCGTCCTCATGCCTGCCACCGTCTTTCTTTGACCCTCTCGCTCTGCTGTCGTTGTTTTCTGCATAGTCTCAACAGCCTCAATCACATTCACGAAATCTCCCTTCAATTTCTCGAGCTGCTCTTCCAATTTGCCCTTGGCCTGCGAGTTCATGGCATTGATCTGGTCCTGCTGGCTTGCATCTTGTTCGAGATGGACAATCCGGTCTCTGAATTTGTGATTGTCGGCTTGCAGGTGCTCATTGAGCTTATCCTGCTGGTTGGCGTCCTTCTCGAGGCTCAAGACACGTTGTTTGAGAACATCATTTTGGGCCTGGAGGAAGTCGCTCCTGGCGGCAAGGTCGGCGATTCTGGTGGTGACATCCCCAATCTGTGATGTGGCTTGGTTGAGCGAGTGAAGTTGATGGGCGACAGATTTTGAATGGCTTTTGTATTGTTCGCGCCAAAGTAGCCATTCAGGATCTGGAGATGCCATTGTGCAAAGGAGCGTAAGAGAGATTTATATAGCTGAGTAGTTTTCTGGCGTAATGATCTTGTCGATGATGAAAGGAAGGACACGAGTAAAATGATAACTTGGATTGAAGGTAGGCAAGGGTCTTGGATCCGCAAGTCGATTGCTATGTAACCACAACGACCACTACTCTGATGCAAGCTCGATACAAGTGGGACACCGGTTGCATTTATCAATCTATTCAAGTGCAGCACAATATCACCATCTTTCCATTCAACATCGTCATTCGAGAGGTGAGGAATACTCGCGAAATTCGGCCACGGCAAGCCGAGGAATAAGACTTTTAGGAGATGCGCATGCCAAGTAGAGCGTATCACTGCATGCAAAAAGAGACAGAACGCCGCCAGCAGCATACGGCAGCGCTCGCGAGCGATCTATGAACCTCTAATACCCCTCCAATCACAAAACCACGTCCTTCAAGAAAAGGGAGTCGGCGATTACTGCTCAAACGTCCTTTCGAACACCTTAGCATTGATCAACGGCCAGAAGCAGGAAGTACGAAGCTCTCCGACTCTTGAGTGTTTCATATCTAGATCAGATCTGGAGCAGAGGTCAGCCAGTGTCACGTTGAATGTGAGAAAGCAGGAATGCTGACCGGCCACATTCATGGGCATCTCTTCGATTTGAGTGCTGTAGAACTGTTCAATTTCTCTCATCATTCGTACGTCGTCAGCCGTAACAAAGTTGATTGCGACCCCTTTCCGCCCAAATCGTCCACCACGGCCAATACGATGGATGTAATTCTCACGATTAGCAGGAAGGTCATAGTTGATGACCAGCGAGACTTGCTGGACATCGATGCCACGGGCAAGTAAATCAGTGGCGATCAGGACACGTGAAGATCCGGAGCGAAATTCCTTCATGATCAGATCACGCTGGTTCTGGTCCATGTCACCATGCATTGCGGATACAGTGAAGTCACGAGCAGTGAGCTTGTCGGTGAGCCAGTCAACCTTTCTCCTAGTATTGCAGAAGATCACAGCTTGTGTGATAGTGACCGTCTCGTACAAATCGGAGAGAGTGTCCAATTTCCAGTCTTCTTTCTCAACTGCAATGTAGAACTGCTTGATACCCTCAAGCGTCAACTCAGCCTTTTTGACCAAGATGCGGACTGGGTCTCGCATGAATTTGGTTGTGACCTCGAGCACGTCCTGGGGCATGGTGGCGGAAAGGAGAACGACCTGTGTAGATTGAGGTAGGAGCTGGAAAATATCGTAGATTTGCTCAGTGAAACCACGCTAAGAGAACGTTAGCTGAAAGTACATAAGTGTATCCAAGCTCTTTGGCACTCACAGAAAGCATCTCATCGGCTTCATCCAAGACAAACATCTTCATTGAGTCGGTCTTAAGGACACGACGTTGAATCATGTCCTGAACACGGCCTGGGGTTCCGACTACCACTTGAGGCCCAGCCTGGAGAGCCGTCATGTCATCGCGGACGCTAGTACCACCGATGCAAGCATGGCAGTCAATGGACATGAAATCTCCAATGGCTACCACGACCTTTTGGATTTGCTGAGCAAGCTCACGAGTTGGTGCAAGGATCAAGGCTTGGCATGCCTTCACATTTGGATCCAGCTTTTGTAAGACTGATATCGAGAAGGTTGCTGTCTTGCCGGTACCTGACTGAGCTTGGGCAATAACATCCGATCCTAGGAGCTACAGTTAACGCATGTCATCACGCATAGCGCTCATGCTTGGACATACCCTTGATGACAGGCATGATGGCACGTTGCTGGATTGCAGAGGGACGCTCAAAGCCATAGGCATAGACACCTAATCTAAATTAACACTTCCTGTCCTGTGTGGGGAACATCCGCAAGCGCACCTCGCAATAGCTCCGCTTTAAGGCTCATAGAATCGAAGGAGTCGGTGACTTCATCATAGTTGGACTCGATTTGAGCTATGCAAAGAGACACGTTAGCTTCATGCGCAGGCAGAGGAGACAAGGCCAGGCGCCGCCGAGACAACTCTGACTTTGCAGGCTTGCTGGAAGATGACAGCGTACTCTCTGGGATCTCTTCGAGACCCTTGTCATTTGAAGCCATGATTGCGACTTGACTGGCAAAAGTCCACGACCTTAGGGTACGTGGTCTCGGTGTTGTATGAGAAGGTTTGGTGGGGTTGTGTTACTGAAGATGGACGTTGGAGATGTCCACCCAGTTGATCGTGTGAAAAGTTGCGAGTGAATGTATATCAGGGCACTCTATACAAGAGTGCTTGTCTGATATATAAGACGTCTGTATTTCGTTGTGTTTTGATGTTGTGTATTTGGAGAGAAGAAGGATGTCTGCAGGTGTTCGAAGAGTGAAAAAATATTTTTTTGAACGCTTCGCTAGCGTCGTTTTCGCCGCAATGTGCTTCCACTCAATCCCAATTTCTTCCCAACATGGCCAAGGAACTCAGCTGACTCACTGACGAAAAACTTGAGATGGAAGTGTGTATGCCTCATTGCTACAAAGGGCATAATTCCATGACTTGGAGCCTTCTCGGACAAACGACTGAGTCATAATCATGGGCTTTCGCCTGGCAGAATCCTGCCTGAGCCCACAAATTGAGAATGATGGCATTATTTCTGGTGATCTGGAAACGAGTCCTCCAGAGTCTTCCCGGAAAACTCTCTCTAAATCTGTCGAATATGACTCAACAGCTGTACGACAACACCCTTTGGGAATCAAGCCAATTGGAAACGCATACACCGCAAAGGAGAATATTAAGGTGGCGGCAGGGTTATTTGCCACTTTGCCCGATGAACTAGTTGTTCAGGTACTTGAATGGTTTGATGCTGTTGCCCTACAGCAGATTGAGTGTACTTGCAAAGTTTTATATGCCTTTTCACGGCTCGAAGATCTATGGAGGACACTCTTAGTCAAGTAGGTACCTTCTCTGTTTTCAGCCACTTTCGGCCCATTGGCAGGTCTCTACAAGTACTTGATATGGCTTTTTCGTGTTCCTGTGGTCTCTTTGCCCTGACAAGAAACGACCAATTGAAACGCGATCTCTCCGGTCCTTACGCTTTCCCCTCCTAGACCTTGGTCCATTTGAGACATAGGTACTGTCTAAGCCTTAGATATGTGGGCAAATATAGTACAACACCCACCGTCGATGAATATGCTGAATGGCTGTCCTCTAGGTCTTCCCCTTCTCAGGTAACCTGGCGAGGAACATGGCGCTCTACATACCTCAACAGACCTGGAAATCGGACGGCTCGAATCTCATGCCGTAATCTCTTTTCAGACATCCTTTATGGGCCCTTCTTATGTGCTCACACGTCTTTGCTACCTTACGCCTGTCATATACCAGCTAGGAACAGCATACCTCGACTTTCTGACCTCACTACTGTGGAGTTCTCCGAGGACTGGACAGATAAACCATTTATATTGACCGCACCGATCCGGTCGTGGCCTGCATACCAGGATTGGTCAATCGACACTATGTTAGAACAGTACAGCGATGTCACATTTAGGGCGGAAGCGGTTGACTGGCCGCTCCGGTCATATGTCGACTACATGAATGACACTACAGATGAGAGCCCACTGTATCTATTTGATCGCTCTTTCGTCGAGAAGATGGGCTTAGAAGTAGGAATGAACGGGCAGTACTGGCCTCCGAAATGTTTCGGAGCAGATCATTTCTCTGTTCTAGGTAATCAACGACCAGATTGTCGATGGCTGATTGTAGGACCTGAGAGAAGCGGAAGCACATTCCATAAAGATCCTAACGCTACCAGGTGAGTGTCCGGGGCTTTGCCACTCCAGCCGCTCACACTGAAGTATTTTACAGTGCTTGGAACGCAGTCTTGAAAGGGTCAAAATACTGGATCATGTTCCCTACTTCCCCATCGCAACCTCCGCCACCAGGTGTCTTCGTGTCGGAGGATCAGAGTGAAGTCACAAGTCCATTGAGTATAGCGGAGTGGCTCATTGGGTTTCATGCCGAAGCCCGAAGAACACCAGGTTGCATGGAGGGAATCTGCGGAGAAGGGGAAGTCCTACATGTACCCTCTGGATGGTGGCATCTTGTGGTCAATCTGGAAACTAGCATTGCTATCACGCAGAACTTTGTGCCAGAAGCACATCTAACGAGCGTACTGGCGTTCTTGAAAGACAAGCCTGACCAGGTTTCTGGATTCAAGAGTGAAGTGAAGAATCCTTACGAGCTGTTTGTACGGAAATTCGAGGAAGCGCACCCTGAAATTTTGGCAAAAGCGCTTCATTGTATGGCGAATATGAAAGCTGGAAAGAAAAGGAAGTGGAAGGAGCTGGTCAGTGTCAGTAGCACTGACGATGGTGTCCGGGGTTCCACATTCAGCTTTGGATTTGATAATGGAGATGACGAAGATATTCCCTAGAAATCGCTATTACATTTCGCTCATAAAAGACGAGCTGCACCGAGGTCTTGTGGACTTACGAGAGCCATTTTATAGCCATCTTGGATCGATTGCCAGTTCAATGATTGGGTCACGGGCCGTAGCTCTCTGACTATGCTCCTGAATCTTCTAAAGGTATGACTTCATTCGCTACCTCCGTCAATCTCGTCTACGCTCTATGCGTCTGTGATATCAGTAAGCAAGCATTTGAGAGTAATGCGAGATCTGTTGTGTCTGTAGAGGCCTATTGAATTTGCTCGTGAAACTCTGTCATCTGTGAAATGTTCAATATTAGCTGCGAAATCATCGATATAGCCCACGTCATCTAGAATTACTCCCAAAGGTTCTAAACAGTTGTCATTCATTGTAGTAAATTATTTCTTTGGTCGGCGATTGAAGGCCTAGCTGAGCGGACGATATCTTCAGAGCAATCAAAACCGTTCCAGGGTGTTTGAATAAGAACCAAGTAAAAAGGACTACAAACGAACCAGGTATCCAGATTGGTTTCACCTACTCAATTACATGTACTACTAACATAGTTTGAGCCATTTTTCGTATCGCCAGACGCTTCGGTGCTTTTCGTTCATTGATTTTGTGATAAGCTAGGTGAAGCGAGCAAGCAGGAAGCATGCATGATAGAACAAAGCATTATTCTTCCGAGGGTAGCAAATGTTGCCAAACCTGCAAGCGTGTGAAACTAGAGTAGCAGCTCTAGAGAGCTGGAGCAAAGATATCTAGTACAGTGGTCTAAAGCCCTCCTAACGTTTTTCATCAACAAATCGTTATTAGGTCCAGAGAGAAATTCCGCCTTCAGTGTTTACTAAATGGTCAAATAGCAATGTTGCAAAGATGCCACGCTCTTTGCCATGAGGCTAAGATTTCTTCGAATCGGAGACCATACATACAGCAAAAATAAAGGAATCAAGATCACAAAAATGAAGGAGACAATCACATCCATATGTTGTGCATAGATCACCACGGCATATTCGCATCACTCATGTGACGCCGCTCATTCTCATATACCGTAAGGCCTGTTCATTATGGTCGTGATGAACTCTGAATTATGTCCCTCTCAGTGACATGCTACGCTTTTCGTAGGGCTCGAGTTCCCAAATCCTAAGTAACCCATGAATGCACCCGCTGCCACTGCCACCATCACCCAGCCGTTGTAAGTCATGAAAAGTAACCTATAGTGGTCAGCATCTACAGCTCAAGGAAGGATAGAGGTGGGTAGTTACATGATGAAGAAGCTATAAAACACCTGCACAGCATACAACGCAGCCTTCACCACGCGAACCTTTTTCTCTTGCTGGCCCGCACCCTTCCCTGACCACATAAATGAGCCTCGTTCTTGCAGGTCACGATCATCGCCGTCTTGGAGAAGGCTTAGCCCAGATCCAACTCAGGGTATGCAGCTGCATGTGTACTCCGAAATAAGGCTCTACTTACTCGGTAGGCTGTTGGCATATTCTGCGCTGCTGATCTCATACTTCCTGCTTATTTCGCGGACGACCTCATACCCGGCTGTGAGGAAGGCGACGGCAAGAAGGGAGATGAGGAGGGTCAAGGTCGAGCGTATGTGCCACCAATGAAAGATGATGCAAAGATTTGTGGTGTCCCAAGTGAAAAGCATCTAGTGTCAATTCAGCTATAATTGTAGAGACCGTTCAGGAGGACCTTATGTACATTCATATTGCACATGGCTGGGCTGTCCATACCGCCATGATCCATGCCACCGTGGGCCATCGTAAGCTCTGAGATTTTGATCACTTTCCTCGAGCGTGCAAGGATCCCTGGCCGTGTTCTCCTCAGGTTGGATAACTTGAGGATAGCGTGTTATGGTTGAAGTTCGATGACATGGATCTCAAAGATGCGCAACACAGGCAACTCTAGCCGACTGATCTCCAACGCACTGCACCTCTAACAACCTCCAACAGGCCGAATTGAGAGCGTGGGTACAACATTGTAGTACTTGCTCCAGCTCTCAAGCATGGCGGAGAACGGCCCTCCAAATGGCTCTTCCGCTGACGCAACTCGCGGCGTTCCCTACTATGAAAAGCTCAAACGCGACCTCCGAGATACCCTCCAAAGAAAGCGAACTCTGGATAAGACCATGGTATTGTCCCCCAATACTGTTTGCCGTGTCATCTCTCATTCACGTGGCTTAGGAAACACTAGAACAACAAATCTATCGATACGAAGCAATCTACCTCGAAGAGACGGGGGCGGGTAACATCATAAAGGGATTTGACAACTACATCAAAGGCTCTACAGCCGTTGGTAACGCAAACTCTAATGCGGGGGGTGGGACAAGTACAAGGAGGAAAGGCCAGCTTCTTGAGGCAGATAGAGTGTTCAGCAGGAGTTCTGCTAGTTTCATGAGGGTACAGCACCCCTCACCGCGTCTCTAGATGTTGCATGAAGATAGACCACGGAGCAGTACTGATGTTCATATCCAACCTATAGGAACTCTCGCCCTCGTCTTCAGCGCAGACAACTCCTTCTCACGCTCCGACGCCCACGTCTGGCAATCCGAACCAACCTTTATCTGCCAGGGAGAGCAACCATCCTACGCCTACGAGTGCCACAAGTACAAAGGCAGGAGCGAATAATAAGAAGAACAAGAAGGCTGAGAAGGAGGAAGAGGAGCTTGAGGGTAGAGGACCGAAGAGGTTGAAGATCACGTACGCGAGAGGCGGTGTTGGAGATTGAACTTTGCGAGTTGGGTCTTTCTTCAGAGCAAAGACCCCAGAAATATTCCGTCTGCTACCTCGGACAGATCACAGCCACTCTGTCTATTTTGGCCGAATCTTACCTTGTTCTAAGACTGATGGCGCTCCCTGCTCCGAGGCGAGCGAGAGGTCTCGTTCACACATAGACATCTCATGAGTCTTGCAACATATTTCCGATGGGGGGTGGACGAGCTCGAGACCTGGGAATGGTATTACACTCGAGCTTGCAATCGCAGCAAAGCTCGGCGCTGTCAATTTCGCAGCGTCCAAAGAAAGACGCGAAATTGGTCCAAAGCGAGTGCAAAGGAACAAGCCCAGGATCTCTCTAGCTCTACGGTCCGCACTCAGCAGCTCTCAAACATGCGATGAAAAATTGGTGGCAATGATATTGGGAAACGCAAATCGAGCTCCTTACTTCAAAGTTGTGTACACAAACGGCGAGCTTCTTAGTCCTCTAGAGAGTCCTATGAGGGAGGATGCCTCAAGACAAAGTAAATGTGCATAATGTTGAATGCATAATGTTGGATCCAAGGATACCCTGAGAATACGACTGTTTCGAATGTTTACATACAGGTCTTGCAATTCACCTCTTACTCTTCCTCAACCTTTTCTCCCTCTCATAGCTCTTTGCTTCTCTCCCCTCCTCACCCTGTATCTCAGCCACAAGCCGCTTATACTTCTTCTCATACGCACTATCCTTCTCCTTCTTTTCCCTCAAGCTCTCCCTCGCCATAAAGTTAGCATCCTTCCTCAGTTCTCTCAGAGCACCTTTGCGCTCGCGCTTGTGCTCGGCTTTCAGTTTCGACATTTCTGCGCGATCGCGGTCAGGGTCGTAGTGCTTGTCTGGGTTGTAGGATTCTTCGAACTTCGGAATGGATGTTTTGATCGCACGTGGGCGGTGGTTATGGAGGCGTAGGGGCTTACGGGCTGCAAAAGATTTGCGGAGTTGATTCTGGACTAGCTCTGACGTATTTCGTACTTTTTTCGCGGTGTCTTTGTCTACTTTGCTGAGACACTGTCTGGATTCTAGGAAGCGTAAGGCGGTAAGGATGGGGTCAAAGACTTCGCAAAACGCCGATTTCTCAGCCCAGAGGACCGTCATCCTTTCAATCAGGGCAAGATGCGTATTCAACAGTGCCAC
>JAABUI010000988.1_pt1 | contig 17831 bp, 14 predicted proteins | sample 5559111 | NCBI WGS metagenome assembly JAABUI01 (sample SAMN10711870, study PRJNA513365) | rock metagenome | isolation source: Antarctica rocks | place: Antarctica: Victoria Land, Buttleship Promontory
TCTTCTGTTATTCTTAAGAGCTGAATATCAAGAGGAATGTGAGGCGCAATGTTATTGTGTTTCCGAATAAAAGTCCTCCAAGTGATCCTGCATGCTGATCAACAGCGCCTTGTGGTCAGGTACAAAGAAGCTTGTCGCAGTCGAAAGACGGTAGAACAAATGGGCCATAGGTGTGGCTGTGGAGCTGGAACTTGGCTAGCGGCAACGGCTGGGCCTCCATGAGGGCGGAAGTCAACATAGGGTCACAGACACGATAGGGTTGGTTTAATGTACGATCATGGCTGCATCCCATATCCGTCAACATCCATGCGATTGACTAGCTTGCTATTTGCATGCCTAATCTCCATCAGGCGCAATGCTGTCATATAGCATACACGATCTATTTATCAGATCATTTTCCAAACGTCCCACCCATATGCATGACATGCATGATTCAACGCCGCAGCATTTTTAATACCCAGATCGCCTATCCCTCCAGCTGTCGCCGACATCACGGTAACCATCTCCCCTGTAGCCCCCACCTCTCCCCCGATAGCTACCGGAAAAGCCCCCTCTCCCTCCAAAACCACCTCTACCGCGGTTGCCAAATTCAGGAGCTTTGTCCACCAGCAGATCGCCCTCAAAGGTATACCTCCGCATCTCGTCACTTCGTCCACCACCTCGGCCAGCTGCCAGCCTGTCCAGCCGCTGATCCGCTGTGGACTTTGGGACCGGCTGATAATACAACTTTGGCTTTGCGGTCGTAGATTTGAACAGATCATCGAGTGCCTGAAACCCTTTCCCGTGGTCAGGTCTTGGTTGCGCCGCTCGAGGCTCGGATTCTCTCATCCTAGGTCCAGATGGCGCTCCTTTCACACCTTGACCAGCGTCAGCCCTTGGAGGCATAGTTGCTCGAAGGCCACCACTGTTGGTGCCGACTTCTTGAAGGTAGGCCATGATCGTGCCGTCTTCGTCTTCATAAACAACCTCCCATCTCTTCTGAGGATGTCCTCGACCGCTAGGAGCGTTCTGCTCCACATCAATCCATTTCTTGAGCTTTTCCTCTGGAACGAAATCAACATAGAGTGGTCTTCGATCGCGCTCATTCGGCCAGATCCTATCGTGTAGCGCCGAACGCACCCTTGATGCCGCAGAGATATTGGCAAATCCGACTACGCAATGAGTACGTATCGCATCAAGGAAGAAATTGGTGATGATGCTCGGGTCTACGGAAGCATCGGGAGGTGTTGCGAGCGCAGCAAGGTGATCCCTGATGCTCTCGGGCTTCAGAGGACGCATGAGCTCACGAATGTACAGGGCAGATGTAGCTGGGTGAAGTGCAGGTCCAATGACTCGATCCTCGTTGTCTTGGTAGGGAGGCTGCGGGGAGGTTTGATCGGGCTTGGAGGGAGCTGGGAATAGATTCTTAAATCTGGTGTCGGATGGCGATGGTTTGACTGGCGACTCGGTGCTCTTAGGCTGTGAGATCGTATGGTTTTCTTGCCCGATCATAGGATCTTCGACTACCGCTGCCGTAGCATCCCGTTGCGGTGTAACCCTTTCAACCTTGGCCGAGCGGTGTCCGTTGGTTTGGGGTGTGCTGTCGGAGGGAATGGCTGCCTGTGAAGTTGCATTGCCGTTGAGTGAGTGATTAGATGTATTGTCCTCCATTTTGGTATCCTCAGGTAGTGAAACATGAGGAACGGAAATATCTGCCTTGAGCCGCTTTTGCGTCTCGATGGAGGATGGCGGCGGACTTTGGCTTCTCCTTTTTCTCTTTCTCGAGTCCTCCAAGAGCTCTTGAGTACTGGTCATTGGAGTCATCGAAGATTGTTCTGTTTGAGTCTGTACAGGGGTGGGCAGTTGAAGCGGTGGATCAGTTTCTTGAGCGGGTTGAGTCATGACTCCAGGTAGAATGTCGCTTTGCGAATCTTGCTCTACTTGTGGATTATGGTCTGGCGTTCCTGAAACAGGTATCCCCATTGGAAGGTCCGCTGATAGTTGCGCCGAAACCTGTTCGTTCCGTGATGCCTGAATGACCTCCTTTGGCTCCTTCTCCACTTTGTTCTCCTCGCGACCCGCGACTTCCGCCTTTGCTGTTCCACTTGCATCTTCATCCGCGTCTGGTTCTACCTCCGAAGCTTGCGGCGCGCCATTACTCGCATTTGCATCTTCCCCTGCCGATTCATTATTCGGAGGAGCGACAGGCTCTAAGACTTCTTGCGACGCTGGTGCTGCATCCTGGGCAGTTCTATCTGGTTGTTTCGTTGCTAAGGTAGCAGGTGCTGGGTCTGTACTTCCTAATTGCGCATCGGCTTCTTGCAACCGTTGAATTAGGGCAGCCTTCAATCCAGTCTTAGGCAGGCCGCGCTGTACAAGCCCCTCACGAAGCTTGATGACAGTGAGCTTCTCATAATCCGTCATGTCTGAAGCGGATCTATGGAACAGGAATTTGTGTTCATCGATTAGGTGGCACCATGTCGTGAAATGAGAGTTGTCGCGTTATTACTCGGAATGCCTCTACGATGTACTACGAATGCTCGCAACCAATGCGAATCGCAAAATATATTACCGCTAGCTCCAAATTACGGTAATATACTCTTCTAGGTCACTAGGTGGGCAGAACCCAGATTGAGATTCAATGAAATCGTATTACATCTACTTGCGCCAGTAACATGTAGATCTAGCACCGTCTCAAGCATATCATCCAGGAAGCTAGAAAATCTTGGTGGATTCCGAATCCTTGCAATAAGAATTCGTCCATGGACAATTTAAATAGGGGTACAAGTCATTAACCTGAGAGAACCGCCAGCTTTTTCATCTTGCAGGCTTTGCAAGGCGTGAGGTAATTACATGCACACAATGGATCTTCCTTTCATAAATGAGTCTTTTGATCTAATCGAACGCATGCTGTATCTTGCATTACAATAACAAGGGCACCCAACTCCGTCTTACACATGATCTAAGTTTACACCCAGGTCTTGCATGCTTCAAAGTCTGTATGCCCGTCGAACGCCTCATTATCCATGGCTCCAGTATGTGCAATCTACATCCCGTTGCGCCCGCGATGTATACCTAGAAGTCCTTGAATTCGTGATCGTATCTCGACGCCATATCTCTTGTGTACTCGCTTTTGCTTTCCGCTGGAGGGTCGTAGTTATCAAAGTTACTACAGTCTGCTGCGTGTTTGACCTTTGGAATAATAGGCCCTTTGATCTTGCGGTGATACAAGGCATCCCAATCGATGGTTTTGAAGAATGGGTGGGCTTTCACCAGAGTGGTGCCGCTGAGTCCGCCGCTGGATATGTTACCGAGTCGTTGAGATGGATTGACCGTACAGAGACCGCTGATGAGATCACGAGCGTCTGGTGGCATTTCCTTTGGATACTTGATTTTGGCTTCGACGATGCTAATCTCCATATTAGCTTGGCTATTATCACTCTTGGATAGTAACTTACAGCTCATATATCTTCATAGGATTTTGATTCCAAAATGGAGGCTGGCCGACAAGAAACTCGAAGACAAGGATACCGAAGGCCCACCAGTCAACAGCAGTACCGTGTCCTGCTGGAGTCAGATTGATGAAATGCCAAATTGCCAGATAGTATATTCAAAGACCTGCTAGGACTGATTTATTGAACGCGACTTTACCTGAATTGCGGATGACTTCTGGTGCAAGATATTCTGGTGTGCCGCAAAGTGTGTAGGTTTCCCCTGGAGGAAATCAGCTGGGCCGTTCATTCAAAGGAACAATCAGCTTACGCTTTGAGAGCTCTTTGGCAAAGCCAAAATCCACAAGCTTTAGGTGCCCCTCAGCGTCAATGAGTATGTTTTCCGGCTTAAGGTCACGATACGCAATGCCTTTATGATCATGAAGGAATTCTAGTATTAGGACAATCTCTGCAGCATAAAATCGTGAAGTGTCTTCGTCAAACTTCTGTGCTCTTCGCAAGTAGGTGAAGACTTCGCCTCCAGGGCAGTAGTCAAGCTTTCAATGGTTAGCGCATGGGGAAACGCTTGAGACTTGGGTCGCGGACTAGCATGTATAGACAATCTTTGTCGGAAAAGCTGGTGATCATGGTCGTAATGAACGGATGGCCAGCGACGGCAGAGAGCGTGTTTCGCTCATTCTTGATGTGTTCCACTTGCTTCAAACGAATGACTGGAAGGTCTCAGTCAGTATCGGGAGCTACTACGAAGTAAAAGGCAATGTACGTACTGTCAACCTTACGAAGTATCTTGAGTGCAAATACCTTCTGCCCCTCCTTTCGAGAGCCTGCCAAACAAGCCAACCATACGCGGGCGAACGTGCCTAGACGAAAGTTAGTCAAAAACATTCACCCCCGCAGTTTAGCAGACTGAAAATAGACCGACCCGTTCCGATAGTCTTGATCAGTTCAAAGTCACCTATGACCAGCTGTTTCGAGGCTGCGCCCACTTCCTTGTTACGCGGGTTCTCTGCAATCTGACTTGGGGTGCGAGGTGGGCCATTGCACTCGTAACACGAGATGAAGTCCTTCTCCTTCTGTTTCTGCTCCGGGTCAATGGCTTTCTCCGGGAGAACATTGCTGCTGTTGCTGCGAAACAGTTTCGGACCGTGCGGGGCGTGGAAGTGCGACTTGAACTTGGCCGTGGCCATCTTGACGCGGAGGAGGCTAAGACGTCTGGGGAGGATGCTCGGGGAGTTTTCGAGATTGGTGATGGCCTCCTGAGGCAGCACAGCGCCGGTACGACATCTTGGAGAAGAGAGCGTGTTGTCGAAGTGTTGTAGTTGCGTTGCTGAGCCCTGGCTCGCCTGGGGACTCAAGCCGTGGCCAAGCATCTAGACTGCGGACGGCCGCCAAATGACGGAATATGCAAGGATGGCCTGGGACCTGGGGCGAGTTGGTGTGGTTCAAGGTTCCTTGCAGGCTGATTGGAGTGCATGAAGCAAGACATAGGCCATCGGGGAGGGTGACACGGGTGGCTTTCCTGAGGGAACAAATTGTTGTCGTGATGGGGGTTGTGTCAGGTTTGTGTGAGGTCTCGGTCGGCTCACGCGGTCGGGCGAGGGAGATTACTCCGTGGGGAACAAGATGAACAAGATGGATAAATTGTTCATTTTATGCACTGGGCGCGTCAAACATTACCCTTTGCAATTGCCCCATTTTGACGATTACGGAAACCCGGCAGCAGCCTCCATTCGCTCAGATAATCATTGATCATTGCTCCCATCAAACACGCGGGATGCGGCCGCAGATGGGAAGCTGCCAGCGACTAGAACTTGAACCATCGCTCTTAGAATACAGGACGAGGCATATATCTATGATGCCTCACGACTGGTATAGCCGAGATAGCATCTGAACATGAGGCTATATACACGTTTGTTTCTCCTATTGGACAAATCCGATCGGACCCCCAACGCCTGGTTGGCGCCTCTAGACAGCGGATGCGATCTGCCCTCGGACGTCGTCTCAATCTGTACTCGTGTTCAAGATGAGCGCAACGATTAGCCTGTGATCTGTTAGCTAGGCCTTCTGACGCGCATGGAGCTTATCATGCCCGTAGAGCCCGAGCACTTCTCCAAAAATCAATATCAGCACCATGCCAACGAATATTCTCGACTGCTGCATGTATGATCGAACGCCCTGAACCTTCTTAGTGACCCGCATGATCATAGAACAGGAGGGTCCGCGTACGACGTCACCCACGATTCCAATAGCATAGCCAGCCGCCAGTCCTGTGAGGCCAACAGAGAGGCCGGCAGCTAAGTGCATGAAGCCGCTGATATGGTTGTTAGCTGATGCCGTAGACTGCGAAGCTGTGTCGCCCTCCATGTACCCACTTGAATAGACTGTAGTTTTGCCCCGGAGGTGGATCCAGATCGCCGGCTATCAAGACCGATATCACCAAAGAATATACGGCGATGATTCCAGCCATCACAACTGGAATAAGAGACTGTAGTGGCAGACATCAGCCGTGGAATCCAAACCACCGAGCGGCGTCTCGTGAACCTTCATTATCAAGTCCGGCCTGAATGTCCCAACTCCTGCTATCCCAATGCCTGATTTCGCTGTACCATATGCTGCTCCCGCGCCTGTTCCTTTATCGTGAGCCCTATGCCATGATGCGCTCTGCTATTCATCTGACGTACACCCAAATATCATCTGTGTAATGTTAGCTCAACTCACACCAGAGATTTGGCCTGTCGAAGCTTACGGCGAAAGCAATGCCACCCTGCGTCTCGAATCAATACTATCCAAGTGACCATTTAAAGTGAGCACATACCATCCCGAAGAAGGGCGCAAACTTGGGCGATAGCTCCGCTTCCGACATCTTGAAGTGACGAAGGCAGCTGCCGTGAACGATGTTTGTAGGTTTGAGCAAAGCCGTTGATGTGCCGCCGTACGAGAAAGAGGACACAAGGATGAAGAGGCAAACTCAAGCAGATTGGCGAGTGTACCGTGCGATGCTGCAAGAAATCGACTTTAGTTGTTGCAGATGTCTAGATCCAGGTGCTTGGTGTGGCAGTGCGCGCATTACGCTGCGCTTGTCCCGGAATTTCTCTTAGCCGTTGCGAGAACCAGTCTCCATCCTTGACCTTCCCAAAATCACCTGCAAGAGCCCCTTTACGACGCCATATCGCCCCAAACTCCCATTCCGAGGCTTTAATACTTCAATACGAGTGATCGCACAGTCGTGTGCTTCGAGTCGGCCCCCAATCCGAATTCCGCTGCCTTCTACGTCTCTCTCCACGCGACCTTTGAGATAACACCTCCGCTATTATTCAGAAAGAAGACCAGCAGTGAGCCAGGACTGAGAGCAGACATCTCCATTGGCAATGTCAGTCAGATAGACGTCTGTCCCTATCGATGCGCCAAAACCCGTCGTTGTCAGTGCAACAGGATCCGAATCGACCCCCCCCCCTCCACTGGTCCGTTGTGAACCTATTGGCAGTGGTTGATCTGTGCAAAAACACAAGGCTTTGGTGGCGGGAGGCCAGGAGGGCATAGTAGGGTATCAATCATGGCAGATTACGGCGTCCAGCAGGAAAGGAATTTCCGGCCAAATAATTACGGTCATGCATCGTCCTACCAGAGGGACGCTGCTTTCTCAAATATCTTCGGAGCTGCTCCTCCACCCGGAAGATCTCAGACTATGACCAACCAAACGCCGCAAATCCCTCCCGAGAGAGCTCAAACAATGACCTCAATTACACCGCAGCCGTCCATGGCCTCCCATTTATCGTCTGCTGCTGCCCGAAGACCACCACAGGAACGACAACAACCAAATGGCTATCCTCCTCCTACTGCAAATGGGTACTATCAAAATCCTAGACAAAGCAGTGGCCTTGTTCAGCCGCAACCGCAGCCTCAGTATCTCCCTCAGCCAGTGGATGGCCGACGTCCTTACCCTCAACCTCAACGAATAGACTCTCGGCAACCGGTCTCATCCCCGTACAACAGACAGGCACCACAAAATCGGGGGTATCCTCCGAGCCTCGTAGACTCTTATAAGCCGGTCCCCAATCGCGGCCATCCTCCGAATCCTGCCTCCAATGCTGATCCATATCGAACACAGTCAATGGCCTCCATGAGAGCCCCCGCGTCGTACAATCCTCCTCCGAATAATTATAACCAAGCTTCTGCGAACTCCTTTCGGCAACAGCCGTATCAATCTTCGGGTTCTAGGACCACGGCGCAGGGGCGAATTGTACCAGAGCGCCAGGATGAGCGAGCAATGTCAATGAGCTCTTTCTCCATGGAAAGGGATCACAATCAGACTATGAGTGGACGAGTAATACCAAATCGAAGACGGGAATCAGGTGCTGATCCTTTTGATGATGAATCGTCTATTCGAGATACCCCTTCTCGTGCGCCCACCTTGACCAATCCCGCTACTCGTGACAGAGGAATGAGTCCTGATAGTACTCCGTCGCGGACTATGTCGATGGCTTCCACGATTGTCTCCCCCGAAAGAAGCGACTCCTTGATGTACCGACCGTCAGTACAAAAAAGCGCAACCTCAAACAATGCTGCGGTTATTTCGGCGCAGAGCAGGGCACCGTTGGTGTACCCTGCGCTTTTATCGAGAGTGGCCGATGTCTTCAAAGAGCGTATAAATGCAGGAGATCGTAGTAAGAATGATCTGTCTTACAGATTTGCCTTCACCGGTGCCGAGGCCGTAGATTTGATTTCGTACATCATCAAGACTACCGATCGCAATTTGGCCTTGCTTCTAGGGCGTGCTCTTGATGCACAAAAGTTCTTCCACGATGTTACTTATGATCATCGTTTGAGGGATTCATCAACGGAGATATTCCAATTTCAGGAAACTGTTGTAGAAGATCCATCGACACATGTCAATGGCGTCTTCACGCTTCTCACCGAATGCTATTCGCCTACATGTACGAGGGATAGACTTTGCTACTCCATCGCATGCCCCAGACGATTAGAGCAACAGGCGCGATTAAACCTCAAGCCTCAACCAGGATTAAGGCGGCAACAATCGTCAGCAAGTTTACACGCCGACGAACCCGATGAGCAGAAGCTATGGATCAATACTGTCTCGCAAGAGGTAGCTGACAGCGTTGGCGATAGAGAAAAGAAGCGCCAGGAAGTCATCTCCGAGATCATGTACACTGAGCGTGATTTCGTCAAAGACTTGGAGTACCTGCGGGACTTCTGGATGAAACCTCTGCGATCTACGAACCCAGCAAACCCTTCACCTATCCCAGAACGTCATCGAGAACGGTTCGTCCGAACAGTGTTTTCAAATTGCATGGAGGTACATTCTGTAAATCAGAAAATGGCGGACCAGCTGACTAGGAGGCAAAATGAAAACCCGGTGGTGCGAAACGTAGGTGACATATTCCTAGAGTGTGTGCCACGATTTGGGCCTTTTGTCAAATATGGAGCAAATCAACTCTGGGGAAAACATGAATTTGAAGCAGAACGGACAAGAAACCCTATGTTCTCGAAGTTTGTAGACGAGACCGAGCGTCTTAAGGAGTCGCGGAAGCTTGAGTTGAATGGCTACCTGACAAAACCTACTACACGACTAGCACGATATCCCTTGCTCCTCGAAAATGTCTTGAAGTATACAGCGGATGACAATCCGGATACTAAGGACATTCCTCAAGCGATCGCCTCGATCAAAGAGTTCTTGCAAAGAGTCAATGACGAATCTGGTAAAGCCGAGAATCAATTCAACCTGCGGCAACTCCAACAAGCATTGAAATGGACTGGGACTGCAATGCCTGAAAAGGGTGACCACTTGAAGCTCTTAGAAGAGGGCCGGCAGCTGGTCTACAAAGGTCCTCTCAAAAAGAGTCCAACGGACACGAGCGAAATACACGTGTACTTGTTCAACCATGCTATTCTATTCGTTAGACAAAAGACCAACAATAGGCAGGAGGAGCTTCGAGTGTACAAAAAACCCATTCCTCTTGAACTTTTAATTATAACGCAGATGGACGAGGTCATACCTAAACTGGGTATCTCAAAAAGACCGTCATCAAGTCTAATACCAGGGGCTAAAGCAGCTATCAACGGTCCGAAAGCTGCTGCGAGCGGCAAGGAAGGTTTCCCTATTACGTTTCGACATATTGGGAAGGGCGGCTATGACTTGACCTTATATGGATCGAGTCTTATCCAAAGACGGAAATGGATGGAAAATATCGAAGAGCAACAGGAAAAGCTCCGAAGTCGAGGCAATTTCTACACTAAGGCAGTGCTCTGTGACAATTTCTTCACCTCAGCTCACAAGATTAACTGTCTTGTACCGATCGGTATGTGGAACCGTGATCTAGCTTTGTGGTTTGTGAAGCTGACAAACCCAGATGGTGGACGAAAACTTGTTTTCGGTACGGATACTGGTATTTACGTATCAGATCGAAAACCGAAATCACCTGCTGCAAGGCCTAAGCGAGTCTTAGAGTGCACAAATGTCACTCAAGTCGATGTTTTGGAAGAGTATCAACTTCTTCTTGTACTCGCTACAAAATCTCTCATGTCCTACCCACTGGAGGTCCTCGATCCTATGGACACGCAATCGCCTATGCTGAAGCGACCGAAGAAGATACAAAATCATGCCAACTTCTTCAAGGCTGGTGTTTGTATGGGCAGGCACCTTGTATGCTCCGCAAAGATGTCAGGCATCTCGACAACCATTAAAGTATATGAGCCGCTGGATACCGTTTCGAAGGGCAAGAAGAAACCGGCAATAGGTAGAATGTTCCAAGGTGGTCAAGAAGCACTCAAGCCATTCAAGGTGCGTGTCAAAATGAATCTCAGATCTAATGTACTGATCCAGCCAGGAATTCTACGTACCTGCCGAATCCTCATCAATCGACTTCCTGAGGTCTAAACTTTGCGTCGCCTGCTCTCGCGGCTTCGAAGTCGTGAGCCTCGAGACACTAGAGACTCAACCGCTCCTTGACCATGCCGACACCTCCTTGGACTTCGTTACTCGCAAAGACATTAGTCCCATCTCCATCGAACGCCTCAATGGCGAATTCCTTCTCCACTACACTGACTTCTCTTTCTTCGTTAACCGCAACGGGTGGCGAGCCCGATCGGATTGGATAATCAATTGGGAAGGAAAACCAACGACCTTTGCCCTCTCGCATCCCTACCTCCTAGCATTCGAACCCAATTTTATAGAGATCCGTCATCTGGAGACGGCGCAGCTTGTGCATATCATAACGGCGAAGAATATCCGCATGTTGCATTCTTCGACGAGAGAGGTGAGTCCAGGACACAATTTTGATTCTCGATGGTCAGCTAACACGAAATCTTAGATATTGTACGCTTACGAAGACGAAGGTGGCGAGGATGTCGTTGCGAGCTTAGACTTTTGGAGCAAGCCTCCACAATAATGCTAATAATCAGCCTTAATACCAAATACCGAGTCCAATTAATTGCGCCGTGCGATGCATAGTTCATTCGAATGAGACCAGGCCGAGGAGTGGCATCTACAGGTGGCCGTGTCCAGTCACAACATATTGGCTACCTGAGAATAGAGGGAGTCTGGCGCTTTGTGCAGGTGGGAGGAAGTGGGGGCTGGGGTGGCCGGTACCCTTGTGAAGCGTTTTTTGTCCGATGTTTGGCATATCAGCATATTTACGTAGGAGTTTGAATGCAAGTAAGCGAGACCCCGTTGGTCTGGCTTTGATTTGTGGCTGAGTTGGCAATATCGAAGATTCCCCTTTCATCAAATCATTTTGAAGACCATGCCAATATGTTATTGGCGCCCACCTCTGAATTCCAGAAACTTGAGTGTTGTGAGGCAGGGAGAACTTTCTGATCATCGCTTGCAGCTCCCTAGTGACCAGGTCTGATGGTCTAGTATCATCACTGAGATGTCACTTGAGCTATACCGTGCAACAGATTGCACACAAGAACCATCATCCAACAACCCAAGTCCTCAATATAACGAGCACCTCTCGTCGTAGTCCGTTGAAAAAATTCTAATTGTCTATTCTATCCTACAACTACCGCTACCTTCAAAGGAGCCCTGCGCTCATGCTACCCCGTTATGCCAATATGTGGTACCTGTCGATACTCACGCCTCGTTTTTGGACATCGCATAACAGATCTTCAATGAAAATCGACATAGACAAAGCTCACTTTCCCCATCCCTAGAAAATGTTGACCGAAGGCACTGCAATCCAGCCGAACCTCCACCATCTCCAGCACAGACCATGTCTTGGGACATTGGTATATGGCAAGATGGAGACGGACTTATTGTATTGACGCCGTTGGAGGCGTTATGGTGGTTTTTTTTGAGCGGTTTCACCGGGCTGATGGGTTGGATTGAGGTGTATTTCGGGGGTATCTGCTCGTGGGGCTAGGAAATGATTGCTGAAACGATGGGCGGTGGGGGGGGGCCTGATGAGTGGATTGTTGGATGGAAGGGGGGATGGAAGGGAGCGTAGAGGAAAGATGTGCGTTTAGAATGGGAGATTTCGGTTTCTTGATAGCAATGGACAAGTAAAGGGGTAAAGCCGAGCCAACAAGTTATTGAACGGTTAAAGCAATCACGAAGGGTCAGATGAGATATTCTGATAGAGGATTTTCAGGTTCTGGAGTCTTCGAATTCATATCACCAAAGTTTATGAGAAGGCTGGAGACTTGTGATGACACCCTCCTCACTCTGGATATCTGTACTCATAAATCATAAGCTCATATCAGGACTGGGCTCAGCGAGACCTTCAAGTCGCTTCAGCTAGAGCCAATAAATCCATCAACTTTCGACGATTTGCAGATCACATGGTGCCGCCGAAAGTTGATACCTCGATTTCATAACCAGTGGCCTCATATCTTTCCTTCTCTCTTCAACCCCTGATAAAGGGCCAACCCAGCTAGAACCTTCGCGTCTCTTCCACCAATCCTGTATACCTCATCTAATGGAGCCAGCATCAAAGTTATTTTCTCGCCATGATCCCTTAGCCCTGTCAGCTTGCCCTGCCATTCCTTCATTTGTTCCCTCGGTATCCGCTTCTGCCACAAGAATAGCGCGATGAATTCATCACAGCCTCCGGCGGATAGATAGACTCCTTGCTGCAGATGCTCCTCTTCGTCTCCCAAGCCTTTCGGTAGCGCGAGCTCGGTCATGTCAATGAGGTCCTCTGCGGGAATCTTCAGACCAGTCTCCTCCTCGATCTCTTTGGCAGCGCCCCCACTGAATGTGCCTGAGTCGTCGAGCATGCCTGCTGGGAATTCCACCATGGCGAGAGACCCGGCGGGGATCCGGGGCTGTAGCGTAAGAATTACTTGTTTCTCATCTTCGGTGTTCTCAGGAACATCATCCGGCTGTAATATGAGCATCATGCCCACACTTCCGCCTCGTAGGAAGACGGAGCCGGGCAATTTCTCGCCATTGTCATTCGAGACCTCAGCTTTTAGCTTGATAAAGCCAACACGACCTCCGCCGAAGAAATCAACGGTTTGGATGTTGATTTGGCGTAACCTGTAGGGCGCAGAGTGGAATGTATGCGATGGGTTTTGCTGGGTGGCGAGGGAATGCTGTAGTGTTTGAAGCCAAGTTTTGAAAGCAGGAAAGGAGAGAAGCTGGACTGGATCCAGAGCGTTGTTCAAATGTACGGGCACCTTTGGCTCGGTTTTATCTAGATAGAAGGAGGGCGACATCTTTCCTGTAGCTGGTTTCGAGGATATTGGTGCTTTGCTCAATGCGATATGTCTAGTTGTCACCCGTAATCGAGAAAGCATGGAAGTGATATAGATTTTATTTGGAGTGCGAGTGTAGCTTTCTCTGTAGACATGATGATCCTGTCAACATGTAACGCTGAACGGCCCACAGCCATCACCAGATGACGTCCTTATTGGTGCCAAGCCGGGTGCTCCCGAGACCGATAACCCTTTCACGTCTGCTGCCTGGCGTCCGATAGCATTTAGCCGATAAACAGACACCTCCAAGCAAACCATAAATATTGAGAGTATACCCAGTCTTGCCACTTCACGATGTCCGGTGATCTGAAGGCGTTGGATGCTAAAGTCATCTCCACCGAGCCATTGGTAAGATCCATATCAGATAGCCTGCAATGACATACTGACATAAGGCCAGATGATTAAAGATGCCAAATGGACCAAGCTCGTGTTAACAAACTATAAAGACCCTCTCGGCAAAGAGCGAACCTGGGAATCAGCAGAGCGTTCCACTCGCCCGAAGAACTCCGCGATCGATGGCGTTGGCATAGTCGCCATTTTACAAAAGGCATCGGGGCCTGAGCTGGTGCTGCAGAAGCAATTTCGCCCACCGATCAACAAAGTCGTTATTGAAGTCCCAGCAGGCCTTGTCGATGAGGGTGAGAGCGCAGAGGAGAGTGCCGTGAGGGAGTTGAGAGAAGAGACCGGCTATGTGGGCGTTGCGGCAGAGCTCAGTCCCGTGATGTTTAATGGTAAGCACCAAAGCCTGCTGTCATTGGATCTAAGAGAAGAGTAAGTGGCTGATGTTTGCTCAGACCCTGGGTTTTGCAATACAAACTTGAATATGGTGCACATCAATGTCGATATGTCGCTGCCCGAAAATCAAAATCTCAAGCCGGAGCTGGAAGAAAACGAGTTCATTGAGGTTTTCTCAACGCCTCTGAAAGATCTCTATGCGGAATGCAAAAAGCTGGAGAATGAGGGCTATGCTATTGATGCCAGGGTGGGGACGCTGGCGGAAGGAATTGAAATTGCTAGGAGGTGGAAACTCTAGCATTTTGAAGAAGATGAATTAGTCCAAGAGACCAAAGAGCATGTAGGTCTTCAACCCAGAGCAGTTGGCGACAACGAAACATAGGCTTAAGGAATAACGTCTTACCTAGTCTCAATCATCAGGCTGTTGCAAATTGTTTGCCTTAGGTCACAGTTGCAAGACCAAGGTGTCAGCATGCTGAGAACATTGTTCAAGATGAGACCTACCCCCGTCCGTTAAATAAATTTAATTACAAACTTGGCGACCGCTATTGTTGTCAACACGTCAACTTCCAAAGGCTTTCTTGCTACATTGCTTGCTCTCCACCGACTCTTAGGTCTTATTGACTCTAGAGTTTGCATTGGAGGACTCAAAGTATATCGCTTGCATCTCCGCAACGGCTATTCCTGACAATACGTCAATTTTCAAACGCTTTCTAGTTACATTACTTGTCCCCGGCGCACTCTCAGGTCTTGTTGACTCCAGAGTTTGCATTAGAGGACTCAAACTACATCGCTTGCATCTCTACGACCACCCTTCCTGGCAACACTCCAACTTCAACCGCTTTCTTGATACATTACCTGTTCTCGACGCACTTTTGGGTCCTGTTGGCTCCAGACTCCGCATTTGAGAACTCAAAGTCTATCGCTTGCATCTCTCCGTCTACCCAGTCCACATTCGATCATCTGTACCACACCAGTCACACACGTAGCTGTATCGCACTGTGCTTTGTCTCCAGGGATAACACACCAGGGAAGATTACTCTACCGTAGGCAACAAAAGTACGTTCCTTGTCTTGGATGCACGCTCTGATCCCAATGTTAATGATACAAGCAGATATACAGAAGGATATCACATTTTCAAAGTCGAACATCTCTCCACAATGGAACAGGCCATCGCGAACCTCAAAAAGCGCTTCAGTGAACCTACGAAGGAGGTGTTGGAGGAAGACCCGGTGTGCAATATCTGTTGGATTGAGTACGATGGCGTAAGTACTGTAATCAGCGTCTTCAATCAGAAAAATGACTAACATTTTCTTTTGCATAGAACGATCAGGCCGTGGTGCTTCCATGCGGACATATGTTCGGCGAAAAATGTATCATCACATGGGCCCAGGGGGAATCACCGAGTGGCCGATTCAATGGCTGTCCACTCTGCCAAGCGGAGCTCCTCCCACCTCGCTGGGGCTACGTGATCGACTATCTGATGGTTGGCCTCCTGATGGCTATGTACGAAGACATCCTACAAACCGCCAACTTCCTCGCCGCCAACACACGCGTCCTATCGATCTCCTTTGGACTGAGCCTTGGCGCCAGGATATGTGACATATTCCCGGATTTGCCGACGGGGTCGTTGGTCGAGTTGGGGTCGGCTTTCTCTCTTTTGGTGTTTTGGATTTATTGGAGCCTGAACAATGTGGGCTTGAGACGGACACTGGCCATTATAACAGGGGGTACGGGATTTCTCTTTCTCTGGGTATGGCTTCATTAAGCGGACAAAAGCCCTCGGCGTTCTCTTATAGTCTGGTCTTTGACCAAATAATAAGTTATATTAATGGGAATATTCCCATCCCAACTCTCCTTCTAGCTAATGCGTGACATAATTTACATGGTTCGATAGGTATAATGCCTTGATGGTTTCTTTTTATCTAGTCTGTTACCGTAAGTCGAGCTGTATTTATAGGGATACTCCTATTACATCTCGACTTCTATGAATCTAGGAATGATTGCACTCAATTGGGTAGGTATAGGTCCTTAACATTCGCTTATCGTATGGTCGATGGCCAAGAGTCGAGCTATGTTAATGGAACCATTCTTATCCTATCTCAGTTCCCAGCTGATGTATATAATGATTTCCATGATTTGGCAGACACAATTCCTTGATGATCTCCTATCATTTGGTCTATGACCAGCAAATGACCTACGTTTATGGAAATATTCCTTCAGACCAAAATAGATGTTCAGTTTCATTCCATCTAAGCTGTGTGCTCATTGGTCGGACGTATGTGATCCTTCGGGACTCGTACTTGACAACAGCCCAATGATAATCGTAAGGTTGTAAGGCAGATAAGCTACGGATAACACGACCTTCGATGGCTTTCTCAGCCATTTTATATCAATGAGGCTCTGTCATGGTTTGATTGTATTCATTGCATTCTCCTGGAGCAATACTCCTCGAAGTGGGAGCGAAATACGTAGCCATTTCTTTCGCCAGGCTTCTTTACCTATCATCCCAATGTCGCTACGTAGATGGCGAGATGCTTACCACTTCAAGGAGCGGGCATGGCATTTCGCAGACCAATGGAGCGGCTACGAGGAACAGCATTACTGTCTGTCATGCTCATCACCAAGGCTGACAGCCACAAGGCAAATCTCTTAGAATATCGGGCAATCTGATACAATTCTGAGACCGAAGATGTTGAAATCGCGTCAAAAGTCTTGGCAGTCCGATGGCGGCTTCAGACCAAAGAATGCGCCAATCGCGACTCCTTGGATATTCGAATTTTCGACTTCCAGCAGCCATGGACTTCTCAAAGCAACTTGCAAGTCCACTCTTTTGTTTGTGAGCGCATAGCGTCTGTACGACATGTCATATATCCAGGAACCCTCGCCTCCCTCTTCACCAACTCCCGCCACTTCATTATCCGCCCCTTCCTCTCCAGCAGACTCTCAAAAATCATTCCTCACCCACGAACCGTCGCCCACGACTCTACGGCGCACTCTTTACAAAGAATCAGATGTCCTTATAGTTGGCGCTGGCATAATTGGAACCGCGCTCGCCATCACACTCGCTCGCGCCCCTCACAATCGCTCAGTCACTCTGCTTGAAAAATCACTAAAGGAACCTGACCGCATTGTTGGTGAACTACTACAGCCAGGTGGCGTCGCTGCATTGAGAGAGCTGGGCTTGGAGGATTGTCTCGAGGAGATCGACAGTGTGAGGGTTAAAGGGTATGAGGTGATCTACTATGGGACAGGAGTGGAGATACCATATCCTGAGAACGAGGTTGGCGCCGATGCAAAAGACGAGGATGGGCGTGAAGGGAAGGGCGGTCGACCCGAAGGAAGATCGTTTCACCATGGTCGATTCATCAGGAGATTGAGGGAGGTCGCCATGCGGGAAGAGAACCTCTCAGTGGTGGAAAGCACCGTCACAGATGTGGTAAAATGTGGCTACACAGGGCAGATACTAGGCGTCCAATGCCTCACCAATGGAAAAAGAGACGTTCACTTCGGCCAATTGACCGTTCTAGCCGATGGCTACGCGAGCAAATTCCGCAAAGAATACATATCGAGATCCGTCGTCAGCAAAAGTCGATTCTGGGGTCTCGAGCTAATCGACGCTCCACTTCCCCGACCATTACACGGCCACGTCATCTTAGGAGAAGGCGCGCCTGTCCTGCTATATCAAATCGGATCAAGAGAAACCAGAGCACTGGTCGACGTCCCCGAGGGTCTCGAATCCGCAACCCCAAAAGCCGGCGGTGTCAAAGGCCATCTCCGCAACATAGTCCTCCCCAGCCTCCCACCCTGCGTCCAACCCTCCTTCTCGCGCGCCCTAGACGAAGGCAAGCTCCGCAGCATGCCCAACTCCTTCCTCCCCCCCAGCATCAACCGCGTCCCCGGCATGGTAATGCTAGGCGACGCGATGAACATGCGCCACCCCCTAAC
>JAABUI010000989.1_pt1 | contig 17830 bp, 17 predicted proteins | sample 5559111 | NCBI WGS metagenome assembly JAABUI01 (sample SAMN10711870, study PRJNA513365) | rock metagenome | isolation source: Antarctica rocks | place: Antarctica: Victoria Land, Buttleship Promontory
TTTGTGAGGAGAATACGACAGCTTAGGTAAAGACATTGCAAGCAAAGGTGAAGAGGTATCATCATTTGTATGTTCAATAAGCCATTCTCACTCTCTAACTAAGCTCGATCGGTCCGGAGGCCAAGAACATATAAGTAGAGTGGGTAAAAGAAGGCCGGTGTAGCCATAGCCTCGGATTCCAGGTATCTCATCCTTCCCCCGTCCGCCCCATCATTCTCGTTCTCCCCTCCATATCATGTTTCTTTCTCCAGTCTTTTCACGCAGAAATTTCATCAAGACGCCCACTCTGGTATATTGCCAGCAAAACGTGCCGAGTATCGAATAATGAGCCCGCGAGCAAGCTAGTTGCTATCCAGGGTAAAAGGGGGTCCTTCGAACAGCCCGACTGTCAGACATGTGTCTAGACGGCGGGTGTTGGATTGGAAAGAAGTGAAGATTACAAATCTTGTATTGTAGAGACAGTCGAAAAAGTCGTAACACAGCAGACCAGATCCAACGTGAAAGTGGCTGCTATGAGTTGGGTCGTAAAGGGCGTGCAATAGTAAGATGTGACCGTGTTGTGGGGAAATGAAGTATTGTATCATGGGAGTATTTGACCATCGTACGTGATGATTGCCGGTCGCCAACCCGAGGATCTACCCAAGGCGAGACCGTCGGTGCTTCCCACAGCAGAAGCAATCGCTCAATGAAGCTCAGAAGACGGCGCTTTTGCGCTTCTCGGCGCTTGTGAGAACCAGCAGTGGAGCCTTACGTTGCTCGTCTGCATCCTCTTTATCGTCCATTTTGACCTCGACCAATTTACCACCAATCATACCATCCTCGCTGCTCAAGCTAGCGGTCGTGAATGGAGTACCCGTTGAGGTCCTCTCTCGCGAGCGTGCCTTCATCTCCTTGCGCTCCGAACCAATAGGACTAGGTCTGCCGGAAGCTTCGCTTCGGCTACTACCCACACTGTCACTGTCGTTGTCGGAAGAGATAGAGAACGTAATGTCACATTCGCTAGAGGGCGTCCCAACACTGTCAATCGAATTGCTGCCACGAGAGGCGGCACGACGATCAAGACCAGCACGAACGAGATTGTTGACAGCACGACGTCGCTGACGGGTGACAAAGTTTTTGCTGCCTTCATGCTTTGATGTTGGCTTATCTACCAGCTCTTCCAATGATGGAGGACCTCGAGGCTGACGGACGGGATGATCCCCAGCACGATTTTGACCGGGGCCAAAAGTTCCAGTCATTGGGGTCTGAGGAAAACCTGCAGTCTTAGGCACACTGCTCTTCGGTCCATCGGAGAACTTCATCGTATTACCGGTGACAGACGACAAACCTTTAGCATGGCCTCGACGAAAGGCGTTGGCCGAAGGTGGTGGGAGAGGATTAACTTCAGTGTATGGAGGCGAGCTTGACTTTGGCGGTGAGAGCTTTGGAGGAGAGATGCTCTGAGTACGAGCTTGTACTATGTTTTCTGCTGGTGGCGGAGACACTTGAGCACGGAAAGTCGGCGTGATAGGCGGTGGCGAGTGACTCAGTTCCTGATGCTGCTCTTGGGCAGGAGAGGAGACCTGTTGTTGAGCAGCGTTGTCCACGAAATAACCCTGCTGACCTGTCATGGGATTGTAGACGGTGTAAACTCCCGGCGTCCCGGGGACAGCTGTAATCACAGGCTGCATGCCATTTTGAAGTTGTTGATTATAGAACCCATTTCCTGGTTGCATAGAATGATAAAATTGCGGTTGCTGACCCATTGCACTTCCGAGATTCAGATTCTGCATCTGCTGCTGTGCAGCGGTAAGATTGAGCAGTTGCTGCTGGAGACGCATCTGCTGCTGAGCGAGGTATTGCTTGGTCGCCATCAACTCAGCATAGGCAGCAGGATCCATATTCGCATCCTCCTGATCGTTGCCGAAGTGAATGGTGGGCGGAGCTAGGATCTCTGGCAACGCATACATCTGGCCATTCCCGTTTGTAGCATACCGCTGGGTTTGGGGGAAGCTTCCTCCAACAGCCGTCTGAGGCATTCCACGCCCATAATTGCTGTTCTGTTGGCCGCTGTGTCGTGCCTGCTCGAAGTTGAAAGGTGCTTGGGCCTGAGTGGGCGGAGCAGAAGACGGCACGGTTGGGGACTTGGGAGCAGTCCTCAGCCCAGCCAACAGATGAGAACGACTCGTTCTCGGTGCAGGACTAGCATTCTGCTGGTGGGTTTCGCTGATGGTAGAAATGTTCGCAGGTGGAGCCATGCTAAGGCGTTTGATCTGAGATCCTCGTCGAGAAGTAAAGCCAGACCCAGGAACACCGATGCCATGGTCGAAGGAAGGATGGGGTTGGTAAGTCATTTGAGCGAGGCCGCCAGCGTTGATACTCATGTTGACTAGAATGTTTGTGTGTTCGAGGGTGTGTGAAATGTATTACACTTGATAGACTTGGCCTTGGTGTCTGACTCGATCGACTGGAGCGTGTTGTTTCACTCTGGAATCAAGATCCGGCTCTTACAACTGTCGACGGATGACCAAGCTTTTCACAAGTTGAGTGTAGAAGCGGACTTTGTTTATCGATGTCAGGTGTCAAACGTCAAGGATCTTTCGATGACAATCGTCTAAGCTTGGAGGATGGTGTTGGCGGAGCAAGGCAGTTGATATGCCTGGTTGACGAGAACCAAAAGTCGGCGGAGTGAAGAAGAGGTGAGGATGCACGGAAGCTCGGACCTCTTAAGCTTTGTATGACCTCGGCGAATGTTGACCAGCGCAGCGGCAGGAGTGAATGTCGGGTTACGATTTGAATGACAGGCAGGCACGACCGAAGGTATGCCTATGGTGATGATGAACGTCGATGCAGGGAAGTGGGGTATCAGTTGTTTGGGTGAGGCGATGGCTTGTCTTGTCTTTGCCCAGCAAACCACAAGAAGCAGCCACCTAGAATGTAGGGAGGGACCGGGCTCTTTCCGAGAGCGACGACGGAACCGTGGTCTTGGGTATATTACGAGGTTGTATGAGGTTGGGCGCGTGTCTAGGCGGCCAGGCTGTCTAAAAAGCGAGGATGGGGGAGAAGGAGAGAAGGTGACTGCGAAGATGGTTGGGTATATTAAATGATCGTATTGACGTATTAGTTGGTGAAAGGTGTATGGCGTACCAGATGCCGGAAGAGAGTTGGTCGCAACAGAAGGAAAGAGAAGGTGTGTGCAAAGGTAAGAAGGTGGTGATGGAACAAGAAGGATGATGAGGATGAGGTCGATGCCGTGTGGAGGAGGAGAAGGAACGCTTGAGACTTTGAGCGAGTTTGACTTTCTAGCAGAATACTCAAGGGGGTACAAACGCCAAGTCCCGCCAGGTCCCCTTTGTGATTCGCTGGCATGCTCTGAAGCTAACCCGTTCGGGGCACTAGGGTTGTCCGAAATTAATGGGCTACTCTAGCTGGCAGGGTGGGTAGCGAGCATCGAGTTGCCATTCGCCCTCGGCAGCGGGACGTTGATTGCGCACATCCAATCTGTCCAGGCCGTCCCTCAACGCCCATTCGGCCTCACGCTCTTCCTGTGCACCAGCAATGCTACTCTACTGCTCTCGTCTACCCCTCGAGTTCTTCACCGCCAATCCGTGTGATCGAACTCCCCAGAAGCTATGATATCGACTGGTCCCCCGCCTGTCTTTCCCCTCACTTTCCAACCTTCTTGCCAGAATCTGGCGTCGCTTATGCTCTGTTCTAAAACAGTCACTGCAATTCCTCCGGGCGCTTAAAAGGTACTTCAGGACGCTGCAGCACGCAGGTCCTGCTCCCCTCGACCCGTGCTTTTCAAGCCACCAGTGGGGCCCAGGGGCCGTTATGCAACCACAAGGCCGCGAACGTGGGCATCTGTAAGCCACTCGTTCCGCGACTCGTCTGCTGTACTCTTCTCGGCCACCACTCTGTGCTTTGGCGCTCTGCTCGGCCGGATCCTCCGAGCAGTGAACAAAGAAAATGAGACGAAGCAAGATGCCGAAGCGCTTCCCCGTCAACTCTGTAACAGCTATGGTAGGTCGCATGCGCCCACCTGGGCTCCGGGCCTGTCTCAGAGTCGCCAATCTGCAACAAGCGAACGTTGCGGCCTTCCAAACATAGCCTCTGAAACACGGGGATCGCCTTGTTCCTCTGCCCCAGACCGTACGTAGCACTTTTCGGGAGTTTTTTCCGCTAGCTAGTTTCATTTCATAAACAATTGTGCAATTGTATTAATTTGCAGTACATAGGTGACTGCTCACCGAGATTGGGGGCCAAAGGTCTGGCAACTTTGCGGCTATGAGCGGCATGAATGGCTTCGATCATGTACCTTACCTTTGGCTCAATAATATTGTGAGACATGGGTAGTCTACCGTCAAGCCATCTCTTCAATCGCAAGAACAAAGCAGGTGATCGGAGTAATCTCAATGGACAAGTATGGGCTAGTTCGGGAAATGCATCGCATGAGAAGACCTCTGTCTGGTTCTCAATCTCCCGACACTCTGATGATGATACATGAATCGCCGTGAGATCAATACCAAAGTGGGTACGTTGTCGAATTTTCCATCTACATATACATGTAAAAATATACATGTTGGATGTAGAAAGCAGACTATTCGATATCCCAGAAAGACTAGAATTAAAGCATTCGCATTGGGAATGTAAAACCTTCGCGTAGGACAGTTATTAGCTAAGGCCTTCCGAATCTGATGTTCTTAACAGTATGCATGCATGATAATTACTTCGTTTTTAAGAGCTTCGTCATTGTTTATCCACGTTCGCGTATGAACATGGCGATGCCTGGCAGTCTGGGTTCTAATATGTAACTCCTCATCGATTGGCTTCAAGATCGCAGAATCGTTTTGTGCAACAGGATTCATTGATCATGTATGGAATGTAGTAAGCATGAAGCAGGAGGTGAGCGACAAGAATTGCATCTTCGGTGCGATGCATCTTTAGTGTCTTGTTGCAGCCAAGGCTCGCAACGTTGGAGCCTGGAGCTGGTTACATCTCGAGGCCAGACCCTCCGACATCAGTCCTTGAAGCTAGTCTCATTCGGTTATGAGTACCTAAGGAGAATGAATGTTAGTGAATGGATTGGATCCGCCTGTATGTATTTCTGTTAGCAAAGTAGAGATATTATTTGGATGAGTTTGATGCTTCGGTACGACATATTTATATTGTAATTGTAGACATCACAGCCAAGTTTGGTGCTGTGCTTTAGGATGTCACAATTACTTCCCGGTCACTGTTGCTGGGAGCGAACATGGGTCTACTCTCCGCACGTTGGCATTGGAATTGGAACTTAGCTTTGGTATTGAATCACAAAGGTGCATCAATGCATCGTGGTGAAGACCGGACAAGAAGCCTCGGGAGAAAATTCCTCGTAGGAGGGAGTTGCTGAATGCTAGATCGTCGCATCCGGATCTTTCCACAGACGAACAAATTAGATCCATGCTGATGCATGACAGCTAAAAGGACGAGGCGTCGAAGCGACCCGGACGTGAACGCTGCATAAATGAGACTTGGATAATGCTAAGGCTTATCTTCGATCCTTTGTCTTATCAGCTGTTAATTAGATCCATACTAATGCTAAGGCTTATCTTCCATCCTTCGTCTTATCAGCTGTTAATTAGATCCATGCTGATACTAAGGCTTATCTTCGATCCTTCGTCTTATCAGCTGTCAATCTGATGCTAAGGCGTATCTTCGATCCTTCGTCTTATCAGCTGTCAATTAGATCCTTTCATTGGTGGTAATTGAACGAAAGGAGCTCACGACAGGATCGAGGTATTCCCGTTCTGGATCTTGACACTGCATGAGCAGTTGTCCTTGTTTTCCATGCCGGGATCGGTCGCCAGATCGTGGGGGGTTGATCTCCGTCATCTTGCGTCCGGCTGTGGCTGGCATGTTGCATAATATATGTAATCTTACGGAGAATGAATTCCTCAATCCTCAAGACTTCAATTGAACATTGCGAAAGTAAGAGTAGCGCTCGAACGTCTCTAGTATAGCCGTTGTCACGCAAAGCGCCTACGATGGACGCGTTCACCGCCCAGCAAACGACTGAATTGCTATCGAGGATAGGTTGTAAGAAGGCGCATACAAGATGGGACAAGCTCTTTTGGAACTCGTTCATGGCTGGGCCTTTGTTGGGTTTTGGGTAAGTCGAATTCAGAGCAAAGACTCCTTTGCAGTGTCGAAGACCTCAAACTCCATCTCACGTCCGCAGATTACCATCTAGCTGACTTGTGTGCCAGCTGTGCCGTTGCGTTGGCTACGGAAACGGCACCTTGGTATCAGGAGAATGCTCCAGGCCTCATTCGGACGATCGGCTCTTGCTTCTTTCCTGTCGGACTCATCATGATAGTGCTCAGCGGTGCCGACCTGTTCACTAGCAATGTCATGGTAAAGCTCCCCCAAGGACCGTTGCCGGCGCCTGACCTTTCGTAGTTCATGATGACTGCATTCCTACACCGCCGATGTACCTTGATCGACATCGCCAATATCTGGGTCACTTCGTTCCTCGGCAATCTGGCTGGGATGCTATTCTTCATGGCCATCATCACAGGCTGTACTTATCACCAACGGTGCTCGGCCTCTCAGACCTTTGCTGACATAGCGGCAGATGGAGGAGTTTTCGAGGTTAAGGCATATCGCACAGAAGTCATCAACTTTGCAACAATAAAGTGCCTCCTTCCCCAATGGCATCAGATCTTCCTCCGCGCCATCGGGGCGAACTGGCTGGTCTGCTTTGCCGTCTTCATCTCCATATCTTCTCGTGAAATCTCATCGAAAATAATCGCTATTTGGTGGCCGACCATGACGTTCGTCGCATTAGGTTTAGACCATGTCATTGCAAATATGTAAGGAGAGTTGTTCATCCACTAAAATGCATGTCCTGGCTTACAACTTTATTTTCGGTCGATTCTTGCTCTTCTGCTTTGTCATCGTGGTTATATTTTGTGTCTTGGAGTTACCACTTATGCTGAGAATGTGGCAGGTACTTTATTCCAATCGCCATCTTCTACGGCCATCCGGATATCGGAGTTGGCCTTTATATTTGGAAGTCTATGATCCCAGCAAGTACGTCGATGATCTTACTTAGGCGTGATCCGAAGGCCAGATTGATATTCTGAGAGAGAGGGAGACTGACCTTGTGTTCCTCGATAGCTCTTGGCAATACGGTAGGGGGAGGATTATTTGTTGGAGCGATATATTGGTACCTCTACTTGACTGGGCCAGGGAGCGAATGCATCAGTTTTGATCTCGGTGGTCTGGATACCGCCATGGAAGCCGGTGGACCAATGGGACCATCTTATCGTCGAACTGCACCAAACCCGCAGTCTTCAGAGGATGAGAAGGATGCAAAGGATATAATTGGGACAGAGCCAGAGACAGGGCAGCCTAATCACATCAGCTCATTGCCATCCTCCGATCAGCGTATGGCTAGTGGAATTGGTAGGGAGTTGAGCGCTGACATGTATGCGCAAAAGAAGGACGAGCCTTCATCCATCGAAGGTCAAAGCGTTTGATGATTCGAGTAGCTGCAAGATGCTGAATCATTTCATCGAGGCGGTCGCGTCATGCTGTGATTTGATATTGTCACGGCTGGACTTAGCGTCGTCGTGTTAGTTCAATTATTTTCAGCCCTCTGGATGAAAGGCCGAAGGCGGTTTTCCAAACTTCGATGGACGGAGCCATATTCAACTGGCTCTTTGTATTCTAAAATCTCCTGAGATTGAAATGGTGAATATCCTACCATTCGATATTTTCAGGTGCATTCTTAATCACTTTAGAGAGCTACCTACTTATCCGACGCCGGCACCGTCGACGGCGCCATCGAGTCAGCGTATTCGCAATGCTTGCCTATTAGGAGACTAGTGAGCCAGTCTAGCATGGATTATGCAGAAACGCGAAGGATTGAGGCCAAAGGCCAAGACGCAGAACATACTGATGTCTTGCCAGGCGGTGTGCATCATCGCGCCTTCTAGCCCAGTTCTACGCCAACGTGCTGCAGCCCTGGCCTTGAGGAGCGGGGGGACTATGACCATCATGTTTGCTCTCCTCTCCGACCTGATGAATTCGGACGTTCGTTGGCGCAGGAGAGGCAGGAGACTGACGTCAGGCTGCCGCTGCTGTCAGCTGTCAGCTGTCAGCGGAAACCTGCTTGCCATCTGCCACCAGCAGGGAAAATTCCGCGGAGCGCGACGACATTCAGGGGCAGCCCAAACGCATGGCCAGACAGGGATTGGGCGGGTTAGTGGCTTTTGATTTGTGTGCTATGTTGTGCAGGGCCGCGCTAGAGGTCACGAGATCGTCAGGGAGTGCCTTGGCGCCTCAGTTGGACCATTTCGACCATTTCGACCACACCACCAGCCATGCACCTTTTGGGCAGTCCTCCAATCCGCCGCTGCGTTTACCAGCATCACCACCAAAAGCAGGTCGATAGCGTCAACCGTACCCCGTCTTCTTCTTCCTCTTCTTCTTCCCCTGTGACCTGTGATGCTACGGCCGGGAGCGCGGCGACGGTCGGATGTGTTCGGACAGGTACAAGAAAGTCAATTCTGGCCACTTCACTTCTGCCACACCCACCTCCACACAACACACCACTCACAGTCGTTCGTATGATGGTTCCAAGTTGTCATGGGGAAAGTAGCAGGTCAAGGCGAATTGTTTGCTGTTCGCAGGATTTATCATCCGAAGCGTGGGATGCTGCATAGCATGAGGCTGAGGCTCGGCGAGTGGGCTGAGTGTGCCGAGCATCGATAATAATAGCCAGATTCTTTCTGTCTGCGGGTGTTTCCCCAGGAAAAGATGAGGTGGGCAACTGAAGCATTCGTATCAATGAGCATCATCGCCCACACCGCAGCGACACATACTCGCAGATGCGTAGGGCCAGCTGAAGCTGGAATTGACTCACTGGTCAGAACCGTTGACTTCCCGTCGAGGCTAAATCCTAAATGCCCGTAATTTATTTTCTCTTTTCTTGCCCCTTCTCCACGCTGGACACTTGACCCTCGTGTTCACCTCTCACCTCTCACCTGCTGCCCTTGACCTGCTTCACTCTTGTGCACTCTCGAAATCCCCCATTCGGCCTCTGCACCGGCGTCCTGCACGCGCACGGTTCTCCAAAACAGGCGTCTGGGCAGCGCAACGCCGCCTCACACGACACCCACTAGGCCAAGCAGCATGGACTGACGCGGCAGCCTTGGGTTTCCTGTTGATGACTGCGGCCTCCTGCATCTCTCTCAATCCGTTCAGAGTGCTCGTCCTTCCAATGGAATGGGCTACGATGGAGGCATACATCATAATACGCCGTCCATCGCGCAACTAAAACCTCCTCACCCCATCCCTCTGAAACACACGAAACATCTGCACTACGACAGCGAAGCGACCCAGTGATTTAGTCATCGTCGATCGAGATTCACCATGGCTCCCTCTGCAACGATGTCGCCAGCCGTGGACGCGGCGAATGGATGCTGGCCATCTCCCACACCCTCGCATCAGTCCACCCCAATAATGACCAAGCAACAAATTAATACTGCTGTCCCGTTGACCGTGACACCTGCTGCGGCACTCACCCCTAATGGAACCTCTTCGGCAGCGAGCCCTTCCACCCTTTCGCTGCAATCCTCCCCCGAAGGCCCTCGAGGCCGCAACCTCCCCGTCGACTTCTCCCCCTCACCGCTACAGCTGCCCGAGACCACCATGAACGTCCCGCCTCCTCAGCAATTCCATACGGCCATGAGCGACGCTCTTGCAGCCAGCAAGGGCCCGGGGATAATTCGACGGCTGTCACGAGGTGCTACTAATCGGCTGCGTCGGCGCCAGTCATCGAATCACCTCTCGAACCGTGACCGTAGTTCTGGCCCAGTCATGCTGCGCTGTCGAAGCGGCAGCAAGAACGACGTTGATCTGGACATGGGCTTAGGGGACAATGAGTTTGAGGCTGACATCGAGGATGTCCAAGAAGACCCGGAGCCTGCCCAAGGCTTAGGACTGGTTGTCCGCGGCATGAACGGGTTGAGTCATGATGACGGGATGTCAAGTCTCAAACCCTCGTTGACTCAAGGTGGCATTGCTCCTATCGTGCCAGCAGTCCTCCGCAAGGGGACTACACTCAATAAGGTGACCAAGTCCAAACGAAAGCCGATTCACTTTGTACTCAACACAGACTCCGCCAAGGTGTCATGGGACCCTACGAATCCGTCGAAGCAATTTTACATTGACGACATACAGCAAATCCGTCTTCAGGGCGATGCCAGAAACTATCGGGAGGAGTTTGGGATTCCATTCGAATCTGAATCTCGGTGGTTCACAATCATCTATGCCGACCCGAACCGCGCCAAAGGAAGGCCAGTCAAGACAATGCACCTGATCGCTCCAAATCAAATCACATTCGAACTGTGGACATCTACCCTAGACGACCTTCAAAAGTATCGTCATGAGCTTATGAATGGGGTAGCCGGCTCCCGCTTGAACGAGAAGACGCTCAAAGGCCACTGGAAATGCGAAATGGCCAAATTGTTCAACGGGAGGGATCATGAAGAGCACGAAGAGAACTTAGACTTTGCAGGTGTTGAGAACTTATGCCACAGCTTCCACATCCATTGTTCAAAGAATATGCTCCGTGCCCAGTTCGAGAAGGCCGACAAGAGCGCTACAGGATTCCTCAATTTTCTTGAGTTCAAAGATTTTGTTCGTCGGTTGAAACAACGTAACGATATCAAGGACATCTATAGGTCAATCAATTCCAATCCGAATGATGGCATCTCTCTTGAAGACTTTTTGAACTTCTTGCAGCAAAGACAAGGCATCAATGTCCAAGCTAATCGCCACTACTGGGTCAAAGTGTTCAATAAGCACATACGACAGGCGAATAAAAGTCAGACTCCTCAAGATGCGGTGGAGGATCCAACGATTCAGATGGACTTTGCAGCATTTTCTATTTATCTCTGTTCCGATGATAACAACGTTCAAGATTTCAAGATATCGGAGGTGAGATTCGATAAACCATTGAATGAGTACTTCATCTCAAGCTCTCACAATACCTATTTGATGGGACGTCAAGTTGCTGGAACCTCCAGTACTGAAGCTTACATCCGGGCACTTCAGCGCGGGTGTCGGTGCGTAGAGATTGACTGCTGGGATGGAGCAGATGGACGCCCAATCGTGTCGCATGGAAGGACATTGACCTCCAGCGTCATGTTTGCAGATTGCATTTCGGTCATCGGTAAATACGCTTTTGAAGCTTCGCCTTACCCCCTTATCTTATCTCTTGAGGTCCATTGCAAACCAGAGCAACAACAGGCGATGGTCGACATTATGATCAACGAGCTGGGAGAACAATTGCTTTGGGAGCCTTTTATGACGAATGTATTGCAGCTGCCTTCGCCAGAAGAACTCCGCAATAAGATCCTAATCAAGGTCAAGTCTGGGGAGGATTTGCGATCTAATCAAGACGGGTCCACTCCCCGTCGGGATGGAGTCAATGGTCGCCGTGATCGTAGTTTCAGCTCCCCTTGGTCACGTCCTCAACCACTCGACAATTCTGTGGTACCGGCTACTCCACAGCTATCCAGCCCTACATCGACGAGCCCTCCAGAGCATGTCTCAGCTTGGGGCGTCGGCAGAGGCTCGATGACAACGACTAGCATCAGCAGCGGTACGGATGATAGCGAGATTGGCGGACGAAAGGAGAGCCCACCCTTGAAGACGCGCCGGAAGAAGAAGCGCACAAGTAAAATCACTAAATCTCTGGGTGTCCTTGGTGTATATACCCAAGGCCTCACGTTCAGGAATTTCACTTCACCGGAGAGCAAGACGTTCAATCATATATTTTCACTTGCTGAACGTGGTTTTGACCGTATCTGTGGCAGTATAGACTCAAAGGCACAGCTTGAAAAGCACAACATGCGCTATCTTATGCGTGTTTATCCGTCAGCGTGGCGTGTAACCTCTTCGAATCCAGATCCGCTCATCTTTTGGAGGCGAGGGGTCCAGATGATGGCACTGAATTGGCAAACCTATGATCTTCCAATGCAGATGAACGAAGCCATGTTTGCTAGTGGTTCTGACAAACTCGGCTACGTGCTAAAGCCACGAGAGCTCAGAGAGTCATTGTCAATACAGGAGGAGATTTCAGAACCCTCTATCCACGGTCTTGGGAGGGTTCAGAAGAAGCGGATTCGATTTTCGGTTGAAGTCATCTCCGCCCAACAGCTACCGCGTCCCCGAGGCATAGCCCCGGACGTGACCCTGAATCCCTACATTGAGATTGAAATGTTTTGTGCAGAAGACAGAAGCAGAGGCATTGCGTCAGGGGAAGGCGGACAAGACGCCTCTGCGCGTGACGGCATGTCTGGCATTGGCTCCCCTCATCGGAGGCGAACCCATGTGGTACAGGCTAATGGCTTTAACCCTGTCTTCAATGAAGACTTCAAGTTGTCTGTGGAAACAAAATATCCCAGTCTGGTATTTGTGAGGTGGACCGTTTGGAATTCGCAAGACGGACATAACTACGTCACAAACCCCAACGCAAGCCCGTTGGCCACCTTCACTGCCAAGCTCAGCAGTCTCGAACAAGGCTACCGCCATCTCCGCCTGTTTGATCACAATGGAGATCAGTTTAATTGCGCGACTTTGTTTTGCCAAATTAAGAAGGAAGAACACGTCACTGTTGATAAAGAAGATCCAGTCCCGGAGAAAGGCAGCCTTCTCAAACGATTCAATCCGTCCCCCTTCAAGAGGACGAAGTCGGTAGAAAAAAGGAACGGGAATGTGGTGAACAGGAAATCCAGCACCAAGAGCACCGGCAAGAGCACCAGTGGAGAGAAGTCAAGCGATGGCGCTTGAACAGCATATTTTTCAGCATATTATACCGGAGTTTGTCGGGAGTTCTGCCTTTCTGCGCGCAAGATACCCGACATTGCCCAGGAAGTGGCGCATTATGATTTTGACTCGGTTCTTGGAAGACGTATATTACGATGCAACACGTCTCGATATTTGATAGAAAGAGCAGGCACGCCTTGATGGTCACTCGTTTCACTTCGATACTCAGGGATTTCGACAATTCTCGTTATTACATTCGCTACCAGCAGGAAATGGTTTATTTCGTTCTACCTTCTGTACCTACCCCTTGTATGTTTAGACTTACCGATGCTCGAGCTGGCCCTGAGTCCTTCGTTGGAGAATCATCGGGTTTTTCGATTTCGTTGTTATACTACATAGACACGACGTGTGTAGCAGCATGCGGTCTTGGTGCAGATACTCGCAGAGCGCCAGTGCGGTCTCGCTGTGAGCTACATAGATTACCTGACCAATCAATGAAATTCAGTATATCACACTGCTGCCATTCAAACGTTTCTGCTGTTCCTTTTCATCCGATAGCTGGTTAAGTTTTGGTAGAATATGCGAGGGCCAAGACCCAAAGACCGCATGCAGTTGGGCTTGACGGCTGAAGATCCGACGAATCCGACGCTACGTCAGACCAACTTCAGCTGGGAGATTCACAGATCCTGCAGGATCCTCATCTTCATAACCCTCCGTCAAGTTTTGGTTTGCACGTGTCTACGGCTGGCCTCAAAGCAGGGGCAAAGCAAGCTTACCGGCCATCTTCAAATGAAATGGCATCTCATTTGGGCCGGCTGGGCTCCATAGCTAAGTGAATGATTGACGGAGGTCACCCAGACGAGCGGGGAAGCTGCCAGCCAGCAAATTATATGGCTTGGTCCTGCCTGCCCATCATGGGAGCTTTCTTCATCAAACTTTATTGCTATGGCTATCTCATTATTCACAGCCATTGCAGCATCGTTACTGGCACCAGTGCACGCTGCTGGGACCAAGAGCTACAATGGCCTCGCCATCACGCCAGCCATGGGCTGGGATAATTGGAACGCCTTTGGCTGCAAGATCAATGAGGAATTGTTACTCAGTACGGCAGAAAAGATTGTCGAATTTGGTCTTCGCGATCTCGGTATGTGCCTTCCGATGTTTGGTGATTGTACGATGCTGACAGAGGCTTTGGGTCAGGGTACTACTACATCATTCTAGATGACTGCTGGTCAGATGGAAGAACCTCCAATCGTACCCTGAAGCATAATGCTACCGCTTTCCCCAATGGCATGCCGTACTTTGCAGACAAACTTCACAGCATGGGCCTCGGATTTGGCATGTACTCCTCCGCCGGGACCTTTACCTGTGCCCAGTATGCGGCAAGCTTGGGCTATGAAAAGCAGGATGCGCAGACCTTCGCGGACTGGGGAGTTGGTACGTTCCAACTTTTTGAACCTGAAGTGCCCTCGGACTAATTAAGACTTGTAGATTACCTCAAATATGACAATTGCTACAACGAGGGACAAGAAGGCACCAGTCTCATCACATATAATCGATACAAGGCAATGTCAGACGCCTTGAATGCTACTGGGCGGCCAATCTTATACTCGATGTGCAACTGGGGTCAAGATCATCCCTGGGACTGGGCACAGACTATTGCCAATTCATGGCGAATGAGTGGCGATGTATACGACTCCTTTGATCGTCCCGACGCACGCTGCCCTTGCGAAACATACGAATGCTCCCTACCCGGCTTCCATTGCTCCGTCATGAACATCCTCAACAAAGCAGCTCCAGTACTAAATAAAGCCCAGCCAGGTGCTTGGAATGACCTCGACATGTTAGAAGTAGGTAACAGCGGAATGACAGACGACGAATACATAACGCACTTTAGCATGTGGTTCGTACCCCATCACTTCCTCCGACAAATCTCCTCCACAAGTTATTCTAAGCACATCACAGGGCCCTCGCCAAAAGCCCCCTAATAATGGGCACCGACGTAACGAAAATGACCCCTCAAACCCTCTCCATCTACTCCAACCCCGCCATCATCGCCCTGAACCAAGACCCCTCCGGCATGCCCGCTGTCCGCGTCTGGCAACTCCCCGCCCCCCCGCAAAACGAATCCGACTCCGTAGACACCTACACCACCGGCCTCACCTCCTTCTGGACCTGCAAACTAAATGGCGGCGACTACGCCGTCGCGTTTGTCAACGGAGGCCCCGCCCCCGCCGCAATGACCGCAACCATGAACGACGTCTTCATCGACCTCGTCACCACGGGCAATAACGCCCCGGTGCCCCAACTCATAGAGACCTGGGACGTGTACGATCTCTGGGCGAACAGGATGAGCGATGCGAGCGCGCAGGCGATTATTAGTGGGAACATGACGATGGCGACGAATGGGAGTGAGATGGCGAATTCGACGTCGACGGCGCCGGTGCAGACGTATAATAGTACGGCGGTTAGTTATGCGGATGGGTTGAAGGCGAATAGTACGGCTTTGATGGGGGTTAAGGTTAACACGCTTGCGCCGATGGGGATGTTGAGTGCGAGTGTGCCGAGGCATGGGACTGTGGTTTATAGGTTGAGGTCGCAGGGGATGGGGGGGATGAGGAAGAGAGATGAGCTTTGAGGGGAGGGGGTTGGTGGGGAGGTTGAATGGGGTCTCACTCGTGGCTATGGGCCTTCTGCTAGTACAAGCTTATAAAATGAATCAAGCTAGAACTTTGAGCTTAAATCAATAAGGTGATGCGCCCTGTTGTTGAGCGGTATTGAGGAAAATAGAGACATGCAGCATAATTGACTAGAGGGTGGCTAGATTGCATGACACTACTATCCTTATCCTCTTGATTTTGCCCGAGGAGATGGTTTTTACTCTGTATCATCGGTCAATTGGTTTTATCAACCCTCAATTTCCAGGGACTCGGAGGGTTTGCGGAGCAGATAGCGTAGACGGTATGAAACTATGAAATGTTTTATACGCTACTCACACGGCGTGGTAAGGCGCTGTATGGGGTATGTGGCAGAGGTTGAGTCCATTGCGATTGGTTTCCCATTGGAATGGAGAATCGGTCTTGGAAAGGTCGTGGGCGTGTGGGTTTAGAGATGGCTGATGCTGTACTCTATGAATTCAAATGCTCTCTTGATTCTCTTTGGCGGCTACTGGAATTCTGAGCTACCTTATGAATCGTTCAATTGCCTTTTGGAATTCTATCTCGATCCATCATTTTAAAAAACGCCTTGACAAATGTTGACTTAGCACAACCACCCAAGTCCTAATATCCTGCTCAAACAATCAGTCAGTCAACCCCGTCACCCCCCAAAAAGGCGTCAACTCACCACTCTGCTCCCTCCTCTGATCCCCACTCCCACCCCCCTCTCCCCCGCCCTCAGCCCCCGACGCAGCCGCCTCCCGAATCCCCTGCTCGTCGCCGCGCAGTTTCTCGAAATAGGCTTTGACGTCCTCGGCGCCGACGGTGGTGCCGCTTTCGGCGAAGGGGGCGAGGAAGGACTTTACTTTGGACTTGAGGTGGTTGTATACCATTACGCCCTCTTATCACGGTATCAGCAAACACATTCCCATATAATAGACTTATACTGATACTCGGATGAGAACCTACCGATGGCTCGGACGCGGTCGACGTTACTCAACGCCGCTTCGCCTCGATCGAGAAGACTGCCGGTGCCGACGCTCAGTCTGTTTTCCTCGTCGCCGCTTTCGGAGATGGGCGGTTCGTAGCTTTCTTCTTCCTCGAGGAGTTGGGGGTGGGGTTTCAAGAGGGGGTAGCATTCTGGGCAGCGGCAGAGGTGGTCGCGGAAGGAGTCGCGGCAGAAGAGGGAGAGGGGGGTGGTGGCTATTGGGGCTGGGGGGAGGTAGGAATGGTAGGGGGGGGAGGGTTTGGGTTTTTTGGTGGGTTGGGAAGTGAGAGAGGCCTCGGATGCTGTACGTTTTTTGTTGTTGCTGGATGTGTCTGTGGCTAGAGTGTGATCGGGTGGGTCTGTTGTAGTGCAGTTTGTCTCGGTCTTTGCGGGCTCTTCGATTAGAGTCGATGTGGCTTCAGCGTCGGCTTGGGCGGCTTTGTATTGGGCAAAGCGCCTGTGCATGCATCGTCAGCGTACGGTGAAGAAGCAGCCCCCGGGCATGTTCGCGGTACTTACGTTGTGGCGTCTTTCTCTGAGTCGTTTGTGACTCGCTCTGGAATTCCTTCTTGGGAGTTGTAGACGGGAGGTAGGAATCCAGTGGATCCTGCATATCGCTTGATCCACGGATTGGCTTCGACGCATTTGTAGCAAATAAAAGTCTCAAAGCTTTCTTCCTCAGGGAACCCTGGTGGTAAGGGATGCTCTGTCTCAGCTTCCTCGTTCTCATTGGCTGAATCCTTTGCTTCTTCTTTCTCTTTCTCTTTCTCTTGTGCTTTCGCTCTAGCCCAACCCCTTCCAAGACCAACCACACATTCAGGATGCCACCAGTCTTCGCCGCAACCTCCATCGGCCTCATGTGCGAGGCCAAGACATTGAAACATAGTTCCCTTCTCTTCCTCTGCGTTGTAGATCTCTCCACATCCACAAAATCGATTACGGCAATTTTGGTTGTAGGTATTGCCTTCCGCTGGCGCCTGAGAGTGGACTGGTGCTTTCATGCCAGTGGCAGGGTCGATACGGAGGGTACATGGTGAGGTAGCGGGCAGCCTGGTAGTACCGCAGTCACAGACGAAGTTGCGTCTATTGAAAAGCTCGACCAAAGTATGCTCGCCGTGGCAGGCGATTGAGCACGAGTAGCAGACTGCAGCTGGCGTGTAGGGAGCAGAAGGCGAGTCGGGCGGAGGACTGCACGTCAGGCAAGAGTAGAGATTCTGGCGGAGAGGCCCAAGAGGCTGTGTACAGAGCTCGAATTTGAATGGCAAAGCTTCACGAGCGTCGGCTTCGAGTTGGAGTTGGCCGTCGATGAAATCGGATGCGGTTTGAGAATTTTGCGAAGCTTGGGAGAGACTGCCATTGCGCAGATCTTTTGATTCGATGGCAC